>Ga0105047_10014020_pt1 | contig 12747 bp, 9 predicted proteins | sample MAT04_FD_78384 | JGI IMG/M metagenome (GOLD analysis project Ga0105047, IMG submission 78384) | Freshwater microbial communities from Lake Fryxell liftoff mats and glacier meltwater in Antarctica - MAT-04 (megahit assembly) | ecosystem: Environmental > Aquatic > Freshwater > Ice > Liftoff... | reverse complement strand
GGCGGCCTCCGCCGCCTGGCCGATTTTGCTGCTCGCGTGAACTTGAGCGGTTCCGGCAAATCGGCTGCGAATGCGATTGAGCATGGACTCGACTCCTGGGAACGACCGCGAAGTGCGGTCGCTGCAGAGAAGTCACTCGACCACGAGTCCTGTTGCGTCCAATCCCGGGAAATCGTCTTGTTGAAGCCGACAATGTAAAGGCAGATATTGTGCCGTCGGGCTGAAATTAACCCATTCGTGAAATGGCGCGGCATCCGACATCGTTCAAGCAACAGATGTTCGGTTTGAAGGCCGCAACCCAGTTTTGCTACCGACCATATTCGGCAGACGGCTGCCCGCGTCGCGGCGCTGTTGGCCGGTTGCGGATTCGTCTACCCCCTGGACGCCGACGCGGGCAAGGCCGCCGAATGGCTCAACGCGCTGCGGCGAGACGTTGTGCCGCCCGCACTCCCGCCCGGCGACATTCACGCCGGCCGAAGCGGCGAAGCTGCTGGGTGTCAGTGGGGCCGCCGTTCGGGCGAGCGTAAAGCGGCACGGCTTGACCGCGACCGGCAACGGCAAGGCCCGGAACTTCCCCCGCGCCACCGTTGAATCGCTGATGGCTAAAGCCGGACAAGGCTGCGGGCCGGAAACCGTCAGCCACTACATCCGGGCCGTGCGCGGATTCTTCCGCTGGCTCGTCAAGGCAAAGCGCGTCGGGTCGAACGCGCTCGACTCCTTGACGCTCGTCAACACCGGTTCAGACGTGCGGCACGCGCGCCGTGAACTGACCGAGGGCGAACTGCGCCGGCTTTTCATAGCCGCCCGTTCAAGTGGCCGTTCCTTCCGGGGGCTGACCGGCGAAGACCGCTTCTTTCTGTACCTCGTGGCCGCCGGCACCGGGTTCCGGGCGAATGCCCTGGCGAACCTCACGCCCGCCGACTTCGATCTCGAGACGAACAGCCCGACCGTCACGCTGGCCGCACGCTTCAACAACTCGCGGAAGCTGAAAGTTCAGCCGCTTCCCCCGGACGTAGCCGCCGCTCTGCCCTCGTGCTTCGATAGTCGGCCCGCCAACACGCCGATTTGGGGCGGGACGTGGGCAAGCGAACGGCGCGGGGCGGAGATGCTGAGGGCGGACCTCGAAGCGGCAGGGAGCCCCTACGTCATGGACGGGCCGGACGGCCCCGAGTTCGCTGATTTTCACAGCTTGCGACACTCGTACCTCACCTTGGGCAGCCGGGCCGGCATCGACCTCCGTACGCTCCAAGAACTCGCCGGACATTCGAAGCCGGAACTCACGGCCCGTTACTCACACCGCCGGCTCTACGACCTGACCGGAGCCGTGAACAAATTGCCGAACCTCGTCCCGGACGACGCCGCCGCGCCGACGGCCGGGCAACTCTCCCTTCTCATGATCGGGACGGACGGGGCCGCCGCGGTCGAATCTGGCGTAGTGCCGGGCGTAGTGCCGGGTCCCATCCGGTTGCATCGAACTGCACCGGAGTACACCGAAGGCACTGTTGACAGATCGTCTGAGAAGTCGTCGGAAGTGCTGGAAAAACAAGGGGCCGGCACCTTTCGGCACCGGCCCGCACTGATTCGCGTTAGCGAGGATGACGGGACTCGAACCCGCAACCTCCGGATCGACAGTCCGGTGCTCTAACCAATTGAGCTACATCCCCAACAGTGGAAATCTTAGCGGTCTCACTCCTTCTTGGAAGGGCAAATTCCTCGCGTTTCCGGTGCCGTTGCCGCGCCGTTCCGGCGGCCGTCTTCGTTACAATCGGCGCCGTCGCGCTTGCCGTGCGGCTTCCGCAAAACGGACACCGATTCTTTGCTTGAGGTTCAAGTTGCGTCGATTTACACTGTTCATTAAGTGGTGATGTACGATTCGGCCGACCCGCTTCCCCCTCGGATGATCAACATGGCGCAGTTTTACACCTTGGAAGAAGCGGCTCATCGGCTCAACATCCCGGTCGACGTCTTCAAGCGACGCATCAAGACGGAATGGACCAGCATCCGGCCCTTCCGGGACGGCGCGACGCTCCGCTTTCGGACGGCGGACATCGACCAATTGGCCAGAACGCTCGGCGAAGCCTCGGATCCCGGCTTAGCCCCCGGCCCGATCGGGTCCGCGCCGGTCGATGACGATTCCAGCGAACTTGCCATCGCGCTTACGCCGGATGTGCCTCGGCCTTACGTGAAGCCCAAGCCGAATCGGCTGGATGACGAACCGCTCCTGATCGCGGCGGACGACGACATCTTCGGCGCCGAAGCGGGCAAAGGGGAAAACGATTCGGACGTCCGCTTGGATTTTGCGACCACCTCCGGCAACCTCGATCCGTCGAACTATCAGCCGACCGAGGAAATCACGGTCGATCTGAGCGGCCCGAGCAGTGCGATCATCAAGCCGAGTTCCGGTTCCGGAAAGCTGTCTGCTCCCAAATCCGGCACGAAACTCGCCGGGCCGGACTCGGGCAAGATTCCTGCCGCGGGCGGCATCAAAGCAGCCAAGGCGAAGGACGACAGCAGCAGCGAGTTCGAACTCAGTCTCGACTCGTCGAACGATTCGCTCGAACTGGAAATCAACGGGGACAGCAGCGAGGAAGTCGACCTCGGCGGCTTGGGTCTGCTTCCGGAAAAGTCGTCCGGTCAGAGCGGGCTGAACCTCGGCAAACCCGCGGACAGTGGTTTGTCGCTCGAAAAACGCGGCACGAAGACCGGTCCCCTCGGCCTCGCGGCCCAGCCCAGCACTATGGACTCGGCGGACGACTTCGAGTTGAGCTTGGATATGGACGATTCGGACTCGTTTACCCGCGGGCCGAAAAGCGCCGTCATGAGTTCGACCGGCCCGGCCTCGGACAGCGAATTCGAATTGACGTTGGATGAGGACTCGGGTGTGGCCGAGGCGATTGCCGGCGAACTTCAGGAAGAGGCCAACAACAAGGACATTTTCGAGACCGACTTCGAGGTCCGCTCGCTCGACGATTCCGACTCGGAGCTCGTGGCCGCGAACGATGCCGATTCCGATTTCGATCTCGACGTCGGCGAGATGGAGGCGACCGAGGAAAGCGACGCCAGCGGCAGCCAGGTTCTGCTCGTCGAGGACGAAGATGCCGAGCCGATTCTGGACGACGAAGACGATCGGCCCAAGAAGCGGCCCCGCAATCTTCGCGATGCCTTCGGAGACGAAGACCTCGAGGAAGGCGCGTCCGCCAGCGGTGCCCTCCGCGGTGTGCGTCGCGGCGAGGACGGCTACGAAACTTCGCCGTCCCAGGTTGTGGTGGCGACACCGGCCAAATGGGGTGCCCTGCCGACGGTCGTGCTCGGGCTGACGCTGCCGCTGATGCTCATGGGAACTCTGATGAGCTACGAGAATCTTCGCGGCATGTGGGGCTACCACCAGACCGCGAAGCCCGGCAGTCTGCTCGCGCGACCCTTAGCCGAGGCCATTACGGGCAAGACCATCGGCGACTGATCTGAGCCGGTCATCCATCAGCCTTCACGTCGCGCCGAGCGGTTTTCCGCTCGGCGTTGTGCTTTTTGTCCGCCAGTCGCCGCCGCTTGGCACCGGCAGTCGGCTTGCTGACTTTGCGGGCTTTCGGCGGCGTCTTGGCGCGACGGATCATATCGGCGAGTTTCGCGAGGCAATCGTCGCGGTTCCGTTCCTGATCGCGATATCGCTGAGACACGATCAGCACGTCACCCGTATTTGTCACGTAAGACGGATAGAGCTTGGCGAACCGGTTCTTGACCAGGTCGGGCACGGCCGTGCTCAGGGTCATGGCCCAGCGGAGCAACGCCTTGGATGCGACCTTATTGACGTTTTGGCCGCCCGGTCCGCCGGCCCGCGCGTAGCTCCACTCGTACTCGCCGTCAGGCAGGGTGAGTTCGTCGGAGATGGTCAACATGCTCGCATCCTTTACCTTTATTCCGGTGCTTCTGCCTTTGATACGGGCCATAAAGGAAGCCCGCGGACATTGGCTCGACGCGCAAGAGTCGGCCTCACGTGATCTCGTATTTCCCGTGGCACGACTTTTCCCCGTCGCGGCCTGCCTTGACGGAATCAGCCGACGTATCTTACCATCCTGATCTCGGCGTTCCCGACCGCGGAACACACTCGGCATGGAAGTTCACGCATGGCAGGCCAAGCCGCAATCGGAGCACGACTCGAAGAACTTCCACCTGCGGATGTCCTGCCCGCCCGTGCGGACGTTCTTTGCGTGTTGGCACTGCTTTGCGTTTCTGTTGCCCTGCACGGATGGTTGTACTTCAACACGTACACGACGGCGCGGGACAGCATCGGGTTCGCGCAGCTGGCACTTCAGTACGAGTCGCCGAAGCAAGCGGTGGTGCAGTTTCCGTGCGCGAATCCGCTGGATGTGATGCGCCGCGGCGAGCCGCCGCATCCGCCGGTCTACCCGCTGATTGTGCTGGGCGTGTCCAAGGTCGTGCGGAAATACCATCGCGGCACGCTTCCGGAACAGATGCTGCGGAGCACGCAGATCGCCTCAATGCTCGGCGCGGTGTTGCTCGTGATTCCCATGTACGTCGCGGCGAAGCGGCTTTACGAACGCCGGGTCGCCTTCACGGCCGCGCTGCTGTTTCAACTGCTTCCCGTCTCGGCTCAGATCACATCGGACGGCTTAACGGAAGCCTGGTATCTGCTGTTCGTGATGATTTCACTCGGGGCAGCCGTGAGGGCGGTGCAGGATCATCGGCTGCTGTCCGCGTTTTGGGCCGGGTTCTGGTCCGGCATGGCGTACCTCGTTCGCCCGGAAGGTCTGCTGGCGGCATTGTGTTTCGGCGCGGTCCTCGTCGGGTTGATCGCCCTGAACCGCAGCCGTCGCAGTGTGTCCGTTCGGCAGATGCCGCTCCTGATCCTCGGCGCGGCCATGACCGCCCTACCCTACATGGCGATCATCGGCGCCTTCACCCTGAAGCCCGGCGGTGCCGGCATGATTTCCGACGTGGCATTCGCCGAACCCGCCGGTGCAGGACCGGCGATCTTTGCGGAAGTGGTCGATCCTCTCAACGATGGCGCCCGCGTCCTTTGGACGCTGAAAACCTTGGCGAAGGAACTGACAAAAGCATTCCACTATGCCCCCTGCTTTTTCGCGCTGATCGGCATCGGCGCCGCGCTGGCACGCCTGAAGCTCATGCCGGAAGTCGGATTGCTGCTCATGATGGTCTTCGGCAATCTGGTCGTCATCGGCCTACATGCCGTGCGCAACGGCTACCTGTCGGAACGGCACACGCTGCCGGTCGTCTTCATCGGCTGTTTCTTCGCCGCGGACGGTATCTTCCGCACCGGCGATTGGTCCGTTCGAAATCTGAATCGGGTGACCATCACCGGGCGATGGACGGGTTGGTTTTACATGGTCGTCATCTCAGCCTCGTGCCTGCCGCAGGCGATCAGGCCGCTTCACGCAAACCGCTTTGGCCACAAACTCATCGGCGAGCATCTCCGGGACCACGCCAACGAGATGGACGTCGTCATCGATCCGTATACGTGGGCGCAATACTACTCGGGCCGTTCGGTCCGCGGAGTTCCGACCGACCCGAACCCGGCGCGGTATCGATGGGCGATTCTCGAAGACGGCGAAACGCCGCACTCGACTTTGACGCGGCTTCAGGCGGCCACGGCCGTGAAGCTGGACACGAAAAACCCACCGGTCGTCGCTGCAGAGTGGATCGATCCGGCCGACGAAAAAAAGATGCGGAAGATCGTCCTCTATCGCCAAACCGTGCCGTGAGCCTGCCGCGCGAGACTTTGCTCCACACCGGCCCCGGCAACGCGATCCTCACCAACTTCGGCGTTTGGTCGCCGGACGGCGAGCGGATTGTCTTCGACCGCCGCAACGACGCACTCGGCGAGCGGTTCGACGGCACGACCATCGAAACCGTGAACGTGAAGACCGGCGAAGTCCGCGAACTTTACCGCAGCAGCGGCTGCGGCGCTGCGACGTTCTTCCCGGATCGGGATCGCGTCGTCTTCATGGTCGGCCCGGAGAATCCGACCCCGGAATGGACCTATGCCGCAACTCGCCGGTCCGGGGTCATGATCGACTGCGACAGCCCCCAGCACGCTATCGCCTTCGATGCTCGGGATGTTGTCGCCCCGTATACGCCCGGTGCCCTTCGCGGCGGTTCACACGTCTTCGCCAAGCACCCGACGAAGCCTTGGGTCAGCTACACCTACGAAGATCACATCTGCGAATCGTCGACGACCGGCGAAGCGAACCGCCGCACGATCGCGCTCGGCATACTCGGCAAGCCCGTCAAACCGCCGCGGACGCACGAACGCAACCGGGACGGTACGGCGTATTGCGTGGTCACCTTTCCGACCGTCGATCCTCGCACAGCCAAGCCCGGCGATGTTGTACGGGCCTGCGAGGAAGCTTGGATCGGCGATACCAATGCGCTTGCAGTTATTGGGGACACCGCTTCCGTGAACGGCAGCATCGTTCGCGAAGCGTACCGGCTCGACGTGCCGGACGATCCGACTCGGGTCGGGTTCCATCCACTGCAAGGTACGGTCGAGCGCTATCCGGCACCGCCGGCGGGTATCGTTGCGACGCGCTTGACGCACACCGAAGGCGAGCCGCACCCCGGCCTCAGCGGACCGCGCCATTGGTTGCGATCATCGGCAGACGGGTCGATCGGATTTCTGATGAAGGATGGGGCAGGCGTGCCGCAATTTCAGGTCGTATCAGCGAGCGGCGGGCCGATCCGCAGACTCACGCACGGTCCACAGTCCATCGAGTCCGCATTTACCTGGCACCCGTCGCGGCCATGGGTTGCCTTCGTTCGCGCCGGCATCGTGACGATCCTCGACGCGACAACCGGAGAAACTTGGCCACTCACCGCACCCGGCCCGCCCGCCGGCACGCCGTTGCCGCTCGCCTGCGTCTTCTCGCCGACCGGCGACCGCATTGCTTTTCAACGTCGGCACGCCGGGGTCAATCGCATCAGCATCGTGCCGGTCGCGTGAAGATTGCCATGGTTTGCCGTGCTCAGTGTTCGATCTGGAACCAGTTGGGCGAGGTTGCTTCGTACTTGTTGTAGATGTCGTCTTCGTCAATCGGGTCGTGGTCGATGCCGCCTGCGGCAAGTTGCTGCGTGAGCTTCGCGGCAACGTCGAGTGCGAGCATGTACTGCCGGGTGACGCATTCACCTCGGTGTTCGGACTTACTCGCCTCGGCGTAAACCTGCTCGTAGTCCGCTTCGTGGTTGCGCAGCATGTGCGTCCAGAAGGTGCTGAGGCGACCCTGAAAGTCCGCTTCGGATTCGCCGGCATGGCTCAGCAGGGTCAGACACACGAGTTCGTTCATCGTTCGACCCGGGGAATTCCGCACGAACCGTGATCGCCGTGCCTGTCGTCTTTTCTACGATGTCGGGATGCGAATTCTTGTGGTCTCCGATCTTCACGGCAATGCCGCGGCTCTGGACGCGATCCGCGAGCCGTTCGATGTCTGCCTCTGCCTGGGTGATCTGGTCGAGTACGGCCCGGAGCCGATTCCTTGCATCCGCTGGGTGCAGGAGCACGCAACGCACACCGTCCGCGGCAATCACGACCATGGGGCTGCCCATGAAGTGGACATCATCGGTTCCGGCGGATTCCGCTACCTGACCATGGCGACGCGGAAGCAGACCATCGCCCAACTTTCCGATGTCGACCGCAGCTATCTCGCCGAACTTCCCGTGAGTGCCGTGTTCGATCTCGAGGGCAAGCGATTCATGATGGTCCACGCCAGTCCGCGGGACGCGATGGATGAATACGTTCCGCCCGATCCGGAAGCCTGGGCGCCGCGGATTGCGGGTCTCCGCGTCGATTACCTCTGCGTCGGCCACACGCATGTGCCGTTCACCACGACCATCGGCCGGACGACCATTGTGAACCCCGGCAGCGTCGGCCTGTCGCGGGACGGCAACCCCAAGGCGCGTTATGCGATCATCGACGACGGCCGGGTCGAATTGAAGCAGATCGACTACGATATCGAACGAACCGTTGCCGCGGTACAGGCAGCCGACTTGGAAGCGCAGGCCAAGGCGATGCTGACCGAAGTCTATCGTAAGGGTCGCTACGTCCAGCCGAACGGCAATGGGAAGAATCCGATACTTCAGGAAGAGGCTAAAGTCCCATGATTCGATTCGCGTTCGCATTCGCATTTTCCGCTTTCGGCGCGACCGTCGCCGCCCAAGAGACCGGTAAGCCGATGACCTATCCACCGACGAAGAAGGTCGAACAATCCGACGTGTACCACGGCACCACCGTGGCCGATCCGTACCGCTGGCTCGAAGACGACGTCCGCGAATCGAAGGATGTCGCCGCGTGGGTCGCCGAGCAGAACAAGATCACCGATGCCTACCTGACGAAGATACCGCAGCGCGACGCCATCAAGAAGCGCATCACCGAGTTGTGGAACTACGAAAAGATCTCTGCCCCCTCCAAGACCGGCGGCCGCTACTTTTTCTCCCGCAACGACGGCTTGCAGAACCAGAGCGTACTTTACGTTCAGGAATCGCTCGATGCCGAGCCGCGGATTCTGATCGACCCCAACGGCTGGACCAAGGACGGTACCATCGCACTGGCCGGCTTCGTCCCGTCCGATGACGGCAAATACGCGGCGTTCGGTCAGGCGGAAGCCGGGTCGGATTGGAACGTCTGGCGCGTGTTGGATGTTACGACGGGCAAGACGATGAGCGATGAGTTGAAGTGGATCAAATTCTCCGGCATCTCCTGGACGTCGGACGGCAAGGGCTTCTTCTACTCCCGCTTCCCGGAACCCAAGTCGGGCGCGGCGTTTCAGAGCCTCAACGTTGAAATGAAGCTCTATTACCACCGTTTGGGATCGCAACAATCGGACGACGTGCTCGTGTATCAACGACCAGATCAGCCCAAGTGGGGCGTCGGCGGCGGCGTGACCGAGGACGGGCGCTATCTCGTCATTGAACTGAACGACGGCACCACCAGCGGCAAGAGTCGCGTGCTGGTCAAGGATCTGCTCGAACCCTACGGCACAGCCGGCGAACTGATCGACAATGCGGAGAACAAGTGGGACGTGGTCGGCAACGACGGACCGGTGTTCTACATGACGACCGATTGGAAAGCGCCGAAGAAGCAACTCATCGCCATCGACCTCCGCAAGCCCGACCCCAAGAACTGGAAGACGGTCATCGCGGAAACGGACGAGACCCTCGGCAGCATCGGCTTCGTCTCCAACCTCTTCGTCTGCAGCTACCTGAAAGACGCCAAGACGGTCGTGAAGATTCACGACGTCGAAGGCAAACTCGTCCGCGATGTCCAATTGCCCGGCATCGGCACCGCCTCGGGCTTCGGCGGCCGTCGGATGGACACGGAGACGTTCTACACCTTCAGCAGTTTCGCGACACCGCCAACGATCTTCCGGTACGACATGATCACGGGAACCTCGAAGCTCTTTCGTCAGGCCAAAGTGAAGTTCGACCCGTCCGAGTATGAAGTCAAACAGGTCTTCTACCCGAGCAAAGACGGCACTCGCGTGCCGATGTTCATCGCCCACAAGAAGGGGATCAAGCTCGACGGCACCAACCCGACGTTGCTCTACGGCTATGGCGGTTTCAACATCTCGCTGACGCCGACGTTCAGCATCTCGCGTTTGCAATGGATGGAAATGGGTGGTGTTTATGCGCTCGCCAATCTTCGCGGCGGCGGCGAATACGGCGACGCCTGGCATCGGGCCGGCACGAAGCTGACCAAGCAGAACGTCTTCGACGACTTCATCGGTGCGGCCGAGTATTTGGTAAAGGAAAAATATACGAAACCTTCCAAGCTAGCCATCCAAGGCGGCAGCAACGGCGGGCTTCTGGTCGGTGCGGTCATCTGTCAACGCCCCGAACTTTTCGGCGCGGCCTTGCCCGCCGTCGGCGTCATGGACATGCTTCGCTTCCAGAAGTTCACGGCCGGCCGCTACTGGGTGGACGACTACGGTTCGTCCGACGACCCGGCCGAGTTCAAGGCGCTCTACGCCTACTCGCCCTACCACAACCTCAAGCCCGGCGTGAAATACCCGGCCACACTCGTGACCACGGCCGATACCGACGACCGCGTCGTCCCCGGCCACAGCTTCAAGTTCGGCGCCCGCATCCAAGAGTGCCAAGCCGGCCCGGCCCCAGTCCTGAGCCGCATCGAGACCAAAGCCGGCCACGGCGCGGGCAAGCCGACGACCAAGGTCATCGAGGAAGCCGCGGATCAGTGGGCGTTTCTGGTGAAGAATCTGGGCTTCGAGCCGGTTATGAAGTGATCCGACCGTTTCATCACGAACCGAACCAGGCGTTTCACCACGGTTTCGGTTCGGCAACCGTGTTGAGGTTTACACCATTCAACCTCGACGGGTCTACCGACAACAGCTTGGGGCGAAACTCCAAGCAGGGGTATCCCATGCTACGCTTCGTACTCATCGGCATCGTGTCCTCGTTCGCCGGAACGGCGTTTGGTGCCGGCGTATTCCCCAAGCCGCTGAGTTACGATAAGCCCGTGGGTACGGAGTTCGTCTTCGTCCAACTCGGCAACGCGGCCGAGGAAGTGAAGCACGGCACCTCGACACAGCGCAAGCGGTTCACCGAGTTGCGTGCCAAGTATGCCAAGCCGGGTTTGTACCGCGTTGCCGATGCATCGCTGGTCTGGGAACTGCCCGCAGGCGATTTCACGCCAATCGACTTGGCTTTCCTGACCACGGACGGTCGGACGCTCATCCGCATCGAAGGGGATTTCTGGCAGACCGAGTCGTTCCCCGGCGGCTACCGGCCGTCCGAGGATAAACAGAAGGCACAACTTGAAGGCCCGGCGGTGACTTTCTTTCGCGACGGCCAAGTGATGAAGCAGTATCGGCTGAATGAACTGATCCTGCAGACGGAAACCTTGAAGCATACTCCGGAACACCTGATCTGGTACGCCAGCGCGTCATTGAATGCCGAGAGCGGGCGATTCCTGATGTACACCCAGGAATCGCGCTGCATCACCTTCGACTTCAACGGCGGAACGATTCTCGAAGTCCGCGGGGTTGGCCTGGCCAACTCGGTCCTGCAAACGATCCTGCTGATCACCGGTGCGATGACGCTCCTGATCCTTGCCGGTTGGGGTTGGTTCGTCTACCGTCATCGCGTGCCGGACGGCACTCCGGCAGTCGATGCGTTGTAAAACGAAGGCGAAGGTGGAGAGCCATCAGGCCGGTTCTCGTGGGCCAAGGCATCCAACACGGCGGCCAGCAATTCGTTCGGCCGGTAGGGCTTGCTGAGTACGGCATGAACGCCGGCGACTTCGGCAATGTCGTCGGTCGTGTAGCCGGACGAAAGCAGAATTCTGGCCTGTGGGTTGACGGCGATGATCTGGTCCGCAGCATCGCGACCGCTGAGCTTCGGCATGATCATATCGAGGACGACCAGCCGGATTTCTTCCCGATGGGTGCGATAGCGCTGAACCGCTTCGATGCCGTCGCAGGCTTCGACCACACGAAAGCCCGCACCCTCCAGCACGGCCTTAGCGATGTCGCGAATCATTTCCTCGTCGTCCACCAAAAGGATCAGTTCGGAACGCTGGGTCTTCCTCGCAATCGAGACGGCACTGTGTTGCAGCAGTTCCTGCTGCGTACGGCTGAACAGGCCGGACTTGGGGATCGACAGGTTGCCGTCGGCCGAGGGAATGCCGAACTCGAACGTCGTGCCGCACTTCTCCTGAGACCTGCAGACGATCCAGCCTTTGTGTTGACGGATGATGCCGTGGACCATCGCCAGTCCCAGCCCGGTGCCTTGGCCTGGAGGCTTGGTGGTGAAGAACGGTTCGTAGAGCCTTGCCACCGTCTCCGCGGCCATGCCGTGCCCGGTATCGCTGACGCTGATTTTGACGAATCGGCCCGGCCGCAGGTCGGCGTGCGTCGCACCGTCGAAGTCCTCGATGTGTTCCTCGGTCGCAGTGATCGACAGCGACCCGCCATAGGTCATGGCATCGCGCGAGTTCAGGCAGAGGTTGAGCAGCACCTGATTGAGCAGCGTCGTATCGGCAAGGCAATTCAGGCCGTCCGGAATGTCCGCATGGATCTCAATGCGGGGGTCGATGGTTCGGCGCAGCAGGCCTACGACCTCGTGAACGAAGTCGCGGACGGGGATCGGTCGCACCAGAATCTGGTTGCGTCGGGCGAATCCCAGGAGTTTCTTCGTCAGGTCGGCGGCACGCTGGGCAGCCTGCTCGGCCACCGCCAGGAGTTCGCGGTTCGGGTCGCCCTGGGGCAGATCGACGAGACACAAGTTGCCGATCACGGCCGTGAGGAGGTTGTTGAAGTCGTGGGCGACGCCGCCGGCGAGTTGGCCGACGGTTTCCATTTTCTGCGACTGATAAAGCTGTTCGTCTCGGATCCGAAGGGTTTCGAGCGCCTGCTTTCGTTCCGAAATGTCCCGCTGAATCATGACCCACGACGCTTGCCCACCCTCCTCATCGGGCACGGGCACAAGGCTCAACTCGACCCAAAACTTTCGCCCGTCCTTGGTGTAGTTCATCAACTCGGTCTGCAGCGGTGTCACGGTTTCCAACGCCGTCCGCAATTGATCGAGCGTGGCGGGGTCCGATTCGGGACCGCGCAACACGTGCAGCGAACGGCCGACGATTTCGTTTGCCTCGTAGCCGCTCATTTCCGTGAAGGCCCGGTTGACGTAGAGCACTTTGCGGCCTAGGGCGTCGCTGGGTGATGCTTCGAGCACGATGACGGCATCGCGGGCGTGAATGACCGC
>Ga0105047_10014016_pt1 | contig 12748 bp, 6 predicted proteins | sample MAT04_FD_78384 | JGI IMG/M metagenome (GOLD analysis project Ga0105047, IMG submission 78384) | Freshwater microbial communities from Lake Fryxell liftoff mats and glacier meltwater in Antarctica - MAT-04 (megahit assembly) | ecosystem: Environmental > Aquatic > Freshwater > Ice > Liftoff... | reverse complement strand
TTTCCGTCCGCAGCGGCGGGTTCGAGGTGCCGTCTTCGGTGAACTTTGGGTGGGTGGCTACGGCATCGTCGAACGAGCCAGCGAGGGGTTCGGCATTCGCCTGGGGTAAGAAAGTGTCGACAGGTACGGCCACGGCAATGACCAGCAGCATGAGCAACAGTTTTCGCATGGAATGCCTCCGCCTCGACGTGCGGGCGAGCGTACTTCTCCAGGACGAGCAACCTCACTGAACAGTTCGTTCTGCTCTCAACAAGTGCGCGTCACGTGCAATTCTGGACGGGTCAGCCAACCTTGAACGGGTCCTTGAGCGAGGCGGCCTTGGCCAGCGCGTCGTCCCACGAGGCGCCGGCAGCGAGCAGCGCGCGGAATGGCATCACCATCTTCGGCATGCTCACGCCGAGCACGCCGCGAAGGCGGCCTTCGTACCCGTAGAGCGCGGCGAACGCGCCGTCGGTGCTGCCGACGAACACGTGCACGTCGTCGTCGCCGTGGGCGCGGCCGACGAACTGGATGCGGCTGTCGAACTGGTCACTCCAGAAGAACGGCACGGAAACGAACGGCTCGGGTTGCTCGCCGCGCGCGACCGCGAGCAGGTTGCAGGCGGCTGCCGCGCCCTGCTCGGCAGCGTTGGTCCAGTGCTCGACGCGCATCTCTTCGTCGTCAAAGCCGGCGAACGCGGCGTTCGGCCAGCGGGCGCAGTCGCCGGCGGCGTACACGCCGGGCACGCCGGCGTTCAGCGTGGCGTCGCACACGATGCCGTCGCGCACAACCAGCCCGCTGCCCGCGAGCCACTCTGTTGCAGGAGCCACGCCGATGCCGACGAGCACGACATCGCTGGCCACGAGCGAACCGTCCCCCAAGCGGACACCGGTGACGTGGCCATCGGCGCCTTCGATACCGACCACCTGCACACCGCAGCGCAGCGCCACACCATTGCGGGTGTGCACGCTGGCGACGGCGGCACCCATCGCGACGCCGAGCCCGCGGATCAGCGGCGATGGCGCACCTTCGAGCACTGTCACCTCGCACCCGCGGGCACGCGCCGTCGCGGCGGCTTCCAGCCCGATGAAACCGGCGCCGATGATGGTCACCCTGGCGGTGCCGTCGGCGATGCGGTCGCGCAGGTCGAGCGAGTCGGCCAGGGTGCGCAGCTCGACGACACCGTCGAGTGCCGGCTGCTCGGGCAGCCGACGCGGCGCTGCTCCGGTGGCGATGATCAACCCATCGAACGGCACCTGGCTGCCATCGTCCAGCGCGAGAGTGCACGTCGTGGTGTCGAGCGCGGCGACCCGCACACCGATGCGCAGATCGAGCCCGAGCGAGGCGAACTCGTGGGCCTTGCGCAGGCGGATGCGATCCGGTTCCCACTCGCCGGTCAGCACCTTCTTCGACAGTGGTGGGCGGTCGTACGGGTGCTCCACTTCGGCGCCGATGAGCGTGATGCGCCCATCAAAGCCCTCCTGGCGCAACGACTCGCACGCGCGCAGACCGGCCAGCGACGCGCCGACCACCACGACGTGCTCGAGGGTGCTCATACCGTTGCGCAATCGGCCGCCAGGGAGCCACTCCATCTCGTCATGTGGCGAATCGTAGTGGCGGTCGAATTGCGGTGGCCCATCCCTGGTGCACAATGGAGGGAACCGAACGGAGCCTTTCGGCGTCGAACGGGCAGCGGCTTTCCGCGAGTGAAGGGGCACGTCATGGCACAGCGAGCACATCGTCGGGCAACAGCGTTCTTGGTAGCTATCGGTTTGGTGGTGGCCGCCTGCAACGACGGGGGTGACACCAGCCCGACGACGGCAGGGGTGCCCACCCCGATCGGGAACGACGGCACGGTCGCGGCCGGCGCCGCGCCCCGCCTGTTCGGCCTCCGCCTGTCCGAAGGCGCGGCCATCGGCGCGGTCGCCGAACCGACAGCGGTCGTCGAGGGCGACCAACTGGACCCGGCGCGCATCGACGAGATCACCGCCCGCCTGCCCGTGTGGCAGGACAACGGCACCCAGCAGCAGTCGTTCCGCTGGCCCATCCAGTCGTCGCCTCCGCCGCGCACTGGCGAGACCATCAATGAGCCGTTCCCGCCCACAGAGACGACACCGGTCGAGCCGGTCGACAACGGCCCGCTGAAGGTGCTGCGCTACCAGCCCATCGGCGACGTACCCATCGCCCCGTACATCGCTATCACGTTCGATCAGCCGATGGTGTCGGTGGGCACGGTCGCGCAAGTGAACGCCATCGACGTGCCCGTGGTCATCGAACCCGCGCTGGACGGCTCGTGGCAATGGATCGGCACGCGCACGCTTCGCTTCGACTACTCCGGTGGGCTGATCGACCGACTGCCGATGGCCACCGAGTACACGGTCACTGTGCCGGCCGGCACCGCATCCGCCAACGGCACGAAGCTCGCGGCAGCGGTCTCGTGGCAGTTCGCCACGCCGCCGCCGACGGTGCAGTCGTTCACTCCCGAGGGCGACAGTCTGCGGCTCGACCAGGTCTTCGTCGCCACGTTCGACCAACGCATCGACCCAGGCGCGGTCCTTGCCACCGTGCACCTGCGCGCCGGCGACAACGAGGTGCCGGTGCGCCTGGCCACCCCTGCAGAGATCGACGGCGACGACAACGCCCGCGGCATTAGCGGCGCCGCCGAGGAAGGGCGTTGGCTCGCCTTTCGGTCGGTCGATCCGCTTCCCACCGACACCGCCCTCACCATCGACATCGGCCCAGGTACGCCGTCGGCTGAAGGCCCGAGCACGACCACGACAGCGGCCACCCATCGCGGCCGCACGTATGCGGCGCTGAAGGTGCAGCGGGTGACGTGCGCGTACGGCGCCGAGTGCGAGCCCGGCAGCGCGCTGACCGTCGAGTTCAACAACCCGCTCGACAGCACTCGTAGCGATGCCGGCGCGGTGCTCGTCGCCCCGGCGCTGGCTGCTGCTGCGGCCGGCATCGAGTACAACACGCTGGTGATCCGCGGCGCCACTGCGGCCGAGACCGAGTACAGCGTCACCATCCCCGGCTCGTTCACCGACGTCTTCGGACAGACGCTCGGCCAGGACACGACGGTGCAGGTCACGATCGGTAACGCCCGCCTGAGCCTGCAGCAGTACGACGTGATCACCACGCTCGACCCGTTCGCCGACACGCAGCAACTGTCGGTCCTCACCGTCAACCACGACAAGTTGCGCGTGCGCATCTTCGCCGCCGACCCGGCCGCGTTCGACGAGTACCTGCAGTACACGTGGCGCCGCGATAGCAACGAGAACCAGCTGCCAGACTGGCCGGTGCTCTCCGACGCGACCGTCACGGTCGCCGGCAACGCCGATTCCCCGGTGGACACGCCCATCGACCTGGCCGGCGTGCTCGCCGGCAAGCCGGGCCAGGTGATGGTGCTGGTCGAGCCGGTGCCCGCCGTCTCGCCCAGCTCCAACGACTACTACCAGAACCGCCCGGCGCTCACGTGGGTGCAGAGCACTCAGCTCGGCGTCGACGCGATCTCCGATGCCCGTCGCGCGCAGGTCTGGGCCACCGATCTGCGAACGGGTGTGCCCGTTGCCGGCGCCGCCGTGCGCATCCTCGGCGGCGCAGCGGGAACCACCGACGTCGATGGTCTGGCGTCGCTCGACCTGCCCGCCGTCACCGACACCGCCGGGGTACTGATCGCGACCAGCGGCGACGACACCGCGATCCTTTCGATGGACGCCTACCGGCAGGACGTGCGCGACGAGTCGCGCTGGTACGTGTTCGACGACCGGCAGGTCTACCGGCCCGGCGAGACCATGCGGGTGAAGGGCTGGGTGCGCCGCCTCACGCTCAGCGGCGCGGCCGAACTGACTGCCATCTCCGCCGATGCCACCGTGCACTACATCGCCACGGACTCGTACGGCAACCAGCTGATCGAGGGTGACGCACCGCTGGGGACACTCGGCGGTTTTGACCTCGAGCTGGCGCTGCCGGATACCGCCGACACCGGCGCTGCCTCGCTGTCGCTCGAACTGCGCGACGAGCCGGGCCTGATGGGTGGCAGCACCTGGCACCAGTTCCGCATCGAGGACTACCGCCGCCCCGAGTTCGAGGTCACCACCCGGCCCGAGAGCGAGGGCCCGTTCCTCAACACTCAGCCGGTGACGGTGAGAGCCAACGCCGCGTACTACGCCGGTGGGCCACTGCCGGCCTCGCCGGTCACCTGGACCGTCAGCACCACCCCCACCACCTATGCGCCCCCCGGTTGGAGCGAGTTCACGTTCGGAATCTGGACGCCGTGGTGGATCGAAGACGTTGGCGCTCGCGGCATGGGGTACGGCGGTGACCATGGCGGTGACTACGGCGCACCGTGTTGCGGCCCGTACAGCGCGACCGATGTGAAGACCTACCAGGGCGTCACCGACAACGACGGCTCGCACTACCTGCAGGTGGCGTTCGAGGACACCGACGGAGTGCTGCCGGACCTGCCGGTTGCCGTGACCGCGGAGGCCGCGATCACCGACGTCAATCGTCAGGCGTGGGCGTCGCGCACAGACCTGTTGGTGCATGCCGCCGACCGGTACGTCGGGCTGCGCTCGACGCGCACGTTCGTCCGCCAAGGCGACCCGCTCACGATCGAGGCGCTCGTCACGGGTATCGATGGCGACGTCATCGAGGGTGTGTCGCTCGACGTCGTGGCAGGTCGCGTGCAGTCGAAGTACGTCAACAACGAATGGGTCGAGGAACTGGTCGACCCACGCACGTGCAACGTCACGTCCGGCGCCGATGCGGTGCCGTGCGAGTTCACCACCGAGATCGGCGGTCAGTACAAGATCACCGCCGTGGTCGCCGGTTCGCAGGGCGGCCGCAACCGCACGGAGCTGACCACCTGGGTCAGCGGGGCAGAGAGCCAGCCCGTCCGTGGGGTCGAGCAGCAGACGCTCACGATCGTGCCCGACAAGGCCGAGTACGCACCCGGCGACACCGCTGAGCTGCTGGTCCAGGCGCCGTTCACCACCGGCGAAGGCCTGCTCACCGTCAGCCGCAATGGACTGCGCCAGACCATCCGCTTCCAGATCGTCGCCGGCAGCGCGGTCGTGCAGATGCCGATCACCGAGGCCGACGTGCCGCAGCTCTCGCTCAGCTTCGATGTCGTCGGTGCCACTGCTCGCACCAACGACGACGGCACCGTCGCTACCGGCGCGCCGCAACGCCCCGCATACGCGGTCGGCACGATGGCCCTGGCGGTGCCACCCGCGACGCGCACGCTGGATGTCACCGCGACCCCGCGCGACACCGAACTGGCACCCGGTGAGGCCACCACGATCGACGTGAGCGTCGACGATGCGCAGGGCGCGCCGGTGCAGGGTGCCGAGTTTGCGATCGTGGTCGTCGACGAGGCCGTGCTGGCGTTGACGGGCTACACGCTCGCCGACCCGCTCAGCGTGTTCTACGCCCCCGGGTACGACTGGCTGACCTCCGCATACAGCCGTGCACAGATCCGCCTCGTCGACCCGCTGTCGCTGAACGGTGGCGACAAGGACACGTCGACTCAGGAGACTGCTGCCGCGAGCGACGACAGCGGCGGAAGCGCAACCACTGCCCCCGCTTTCGCGCCGGCACCGAGCGAGGACGCTTCTCGTGCACAAGGAGAGACGACCGGTGGGTCCGGGCAGCCGCTCGACGTGCGCTCCAACTTCGATGCGTTGGCCTTGTTCCAGCCAACGGTGGTTACCGGCGCCGACGGTACGGCAAGCATCGACGTCACCCTGCCCGACAACCTCACGCGCTACCGGGTGATGGTCGTCGCAGTCAGCGGCGCCGACCGGTTCGGCAGCGCCGAGAGCAACATCACGGCCCGGTTGCCGTTGTCCGTGCGGCCCTCGGCGCCGCGGTTCGCGAACTACGGCGACCGCTTCGAGCTGCCGGTCGTGGTGCAGAACCAGGGCGACACCGCGCTGACCGTGGATGTCGTGCTGGAGACCTCGAACCTGGCGACCTCCAACCCGACCGGCGGCGCGGCGGGGCGGCGCATCACCGTGCCGGCGAACGATCGTGTCGAGGTGCGGTTCCCGGTGGCCACCGAACTGGCCGGCACCGCCGGCCTGCGCGTCACGGCCGTCAGCGGCGACCTCGCCGACTCGGCCAGCGTGGAGCTGCCGGTCTACACACCGGCCACTGCCGAGGCGTTCGCCACCTACGGCGTCATCGACGATGGTGCGCTCGGCCAGCCGTTGCTCGCCCCTACTGACGTGATCCCCGAGTTCGGGGGTCTGGAGGTCACCACCTCGAGCACCAACCTGCAGGCGCTCACCGACGCGGTGCTCTACCTGGTCGACTACAGCTGGGGCAACACCGACGGTCGGGCGTCGCGCATCATGGCGATCGCTGCGCTGCGCGATGTGCTGGCCGCCTTCGCGGTCGAAGGGCTGCCCAGCCAGGCAAAGATCGATGCTGCCGTCAACGCGGACATCGCCGCGCTGGTCGCGGTGCAGAACGACGACGGTGGCTTCCCGTATTGGCGCAAGTACGAGCAGTCCGAGCCGTTCAACTCGATCCAGGTCACGCATGCGCTGCTGCTGGCCCGCGACAACGGGTACGCCGTGCCGGCCTCCACGCTGGAGCGTGCGCTGCAGTTCGTCGCCGACATCGAGTCGCATTTCCCCACCGGCTACGGGCCGCAGGAGCGGGCGACGCTCAGCGCCTACGCGCTGTGGGTGCGCAACCTCGCCGGCCAGCGCGACCCGGCGAAGGCCGAGCAGCTGTACCAGCGGGTGGGCGACGAACTCACCGTCGATGCGCTGGCGTGGCTGTGGTCGTCCGTCGACGACAACGGCACCCGCGCCGACATCGAACGCAAGATCGAGAACCGTGCGGTCGAGACGGCCGGCGCCGCCAACTTCACCACGGCCTACGGCGACAGTGCGTACCTGATCATGTCCAGCGATCGGCGTACCGACGGCATCGTGCTGGATGCGCTCATCGCGAACTCGCCCGACAGCGACCTGATCCCGAAGGTGGTCACCGGCCTGCTCGCCAATCAGGTGAAGGGGCGCTGGGACAACGTGCAGGAGAACTCGTTCATCCTGCTCGCACTGAAGTCGTACTTCGATGCGTTCGAGTCGCAGACGCCGGACTTCGTGGCCCGCGTGTGGCTGGGCGAGCAGTTCGCCGGCGACCACACCTTCCAGGGTCGCGAAACAGACAGGGCGAGCATCGCCATTCCGACCAGCGCGCTGATCGCCACCGGCGACGCAAACCTGGTGCTCGCCAAGGACGGCACCGGTCGCCTCTACTACCGCATCGGCCTGCGTTACGCCCCGGCCGACCTGTCGTTGGACGCCATCGACCGCGGGTTCGTGGTCGACCGGGTGTACGAGGCGGTCGACGACCCCGGCGACGTGACCCGCGATGCCGATGGCACCTGGCGCGTCAAGGCCGGCGCGAAGGTGCGCGTGACGCTGACGATGGTGGCCGAGAGCCAGCGCACGCACGTCGCCCTCATCGACCCGCTGCCCGCCGGGCTGGAGAGCCTGAACCCGGCGCTCGCCGTGACGCAGACCATCGTGCCACCCGAGGGCGAGGACGGGGTCAGCCCGGTCGACTCCCGTTCGCTGGGCTGGTGGTGGGGCACATGGTTCCAGAACGAGCAGCTACGCGACGATCGCACCGAGGTGTTCACCACCCTGCTGCCCGCCGGTACCTACACCTACTCGTATGTGGCCCGTGCCACCACGCCGGGCACGTTCGTGGTGCCCCCCACTCGCGCCGAGGAGATGTACGCCCCCGAGACGTTCGGCCGCACTGCCACCGACACGATGATCGTCGAGTAACGCCCCACCCCGCCGCCAGCGGCATGACGTGGTGCGAGGGATCGGGAGTAACTTGGGCCACGTGAACTGGGATCAACTCGTGCAGGGGGTGGAGCTGCCGTTCCACCCCGATCTGAAGGTGCCCGCGTTGAGCGAGATCCGGTTGCCCGTGCCGCACCCGGAACCCGTCGGCGACGTGGAGCAGGCGGCGCACGCCGGTGTGGTCGCGCAGCTCGCCGGCAGCGTCACGGCGGGGATGACGGTTGCGGTCGGTGGTGGTAGCCGTGGGCTCACTGATCGCGTGGCGCTGATGCGCGGCGTGATCAGCGGGCTGCGTGCGTTGGGCGCCGAGCCGTTCGTGGTACCGGCAATGGGTAGTCATGGTGGGGCGAAGGCGGAAGGCCAGCGCGCGATGCTGGAAAGCCTTGGCATGACCGAGGAAGCCATCGGCGCTGAGATCCGCGCCACGATGGACACCGTCGAGGTCGCCCGTACCGCCGACGGCATGCCGCTGTACCTGGACCGTCACGCGGCGGGTGCGGACCGCATCCTCCCGGTGAACCGCATCAAGCCGCACACCTGTTTCAAGGGGCCCATCGAGAGCGGCTGCACGAAGATGGCGGTCGTCGGTTTCGGCAAGCAGCCGGGTGCCGCGCAGATCCACGCGTGCGGCCCCGACGAGATGCGCAACCGCATCCTCAACGGCATCGCCGCGTTGCGTGCGACGGGTCGCCTGCTCGGCGGCGTCGCGTCCATTGAGTCCGCCAGCGGCGAAGTCGTGCGTGTGCAGGCGCTCACCGCCGACGAGGTGGGCGGCCAGGCCGAGATCGACCTCACCGACTTCTCGCGCACGCTCGTGCCAGCGCTGCCGTTCCCGCAGATCGACGTGCTGATCGTGGAGAAGGGTGGCAAGGATATCAGCGGTACGACGATGGACCCCAATGTCACCGGCCGCTTCTCGGTGCACGGCCTGGCCGATCTTGCCGAGCCCGATGTCAGCACCATCGTGCTGCTGGCCATCACACCGGTGTCGGCCGGCAACGCGCTGGGCATCGGTTTCGCCGACTTCATCCCCGTCTCGGTGGCGCAACAGATCGATTGGCAGAAGACCTACGTCAACTGCTTCACCGCCGGCATCGCGGGTGTGCGCCGCAGCCGGATGCCGATGGTGTTACCCACCGAGGACGATTGCATCAAGGCCGCGCTCAGCATGTGCGGCCGTGCGTTCGACCAACCCAAGCGTGTGGTGCGCATCGAGAGCACGCTGCACATGACCCGTTGCTGGGTCAGCGATGCACTGCTGCAGGAGCTGCCGGCCGGTGCCGAGATCGTTGGTTAGGCCGCGATGAACGAGCCGTTCGTCGCCGCCCTGCGCACCGTGGTCGGCGATGCTCACGTGCTCACCGACGCCGACATGCGGGCGACGTACGAGAACGATTGGTTGCGACAGTGGCAGGGCACCACGCCAGCGGTCGTTCGGCCCGGTTCCGCCGAGGAGGTCGCTGCGGTGCTGCGCCTGTGTGCCGATGCCGGTGTGGCGGTCGTGGTGCAGGGCGGCAACACGGGCCTGGTGGGCGGGGGAGTGCCGCGAGACGGCGAGCTGCTGCTGTCGATGCAGCGGTTCACCGAGCTGGGGCCGGTCGACATGATGTCGCTGCAGGTCACCGCCGGGGCGGGGGTCACGATCGAGCAGTTGCAGCACTACGCGCGGCAGGCCGGGCTCGACTTCGCGGTCGATTGGGGTGCGCGTGCCACGGCCACCGTCGGCGGAGCGGTCAACACGAACGCGGGCGGGTCACGTGTGGTGCGCTTCGGCACGATGCGCGCACAGGTGATGGGCCTCCAGGCTGTGTTCGCCGACGGCTCGATCGTCACCCAGCTGGACGGGCTACCTAAGGAGACCGCCGGCCCGCACCTGCCCAGCCTGCTGGTGGGCAGTGAGGGAACGTTGGCGGTGGTGACGGCGGCCCGGCTGCGGTTGGTGCCGTGGTACACCGAGACGGCCGCCGCGCTGATCGCGTGCGAGTCGCTGGTGCACGCGGTGTCGTTGCTGCCGAAGCTGCGGCTGTTGCCGGATCTCGATGCGGTGGAGTTGTTGATGCCCGAGGCGCTGGAGATCGCGTGCAAGTTCCTCGATGTGAAGCCGCCCATCGACCCGGCCTCTGCCGGCGCGTTCGTGATGGTGGACTGTGCCGGGCCCCGCGACCCCACCGACAGCCTGGCCGAGCTGCTCGGTGATCAGGCCGGTGTGCTGGCGCAGGGTGCGCAGCGCGACCTGCTGTACAAGATCCGCGACCACATCACGATCGCGATCGGTGCGGTGGGCGTGCCGTTGAAGCTGGATGTGGCGGTGCCGGTGCAACACCTGGATCGTCTGCTGCGGCGGGTGACGGCGGCGGTGCCTGCCGGTGCGCAGTTGGTGGTGTTCGGTCACCTCGCCGAGGGCAACGTGCACGTCAATGTGCTCGGTGCCGGCGAGGCCGCCCCGCACGTGCGCGAGGCGGTGCTGTCAGCGGCGATCGAGCTGGGCGGCACCATCAGCGCCGAGCACGGCATCGGCGTGGCCAAGGCGGATTGGCTCGAGCGCCTGAAGGGCCCGGCCGCCTATGCGGTCTTGCGAGGCATCAAACAGGCGCTCGACCCGAACGGCCTGCTCAACCCCGGCGTGCTGTTTCCCCGCTAGAACGCTCTGCACGCATGCGGAGGATTCTGGCGATCTCGGAGACTGATCTCGAAAGTTGCAGCAATGACGAGAGCAACCAGAAGTACTGCGCCGAGATCTCGATCCAGCCTCATGGGTCACCGGCGCGCAGGCGCCATCAAACCCGGGGCGACTCACTCGACGTCATCCGGCGACTCGCACTCGCGCTCAACACCAGCGCCGACCGTGTCCGTCGAACGGTCAGGCCGGACATTCTGCGCCCTGGACCACGATCAGAAGATCTAGCGGGCCGCCCACAGACTTCACCACGTCTGCCGCCTCAAGTTGAACCGCCTTGGGCATCGACATGTCGCCAGCGGCTCGGACCCAAAACAGGATTGGCCCGCCGCGCTCGACGGTGCTCACCTTCTCCCAGGTACCAACCGCAACTGAAATCCAACGTTGTGATGACTCAGTGTCACCAACGCTCACCTCTAGTGCCGCACCACACCGGTTCTCAACCCCGACAACATCACGGCCCACCTGCTGGCCATCACACGCGCTACCGAAAGCCATCATCACCACCAGGACGACAAGGCGCGACACGAAGTGCCGCATCACGGCGGGGGACACAGGTCGCCCACGATCACCACCACAAGCTTCTGATCCGACGCCTCAAGGTCTGAGGGCTCGAACAGCAACGGCTCAGGCACCACGGCCGAATCCGCCGCACGGACCCAAACATATATCCGTCGCAAAGGCTCAGTGGCGTCTCTAACGGGGGCCGTCTGTCCCACGGGAATCAACTTCCAATGAAGCTTGTACCCGAGCGCAACATGTTCCGCAACGCTGTTGGAGTCGACCTCGATCGCAGTCTCACAGCGATTGTCGACCACCACCTTCGTCGTCTCCTGGCACGCAACCAAACCTAGGGCAGCGAGCGCCGCCGCAGCCCCGCCTAAGAATCGCACCGTTCGCATCATCTAGTACGCTCCCGATTTCGGTCGCAGCCAACTATTCGAACTGGTCGAGGAGGACAAGGCAGGCTGAGACGATGAACCAAACACTGGACCGAGCGGTACCGGCCGAAAGTTGTCAGACAGCCAGTTCCATGCCGAGCTCATCTGCTGCGACAAGATCCCGCGTGGCTTTTGACTCGGATAGTTTCTCTGGACGTCGTAAGCAGGCTTCTCCCCAAAGCTGTCCTTGTAGCAGAGACATGCAGCCTCAGACAGCAGATAGGAAGCGTAGAAAGTAGTCCCGCCGACGTTCTCGATGTCATACACGTGCTGCATCTCATGCGCCACAAGATCATCGGCCGGAGGACCTGTGCCCTGGAACCGGACCGTGTGTCCCGTAGTCGTGGCACCATGTCCGAGCAACGTGTCCGAGCCCGTGAAGCACTCCGCCTCTCGACCGCAGTATGGGCCCTCTTTGTACAGGCGGGCATCGTCAAACACGATCGTCTCGATCGCCGAGAACGTTTCGAACACGGTGGTACCCGTCAAAAGATCCCACGTCGATTGCAAGGGGTTCGACCCCTGACGAACTGCCGAGTTAAAACCGTAAGTGATCAACGTCGCACCGCGGTTGTAGACCCCGGTTGCCACGCTGGCCCCTGCATCGACCACAGCAGCCCCAGCGTCGACCACGGTCTCCACGGCTTCGCTGTAGCAGTCGTCATCACTGAACGGGTTGATCGAACAAAGCCCGCTTGGGTCGCTGAGCGTGGCCGGGTTGCCGTTGGCGTACAGGTATGGCTGTCCGGTCTTGGCGACGAGTGGGTCGACGCTGATGAACGCACCCAACCCGGGGTCCATGTAGCGGTTGTTGAGGAACACTGAGCATCCGGCACCGTCGTAGCCGTAGGTCGTAACCGCCGGGCGGTGTGACCTGCACTGACGGACTATCCGACCCAGACGTGCCGACCCGATTCGTGCGGCCGGCGACACAAAAAGCGCGGACGTGTGTTCCCAGGTCACAGCAGGCGGCCCCAACTCACTGTCGTCTCTTTGTCGTCGATGGACCGACTAAGAGCATGCGAACAAGGACGACCAGAAGAACGAACGCAGAGAACAGCAGCAATTCCGCGCTCTGGCTTGCGCCTACCGCGCCGAGGACCAAACCCACGAAGGTCGCGAGGAGTACAAGCAACCCTAGAGCGACGAGGCGGAGCGACCGAAGCCTCATGTCAGTGGAAGGCTGTCACGAAGAGACGACCAATCTGCGACCTCTAGCGTCGGAAAGCCAGCAGCAGACCGCTGTTCATCGAACCGCTCGATTTCATAGTCATTGCCAAAATAGTCGGTTCCATAGATAAATTCACTCGGAAAAGTGT
>Ga0105047_10014013_pt1 | contig 12749 bp, 13 predicted proteins | sample MAT04_FD_78384 | JGI IMG/M metagenome (GOLD analysis project Ga0105047, IMG submission 78384) | Freshwater microbial communities from Lake Fryxell liftoff mats and glacier meltwater in Antarctica - MAT-04 (megahit assembly) | ecosystem: Environmental > Aquatic > Freshwater > Ice > Liftoff... | reverse complement strand
GTCGTCGAGCTGCGTGACCGTACCAATCTCAACTGGCATGCCTATCTGCCGGACGTGCGCCCGGGCCAGCTCTACGGCTACCGCGTGCACGGGCGCTGGGAGCCCATGGCGGGCGACCGCTTCAATCCCAACATGCTGCTCATCGATCCGTACGCCAAGAGTGTGGCGGGTGACATCACATGGAACGACGACGTCTTCGGCTACCAGGTCGGTGAGGGCGATCTCGTCATGGACGATCGCGACAGCGCCGGCAGCATGCCCAAGTGCGTGGTCGTGGACCCGGCGTTCGAGTGGGGCATGGATCGCAAGCCCGACGTTCCGTGGAACCGCACGGTCATCTACGAGGCGCACGTGAAGGGCATGACGATGCTCCATCCGAGCGTGCCCGAGGAGCTGCGCGGCACCTATCTCGGCATGGCGCACGAGCCGGTCGTCGACCATCTCCTCTCGCTCGGCGTGACCGCGGTGGAACTACTTCCGGTGCACGAGTTCACCACCGACCGGTTCCTGGTCGAGCGCGGCCTGACCAACTACTGGGGCTACAACTCGATCGGCTTTCTCTCCCCCGCCGCGCGCTACGCCACCGAGCGCAGCCGCCACGTGCTCAACGAGTTCAAGTCGATGGTCAAGACCTACCACCGCGCAGGGATCGAGGTCATTCTCGACGTGGTGTACAACCACACGGGCGAGGGCAGCCACCTCGGCCCCACGCTCTCGCTGCGCGGCGTGGACAATCGCTCCTACTACCGGCTGGTGCAGGGCGACGAGCGCCACTACATGGACTTCACCGGCACCGGCAACAGCCTCAACATGGTGCATCCACGCACGATGCAGCTCATGATGGACTCGCTGCGCTACTGGGCGACGGAGATGCGCGTCGACGGCTTCCGCTTCGACCTCGCGCCCGTGCTCGCGCGCGAGCTCTACGAGGTCAACCGCCTCGGCACGTTCTTCGACATCATCCAGCAGGATCCCGTGCTATCGCAGGTGAAGCTCATCGCCGAGCCCTGGGATCTGGGCGAGGGCGGCTACATGGTGGGCGAGTTCCCCATCGGTTGGGCCGAGTGGAACGGCGAGTACCGCGACGCGGTGCGCAGCTTCTGGCGGGGCGATCCGGGCAAGTTGCCCGAGATGGCGTCGCGCCTATCGGGGTCGAGTGACATCTTCGCAGCGAGCGGACGCAACACGTACGCGAGTGTCAATTTCGTGACGGCGCACGATGGCTACACGCTTGCTGACACCACCGCCTTCGAACACAAGCACAACGAGGCGAACGGCGAGGACAACAACGACGGACACTCCCACAACCTCACGCGTAACTGGGGCGCCGAAGGGCCGACCGAGAACGTCGGCATCAACCAGATGCGCCTCCAGATGCGCAAGAACTTCATCGCAACGCTGCTGTTCTCCCAGGGTGTGCGCATGCTCCTGGGCGGCGACGAGATGGGTCGCACACAGAACGGCAACAACAATGCCTACTGCCAGGACAACGAGCTGAGCTGGGTGCACTGGGATCTCAGCGACGACGATCAGGAGCTGCTCGACTTCACGCGCGGGGCGATCGAGATCTTCCAGAACCATGCGGTGCTGCGTCGGCGCGCATTCTTCACCGGCGGCCCCATTGCGGGTGGCGGAGTCAAGGATGTGACGTGGCTGCGACCCGATGGAACGGAGATGCGGGACGATGACTGGGGCGACCCCGACGCGTTCTGCATGGGCATGCTCATCGATGGTCAGGCGACCGACGAGACGGACGAGCGCGGGCGACTCACCAAAGGCGACACACTGCTCATGGTGCTCAACGGCGGCGACCAGGCGCGGCAGTTCACGTGGCCGACGATGGATCGCCGTGGTGGCGCATGGGAGGTGCTGCTCGACACAGCGCGCGAGGTGCAAGAAGGCTCGATCCGCAACCTGCCCGGTCTCGTGTGCGCCGCGCACTCGCTGAGCCTCTCGCGCTTCGTGTTCGATCTTCAGACCAAGGGCTGACACGCCGTATGCGCATTCCCATCTCGACGTACCGGGTGCAACTCACGGAGGAGTTCGGGTTCGTGGCGGCGCGCGCGGCGCTCCCCTACCTCAAGCGATTCGGGGTGACCGATTTACACTGCTCACCCATCTTGCGGGCGGCTCCGGGATCGACGCACGACTATGACGTCGCGGATCCCACGGAGCTGGATCCGCGCCTCGGAACGATGGCGGAGTTCGAGGCGCTCAGCGCGAATCTGCGCGCGCGATATAGGGCTCGTGCTCGACATCGTGCCCAATCACATGGCGGCATCGACGGCCAACCCGTGGTGGCGCGACGTGCTCGTGGCTGGCGAGTCGTCGGCATTCGCAGGACACTTCGATATCGACTGGGCGGCGAATGCGGGACGGCTTCTGCTCCCGGTGCTCGGCGGCTCACTCGACGAGGTGCTCGCGCATGACGCGATGTGTCAATGCGAGCCCTCGACCGGTGGAATCCCGCCGCCGAGCAGATCGGAGAGCTCCTGGTCGAGATCGTCCGTTGCCTCGGGGTGCTCGCCCGGGAACGGACCGCGGGTCTGGATCGCCCACCAGACCAGGTCGAGCTGCGCTTGCTTGATGGTGCCGAGCAGGCCGGTGACTGCGGAGAGCTGCGCCACGGGCGACAGGTCGATGTCGTGCTCGCAGATGAGGGTGACGTGCCCCTCCTCGTTGGGACCGATCGCACCCACACGCCAACCCTGCGCCCACGGCGCGACGGGAATCTTGGTACTGCGGATGAGGAACGTCACGCGCACGGGCGGACCGATCTCGACCACCTCGCCGTCCTCGGACCCCTCGTCGTCATCGACGGGCGCCTCGTCGGGCGCCGGCCCGCTCATCTTGTCCCACACATCATCGAGATCGCCGTCGGATTCCATGCTGGACCTCTACCCCGGGCAGGCGCTCGATGCACACGCGTCGCACACGTGCACGCGCGGCACGAAGCCAAGGATGCCGAACGGTCGAGGTCTGAGCCGACCCACAGTCCCCCCCATCACCACTTCCCCATCCGGTGACATCGACGGTTGTTCGCACCAACGGCACAAACGTCGACCTCGGCAGCAGGCCTCAGCACCCACATCCGGTGACATCGACATTTGTATGGACTATTAGCACAAACGTCGATGTCGGCTGGCGGTGAGACGGTGGTGCGATCGAGGAGATGAGACAGTGAGACGGTCGATGAGGTGAGCGACGGTCGAGGTCCGGGCCGTCGTACGCCGGCCCGGACCCAGTGATCGTCGTCTGATGTCACATAACGTATCGCCGCGACGTACCAGTGCCGCGTTGTGCGCACTCGACCCACCGTCGCTACCGGGGCGGCACCCGCGGCATGGACGGCCCTCCGGCCGTGACGAGCGAAACGTGCCCGTCTCCTACAATGTCGACCGGAAGCACATTGCGGACAAGCTCAACCTGTGGTTGAGACTACGCTCGCAGCTGGAATTTCGACGGCGCGATGCATCCCACGCTCAAGAGCCCTGGAACGCAGCAAACACGATGATCACCCAGACGAGCAACACGCCGGCGCCGATGATGAGTGCGCGCATGAACAGCCGGGTCGCCCGCGCATCAGCGAGATCTGCACGCTCCTGCTCCGCAGCATCCAGGCCGGCCGGCGACTTCACGTTGAACTCTACATCAGCGCTCAGGGTGCTCTCGGTAGCGTCCATGCGCTGATCATACGCGTCCTCTGCGCCGGGCTCGGCGCGCGCGGGATCCAGCAGACGCATGAACTGTTCGCAGTCAGCGGATCGGCGCCACCGGCCACCCGGCGCGTGGATCCGGCAGCGGGGTGAGCCGCACCTCAATCTGCTCGCGACTACGTTCCAGCAGCGGCGGCAGGATCACCCGTGTGCCCAACTCAGCCAAATCGAGGCCGTCGACGAGAAAGCCCGGCTCCTCCGTGGCGAGCTCGTAGAGCACTCCCCCAGGCTCACGAAAGTACAGGGAGTGAAAATAGTGGCGATCGATGTAGCCCGAGCTCGGGACGCCGGCAGCGTCGGCGCGCTCGATCCACCCGGGCAAGTCGGCATCGCTCGTGCACCAGGCGACGTGGTGCACCACACCAGCGCTCTGGCGTCCGGGCAGATCAGGCGCGGGATCGAAGGCGATCCAGCCGCCGCGCTGACCGCCACGCAGCTCGAACCGATCCTCGTCGGCCGCAGACCGGGTAGCTCCCATGATCTGTTCGAGCATCACGGCGGACCCCTCAAGATGGGCGCTGTAGGCGCGCACGCCATCAAACCCGAGCAGCGCGCACTCTGCCGGCACGTCAGGGTGCACAGCAGCGAGTGGAGCATCTCCTGAGGCGTCGATGACGAGCTCATGCGCGAGACCCTCGAAATCGGCGAAGTGCACGCTCGTCGCGTCGCGCTCGACGACCACCTCGTTCGCATCGAGGCGCTCGATCCAGAAGTCGAGGGCACGCGCGGATGCGACGCGATGCACGATGCGGTGCACCATGCCGGCGCCCGCATGCCCGGGGATTGCCCCGGGATACTCGAAGAACGTGAGGTCAGCGCCGGGTCGCGCCTCTTCGTCACCGTAGAAGAGGTGGTACACGCCGGGGTCATCCTGATTGACCGATTTCGCCACGAGCCGCATTCCGAGCACGCGCGCGTAGAAGTCGACGTTGCGCGGGGCATTGCCCGTGATCGCCGTGATGCGGTGGATTCCGTCAAGGCGCATGGCCAGGCCCTTCCGTCCGTCGCGACTGATCTCATGATTGGTCTGCGAACAACTATACAGTTGCGCGCGCAATCACTTCAGCGATTCGGACTTGAGGCTCCGGAACCTCCCAGCGCGCTTACGCCCGTACGACGACGGTCCCCGCAGCACGATCCCCGAGCCGCTGCTTCTTGTCAGAGGTGGCGATGAGGATCGCGCCGAGGATGTAGAGACACGGGAGGCTGTCGATGACGCGGAGTGCATTGCGCCCGAACGCCTGCCCCATGGAGATCGAGGTGCCGTCGAGCTTCGCGACGCGCATGCCGAGCGCGGCCTTGCCCAGCGTCGCTCCGCGCGATTCCAGGATCACGTAGTAGAAGACCACCACGACGAAGTAGAGGAACGCGGGGAGCCCTGTGAGGCTCACGCTCACGCTCGATCCACTGGCGTCGGCATTACCAGCCATAGCGACGAAGATCCCGTAGATGATGCCGAGCACCACACTGTCGATGACGAGTGCACCAAAGCGGCGCCCGATGCCGCAGTACTCGAGCTGGCCGCCCTCGGTGATGAAGGGTCCACCCATGGGCGTGGCGGGTTGATCGGGCATGTTCATGGCGTTACCTCAAGGTGGGGGCGACACGGTCCAGGAGCCGATACCCATCACCCGCGTCGTTCTACCGCATCTCGCACATCAAAATCCCAGGTGTTCGCGTGGGCGCGCACGAGGAATGCGCGGCGCGGTGCGCACGGCGCGCAGCCGACGTACCCCGTCCGCGCGGTCCATGGCCGCGATCTCGTTAAGACGACCCGCGACGTGCGCACACCGCAGGAGCGTTTCCGCGCGCGTGACATCCACGCCCGCTCGGTACCAGTCCCAGTTCGGAATCGTGCGCCACATCGCGGCGTCTGGCACCACGCGCATCCCGGACGGCATGGCGGCTGGCGTCGCAGGGGGCGCCTCCCCGTGTACCCGCAGGAGCCAGCGCCGTCCGCTGAACGCTTCCTCGACCGTGACGCGCTGCTCGAGCACCGCGCTCGTGAGTGCCTCGAACACGCGATTGGTGCGCGGCATGCGCAGCCACGGATGCGCGAGATGCAGCTTGCGCACGAGCACGTGGTCGAGGTGGTCGAACTCCTCGGGTGCATCATCGCCACCGAGCAGCTCAGGAAGCCCGATCACGAACTCCTCCGCACCCGAACCCCATGCTTCGCAGCGCACGGTGCGCTCGCCGGTCTGCTCGAGGCGCGCCACCACGGTGCCGCTCGCCATACGTGACGTGCGCCAGACGACCCGCCCGTCGACCACCGCGTGGCACGGGTCGGAGCGCCCGCGCCGCAGTGGCGCGAGCACGCGCACGAGATCGAGCGGCCAGCGCGCGACCCAGGTGGTCGATGCGTCGGGCGCGGAGTTGTCGGACGCGATCGCCATGCGCTCATCGTAGCGGCCAGTCATTGCGTCCACGTCAGGCAGGCTTGCGACATGCTCCCGCCAGAAGCCCGCAGATCGAGAGCAGCACGAGACCGAGCTCGCCCGCATCAAGTCCCAGGGATCGCTTGATCTGCGGGATACGCACGGCCCACTCGGCGTGGCGCACAGGGTACCGGCACACGAATTGCAACAGTCGTTCACCTACCCCGTACCCCTGGTGGGGGTGGCGCGCGTTTTCCCTTCTGTCAGGTCGGAACCCCGGCCGCTTACCTCCGAAGAAGGAACACACCATGACCCGCTCACACGCCGCCCGCCCCGCCGCCGTTGCAACGCTCGCCTCGGCCCTCGTGCTCGCCGCCTTTGGCGCGCTCCTCGCCAGTCCGATGGACGCGCAGGCCAAGTCGAAGCCCAAGCCCAAGCCCGCTTCGGTGCGCGCGCTGCTCGCTACCAACCTGTCCGAGGCCGGCGGCTCCAAGATCGCGATCCGCCTGGCATCCCCCGCGCCCAAGCTCGTCAAAATCCTCGTCAGCACCAGCGCCGCTCAGGGCAGCAACGCCGCCACCGCCGGCGTCGACTTCAAGGCCTCGAGCCAGTGGGTCACGATCAAGCAGGGCTCGAAGATCGGCTACTTCACGCCCAAGATCATCAACGACAACATCGACGAGCCCAACGAGCTACTCCACGTACACATTGTGAAAACCTCCAAGTGGGCGAAGCTCCCCACCCGCAAGCACCGCTCTGCCATCGCCACGATCCGCGACAACGACGCCGCTCAGCCAACCCCCGCTCCCGCCCCGGCCGTACTCGTACCGTCAATCACCGTCTCGGACTCGGGTGCACAGATCATCGAGGGCGACAACGTCAATGCCACGGCCCGGTTCAAAGTCACGCTCGACGCACCAACAACTGTGCCGGTGAGCGCTCCGTACTCGCTCGCCGATGGCTCGGCCTTGGCTGGCCTCGACTTTGCGGCGGTCGCACCTGGCACGTTGACGTTCGCTCCGGGCGTCACCGAGCTCACGATCGATGTACCAGTGATCGATGACACCATCGACGAGGACACCGAGAAGGCGCAGCTCACACTGGGTACCCCTACCGGTGCAACGCTTGCCAAGGGTGCTGGCGAGCTGTCGATCTTCGACGATGAGCAGTCCCCGTCGATGGCGATCAAGAACATCGACGCAGATGAGGGCACCGGCCAGAGCACGATCTTCCCGTTCGAGGTCAAGCTCTCGCATCCGAGCTCGAAGGTGATCACGATGACCACCTACACCCTCGATCTCAGTGCAACCGGAGCTCCAAACTGCGCGATCATCGGCGCTGACTACGTCGCATTTGGCCCGAAGGTGATCACCTTCCAGCCGGGCGAGATGTCCAAGCCACTTCCGGTCAAGGTGTGCGGCGACAACAAGGTCGAGCAGGACGAGTTCTTCGCCCTCCCGCTCACGGAGTTGACCAACGCGATCGTCGCCAATCCACAGGGTGTCGGTCAGATCGAGAACGACGACTGATGCAACACTCGGCGCTGAGGGCCTTCATCCACACGTCACCCACGACGCGGGCATCGTTCACACGGTGCCCGCGTCGTCGTGTGCGCTGCACCGACAGGATCGCCGCACAGCGAGGGATGTTGTAATCGATGATCGACGCCCGTGCCCCTAGTGGAGGTGCGGTGCGTTTTCCTCTGTGTCAGGTCGGAACACCGACCGCCCACTTCACAAAGGACACACCATGACCCGCTCCTCCATCTTCCTCCCCGCTGTTGCGACGCTCGCCTCGTCCCTCGTGCTCGCCGCCCTCGGCTCGCTCCTCGGCGTGCCCGATGCCGACGCAAGGTGAAGCCCAAGTCCAAGCCCGCTCCGGTGCGCGCCTTGCTCGCTACCAACCTCTCCGAGGCCGGCAGCTCCAAGGTCGCGATCCGCCTCGCGTCGCCCGCTCCCAAGCTCGTCAAGATCCTCGTCAGCACCAGCGCTGCCAAGGGCAGCAACGCCGCCACCGCCGGCGTCGACTTCCGGACCACGAGCCAGTGGGTAACCATCAAGCGAGGCGCCAAGGTCGGCTACTTCACGCCGAAGATCATCGAGGACGCAGTCGACGAGCCCAACAAGCGCCTGCAAGTACGCATCGTGAAATCGTCCAAGTGGGCGAAGCCCCCCCACCCGCAAGCACCGCAGCGCCATCGCCACCATCCGCGACAACGACACAGCAACCCCCCGCTCCGGCTCCCGCTCCGGCTCCCACCGCACTCGCACCGTCGATCTCAGTATCCGATGCGCAGGCCAACGAGGGCGACGCAAACGCCACCGCACGGTTCAAGGTCACACTCAGCGCGCCTGCTACAGAACCCGTGAGCGTCCCGGTATCGCTCGTCGAAGGCTCGGCCACCGCTGGTCTCGACTACGTCGCGAGCGCACCGGATACGCTGAACTTCGCGCCAGGCGTCACCGAGCTCTCGATCGATGCGCCCGTGTTCAATGAGCTGGTACACGAGGACACCGAGTACGCACAGCTCGTGCTGGGCAGCCCCACTGGGGCTACCTTGGCGAAGGGCACTGGCGAGCTCACGATCCTCGACAACGATCCCCAGCCGAAGATGGCGATCGCACATGTCGATCAGGCCGAGGGAACGGGCGAAACGTCCATCTTCATGTTCGTGGCCAAGCTCTCGAACCCCAGCTCAAAGGTGATCACGATGACTACCTACACCATGAATCTCAGCGCAACTGGCGGCCCGAACTGCGCACTGATCGGTGTCGACTACGTCTCACGCGGCCCGATGCTCATCACGTTCAAGCCGGGAGAAACCGTCAAGCCCATCGCCATCAAGGTCTGCGGCGACAACAAGGTCGAGCAAGACGAGCACTTCGCCCTGCCACTCAACGAGCTCACGAACGCGACCGTCGCCGATCCGCAAGGAATCGGTCGCATCGAGAACGACGACATGTAGCCCCTCGCAATCACGCACAACCCACACCCAAGACGCCGGAGGCCCCGCACATGCGGGGCCTCCGGTCACTGGTCGGCACCATGACGCACGAAAGCCCCGCCGAAGCGGGGCTTTCGTGTCAGGAGCGGCTGAAGGGACCCGAACCCTCGACCTTCTGCATGGCAAGGGGAATTAGCAAGTCCAGCGAGGTCCCGTCGTGTCCATCCGAGGCCATGATTCACCTGCACCTAGGGCAGATTCATCTGGACTCCAGTTCTCACGAATAGACTTCGCTGGACGGGTTTCTGGACGCGATCCGGACGTGATCAAGCCGTCCGAACTGAACATCTGACCACACTCGCAATGGCAATCAGCCCATGGCCACCGCGAGCGCAAGGAGCGCGACGACCATCGACGGAGAGAGCAGATTTCGTACAGCACGAAACACGCGGGGAATCCTCATATTGGCGACCCTACCCCATCTACCATGAAGTTAGTGAAGGCGTCGCTCATCATCAACTCCCTGTCGGCTACGCGCTACGGCGTTTCTTGGGGTGCGGGTGCTCGACAACGGTCTCTCGGCCGATCGTAAGCGGGATCTGGAGTGCCTCGCAGATACTCGTGATCGTTTCCAGGCGGGGGTCGACATCACCGGATTCGAGCCGGGCGATCGAGGACTGGGGGGTGCCAGTCGCTGCGGCAAGGTCGCGCTGGGTCCATCCACGTTCGGCGCGCGCGTTGACCATCGCTGCGATGAAGCGATACCGGGGAAGCAGGCGCTCGTATTCCTCCTGGGCCTCGGGGTCGCTGGCGAGCGACTCGCGGACGATGTGCTTCCAGTCTGCCTTCTTGTCGCTCACTGCCGGCTCCTTGCTCGGGTGATATCTCGTTGCTGCGTGTCTTTGCGGCCATAGGCGAGGATCGTCGCCGTGTCGTTGTTCAAGTTGTAATACACGCGCTCGCCCAGGCGAGACCGAAGCTCATGCAGGCCACCTCCGAGATGTCTGCCATGCGGCATCGGCAGCGGCACCGTAGCGTTTTCGAGCATCTGCAATAGCACGGCCATCCGCGCCTTGAATTGCGGCCCGAGCGCGTCGAACCACTTGCCGAACTCACCCGGATTGAACAGCTCGATCCGCACGACCAGATGATAGCATATATGCGATCATCGTTTCGGTTGGTGATGGCTTCAGCCTCCGTAGCTGGCCTACATGCGCTCCGGTGCCTCAAGGCCGACCAAGTGAAGGCCCTTGCGCAATGCCGTCGCAGTTGCTCGGAGCAGCTCGAGCCGCGCGAGACGTTCAGGGAGGGTCGTAGCGGTGAGGACCGGACAATCGCGATAGAAGGCGGCGGTTGCCTGCGCGCATGCGAATACCCAATCGGTGATGCGAAACGGCTCGTGGGTTCGCCCTGCGTGTCGGACTGCTTCGGGCAGTCGCGCGATCTGCGTGACCAGCGCGAGTTCCGACGGATGCGTGAGCACGCGGGTGTCGTCGCCGCAGGTTGTGTCGACATCGTCGAGATCCCGTGCTCGCCTCAAGATGGAGTGACAGCGAGCGTGCATGTATTGCGCGTACGGGCCGCTGTTCCCCTCGGTAGCGAGCATCCGGTCCCAGTCGAGCGCGATATTGCGCCCTGGTGGTTGGAACAGGTCGTTGTACACGACGGCGCCAACGCCGACGGCGTGGGCCATGCGGGCGCGTTCGGCAATCGGGAGGGCGTCACTTCTCCCGTCGATGACGGTTCGCGCGCGAGCGGTGGCATCTCGCAGCAAGCTGTCGAGGTACACCATGTTTCCACGCCTGGTCGACAATGCGTGACCATCGGCGTCGGAGATCGTGCCGAACGGGACGTGGGTGAGTTCGGTGTCGGGAACGTAGCCAAGGCGACGGGCGAGTTCGAAGAGCTGACGAAAGTGCAGGATCTGCGGTTCGCCGACGACATAGACGATCGCGGCAGGGCCGAAGCGTCCGACCCGGTACTTGATCGCTGCGAGATCGCGTGTGTGGTACAGCGTGCCGCCGTCGGTGCGTCGCAAGAGGAACGTCGGCATACCGTCTCCGAGATCGACGACCACCGCGCCGTCCTCGTCCGCGCGGGCGATGCCCGCATCCAACGCGTCCTGCGTTACCTCGTCGAACAGCGGCTGGTAGTGGCTCTCGCCGAATTCGTGATCGAATCTGACGCCGAGAGACTCGTAGTTCGCGCGATTCGCGGCACATGTCAGGGCGATCACCCGTTCGCGTACGTCCACGGCCACCGGATCGGCGTGCTCAAGCCGCAACGACCACGAGCGCGCAGCTTCGTCCAGTGCCGCGTTCTCGACCATGCGACTCGCATAACCGGCATAGAGCGCTTCGAGCTGAGCGAGCACGTCCTCGTCATCCGACGGGAAGCCCGCTTCCTCAATGGCTGCACAGAGGACTCCGAACGACTTGCCCCAGTCCCCGAGATGGTTGATACCCACGGTGTGCCATCCGAGAGCAGCGAGGATGCGCACGATCGCGTGGCCGATGATCGTGGAACGGATGTGACCGACGTGCATGCGCTTGGCGACGTTCGGCGAGGAGTAGTCCACCACCGCCGTGCGGCCGGCACCGATTGTGGCATCGTCGCCGTATGAATCGCCGAGACGCGCGACATCGTCAAGCACCGCCCATGTGTACCCAACGGGCGCGACCTGGAAGTTGAGATACGGCCCAGTTGCCTCGACACGCCCGACCAGTGGCGGAGGGGCGGAAACGATCAAGTCGCGCAACCTGGTCGCGCACTCAACAGGGTTGATCCTCATCGTCGCCGCCAACGAGAACGTCGGGAGCGTCAGGTCTGCATTCACGTGTGCTGGTGGCGACACCAAGTCGATCGACGACGGCGCGAGCCCTCCGCGTGTCGCAAGCACCTCACGTACCTCGGCCATGAACCGGTCCTGCGCGTACTCCATGTGGATGCCTTTCTCAGACCGCGTGGCACGACGACTGTCGGCGCGGTGGAACTCGATTCGGTAAGCGTGATCCACAACCACAGCGTATATCGAGGTCAGGACTCGACTCTAGCGATCACTGAGATCGCAATCGACCGTGAACGCCGATGCCGCGTGGGTCTCGATGTGCTCGATGACGGCGGCTGCGCGAATGTCGGCCTCCACTATCGGCAGGAGCGCGAGACGTTCCGCGGTGTCAGCGATGACGGCGCGTTGGATCGGGGTACGCATGGACGAGTTGGCCTTCGACTTGGCGGTCCGGGCAGCGGTGAGCACGTCGATCGCGAGGTCGAGCGCGTCCACTCGGGGCGCACCACCCACCGAAGCGATATCGCATAGGTCTCGCGCATCGGGCCACGACGCTCGATGGATCGAGTTGTCGCGCCACCACGACCACGCTTCCTCGCAGGCGAAGGGAAGGAACAGCGCGAGCAGCCGCAGGTGCACGTCGAGCGCCAGTTCGAGCGCTGCCTGCGCAGATCGGGCCGCCTCACGATCGGCGGTGTCGTACCTCCGGGCCTTGACCAACTCCAGGTATTGGTCGCAGAACCACCAGAACGACTGCTCGGCGATCTGCAATGCCTGCGCCTGGTCGTAGCTCTCCAACGCATCGGTCGCCGCCTCAACGGTGGTCGCCATGCGCTGTACCATCAATCTGATCCGAATCAGACTCTGCATAGCAAGGATCAGGCGCCTCGAACACAAATCCGGGGCTCCCTCGTGTTCGCCTC
>Ga0105047_10014011_pt1 | contig 12751 bp, 12 predicted proteins | sample MAT04_FD_78384 | JGI IMG/M metagenome (GOLD analysis project Ga0105047, IMG submission 78384) | Freshwater microbial communities from Lake Fryxell liftoff mats and glacier meltwater in Antarctica - MAT-04 (megahit assembly) | ecosystem: Environmental > Aquatic > Freshwater > Ice > Liftoff... | reverse complement strand
TGCGCGTGGTGTCCAGGGCGATGGCCATGTAGATGGAGGTGCCGGTGTGCGGTGCCGAACGGGTGGCGTGCCACGAACGGCCACCCCAGCCGCGGTACTGGAAGGCTGCGCTGTTGGCATGCAAGTCAAGCACATCGGCCAGCCGCGAGCTGTAGAACAGGCCATGGCCGCTGTGGCGGTCGGGGGCGCTGGTGAGCTTGCCCTTGCTGATTTCGAACAGCGCCAGGGTGGGGTCGGTGATGTCGAAGCTCTGCGCGATTCGGTTGAACAAGCCGCAGCCGTCGTCCGACACCAGCAATTGCAGGTGCAGGGGCGTTTGCCGTATCGACACCGTCACGGTGGTGCCGCCGCTGTGGTCGACGGCGTTGTTGACGAGTTCGGTGAAGGCGTGTTGTGCCATGCGGCGCACTTCGGTGGGCAGCGCAAGATAGGGCGCGAAGTCGCGTCGCCAGGGCAGGTCTTCCAACAGGCCATTCAAGGCGTACTGCTGCACCACTTGGCGCAAGGCGCCGGGCACGTACAGCGGTTTGCGCGGCGTGCCTTGGTTGACCAGCCATTGCCCGGCCACCAACTTCTTCAGCAGGCCATTGGCCGCGCTGCGGGGGATTGACAGCCGCTGCATCACGTGCGCTAGCAGGTCGTGCGGGTGTTGGATGCAGGCCGCGGTGATCCACGAAGCAACCGACGCCAGTTGATATCGAGCCACGGTGAAGGCCTTTCGCGAAAGTTGGAAGAACAGGGGTAGCCAGTGTCGGTGTGGCGGCACTCAGGCTTGAGGCGAAAAAGCGCAACGAAGGCCCGGCTTTTCTTCACGCCGCGACGCCGTTCGTCCCGCCCGAAGTGGGGGCTGGGGGCGGTGTTCCGCTGGGGCCGGTCGCTAGAATTCGCGCCACGGTTTCAGCGTGGTTACGGCGCCTTCTTTGGGGGTGGCGTGGCACGTTTCCTTTCAACGCCATCGCCTTTGCGAAAGCCCGCCATGCCACTCGTCGCCATGCGCCAACTGCTCGACCATGCCGCTGAACACGGCTACGGCATCCCGGCCTTCAACGTCAACAACCTGGAGCAGGTGCAGGCGGTGATGACGGCGGCGGCCGAGATCGGTGCGCCGGTGATCCTGCAAGCCAGCGCCGGTGCGCGCAAGTACGCGGGTGAGCCGTTCATCAAACACCTGATCCAGGCCGCACTGGAATCGTGGCCCAACGTGCCGCTGGTCATGCACCAGGACCACGGCCAGAGCCCTGATGTGTGCCAGGGGGCCATCAATCTGGGCTTCAGCTCGGTGATGATGGACGGCAGCCTGGAAGCCGACGGCAAGACCATCGCCAGCTACGACTACAACGTCGAAGTCACCCGCAAGGTGGTGGACATGGCCCACGCCCTGGGCGTGACGGTGGAGGGTGAACTGGGTTGCCTGGGCAGCCTGGAGACGATGCGCGGCGACAAGGAAGACGGCCACGGCACCGAGGCGACGATGACGCGCGAACAGCTGCTGACCGACCCCGAGCAGGCGGCCGACTTCGCCCGCCGCACGCAGATCGACGCGCTGGCCATTGCCATCGGCACCAGCCACGGCGCTTACAAGTTCAGCCGCAAGCCCACCGGCGACATTCTGGCGATCGACCGCATCAAGGAGATCCACCGCCGCATCCCCAACACCCACCTGGTGATGCACGGCAGCTCGAGCGTGCCGCAGGACCTGCTGGAGATCATTCGGCAGTACGGCGGCGCGATCAAAGAGACCTACGGCGTGCCGGTCTCAGAGATTCAAGAGGCCATCAAACACGGGGTGCGCAAGATCAACATCGACACCGACGTGCGCCTGGCCATGACCGCGGCCATCCGCCAGTACATGGCGCAGAACCCCGACAAGTTCGACCCGCGTGACTACTTGAAGCCGGCGCGCGAAGCCGCCCGCCTGATCTGCAAACAGCGCTATCTTGAGTTTGGCTGCGAAGGCCAGGCCAGCAAGATCAAACCGCGCACCCTGGCCGTGGTGGCCGCTCAGTACGCCAGCGGGGAGCTGGCGGCGGTCGTTCAGTAAATTCTGAATTTCTCCCTCTCCCGCGTCTTTTGTGAAAGACGGGAGAGGGAGTGAGACAAATCAAGCGCCGTCCAGCACCCCTGCCAGGCTGTGGTTCTGCGGGCCGCGCTCAGCGATCTTGATGGCGCCGACACGGTTGCCCAAGGCCAGGCAGCGCGGCAGGTTCCAGCCGCGTTCCAGGCCGTACAGCAGCGCGGCGCGGAAAGCGTCGCCGCAGCCCGTGGGGTCCTGCACGGCCGCGGCTTTCACGCCGGCCACGACGCTGCGTTCACCGCGCACCCACAGTTCGCAGCCGTGCTCGGCCAGGGTGACGACGACGCCTTCGATATTGGGCCGCATCGACAGGGTCTGGGCCGATTCGCCGGTGCGCTCTTCCAGCATCTTCGCTTCGTAGTCGTTGACCGTCACCCAGCGCGCCAGGCCCAGGATCTCGCGGTGTTCTTCGCCATTGAACTGCGGCAACTGCTGGCCGGGGTCGAAGATGAAGGGAATGTTCGCAGCCGCCATCTGGTGGGCGTGTTGCCACATCGCATCGCGCCCGTCCGGGGCGATGATGCCAATGGCCAGGTCGCTGCGCACGCTGGGTGCTGGCACTGCCATCAGGTGAGCATTGCTCATGGCGCCAGGGTGGAAGGCGGCGATCTGGTTGTTGTCGCGGTCGGTGGTGATGTGGCACTGCGCGGTGTGCAGTTCCTTGTCGCGATAGATCAAGGAGACATCGGCGCCCCAACCTTGCGCGCGCGCCAGGTAGTCACCGCCGTCCACACCGAGCGCGGCCAGCAGGATCGGCGTGCCGCCCAGGGCCTGCAGGTTGTAGGCGATGTTGCCGGCACAGCCGCCAAATTCGCGGCGCAGCGTTGGCACCAGAAAACTCACGTTCAGGATGTGAACCTGGTCGGGCAGGATCTGTTCGGCAAACCGCCCAGGGAAGGTGGTGATGGTGTCGAACGCGAGGGAACCGCAAATCAGCGCGGGCATGGCAACTCCGAGGTCTAAGGAAAAGGCAGTGGAAGGAGCGCAGCGCGGTGCAACGCGAGAGTGGGCGGCAGCGCGCCCGGTGCTGACCTCGCCGGCTCCGGTGGGTCAGGGGTAGAACAACTCGATCGTATAGCCGGCCACACCACTGCTGAGCCCGCTGCCGGCGGCCACCGTGGACAAAGGCGCAGCCTGCAAGGTCGTCAACAACGCCAGTTCACGCCCAGCCGCCAGGGTCGGCTGGTTGACACCAAGTTCGGGCAGGCTCAGCACCCGTCGTGCGAGCAGTTGGCCCTGGGTGTCGGTGAGTGACAACTCGACCACCGGCACCGCCAACTCAATGCCTGAGCGGTTGCGCAAGCCCACGCTCAAGGTGTAGAGGTTGGTCTTTTCCACGCGCACCAGGCCGCTGCTTTCCACAGCCAGACCGTCGATCGACCGGGCCGGCCCGACCTGACAGCCGACCAGCTGGCAGCCGGCGACGAGTGCGGGTCGCGCGACTGCCCAGCGCGCTGCGACCAGGTCGCGGTACTGAAAGAGCACCTGCAGCAACAAGCTGAGTGCAGCCAACCCGACCACCAGGCCCAGTCCGGCACGCACCTGCGGTCGCCGCCAGCGGGCCGCACGCTCGGCCTGGCGAACGAAGGACGGCTGGTCTGGTTTGTAGGGCGCTACGGAGTCGTACTCCGACGGCACATGCTCCGCTCCCTTTGCTGCGGCCGGCTCGGCTGCTGGCAGCGGTGTTGACTCTTTCGCCGGGGCCGGCTCTGGCAGAGCGACGGGGCTGCGCGGTGCCGCATGGGCACCCGCACCCGCAACCGCACTCGCACCCGCTGGCGACGCGGGCGCACCCGCACCCGCACCCGCTGGCGACGCGGGCAGTTCCAGAAACGGTTCGATGCGAACGCCCTCGTCGTAGCCCAGGCGAACCGTCGTGGCCATGTCCAGACCAGCATCGGCTTCGGTCGGCGGGAACGGCAGGGGGGCTGAATCGGCCGGCGGCGGCGGCGGCGGGGCCGGGACGGGAGCGGCCACCGGCGCAGCGGCGGGCGACGGCATCGGCGGCAAGGCATCGGCCCAAGCGGGCAGGGCTCCAGCGAGCGCCTGCGCGGGCGCTGCGGGCTTGGCGGCTTGCGCTGGCATGTCCGCCACGGAGGCGACGATCTGCGCAGCAGGGGCAGCGACCTGCGGCAGCCGCCGTGGCTCGCCCGTGTCGAGATCGATGAGGTTTTCGCTGGCGTTGAAGACCTCGGCACAGCGTCCGCAGCGGACCCAGCCTTCGGACACGCGCAACTGGTCCGGCACGACCCGGAACACCGTGCTGCACGCCGTGCAGCGAGCGGCCAAGGCGCCCGTGCGGGGGGCGTTCATGGCCGCACCGCGGGGCGCAGACGACGCGGCAGCGGCGAGCGCATCAACGCAAGGCCGGGCCGCTGCCCAGGGTGGCGCCCATCAGCACCCAGCCATCTTCGGTGTCGAGAACCTGCAAGGCCAGCCAGGGCACGTAAGCGGCTTGAAGTTCGTCAGACTGGCGCGCCAGGATGCCGGCCAACAACAACTGCCCTCCCGGCGCGATGTGCCCGCACAGCAGCGGTGCGAGCAGCTTCAGCGGTGTGGCCAGGATGTTGGCCAGCACCAGGTCGTAGCTGGCCTTGCTGCCCGCCACGGCATCAGGCAGCGCCGCGTTCAGAGCGACTCGGTTGGTGCGCGCGTTGTCCAGGGTGGCTTGCACGGCGGCAGGGTCGATGTCGACCGCGTCGATCTCGGCCGCCCCCATCAACGCCGCAGCAATGGCCAGGATGCCACTGCCGCAACCGTAGTCCAGCACCCGTGCCTGAGCAAGCTGAGCGCCGTGCGTGGCCAGCCAACGCAGGCACATGCGCGTGGTCGGGTGGGTGCCGGTGCCGAAGGCCAGGCCGGGGTCCAGCTGGAGGACCTGGCGGGCCGCAGCCGGAGCTTCGTGCCAACTCGGCACAACCCAGAACGTGGGTGTTATCTCGACCGGCGCAAACTGCTGCTGCGTCAGCCGCACCCAATCCTGTTCAGGCACTTCAGCCAACGACTGCACCTCCAGGTCCGTTGCCCAGTCCTGCGCCAACAGCAGCGTGGCAGCGGCCTGGGCCTGGGCTTCGGATTCGAACAAGGCGCGCAGGGTGGAGTGCTCCCAGCCAGCAGCCGGCGGCGGCAGGCCGGGTTCACCGAACAAGGCGCGTTCAGCGTCGTTGCCGGCGTCGGCGTCTTCGACCGACACCGACAGCGCGTCCAGCTCGTCGCTCAGGGCGTCCGAGGCGGGTTCAACCAGCGCTTGCGGCGCGCGCAGCACAAGCTCGAACATGGGCGCCCTCAGCGTTTGTGCTGGCCCAGCCAGCCTTCGAGGTAGTGGATGCTGGTGCCACCCTCGACAAACTTGGCGTCCACCATCAGCTCGCGGTGCAGTGCGATGTTGGTGTTGATGCCTTCCACCACCGTCTCTGAAAGGGCCGTGCGCATGCGCGCCAGAGCCTGTTCGCGGGTGTCGCCGTGGCAGATGACTTTGCCGATCATCGAGTCGTAGTTGGGCGGCACGAAGTAGTTGGTGTAGACGTGCGAATCCACGCGCACGCCCGGCCCGCCGGGTGCATGCCACAGCGTGATGCGCCCAGGCGAGGGCACAAACTTGTACGGGTCCTCGGCGTTGATCCGGCACTCCACGGCATGCCCGCGCATCTGGATGGCGCGCTGGGCGAAGGGCAGTTTTTCCCCCGCCGCCACGCGAATCTGCATCTGCACGATGTCCACGCCTGTCACCATTTCCGTCACCGGGTGTTCGACCTGCACGCGGGTGTTCATCTCGATGAAGAAGAACTCGCCGTTCTCAAACAAGAACTCGAAGGTGCCAGCGCCGCGGTAGCCGATCTTCTTGCAGGCCGCCACACAGCGCTCGCCGATGCGCTCGATCACGCGCCGGGCGATGCCTGGCGCCGGGGCTTCTTCGATGATCTTCTGGTGACGGCGCTGCATCGAACAATCGCGTTCGCCCAGCCACACGCAGTTCTTGAAGCTGTCGGCCAGCACCTGGATCTCGATGTGCCGGGGGTTCTCGAGAAACTTTTCCATGTACACGGCCGAATTGCCAAACGCTGCGCCGGCTTCGGCCCGGGTGGTCTGGACGGCATTGATGAGAGCGGCTTCGGTGTGCACCACGCGCATGCCGCGCCCGCCGCCGCCACCGGCAGCTTTGATGATCACCGGGTAGCCGATGGCGCGGGCTTGCTGAATGTTCTCTTTGGGCTCGTCAGTGAGTGCGCCCTCACTGCCGGGCACACAGGGCACGCCGCTTTTGATCATGGCTTGCTTGGCAGAGACCTTGTCGCCCATGATGCGGATGCTCTCGGGCGTGGGCCCGATGAAGACAAAGCCGCTGCGCTCGACGCGCTCAGCGAAGTCGGCGTTTTCGCTTAAAAAACCGTAACCGGGGTGAATGGCTTCGGCGTCGGTCACCTCGGCCGTGGCGATGATGGCCGGCATGTTGAGGTAGCTCAAGGCCGAGGCTGCCGGCCCGATGCACACCGCCTCGTCGGCCAGCTTGACGTACTTGGCTTCGCGGTCGGCTTCGGAGTACACCACCACCGACTTGATGCCCATCTCGCGACAAGCGCGCTGGATGCGCAGAGCTATCTCACCCCTATTGGCAATCAGGATCTTTTTGAACACGCGCGGCTGCCTTATTCGACCAGGAACAGCGGCTGGCCGAACTCGACAGCCTGGCCGTTGTCGCAGAACAGGCGGATCACCTTGCCGCCGGTGTCGGCCTCGATCTCATTCATGATCTTCATGGCTTCGATGATGCAGACCGGCACGCCTTCCCTGATCTCGTCGCCCAACTCGACGAACGCTTTCGCGCCCGGGCTGGCCGAGCGGTAGAAGGTGCCGACCATTGGCGATTTGATGATCCGGCCCGCGGGTTCGGCCGGCACCTCGGCGCCAGCCGCGGCAGCGGGCGCGCTGGGCGCGGGAGCCAGGCCGGGTGCGGCCATTTGCGTTGCCATTTGCGTTGCCATGTGCGCTGCCATGTGCGCCGGCATCGGCATGTACTGCGGCTGGGCGCCGGCCTTGACGATGCGCACCTTGCCTTCGGGCTCGGTGATCTCCAGCTCAGAGATGTTGGAGTCCGACACCAGGTCGATCAGTGTCTTGAGTTTTCGCAGGTCCATCGTTTGGGTCCTCGTGCGGTCGGGTTGGTTGTTGTTCGGTGGCGTGCGGCGGGCCTCGGTCACGGGCCTGGCGCTCACACCAAATGGCTGCTGCGCCGACCCAGCGCGTGCTGCAGGGCCAGGCGATAGCCATCGGCGCCCAGGCCGCAAATCACGCCGACCGCCAACGCCGACAGGTAGGAGTGGTGGCGAAAGGATTCGCGGCTGTGGACGTTGGACAGGTGGACTTCAATGAAGGGCAGCGCCACGCCCGCCAAGGCGTCGCGCAGGGCCACACTGGTGTGGGTCAGCCCAGCCGGGTTGATGATGATGAACTCGGTGCCGTCGAGACGCGCAGCGTGCAGCCGGTCGATCAACATGCCTTCGTGGTTGCTTTGCAGCGTGTGCAGCCTGGCGCCGGCATTGGCGGCGATTTGCGTGAGATCGGCGTCGATCTGCGCCAGCGTGGTGTGACCATAAACCTCGGGCTCGCGGGTACCCAGCAGGTTCAGATTAGGGCCATGGAGAACAAGAAAGCTCATGCGGGCATCGGCTGCAACAGTCCAAAGGTGGGGCGGTGCCGGATCAGGAGGCGCGACTCTACGCGCTTTGTTACCCGATGTGAGCAGGTTGGCAGCAATTGCAGGGAAAACCAGAAATTCAGGCCAAAACCGACTTCGTTGTCTTCAGTCCTTGTCAGTGGCGCTCAGGTCAGACCGGCCCATCGGGCCACTTCCTCGTACCGGGTTTCGCCCAGGTGCGTTTTCATGACCTCGCCACGGGCATTGATCAGCACCGTGAAGGGCAAGGCGGCTTGGGCGTTGCCAAACGCCCGGCAAAGTTCAGGCCCGGCCAAGCCGGCCATGGCGATGGGGTAGGACACCGGCGTGCGCTTGAGGTACTCCGTCACCGCGCTGGGCGAGTCCACGGCCAGGCCCAGCACGGTCCAGCCGCTGGCGGCATGTTGACGGTAGAAACGATCGAACTCGGGCATTTCCTTGATGCACGGCGGGCACCAGGTCGCCCAGAAGTTCAGCACCAGCTTTTTGCCGCGGTAGGCCGCCAGCGGCATGTCGCGGCCGTCCACACTTTGGAGTGTGGTGGCCCACAGAGCGTCGGGCGCGGCGGTGCCGCTTGGCACCCCTGCGTGCTGGCTGCGCCAAGCCCAGCCGGCGCCCGCCGCCAGGCCCGTGGCGGCTGCACCCGTGATCAGCCAACGTCGGCGTGCGGGTGTCATGCTGCGCTGCCGGTTGTCGCTGAGCCGGGTGCCAGCAGGCGCAGCACGGCGGGGGTGTCGCCACGCCACGGGCGGCCGCGTGCGTCTGGTTTGAGGGCGCCACGTTGATCATCGAAATCGTGCAGATGCAGGTGCACGCTCACCAGATCACGCAAGCCGGCAGTGCGGCTGCCCACCGTCAGCACACACAGCGGCTCGGAGCCAGGGCGGTCGATGGAGCCGACGTCGTAGTTGACTCCGGCATTGACGAGCATGATCTCGGCGGCCTTGGGGTCGTCGCAATACAGGTCCACGTGCACAGCCGACAAGCGCGTTGCCGTGCCGCGCCAGACGGCGCCTGACAGGTGCGGGCGGAATTCGGCCAGGCGTTGCATCCACAGCAGCGCCACTTCGCGCAAGGCCTGCAGTTCTGCCGGCTGGGTGTCGGCGCAGAACAGCCCAATGTGGGCGCGCACCTCGTCTTCCAAAGCCTCGTTGCTGGGCAGTTCGGGCTGGCGGCCACGGCGGCCGAAGTCGCGCGCTGCGCGGCGCTTGGCGGCGCCGTACTCCATGCCTTCGTCGACCACCAAGCGAGCGGCTTCAATGGTGATGGCCTCGGTGGGGCTGGCGTCCAGGTTCATGTCTCGATTGTGCGCAAGGTCGGGTCGGGTGTTTCTGCGGGCGGGTGCTTGGGCTTGTGCCCATGCCCATGACTGTGGCCGGGCTTGGGCGTGGGCTTGGGCTTGGGGCATGGGAGTGGGCTTAAGGCATGGGCATGGGCATGGGCATGGGCCGGCTTGGGACCTTGACCGCAACCGCCATCCGGATTGTCAGGGTGAGCTCCGCGTTCAGGGTGGCGTCGGCAGCGCCACGGCGCCCATGCGCGCTTGCACCACCGCTGCACGCGCCAGCAGGTAGGGTGAGGCCGGCCGCTTTTCGAAACGCTTTGGCGCGGGCAACATCACTGCCAAGCGCGCCGCCGGTTCGGGCGGCAGCCGCGCAGCGTCAACCCGAAAGTAGTAGCGGGCCGCAGACTGAGCGCCGAACAAGCCCTCACCCCACTCCACGTTGTTCAGGTAGATCTCCAGCAAACGCTGTTTCGGCAGGATTGCTTCAAGCAGGTACGTGATCAGCAACTCCTGGCCCTTGCGCAAGGCCGTGCGCTCGCCGTGCAAGAACAGGTTCTTGGCCAGCTGCTGGGTGAGGGTAGAGCCCCCCACCAAACGCGCTGACACGGGTTTGTTGCTGGCTCGTGCACGGGCTCGCTCATTTGCCCTTTCCGCTCGCGCTTGACTGAGCCGGTTGCGGCCCCAGGCCTTCTCGACCGCGTCCCATTCCACACCGCCGTGGTCGACAAACCCGGCGTCCTCGCTGGTCAGGACGGCGCGTTGCAGGTTGGGCGAGATGCGCTCGATGTCCACCCATTCCTGAGCCCAGGTGATGCGCTGCTGCTCGACCGCCAGACGCCAGGCCTCGCTGCGCTGAAAACTGGTCGACTGCGGGTCGACCACGCGCATCAGTGCGATGCGCAGGGCAAACACCAGCTGCAGCGAAGCGGCGCACACCAGCAGCAGCACAGCCAGTCGCAGCGTGTGGTGCAAGGCCCGGCGACCGGCCGGTTTCATGAGGTGGCCCGCGGCGCGATTGCTGGTGTTGCTGGGTTTGCTGGGTTTGCAAGGTTTGCTGGGTTTGCAAGGTTCGCTGGGTTTGCAAGGTTCGCTGGGATGGGTATGATTTCTGCAGTTGCTGCGATGGCTGCGTCCGCAGCCATCTGCGCGCGCAGCGCTGCCAGCACGGGTGGGGTCTGGGGTCGAACACCGCGCCAAACGAAGAAGGCTTCGGCGGCCTGTTCCACCAACATGCCCAGGCCGTCCCTTGCCCGAACGCCAAGCACAGCGTCGGCGTTCTCAGCCCAGGCCAGAAACGCTGCGGCCGCGGGGCCGTACATCAGGTCGACCACCAGAGCCCTGGGTGCCAAGACGCTGGCAGCCACGGGTGACGGCGCACCGGTCAGACTGCTGGCGCTGGCGTTGAGCACCACAGCAAAGCCCTCACCGGCGCCAGCCAAGCCGCTGGCCGACAGCGTCACCCCGTGCAACGCTGCCCAGGCCGAGTGCCGCGCCACCAGCGCAGTCGCCTTGTCGACGCTGCGGTTGGCCACCACCACCTGGGCCGGCCGCGCCGCCAGCAGCGGGCCCAGCACACCCGCGCCCGCGCCGCCCGCGCCCACCAGCAGCACACGCTGCCCGGCCAACAGCACACCGGCGTTGTCCTGAATGTCGCGCACCAGACCGACACCGTCGGTGTTGTCGGCCCACCAGCCGCTGCCGTCGGCAGTTCTTTTCAAGACGTTGGCAGCACCGGCCAGCAGCGCCCGCGGGCTGGCAGAAGCTGCCATTGCCAGCGCCTCAAACTTGAAGGGCACGGTGACGTTGCAGCCAGCGCCACCGGCCTCGGCGAAGGCTTGCAGCGACGCCGCAAAACCGTCCAGCGGGCATTCCTGCGTCGCGTATCGCAGGGCCTCCCCGGTCTGTTCGGCGAACCGCGCGTGAATGAACGGGCTGCGGCTGTGCGCCACGGGATGGCCCAGGACTGCATAACGATCAAAATTAACGGTATTCATGATGGGGTCTGACAGCCATTCAACGCCCGCTCAGAGTCGTTTCCAAACCCTCCTCGCGCGTGAACCGGAAGCGTGAAGTCACCACGATCTGATCGGCCTGGGCCTTCATTGCCGCGTTGAACGGCCCGAACGGCGAGGCCGCCTGCACGATCGCCAGCGCCTGCATGTCCAGCACACGGTTTTTGGAGCTGCGCACGATGTCAGCCTCGACCACGCGGCCGCGCGCGTCGACCGTGACGTTCATCGTCAGCTCGCCGTAGAGCTTCTTGCCCTGGTGCTCCGGGAAGTCGCGTGTGCCCCGCTCTTCGATCCGCCGACGCAGGGCGTCGTAGTACAGCGCATAGACCTCCTCGCGCGTGGCCGGGCTGATGTAGCGCTTCTTCGGCCGGGCGTTTTCTTCGTTGACACGCTTCTCGATCTCCGCCAGCAGCCGCAACAACTGGTGGCGGCGCTCTTCTTGTTGACGTTGTTCAAGCGTGCCGTTGTCTCGTGGGAGGTCGGGCGGTGGCAGGGCCGAGACCTCACGGCGCAGCTGTGCCAGCAGCGCTTGTTGTTCCTGTTGCAGGTTCTCGATGCGCTTGCGGGCCTCTTCTGCCGCGTCGCCCAGCTGCGTGCTGGCCGCGGGCGGCAGCGGCGACGTGGCGCGGCCGGTGGCCGCTTCGCCGCCACCGGCCAGGCGCGCCTGTGCGATGGCCTGCGCCTTGACCGGCGCTTCGGTCGAACGCGCGTTGACCAGGATCACGTCCAGCGGGGTGTCGCGAAAGACGCGGTTGAAGCTGTCAGGGTCAACGAATCGCACCACCAACAAGGCCGCGTGCACTGCCACCGACGCCAGCAGCGCCCAATGCAGTGTGCTCAACCTGCTGAGCTTGCTGCGAAAACCCGCGGTCAACGCCATGGCCGTTGTGCTGGGCGCCTCAGGCCGGCGTTGTGGCGTCGGGCTGTGCCGCAGCCACTTCTTCGCCCAGGTCGATGGCCAGACCCAAACCGGCTGGCGCAGCGTTGTCTTCGTCGGCGCTGTCGTCATCGGCAGACTGCGCAGGCTCGGTCGCCCCGGCCGGGTCCAGGCGTGCGTGCAGCACCGCATGCAACTCCAGATTCAACAAGTCCACCCCGGCCACCCGCGCGCGCACCCTGGCGCCGCGCGGCAGGGCTTCAGTGCCGGGCAGGCGAAACACCAGGGGCAGGGTGTCGGCGCGCACCAGGCCGTCTTTCATCACCGCCGCGTCGAGCTCGGCTACGGCGTTTTGCTGCAGCCAGCGCAAGGTCCACCAGCGCTCGATGCCGTTCTGGAAGTCGTTGTAGGCCGCATACGCCGCATCAAAGGCCGAGATCACCGAAAACAGCGCAGCGTCCTTGGGCTTGAAGGGCGCGGCCAAAGCCGCGGTGCGGCCGTGGCGGACACAGGCCACGATCTGCCACTGGTTCAGCAAATCCACATAACGGCGCAGCGGTGAGGTGGCCCAGGTGTACTGCGCCACGCCCATGCCGGCGTGCGGCGCCGGGCGCACGCCCATCTTCACCTTGATGCCCGGGGCCAGGCTGGCCTGGCTGCGGTAGATGCCGGGCACGCCGTGTTCGGCCAGCCACGCACCCCAGCTGCTGTTGGCCAGGATCATGGCCTCGGCCACGATCAGGTCCAGCGGCGCGCCGCGCTGGCGCGTGCTGATGTTCACCACCTCGTCGCCACGCGGTTCGGCGGCAGCGACCTCACCACCAGAGCC
>Ga0105047_10014009_pt1 | contig 12753 bp, 10 predicted proteins | sample MAT04_FD_78384 | JGI IMG/M metagenome (GOLD analysis project Ga0105047, IMG submission 78384) | Freshwater microbial communities from Lake Fryxell liftoff mats and glacier meltwater in Antarctica - MAT-04 (megahit assembly) | ecosystem: Environmental > Aquatic > Freshwater > Ice > Liftoff... | reverse complement strand
CCGGTGGCCGAGTTCGCCGGCGACCGTTCCTGGGGCTACAACCCCGCCCACATCTTTGCCGTCGAGAGCGCCTACGGTGGTCCGAAAGCGTTCAAGGAGTTCATACGAGCGGCCCATCAGAACGGATTCGCGGTGATTCTCGACGTGGTCTACAACCACTTCGGCCCGAGCGATCTCGACCTGTGGCGATTCGACGGCTGGAGCGAGAACGACGGTGGTGGCATCTACTTCTACCAGGACTGGCGGAATGAAACGCCGTGGGGAGCGACACGGCCCGACTACGGCCGTCCCGAGGTGCGGCAGTTCATCCGCGACAACGCCATGATGTGGGTCGAGGATTACCACATCGACGGCCTCCGCATGGACATGACGCTGTACATTCGCAGCGTTCGTGCGGATGGCGAACCGAACCTGCCCGACGGCTGGACTCTGCTCCAGTGGATCAACGGTGAGATTCGCGAGAAGCATCCGAACACGCTGACGATCGCAGAGGACCTGCAACACAGCGACTGGATTACGAAGCCCGTGAGCGAGGGGGGGGCGGGCTACGGCAGTCAGTGGGACGACCAGTTCGTGCATCCGGTTCGCGAAGCCGTGGTCGTGCCGATGGACGAGCAGAGGTCGATGGCGGCCGTCGCACACGCGATCACGAACCGCTACAACGAAGACGCCTTCCAGCGAGTGATCTACTCCGAGAGCCACGATGAAGTGGCCAACGGCAAGGCTCGGGTGGTTCACGAGATCGCGCCCGGCGACCCCAAGAACTTGTTCGCGCAGAAACGCTCCACGCTCGCAGCGGCACTGGTGTTCACGTCCCCCGGCATTCCGATGCTGTTCCAGGGGCAGGAGTTTCTTGAAGGCGAGTGGTTCCGCGACACCGTTCCGATCGATTGGGACAAGCGGGACGAGTTCCGCGGCATCGTGCGCCTGTACCGCGATCTCATCAAGCTGCGGCTCAACCGCGACGGGCAGACTCGCGGGCTGACCGGACAACACGTGCAACTCATCCGCGTGGACGACCCGAACAACATGATCGCGTTTCGGCGGTGGATGGAAGGTGGACCGGGCGATGATGTTGTGGTAGTGGCAAACTTCCACAACAACGTGCGCGAGAACTACACGATCGGATTCCCCGCGGTTGGGGCATGGAAGTTGCACTTCAATAGTGACTGGACGGGTTACAGCTCGGAATTCAAGGGTTACCCATCCGGAGACGTGAACGCCGAAGTCGGGGATTACGACGGACTTCCGGCTCACGCGTCTGTGAACATCGGCCCGTATAGCGTGCTGGTGTTCTCGCAGCAGAAGGGGTAGTTGCCCGGTCCCGCAAACTAGGAAGCGACACCATGACTATTTTCACGAGCCCCACAGCGGGGAAAAAAGCGTGTTTGAAGCTCGACAATCTCCAGCAACGAGTCGCGTGTCTCGCTGATGCAGGCCCGCAAGCCATTGATAATCGCCTCCACGAACTGGACGCCGAATGGACGGCCGGTCGCATGACGAAGGCCACCCTCGGCGTAATGCTTGTAGCTGGCTTCGCCCTGACGGCTCTCCTGAATCCGTGGTGGTTGATCCTCCCAGCGATAGGTGGCGTCTTCCTGCTTCAGTACCTTTTCACGCGGACTTCGTGGCTCGGAAAGATGTTCCATGAGATGGGCTTCCGAACGGGGTTCGAGGTCGATCAGGAGATCATGGCGTTGAAGGTGATTCGTGGCGACTTCCGCAATCTGCCGACGTTCCTCGACATCGAGAATCAGGAAGATATCAGTCGGCTCGAAGGGGAGGGTGGTATCGTGATGGAACCCGATACGTCGAAGGTGGCACCGATGGAAGCCGCGAAGGTAGCACTGGAAGCGACACGGCACTGATCGAGTAGAAATGAGCCGTGTTGAAGCAAGCCGGTCGGGGCAGCAAGCTCCGACCGGCTTGTTTTTTGCGCGGATTTCACCCCGAAGGGGTGGGACAACATAGCCCAGGGCAACGCCCTGGGTTGCGAATGGGAAGGGTTTGCACCCTGAAGGGGTGCGACAATGCCAGGCTAACCGGTGTCGCACCCCTTCAGGGTGCTGTTGCTTGTTGGGTACGTAACCCAGGGCGGCGACAGCTTCGCTGTCTTGCCCTGGGCTAAGTTGTCCCACCCCTTCGGGGTGAAAACCAAGACACCCATCACCTCACCGTGTGCGAAACCCCACATCTTTGCCGGTTGGCACGAGTCGTGCATTTCACTCTTTGCGTGTCCGTGACCTACGCAAGGAATCGACAAATGACTACTACGGAAAACCATGCGGCGACGCTGCTCTCGCCGCCAATACCGACAACGCCCCCACCTGCGAACGGTACTGTCACTGGGCTTGTGTCGGGCATCATCGACGATGCCCAGACGCTCGTTCGCCAGCAGATCGCGATGCTGAAAGCAGAAGTGCGTGAAGACTTCAAGCAGTCCAAGCAGGCAGCCGAGTTCGGTGCCTTGGGCATCGTCATGCTGACGGTCGGGATGCTCGGACTGGTGACCGCTCTCGCGTACCTGCTGCACGAGTATTACCAGTTCTCGATGTGGGCCTCATGGGGCATCACCGGAATGCTGTTCACCGTGCTCGGCGGCGCGTGTGCAGCCACGAGCTACCTCATGCTCGAACGATTCAATCCGCTCCCTGACAAGACCTTCAACGCCCTCCAGGAGAACATCGCATGGAAATCCCCAACGCAGAGCTGAACCCGGTGATCCAGAAGACGCCGGAACAAATTGAACAAGAAATGCAGCAAACTCGCGAGTCGATGACCGCCAAGGTTAGCGCTCTCGAAAACCAGGTAGTTGGCACCGTGCAGACGGCTGCCGACACGCTTACGGGCACAGTGGACGCCGTGCATTCGTTGATGAGCGCGGCTCCGAGTGCCGTGAGCGACACGGTTCAGCAAGCGGCTTCGGCTGTCGGCGACAAGATGAAAGAGATATTCGACGTGAGCGGGCACGTTCAGAAGAATCCTTGGGCTTCGGTTGGCGTGTCCGCAGGCGTCGGGTTTATTGCCGGCTTGCTGCTGTTCCGCAATCAGCCGACAGCCTTGCCTCCCGCGTCACCCTCCTATGCGGTGCCTCCCACAGCTGCCGCCGCCCCCGCCGCGCCGGGCATCTTCAATGACTTGCTCGCGATGCTCAGTCAAAAGGTGAAGAAGCTCGCCGAAACGGCTATCGAGTCCGCGACGGCAGCGGCAAATCAGAAGGTTGAAGAGACCATCCCGAAGTTGATTGACAACGCCGCGGAAGCGACTCATTTGTCGTCTCGCTTCAGCGGTGCGACGCAGCGTGTTTGACCCTTTTTTCCTCGTGGGCTCATGATTGAGTCCACGTTTGACCTTATACGGAGATGCGACGATGCGAATGGTAGGACTTGTGCTTGTGGTTCTCGGAGCTTTGGCCCTGGGCTACCAGGGATTCACATACGTGACCCGCGAAAAGGTTGTCGATGCTGGCCCAATTCAGGTTTCCGCCGACCGCGAACGGACCGTTTGGATTCCGCCGGTGATCGGTGGCATCGCTGTTGTGAGTGGGCTTGTTCTGCTCGCGAGTGGCAATCGAAAAGGCTGAGCAAATCACTGATTCAGTATTCGCCGCTTGCGGCGTAGCGTGTCCCAATACTCGCTACGCCGCAAGCGGCGAAACCAATTTCCACGTTCTTCACTCCTTCTTGAAATCATCTTTCTTGATGTCGTACTGCGAGATTTTGTCGGTGATGCTGCGACGCGATAGCCCCGAAATTTCGGCACACTTTCCGACGTGACCGCGGGTCCGCTTGAGTGCCTTTCGCAGATAACGCTTCTCGAACTCGGCGATCATCTCCGCGAGTTGGTCCGGCAGGGATCGCGTCAAATCCACCTGGAACGGGTGAACCTTGCCTTCTCCGCGAGGAGCCACGTCGATCGGGAGCTTCTCCGGCCCGATCGTTCCGTCACGGGCCGTGACGCACGCACGCTCGATGGCGTTTTCAAGTTGCCGCACGTTCCCCGGCCAGGAGCACTTCAGCAGCAACTCCATCGCCTCGGGCGAGACGACCGGCGGCTTGGCCCCATGTCTGGCGAACTTCTGGCAGAAGTGTGCCACCAACAACGGGATGTCTTCGGGACGCTCTCGCAGTGGCGGTATGTCGATCCGCACCACGTTGAGCCGGTAGTAGAGGTCTTCGCGGAATTTCCCATCCTTGACGAGCTTCTCCATGTCCTGGTGCGTCGCCGCGATGACGCGAACGTCAATCTCGATCGGGTCGCCGCCGCCCACTCGCTCGAATTTTCGTTCCTGAAGGACCCGCAGCAGCTTGATCTGCATCGACATCGGCACGTCGCCAATTTCGTCGAGGAACAGCGTGCCACCGTGGGCAAGTTCGAAGCGCCCGACACGCTTGCGGTCGGCTCCGGTGTACGACCCCTTCTCGTGGCCGAACAGTTCCGATTCCAGCAGGTTCTCGTTGAGCGCGCCGCAGTTCACGGCGATGAACGAGCCCGTGCGGTGGGCCGACGACGCCTGGTGAATCGCACGCGCGATCTGTTCCTTGCCGGTGCCAGTCTCGCCGCGAATCAGCACGGTCGAAACGGTGTCGGAGATTTGCCCGACCAGCTCGAACACGTCGTGCATTCGCGGGCTTTTGCTCAGCACGTTCTGGAACGCGTGCCGACCCTGGAGTTGATTACGCAGCGCGGTCACTTCGTCCTGGAGGCCGCGTTCTCGCAGCGCTCGCTTCACCAGCAGAATCATGTGCTGCGGGTCGGCGGGCTTCGTCAGGAAGTCGTGCGCCCCCTGGCGCATCGCCTCGACAGCGTCCTTGATGCTGCCGTGCCCCGTCGTGACGATCACCGTGACGGGAATCTTCTCGGTCTGCACGGCCTCGATCAGCTTCATGCCGGACACCTTCGGCATCCGCAGGTCGGTGATGACGAGGCTGTACGGGCGGGCGCGGAGCATCTCGAGCCCCTTCGCGCCGTCCTCGGCTGTGTCCACTTCAAGCCCGAGGCTGAGCTGGAGCAGCTCCTGGAGTGAGGCTCGTTGATCCTCGAGATCCTCGACCACCAGGATTCGCTGTGATAAATCAGGCGGTACAGGAAGTGCAGGGGTAGCGGAATTGGCCATTACGCGGTTCCGATAGCGGTAAGCGGTCTCACATATTATATGAGAGGGGGCTCACGTTGCGCAGTGAAGTTCCCATCAGCTTGTCGCCTCCGCTTCTCGACAGCCCCGGATTCTTGGTAATGCAGCTCGCCTGGAAACCATCATGCTTGAGTTTGTCTCCGGGCTTTTCGATACCTCCGGGTTCGTGCCTCGGGCACAGTGCGGAAGTTGGACCCCGGGTCTAATCTGGCTGCACATCATCAGCGATCTGCTCATCTGGATCGCTTACGTTTCAATCCCTATCATCCTGCTCGCGTTTGCGAGACGCAAGGAACTGCCGTTCCCGCGGGTGTTCGTGCTGTTCGCCATGTTCATCCTGGCGTGTGGCTTCGTTCACTTCGTCGAAGCCGTCATTTTCTTCGAGCCGATCTACCGCTTTTCTGGGGTGCTGAAGGCTCTCACGGCTGCTGTCTCGCTGATGACGGTTGCCGCGCTCGTGCCGCTGGTTCGTCAACTGTTCGCACTGGATCCCGGAAAGCTTATCGCGCTGCTTCAACCGCGGCACACAGGGGGGTTCGGCCTTCGCGGCGTGTCGGTCTGGGTCACGAGCGTCTGGATCGCCGCCGTGACGGTGCTGGTTGCGAACACGGCGGTGTCGAGCATCAACATCAACGCGCTGATCTACAACGAGGAGCTGATCACGCACACGCGGGCGGTGAAGTTCGAGCTGAACTCACTTCTCTCCGACATGAAGGACGCGGAGACCGGTCACCGCGGGTTTCAGATCACCGGCAAAGGCGTGTACCTGGTCCCGTTCTTCGACGGCACGAAGGCCGCGCGACAGCGGGCGCTCCGGTTGGAGGCGATCACCACCGACAACCCCGATCAGACCCACGACGCGGCGAAGTTGAAGGAACTGGTCTCGTTCAAAATCGACGAGATGGGTCGGATGCTCCTCGTGCACATCTTCCAGGGGCGAGAGGTCGCGCATCAGGAGATTGGAACTGACCGGGGGAGATTGTTGATGGACGAGATCCGGGCCACGGTCGCACGGATGGATTCGCGGGAGGACCAACTGCTGGCTGAGCGCGCGACGATCTCGAAGAACAAGTACCGTGCGACCACGGTGACGAGTCTGCTCGGCGGCGGCATGGCACTGGGCATGATTCTGCTGGGCTACGGGCTGATTCGTTGGGAACTGGGTCGGCGGTTGCTGGCCGAGAACGTCATCAAGCAGCGGGAGGCGCAACTGGCTCGCAGCGAGGACCAATTCCGCACCCTGGCGACGGCAGTCCCGCAGATCGTCTGGGTTGCGAGGCCCGACGGCTCACGCGAGTATTACAACGCGAAGTGGTACGAGTACACGGGGATGACCGAGGAAGAGACGCTCGGTTGGGGGTGGAGCAAGGCACTTCATCCGGATGACAAGGAGCGCGGCGAAGCCCGGTGGAAGCAGTCTTACGAGGCGGGTTGCGAGTACGAGATCGAGTACCGCATGCGTGGTGCCGACGGGAACTATCGGTGGTTCCTCGGTCGGGCGTTGCCGCAGCGAGACGCTTCCGGGGCGATCGTTCGCTGGTTCGGCTCCTCCACCGATATCACCGACCGGCGAATGGCCGAGGCCACGATTCGCGCGAGCGAGGAACGATACCGAACGCTCACCGAGGCAATCCCGCAGATTGTCTGGAACGCGACTCCAGACGGTGAGGTGACGTACTTCAACCAGCGCTGGCTGGAATACACGCAGTTGCCGCTGGAGAAGCTCCTGGAAAAGACTTGGCTGGCTGCGCTTCACCCAGCAGATCAGGAACGGGTTCAAACCTCGTGGCGGAACACGATCGCGAACGCCGCCGTGGGGAACGTTGATCGGTTCCGCGAGGAACTCCGCTTGCGGCGCGGCGACACGGGCGAGTACCGGTGGTTCCTGACCGTCGCAGTCCCGTTGCGTCGTGCCGACGGGGGAATCGACCAGTGGATCGGTTCGATGGCAGACATCCACGACCAGAAGACCGCCGCCGAAGTCATCCGCGAGAGCGAGGAGAAGTTCCGACAACTCGCCGAGTCGATCCCGCAACTCGCCTGGATGACGGACGCGGACGGCTACATCTTCTGGTACAACGAGCGGTGGTACGACTACACTGGAACGACGTTCCAGGAAGTGAAGGGCTGGGGCTGGCAAGCGGTTCTCGACCCCGCCGAGCTGTCACGGGTTCTCACGAAGTTCAAAGGCCACCTCAAGAGCGGCGAGCCGTGGGAGGACACATTCCTGTTGCGTCGGGCCGACGGACAGATGCGCTGGCACCTGAGCCGGGCACGGCCAATTCGCGACGACGCCGGTCGCGTCGTTCGCTGGTTCGGCACGAACACCGACATCACCGAACAGCGGGAGTTGGAAGAGAAACTTCGGGCCGGCGAGGAACGCTTCCGCACGCTCACCGAAGCGGTGCCGCAGATGGTGTGGACCGCCGACACCGGTGGCGAGGTGACGTTCTTCAACCGGCGATGGGGCGAGTACACCGGCACGGGCCTCGGAACGAACCCTGGCGAGTGGGCGAACGTGGTTCATCCCGAGGACGTCGATCAACTTCGGGCCGATTGGCAACTCGCCGTGGCGCACCAGCCGGAGCGATTCAGCGACGAGTTCCGATTGAAGCGGGCGGCCGATGGCGCGTTTCGTTGGATGCTCTCGACTGCGGTTCCACTGCGGAACGTGGAAGGAGCGGTAACCGAGTGGGTCGGCAGCATCACCGACATCGACGACCAGAAGCGACAGGCTGAGAACCTCGAATGCATGGTGCGCGAACGAACGGCAGCGTTGGTCGATGAAATCGAGGAACGCCGACTGGTCGAGCAGCGGGTTCGAGCGGTTGCGGCTGAGTTGGCTCGGAGCAATGCGGAACTGGAGCAATTCGCGTATGTCGCCAGCCACGATTTGCAGGAGCCGCTCCGGAAGATCCAAGCGTTTGGCGATCGCCTTCGCACGAAGTTCCGCGACGATCTTCCCGATGTCGGAAGGGATTACGTCGATCGGATGCTGAACTCTGCCGGCCGGATGCGTCAGCTCATCGACGACCTCCTCAGTTTTTCGCGAGTGACGACGCAATCCAGGCCACCCGTTCGCGTTGACCTCGGCAAGATCGTTCGCGAAGTCGTTTCCGATCTCAGCGTGCGAATTGAACAAACGCGGGGCGAGGTTCGCATCGGCGATCTGCCCGAGATTGACGCCGACCCGATGCAAATGCGGCAGTTGTTTCAGAACCTCATCGCGAACGCACTAAAATTCCAGCGGCCCGGTGTGCCGCCGATCGTGGAGGTGCAATCCGAGTCGGTAGCCGCGCCGCCACTCGAAGCGGATGGCCCTTCAATCCCCTCGTGCCGGCTCTCGGTTAAGGACAACGGAATCGGCTTCGACACCAAATACCTGGACCGTATTTTCCAGGTGTTTCAACGATTGCACGGCCGGGAAGAGTACGAAGGAACCGGTGTTGGGCTCGCGATTTGCCGTAAGATTGCCGAACGGCACGCCGGCACCATCACGGCCACGAGTCGCGTTGGGGAAGGGGCCGCGTTCACGGTCACACTTCCGATCCGGCAACAACCACTCGCACCGACCGGGGGTAGCGAGGGACAAACGTAAAACGAGGGTCGATTCTCTCATGTCGGAACTGGTCAAGAAGCCTGTGACCATCCTCGTCGCAGACGACGACCCAGACGATCGTCAGTTGACGAGGGAGGCGTTCGAGGAGAACCATCTCGCGAACGAGTTGAGGTTCGTTGAGGACGGGGAGGAACTGCTCGACTACCTGAACCGTCGTGGCAAGTACACCGATCCGGCTTCGGCACCGTGGCCGGGGATTTTGCTTCTCGATCTGAACATGCCTCGCAAGGATGGTCGCGAGGCACTCCAGGAACTCAGGAAAACCCCAAGGTTTCGTGGCATTCGGGTGGTCATCATGACCACGTCCAAGGCCGAGGAAGATGTGATCCGCAGTTACGACCTGTCGGCGACCTCATACATCACCAAGCCGGTCACGTTTGAGCGGTTGGTGGAAGTGGTACGAGCGATTGGGAAGTATTGGCTGGAGATCGTGGAGTTACCACCTGATGGGAACGGATCAACCAACGCCCGATTGTGAATGTCGCGAGCCGCAGGTTCAACCCGCGGTGACCGAGAACGGGAACGGACACGCGAAGGTGTCCGTTCTGCTCATTGACGACGACAAAGACGACTATTTCCTCACGAAGGAACTCGTCGGCGACATCCCCGGCGGGCGGTTCACGCTCGACTGGGCCTCCACCTACGACGCCGGCCTGCGGGCGATCTGCGGCGGCACCCATGACGTCTATCTGCTCGACTACCGTCTTGGGGCAAAAACCGGAATTGATTTGCTCAAGGAAGCGGACTCCCACGGCTACTCGGGTCCGGTGATTTTGCTCACTGGCCAGGGGCAGAGTCGCACCGATCTCGAGGCGCTGGACGCCGGGGCTGATGACTACCTGGAGAAGACTGGGCTCACTCCCGCGATCCTCGAACGGGCGATGCGTTACGCCTTGGTTCAGCACCGAGCGGCGACCGAACTGGAGCGGAAGGTTCACGAACGCACCGAAGAGTTGGCCGAGGCGAACGAAGCGCTCCGGGAGGCGAACCGCCGCAAGGACGAGTTCCTCTCAACGCTCGGGCATGAACTGCGTAACCCACTTGCTCCGATTCTTAACGGCCTCGAGATCATGCGGCTCGCCGCCGACAACCCCGAATCGATTACCCGGCAACGCGAGCGCCTGGAACGGCAAGTCGCCCAGATGACCCGGCTCGTCGAGGATTTGCTCGACGTGTCGCGAATTACGACCGGAAAACTTCGGCTGAACCGCGAACCGCTCACGCTGCAGCAGGTTGTCGAATCCGCACTGGAGATCAGTCGGCCGCATCTGGAGAAGTCACGGATCGTGCTGAGTGTGAACCTGCCCGCTGAACCGGTTTCGCTTCTGGCTGATCGTGTGCGTCTGGCACAGGTGTTCTCGAACCTGCTGAACAATGCTGCCAAGTACACGGAGGCGGGCGGGCGTGTCTCCTTGAACGCGGATCTCGAAAACGCGGGATCCGTGCGAGTTCGGGTCCGCGACAGCGGCGTTGGTATCCCGGCCGAGTTGCTGCCGATGATCTTTGAGCTGTTCACCCAGGTGAATCACACGCTGAACCGATCGCAGGGTGGTCTCGGCGTTGGCTTGGCGCTGGTGCGGCGGCTCGTCGAACTGCACGACGGCACGGTTTCCGCACACAGTGACGGGCCGGGCAAGGGTGCCGAGTTCACCGTCATTCTGCCGCTGGCGTAACCCACTTCTTGGCCATGACAAATCGGGTGGTTCGATTCCCATTTCGCGGCAATGGTTTGCCCGCGATTTCGGCATGTCGCTTGCGTTCACCAAGGGCTGTTTCACACGCCCTCTGGAGGATGCCTCGATGTCTACCGACTGGCAACGCTCAGTTGTTGCCCTCAGCGCCACGGTCGTAACCGTGGTGGTGGTTCTCGCCTTATACTTCGCACGGTCGGTATTCATTCCGATCGCCCTCTCGATCTTTTTGGCCTTCGTGTTGGTGCCGGTGGTCAGTCGTCTTCAACGACACGGCTTCGGGCGAAACCTGTCCGTTTTTCTCACCGTCGGGCTGGTCCTCATGGTGTCGGTCGGAGTGGGGACGCTCATCACGCAGCAAGTCTCTCGACTCCCTGGCACGCTCGCGGATCGAGCCGACGTGATCAAGGCGAAGGTCGCGAACGCCAAGACGTGGGTGGCAGGGAGCAGTGACGGCCGCTTCACTCAACTTGTGGATGACGTTACCCACGTTCTGGTTCCAAAAACTGAAGCCCAACAGACAGTCGTGGTTCAGGAAGAGCCCCGGTCGCTCGGCGCGTCGCTGAACCTGTACGTCAGCCCGACTGCCGAGTTTCTCGGGCAGGGCATGTTCGCGTTCGTTCTCACGGTCTACATGCTGATCCGCCGCGAAGACCTCCGCAACCGCATGATTAAGCTCCTCGGCGATGGGAAAATCACCACGACCACCAACGCCGTCGATGACGCATCTCGCCGAATCAGCCGCTACCTGCTGATGCAGTTCCTCGTGAACGCCAGTTTCGGGGCGATCGTCACCGTCGGCTTGCTTTTGCTGGGTCTCGATTACGCGTTGCTGTGGGGCTTCATTGGCGCGGTGATGCGGTACATCCCCTACGTCGGCACCTGGCTCGGCCTGATTCCACCCGTGCTGTTTTCGTTCGCCACGGCTCCCGAGTGGGGCGGTGGCTGGGGGCAACCCCTCGCGGTGTTCGCTTTGGTGGCGATTCTCGAAGCGGTCTGCAACAACGTCTTCGAGCCGTGGCTGTACGGGCAGAGCATGGGGTTGTCCGAAGTCGCACAGCTCGTTGCCGCCGCGTTCTGGGCCTTCCTCTGGGGGCCGATCGGCTTGATCCTTTCCGGACCACTGACGACGTGCTTGCTCATCCTCGGGAAGTATGGTCGGCGATTCCAGTTTCTCGAGACCATGCTGGGCGATGAGCCACCGCTTGCGGCTCACATCGCGTTCTACCAGCGCCTCGCCGCACGAGATCAGGACGAGGCCGCGGACATTGCTCTGAAAGTCGCGACTGAATCGGGGCCGGACGAGGCGTTCGAGAAGGTTGTGATTCCGGCGCTGTGCATGGCCCGGCGGGATGCCGACGAGGGTGATTTGGATGCGACCGGGTTGCGATTCGTGATCCGCGGGGCACGCGAAGTTGCCGGTGAATTGGCCGACCTTCGAGAACCCCCCACCGTCGCGAATACGGGAGCGCGGGTTCGCGTTTTGATCGTCCCTGCTCGCGATGAAGCCGAACACGTTGCGGCCGATATCCTTGCGGGCACGCTTGATGCGACTCGGTGGGAAGTGCGAGTGCCCGGCGATGAGATGCTGGCTTCCGAACTGATCGCGGCAGTCGAAGAGTTCAAGCCAGCCGTGGTTGTGTTGGTAACGCTGCCGCCCGGCGGGTTGTCGCACTGCCGGTATCTCGTGAACCGTCTGAAGTCGAAGTGTCCTGGCGTAAAGGTAGTCGTGGGTCGTTGGGGCCACCACAACGAAGAGAAGCCAGGTACCGACGCCAAGCACAACATCAAGGGCGTTGATGGCGTTGGCCACAACCTCACGGAGACGCAGACCCGGCTGACCGAGATGTGCCCGGTGCTGTCGGCTGAAGCCGAGAAGTCCGAGAAGCAGTCCGGGAAGCGACCCACGTTGGCACGCTGAGTGCATAACACTCTGTCGTGTCCGGATCGAACTGAATCACTCAACAACGGAGGACTTTAATCATGGCCGATATGAAAAACCAGGTGAAGAACGGCATTGACGCCGCCGCGGACCACGCCAAGAACCTGACCGACAAGGCCGCCAATGCGGGCAACGCCGGAAAGCAAGAAGCGCACGGGTTGGTGGACCGCGTGAAAGAAGGGGCCAACCAACTGATGGACAACGCCGGGAACGTGGCTGGTCAGGCTCGTGAAAAGGTCGCCGAGTGGGCCGGTGGCGCTGGCGATGTAGCCAAGCAGGCCGGCAATAAGGCTCAGGAGTGGGCCGGTGACGCTTACGACGCCGCATCCGACACGGTTGGCGACTTCGGCAAGGAAGTTACCAGTCT
>Ga0105047_10014008_pt1 | contig 12753 bp, 14 predicted proteins | sample MAT04_FD_78384 | JGI IMG/M metagenome (GOLD analysis project Ga0105047, IMG submission 78384) | Freshwater microbial communities from Lake Fryxell liftoff mats and glacier meltwater in Antarctica - MAT-04 (megahit assembly) | ecosystem: Environmental > Aquatic > Freshwater > Ice > Liftoff... | reverse complement strand
TAGGGCTTTAATGGTGATTGGTGGATTGGTGGATTGGTGGATTGGTGGAATGGTGGATTGGTGATTGGTGATTGGTGGATTGGTGATTGGTGGATTGGTGATTGGTGGAATGGTGATTGGTGGATTGGTGATTGGTGATTGGTGATTGGTGGAATGGTGATTGGTGATTGGTGGATTGGTGATTGGTGCTACGGGAGTGTTCAGAAAACTGTTTCAGCAGAAATCAATCTCTTTTTTGGTGATGATTCGCAAAGCACTTTTTTTGCGGTATGAAAAAAGCAAAGATCAAAAGTCCTTCTTATTTTACGGAAGAGACGGAAGCTGCTCTGATATAGGGGCTTTATGATGGAACAAGTTTGTCTGAACTGATGGCTCCGATGCTCAAGCGGATCGTTGAAGCGGCCCTTAGCGGGGAGTTGACGGCGCACATTGAAACGGAGAAAGCGGAGGGGGGGCCAATCGTCGCAATGGTCAAAAGAGCAAAACGGTTCGAAGCGAATATGGTCCTGTAGAGTTGGAGACCTCGCGCGACCACAACGGTAGTTTTGAGCCCAAGTTGATTGGCAAGCAGGAACGCCGGTTGCGCAACGGGGTGGAGGGCTATATCCTGGATTTGTACGGCCTTGGGATGTGTTATGGCGACATCCGGTCGCAAATGAAGAAGATGTACGGCACCGAATTGTCCGATGCTCAGTTGTCGCATGTGACGGACAGTGTGAGCGAAGAGATGGAGCAATGGCGCAACCGCCCTTTGGCTGACCAGTAGGGCTATCGTCTATTTCGACGGCATCCGCTACAAGATCCGTTCTGGTGGTCAGGAAGTTACCGTAACGGTCTCTGCAGCCATTGGCATTGATATGGAGGGCAAAAGGGATGTTTTGGGCTTTTACCTGAGCGAAACGGAGTCGGCCAAATATTGGCTGCAAGTGTTCGACAATTTCAAGGCTCGGGGCGTGAAGGACATCCTGTTCATGTGTTCGGACAACCTTTCGGGTATAGGGCAGGCTATTGAGGCGGCATTCCTCGACACGTTGCAACAAATTTGCATCGTTCACCAGGTGCGCAACTCCGTCAAGCACCTCAGTTACAAGGATTACCGCCCTTTTTGCGCAGACCTCAAGTATGTCTACAAGGCCACGGACGAAACTGCCGCACTTGCTGCCCTAGACGAGTTGGAGGAAAAATGGGGCAAAAAATATCCCCCGGCCATCGCAAACTGGCGGCGCGACTGGGAGCGCCTGCGCACTATGTTCGACTTTAGCGCCGAGATCCGCCGCCTCATTTACACCACTAACCCTATCGAAGGTTTCAACCGTCAATTGAGAAAAATAACCAAAACCAAAGGGGCCTTCACCTCCGAGGACGCCCTCATCAACCCTCATAAACCCTCATCAACCCTCATCAACCCTCATCAACATCCTTATTGAAGCGCGAATTCCTTTTAAACATCCTCCTTCTGGTCTTTATCAATCTCCTGATAAAGCCGATTTTTATATTCGGTATTGATCTCGGGGTTCAAAATCGCGTCGGCGAAGATTATGGAACCTATTTCGCGCTGCTCAACCTCGCCTATCTTTTTCAAATTCTGAACGATTTTGGCATTCAGAGTTTCAATAACCGACACATCAGTCAGCACCCGCAGCTGCTGCCAAAATACTTCCCCAACCTGCTGGCCATCAAGTGGTTGCTCGCTACGCTGTACGTCACGCTTACGATGATGGTCGCGGCGTTTGTGTTGGGTTATGGAGCAGAAGCGCTGCCATTGTTGTTCATTTTGTTGATCAACCAAGTACTGGTGCAGCTCATTCTTTTTTTGCGCTCCAATATTTCGGGTCTTGGGCATTATCGTCTGGACAGCCTGCTTTCTTCGCTGGATAAGTTGCTGATGGTAGTTACCTGCGGGGTTTTGATCTGGACGGATTGGCTGCCTTTTTCACTCCTCAATTTTGCGCTGGCACAGACGCTTGCTTTGTTCGTGACGGCGGTTGTGGTGTTTGTTTTGTTGCGCCAACACGCGGTGTTTCCAGTAAAACCAAGTTGGGCGGCCAATTGGCGAGCGGGTAAACCTGCCGTTTTTTCCATGTTCCGTCAAAGCCTGCCGTATGCGCTGGTGGTGCTGCTCATGTTCGCCTACACCCGTCTGGATGCCGTGCTTTTGGAACGAATGGCCGGACCAGCACACGCGGATGTATACGCCAGTGCCTTCCGGCTTTTAGAAGCCTGCAATATGTTTGGCTATCTGTTTGCTTCGTTGCTGCTGCCCATGTTTGCCCGGCTTTTAAAGGGAAAAGAAACGGTTCGCCCCCTTACCTCGATGAGTTTCAAATTGATTTGGGCTGGGAGTGTAACCCTTGCGACCGCCATCTTTTTTGCAAGAGAAGATTTGCTCCGATTGATGATGCCTGCCCGCGCCAACGAATATCGTTTTGAGGTGCTGGGGATATTAATTTGGGCTTTTGTACCTGTCAGTGTCACCTACATTTTCAGTACGCTGCTCACTGCCCGGGAGCGGATGATGCGGATGAACCGATTTTTCGTGGTGGGCATCGCGCTGGATTTGGCCTTGAATCTTTTGCTCATCCCCCACTGGCAGGCCATTGGCTCGGCAACGGCTGCATTGGCCACCCAAATTTTTATCGCTGGGGCTATGATTTGGCTTTGTGTTCGGGAATTTGAATTCCGGCCCAGCCGATTGGGGATGATTCAAACCATTGGTTTTTTTGTGTTTATCTTACTCTTTGATTGGCTATTGTTTGAAAAGACGGGCTTCGCTTGGTCCGTTAAATTCGCGGTCGCGCTGGGGGCCGGTTTGGCTGGACTTTTCCTTTTCAGCATGGTGAGTATTGCATCCTTCAAGGCGCTGCGCAAAAGTTAACATAGACCAACCTAAAAAACTTTTGCTCTACCCCGCCTACTTTGGCATCCTTCGCCCGACCTTTGCGCATGGAATCAAAGTTGACCAACGCCGCAGCCGCCAAATTCCTTGGCGAATCGCTTACTTACGACGACGTTCTGCTCGTCCCTTCTTATAGCGAAGTCCTCCCCAGAGAGGTAGATATTTCCGCCCAACTCACGCGTGGCATCCGTCTCAACGTACCTGTGGTGTCCGCTGCTATGGATACCGTAACAGATAAAAATCTTGCCATTGCTATTGCCCGGCAGGGTGGTATCGGCATGATTCACAAGAACATGAGCATTGCCGACCAAGCCGAACAAGTGCGCGCCGTGAAACGCTCAGAGGCCGGGATGATTATTGATCCGGTGACCTTGCGGCCAGAAGCCACGGTGGCTGATGCGCTCGGTTTGATGAAAAAACACAGCATCGGCGGTATCCCGGTCATTGATCCTGGGGGCAAATTGGTGGGCATTATTACCAACCGCGATCTTCGTTTTGAAACGGATCATTCGCGCTTGGTAAAAGACTTGATGACCGAGAAAAACCTCGTCACGGCATCGCTCGGCACCACGTTGGACCAGGCAAAAGACATTCTCCAACGTCAGAAAATTGAAAAGCTGCCCGTGGTAGATTCAAGTTTTCATCTAGTGGGCCTCATTACCTACAAGGACATCATGAAAGGGGTAAACTTCCCACAAGCCTGCAAAGATTCGTTTGGCAGGCTCGTAGTGGGTGCCGCCGTTGGGGTCACTGCAGATGCCGAAGAACGGGTATCGGCACTGGTAGCGGTTGGTGTGGACGTTATTTGTGTTGACACGGCCCACGGACATTCCCGAGGTGTCTTGGAATCCATCAAAAGTTTGAAACTCAAATTCCCGAACCTTCAAATCATCGGTGGGAACGTAGCAACAGGCGAAGGCGCCAAAGCGCTCGCAGATGCAGGTGTGGACGGCGTAAAAGTCGGCGTTGGCCCCGGAAGTATTTGCACCACCCGTATAGTGGCGGGTGTGGGCGTGGCGCAACTTTCAGCGGTTTACAATGCCGCCCAAGCTTTGCGCGGTTCAGGCATTCCGATTGTAGCAGATGGTGGTATTCGATACACTGGCGATATCGTGAAGGCTTTGGCTGCCGGGGCCAGCAGCATTATGGCAGGTTCTTTGTTCGCGGGCGTGGAAGAAGCTCCCGGCGAAACGATCATTTTTGATGGCCGAAAGTTCAAAAGTTATCGGGGTATGGGAAGCCTCGGCGCCATGCAGCTGGGCTCAAAAGACCGATATTTTCAGGACGTTGAAGACGATATTAAAAAACTCGTGCCAGAAGGCATTGAAGGCCGTGTGCCGTACAAAGGAACCTTGCAAGAGGTGATGACCCAATATGTTGGCGGTCTTCGGGCGGGTATGGGCTATTGTGGCGCAGCTACCGTGGAAGCCTTGCAGGAAAATGCGCAGTTTGTAAAAATTACGAACGCAGGCATGACCGAGAGCCACCCGCACAACATTATTATTACCCGGGAGTCGCCGAATTATTCGAGGGGTTGATTATAAATACATAGGCACATAGCTTTGATTTTCAACACGATGTGTCCTAATGTGTCTATGTATTTAAATAATAAACTCATCTGTTTTTTACCACCTGCAAGAGCCACCCGCGTTCCGCCACCAGCGGTGTTTCCCTGATTTTTGTTTCCAGACGCTTTCGCGCTTCCTTGTCGTGCGTAGGGATACGCAACAATCGGCCTGTGAAGCGGGCTAGATTGCGGTACATTTCACGGTGATAGCCGATTTCCGGATGTCGGCGCAGCCAGGTGAGCATATTTTCTAAAAGGGATTCGAGCGGTCCAATGGCATTTTGTTCATAGTAAATTTTCAGCAGCATTTTGCGGCTTTCAAGGTTGTACATCGGATCGGCGAACGTGACATTGCGCAACAAATCGAGCGTCGTGTTGTAGTCGCCCCGGCGGAAATGAAAGATTGATAAATTATATTGGTACACGTTTTCACGTTCGGCAGCAGCCAATTCGGGGCGGTATTTTTCGAGGAATTGCAGAGCAGAATCCCATTCTTCCAAGGCCACAAAAGTCATCAGCACGTTGTTGTAGGTAAGTGGCATGGGTGGTGGTTCAGGGCCATTTTCTTACAATAAATGTTATGAAGTGACCAATTCATTCGATCCAAATGACAAGACTGCATCTCCGCTGGGCTTTGGACCTGAGCATCTCATACGCCCTGGAACCCCACTCGAATACACCATCCGTTTCCAAAATACCGGCAACGACACGGCTTTCCTGGTAATTCTGCGCGATACGCTATCGGATAAATTGGATCGCTCAAGAATTGAATTGCAGGGCGCAAGCCACCCATTCGATTTTGCGCAGATCAGCGACAGTATTTTGCACATTCGGTTCGATAATATATTGCTGCCCGATAGTTTGACCAATCCGGAAGGCTCGCAGGGATTTATCTCGTTCAAGATTTACCCCAAAGAAGATTTGCCTAACGGAACGGTGGTAAACAATCGTGCGGCCATTTATTTCGATCAATACCCGCCGATCATAACCAACGACGTTTGGAGAACCTACGGGGAATATCTCGTCGTTTCGACCGAGGATGTTAAGGATGCCGAACAGATCCGGGTGGATGTCTCTCCCAACCCGTTTATGTCAGAAACGACCTTCGTATTGCCTGAAAATTTGTCTGCCGGCGCATACCAACTACAAGTTTTTGATGCTTCCGGCAAATTATTGCGCACCCTGCCCTTTTCTGAAAAAAGGTGCCAATTGCGCCGCGACGGACTGGCCAGTGGCATTCATTTCTGGAACATAATTGAATCCGGGAAGGTGCTTGCGCGTGGTAAGATTGTGGCCGGCAATTGATCTAAGTGCGCTAAACATACCACATAAATACAGCGACAAACTACTTAAGGATATAGGGCGCATAGTTCTGGTTAACAGGACTGTGTGCCCTATTGCTTTTTAAGCGCATGGGTTACCGATTCAAAAAAGGATACTCCGGCAAGGCTTCCAGATACTCGAACTTCTCCTGCTCAAAATCCAGGGCAGAGCAGTAGGTCGCCAGACCATTTGTGATGGCCATAAAAGGGGCGCGAAGACGGAGATTGTAGCGTGCCGCTTGCTCGAAGGTTTTTTGGTTGAGCGCGACTTTGGGCGATTTGCACTCCACCAAAAGCCAGGGGTTTACCGCCGCATCGTACACCACCAGGTCGCATCTTCGACTAAGCCCGTTCACTTGAATGCCCACTTCAGAGCGGATGCGATGCGCGGGGTATTTTTTTTCTTCCAAAAGATAAAGCAGTACCAACTGGCGCAGGAGCTCTTCAGGGGTCAAGCATACTTCTTTTCGGCGGATGGGGTCGAACACAAAGGCTGATTCACCCGATTTAGAAAGTCGGAGACGGGGCTGAAATTGTAGCAAATCGAGTTCGAGCAGCATTGCTGGTAAATGGTAAAATGGTGAGCTTGTTATTTCATCGGTACTTACTCGACTTTATTGACGCTTTTTTCGATCACTTCCCGATAATATGCTTCGTATTCGGGCAGTATGTTTTCTATGTCAAATCGCTGGGCTTGTGCTAGTGCGTTGGCTCTAAATTGGGTAAGCATTTCATCGCTCTGGAGTAGTTCGATTGCGAATTGGGCCATTTCGGTCACATTGCCTACGTCACTTAGAAATCCCGTAACACCGTGGATGTTTACCTCTGGCAAACCGCCACTGTTGGAAGAGATGACGGGTACTTCGCAGGCCATGGCTTCCAATGCCGCGAGGCCAAAGCTCTCGCTTTCTGACGGAATTAGGAAAAGATCGCAAATAGCGAGAAGTTCCTCAATGGCATCCTGCTTGCCGAGAAAGCGCACATCGTTGCCTATTCCCAGCGTGCGACAGAGTTGTTCACTGTTTTGTCGTTCGGGGCCGTCTCCGATCATCAGGAGTTTGGAAGGTACTTTTTCGAGTATTTTTTTAAAAATATACACGACGTCTTTCACCCTTTTCACCTTCCGAAAATTGGAAGTATGGGCCACGATTCGTTCTCCATTGGGGGCAATTATTTTTTTGAAATGTTCTTTATTGGTTTTTCTAAAGCGTTCAAAATCAATGAAATTGTAAATAACCCGGATGTCGCGTTCAATTTTGAATAATGCCAAAGTATCGTCTTTCAAGCTTTGCGAAACGGCTGTTACGCCGTCGCTTTTATTGATGCTGAACTCTACCACAGGAGCAAATGCGCGATTGTTCCCAACCAGCGTAATATCGGTTCCGTGCAGGGTAGTTACAACGGGGATATACCTGCCTTTTCCAAGCAATATTTTTTTAGCCATGTACGCTACCGCCGCGTGCGGAATAGCGTAGTGGACATGCAGAATGTCGAGGTTTTGGTAATGCACCACATCTACAATTTTAGAAGCCAACGCAGTGTCGTACGGTGGATATTCAAAAAGAGGATAATCCTCACTATCTACCTCATGATAGAAAACATTGGCCTGAAAATGCGCCAGGCGCACCGGTCGGCGGTAAGTAATGAAGTGGATTTCATGGCCTTTTCTGGCCAGGCCCAGGCCGAGTTCGGTGGCAATCACTCCAGAACCGCCGTAAGTAGGATAACAAACAATGCCTATTTTCATGGTGTTGTGAATCAGTGCTTTTTTTCTCCTTTGAAGTTCCGTTCGCCCGCCCGCACTTCAATTTCGAGGTGGTTTTCTTTGGGCGGAATAGGGCAATTAAAACCGTCGCTAAAAGCGCACCAGGGATTGTAACACATGTTAAAATCAAATTGAATAAACGAGCCGATAATATCGGATTGCCTAAGGTCGAGATAGCGCCCGCCTCCATAGGTTTCCTCCCCATTGGTCAAATCTTTGAACGGCAAAAAAAGATGGTCGCGGTAAAGTGAGTCCTTCAACAACCGAAGGTTCTGGTAAATATTCAGTGTCAGCGGCTGACCCGCTATCTCAAATTTTATCACTCCAAACTGCACGTAATCACGTTTTTGGCCACTGTAGGTCATCATTTCGAAGGGTTTGGCCTCCGGGGTTCTTTCAAACTTTGCCAAAGGAATAGCCCATGCTGCGTCGGGTGGAAAAAAAGCGAGGAACGCAGTGTCAACAGCCGTTAAAGGCGACCTTGCCTCCGTAAGAAAATGCGTCTTGTACTCGGCGCGATGTTCAGCAATGGCTGCTTCATAACTTTCATGCTGGGAAAAAACCACCAATGGCAGGATCTGCAAGCCCAGGCATAGGGCTAAACGGGTCAGGATGTATTGCATAAAACTGGATTTATCGTTTACTAACCCGGTTTCGGGTAATTTGTCGTTGGCGGCTGCATTTGAACCTCATCACATCTTCAGACCTAAGCGCCCAGTGTTTTGTTGCACGGCCCTGCACACGAGCACGCCATTTTTTCCAGTTGCGAAGTTCCATTTCATGCTTCATAAGTTGGATAACTTCTGCTTCTGTCAGGCCAAATTGAAATTCAATGGCCTCGAAAGGCGTACGGTCTTCCCAGGCCATTTCGATGATCCGATCAATACTGGCATCGGTGAGCTGATGTTTCAGATAAATTTCTTTCATTGCGATTCTAATTGCAGCCCCAAAACAAACACATTTCCAACTTTGTTGTCCGACAGTTCAACATCGTATCTTTGCCAGCCATGACAAGCGAGCCATATCAAACTCCAGACGACCCCACCGCCGTCAGCCGAAAAAAAGACCACATCGAACTGGCCTTCCGAAGCCGAGTGGAATCGGGGCAGTTGGATCCGCGATTTTACTACGAACCTTTACTTGCCGCCCACCCTACTCCAGGGTCGCTCAAGGCTTTTTCTTTTTTAGGAAAAACCCTGCGCAGCCCCATCTGGGTTTCGTCCATGACGGGAGGAACGGCATTGGCTGGTAAAATTAACCATTATTTGGCCCGGGCCTGCTCCGAATTCGGCATGGGCATGGGCCTTGGCTCCTGCCGCCAGCTTTTGTACTCCGATGAGTATTTGCCCGATTTCGATGTGCGCAGCACCATGGGTTCGGATCTGCCGCTTTTTGCTAATCTCGGGGTGGCGCAGATTGAAACCCTGTTTGAGCAAAAAGAAACTGAACGTATCCCAACACTGCTTCATAAACTTCGTGCTGACGGGCTTATCGTCCACGTCAACCCCTTGCAAGAAGCGATGCAACCGGAGGGCGATGTTTTCAGACGCTCGCCCTTGGAGGTGGTGCAGGAATTGTTGCAAACCTTTGATTTTAAAATGATTGTGAAGGAAGTGGGCCAAGGTTTTGGGCCGGAAAGTTTGAGGGCCTTGTTGCAATTGCCGCTTGCGGCCATCGAATTTGCAGCAGCGGGCGGCACCAATTTTGCTAAACTCGAACTCCTGCGCAGTGAGGCGGCTAAACTGGCAATTTTTGAAAAAATAGCTGCCGTGGGCCACAATGCTACGGAAATGCTGGATTGGACGAATGCTCTAAAAACTGAACTTGGCGAGCGTTGCCTTACCCCAAATCTAATCCTTTCTGGTGGCGTGATGGATTTTTTGGACGGGTATTATTTGACCCAAAAATCAGTGATGCCTGCCGTGTATGGACAAGCCTCGGGCTTTCTGAAACACGCGCAAGGTGATTATGAAGAACTCCGTGCCTTTGTCCAATCTCAAGTACGAGGACTGGAATTGGCAGGAGCTTTTTTGAAAGTAAAATGAAATGTTGAGTATGACAAAAACGATAAACGGCTTTTCAAAACTTCCAAAGATCGAAAAAATCAAGTGGCTGACGGAGCATTTTTGTGCCGACTCTGGGAGCGCTGAGCGTGATTTTGCCTCCTGGCAACACCCCGAGAAGGGGGTGCAAAACATAATTGATGGTTTTGCAGAAAACACCGTGGCGAATTTCGCCCTTCCTTACTGTATTGCGCCCAATTTTCTGATCAATGGAAAAACATACGCCGTGCCGATGGTGATCGAAGAGAGCAGTGTCGTGGCGGCGGCGAGCAGCGCAGCAAAATTTTGGCAAGAACGGGGAGGCTTTCACGCCGTGGTGCTGGGTACTGTGAAAATGGGTCAAGTCCATTTTTACTGGCCCGGAAATCCTGAAAAACTCCGCTTGATTTTCCCCGAGCTGAAAGCGCAACTCTTGGACTCCTGTGGCGATTTGACCGCCAATATGGAGCAACGCGGCGGCGGAATTCTCGACCTTGAACTAATTGATTTTGAAGCGGTTGAGCCGGAATACTACCAAATTCGCGCCTCCTTCGAGACCTGCGACAGCATGGGCGCGAACTTTATCAATTCAGTGTTGGAACGCTTCGCAGATACGCTCGAAAATTTCTTCACACTCTATCCCGGTCTCTCCGATGTAGAGCGCGATGCTGAGGTGGTAATGTCCATCCTTTCCAATTATACCCCGAATTGCCTTGTGCGGGCCTGGGTGGAATGCCCCATTGATTCGTTCGCGGACCTGGCCCGCTTGCAGGGAATGGACGCAGCCGCGCTCGCCCACCGCTTCGCCCGCGCTGTACGCATCGCACAGATTGACCCTTACCGGGCAACCACCCACAACAAAGGGATTTACAATGGAATTGACGCGGTAGTGCTTGCCACCGGAAACGATTTTCGCGCCGTAGAAGCCTGTGGCCACACTTTTGCTGGCCGCGATGGGCAATACCGTAGCCTAAGCAAATGCTCCGTGCTCAAGGGCGTTTTTAGATTTGAACTGGAAATTCCGCTTGCACTCGGCACGGTTGGCGGCTTAACATCCTTGCACCCACTGGCCAAACGATCTCTGGAAATACTGGGCAATCCTTCGGCCTTCGAATTGATGTGCATTACAGCAGCGGTAGGACTGGCACAAAATTTTGGTGCGGTGCGTTCGCTTATCACTACGGGCATACAACAGGGGCACATGAAAATGCACTTGACCAATATCCTCAACCATCTCGGCGCCAACGCAGAAGAGGCCGCTTCAGCACAACATTTCTTCCAAAATCAAACCGTTAGTTTTAGCGCGGTTCGCAGTTTTTTGGCTGAAATCCGACCAACAACGCATTAAGTTTTGGAGATTGTAAAACAAAAAGCCGCCAAGAGGTATCTTTAACCCTCATTACTCACTTTTTCAACACATTAACACTCGAGCATGAAATTGAAAATCATCACAACCACTGCTATTTTTGCCCTTATTGCTACAGCTCTTTCTTGGCAGAGCTGTAAAAAAGACGACCCAAAGTCTGACTGCAATATCCCCAACGCCAACCTTTCTTACACCCTGAACATCAAAAGCATCATAGATCAACAATGCATTAGCTGCCACTTAACAGGTAGCGGTGTGGCAGGTGCTGTCGGAGATTATAGCACCTACGAAGGCATAAAAACATACCTGGACAACGATAAAGTGCTGGATCGTGTGGTCGTAAGAAAAGATATGCCACAAGGCGGCGGTATGAGCCAAGGCCAGCGCGACAGCATCAATTGCTGGATTGATGCTGGCTATCCAAAGTAAAATTCAGCATGTTTACAGGCATCATAGAATCTCTTGGAAAAGTAAAGGCGGTCGAAAAAGACCGTTCCAACGTACATTTCACCATTCAGAGCTCGATTTCTACGGAATTGAAAATTGACCAAAGTGTGAGCCACAATGGGGCCTGCCTCACGGTGGTGGAACTGGGCACGGATTGGCATCGCGTCACAGCCGTGGAGGAAACCTTGCGTCGCACCAATTTGGGAGATTGGAAGCCTGACACCCTCGTAAATCTGGAACGTTGCCTGCCCATGGGGGGGCGTTTAGACGGCCACATCGTGCAAGGACATGTGGATGAATGGGTGGAATGCGTGGAAATTATGGAGACAGGGGGCTCCTGGAAATTTTCATTTCGCTTCCGACCAGAACAAGCCGGGCTGCTGGTAGACAAAGGCTCCGTTTGCTTGAATGGCGTGAGTTTAACGGTGGTGTTGCCAAGCAGGGATTTGTTTTCTGTTGCGATTATTCCATATACCATGGAGCATACGAATTTCAAAACCCTAATTCCGGGTGACAAGGTGAACGTTGAGTTTGATATTATCGGAAAGTACCTTGCGCGGCAGATGGAAGCGTACAAAACTATGGGCTAGCTTTTCCCCCCAGGCTTGGAGATGTGGCTCAATTTTTCAAACAGACTCTGTAAAACTATTGCAGCCACCAACGCCGCGGCCAATCCCAGCATGAGCATTAAATATTATTTCACAGACCACTCAAACGCGACTTTGAGTCGCTGGGCATTGAGTTGGAGATACTCGTTGGTTTTATCTGTTTTGGTGATGCTTTTTGATAGGATTCGACCAATTTTTTGAACTTCGAGATAAAAACTGTCGAAGCGTTCTGGCTTCACCCCAATGAGTAGGTTCAGGGCTATTTATTGACCAAGAAAGTTTTTGTGAGCGATCCCTGCCTGGTTTCCAACTGCAAAAAATAAACCCCTCCGGGCCAATTGGCCACGGGTATTCGCCATCTGTGGTCCTCTGGCATTGTTCTTTCTGTGGTGAATTGGTGCTGCAATTGCCCCAGCGTGTTGAAAATTTTGCCCGAAAATTCGGAAGTGGCAGTGGATTCTATTTCGATATTCAAAATATCGGATACAGGGTTTGGGAACAACTGAATATCAACGTTTTGCGCAAATTCGTATGTTGCAGAAACAGTGCCTGCACCAAAAGCCCGCCGCGAATAATTTTCAAATTCCCCGCCACTAATAATCGGGGTTCCAGGATTGTCGAGGTTGTAAAGTTTGTAGTAACCGATGCCAAAATCGCAACATATACCATCGCCATAAGCATCAGAAAAGTGGATGGAGTAGCAACCGTTGGCAGGCAATTCGAGCGTGTCGCGGATGAGG
>Ga0105047_10014006_pt1 | contig 12753 bp, 5 predicted proteins | sample MAT04_FD_78384 | JGI IMG/M metagenome (GOLD analysis project Ga0105047, IMG submission 78384) | Freshwater microbial communities from Lake Fryxell liftoff mats and glacier meltwater in Antarctica - MAT-04 (megahit assembly) | ecosystem: Environmental > Aquatic > Freshwater > Ice > Liftoff... | reverse complement strand
CGAACTCAAAGAGTTTAACTAGCAAGACATTTCAGCTGTAAGTCTTCTCAGGGAAGGACTTCTCGTGCGCGCATCCACTCGCCGTGGTCGGGCTGCTGCATCTTCACGTTTGTCCATAGCCGTACTGGAAGGGCTGGAGAGACGCCAGCTTCTGTCAATCACAATTGAAAAGGTCGCTAAGTTCGATTGGGCTTTCGATAGCAGTAGCGCCCCTGGCTCAGTCACCGCTGGAATTGGCAGATGGATAGATCCCACGTCATTCCCCGGTCAAACCATCGCCATGCCAAAACGGGTTGACTTTATTGCGTCGAGCCCAGAGTTCTTTGTGGGCTCATCGGGCGGGTACATCACCGGCGATTCGGCAATTGAAGGGCTCCGAGGCTGGAATTCCGAGCCATTTACTGACCTAACATCAACACCCGGGCTTGCAAGCGGAAACAATCTGTGGGGTTTTACCGACGGTAGCATGACTGCAGAAATTAACGTCACTGCATACAATGACGACGTCGACCCCAACGGCGATCCGATAAGCGGTGGAACTTTGGCATTTTCTCAAACCAGCCTAGAGAAGAACTTTGCATACCGGTTCAATGTGGTCGATGACAACTGTACAACCAAGAGTCCGGATCCAGTGCAATATAGCACCGGCATCGCCGATCTCGCATGGACTGATACCGTGGCTACGGCCGGGCCAATCCAACTTGGTCGCGATTGGCGCAACCGATCGCTCAGTTCGGACCACCCCTACGCGAATCTAGCAGGCGACATGTCTCTGACGGGTTTGCCGTGGCTGACTTTCTTTGATGGCATCATCGCCAACACCTATGAGTTTGTCGGCATCAATTGGACTTCAAAGGAAGCGTGGGCGGCCGTGGAACTGCCGGAGGTTGCGAGCAATGGATCGCTACCCGCAAGCGGACGCTTTGAGTTGTCTAATGGAGCACCCGATGGGAGCTTTTCCTATGTTAAGGTTGATGGGGCAATCACAAAATATGTCTGGAGCGGTGCAGATGGTAGGCAGGCGATCTTCGATGCTTCGGGACAATGCATCTACCTCCGACTTCCTAGTTCATCGAGTGCGGCAGGCGGCAGTGGTGGCGGTGGCGAAGCCACGATTACGTATGATTCTGGTGACATCGACAAAATCGAATGGACACCTGACTCGGGCTCGCCTTCGGTTAAGGAAGAAATCCAGTTCAGCTATGCGTCCGGCAAAATTAGCACCTTGGAGCAGACGCGCGGTGGCACCGTTGTCCGAAGCGTTGCGTATGACTATGGCAGCGACGGGAAGATTAAATACGTCAGAAAGTATAACGGTCTCACCAACACGCCATTAGTGGATCGAGAGTACTACCGTTGGTACACCGACACGGACAGCGGTCGCGGATACGACGGTGGCCTCAAGTTATGGCTTGACAATGCATCCTACGAGCTGGCGGCGAAAAAGCTCGCCACGTTATCGTATACCGTCGAAAACGCACCGGACGCTGATGACGGCAGTGCCGAGAGCTTGGTGAATTTCGCCAACAACTATTTCGAATACGCGCAGACGACGGCAATCGACAACAGCTATCGTGTTACGAAAGAGAAAGCCCAGGGCGCAGGGCATGGCTGTTCCGCCTGCGGAACTGCCGGCCAAGGCAAATACAGCTTCAGCTATGCGAAGAACGCCACGACTCCCACGTCAAATCGCAACGCCTGGTCGTACAAAACCACCGAGTCGGTCATTGGCAAAACTTCGGGCGGTAGTGATTTCACGCGGTATCAGAACATTGTGTACACGAATGAGTGGGCCCAGCCCATCCTCATCATTCGCAAGGATACCCAGGCGTCAGGCTCCCCTGAATATTACAGTTGGTACAAGTATGACGATCGTGGCCAAGTGATCTTAACAGCTGATAATTCGGCCGTTACTGGCTTCGATGAGTCATATCCCGACCTCGTTCATCCCGCCAGCAGCGGAACGACTTACCTCTCCGCCAGTGCTGGACGGCTCGATTACACCAAGTATTTCACGAGCGCAGACAGCGGTGTGTCTGCGCAGCTTCACACGTACGTTAAAGAGCGCGGCGTGAAGAACGGTGAGAGCGGCAGCGAAATCAAAACCGACTCCTACACCTACACAGATGGCGGTGTCGCTGGGGATGGTGTCTGGTACCCCGAGACGGTTACCGAGTATCCTGACGCCACGGACTTCAATACGAAGAATGTGACGACTTACCAGTATGTAAGCTGGCACCAGGCCAGCAGCGCGGACACTGCTCAAGTACTCAAACGTGTGACGAAGCTGCCGCAGGTGTCCTCTTCCGAAAATGGCAAAGACACTACGTCCGGCGGATCTTCGAACGATTACATTATCGAAGAATACTTTGATCGGTTCGGGCACGTCGTCTGGCGAAAAGATGCCGAAGGCTATGTTGACTATTTTGAGTATGACGCGCTGACCGGTGCGCAAACACGAGAGATCCGCGATGCCGATCCCAGCAATACAACCCTGATTCCATCGCCGGCGGTGACCGCGCCTTCGCGCGGCAGCGGATTGCCAACCGCACTGAACTTGGAAACGTCCACCCGCGTCGATGGTCTAGGTCGCCCAACTCGAATCACCGATCCAAAGGGAAACAAAACCTACATCGTCTATGACGACACGTTAAACGATGACAATGACAGTGTGATCGGTGATAGCGGCGATGATCCCAAAGAGATTCGCACCTATACTGGCTGGAACAACTCCACAAAGCAGCCCACCGGGCCAGTCCATGTCCAAATTGAGGGACCGGTGCAGACCGGCAGTGATGCAGCAGCATGGGTGATCGATAATCTGACCTTCACATGGTCCGAATCAACGGGCCTGCCCAACACGGAACCCACAACCGGGGTCTTCGAGCCAACCGGCGCTGAATCCTTGACCTCCAGCTATGCGAGTATTCAATCGCTTTCCAGGCAAAGGTTGAATCAATCGAAGCAAGTGACTGAGCAGGATACCTACTACTCCATTCCCACCCCCACCAGCGGATATTTCACATCCGGCGGCCTTTCCGCCGCGTTCGGGACGGAAGGAACAAACTACAACGCAGAAAGATCCGGCTACAACACTCAGGGACTGCTGTTCAAAAGACGCACCGGCAACGGCACGTACAACATGATGATCTATGACGGTCGCGGTAACATGACCAGCCAATGGGTGGGCACGAATGTCACCAGTTCCACGGAATTCGATCCGACCGGAGGTGGCGCGAGCGGGAATAACATGAAAGAAGTCACCACCCTGGAATACGGGGATGGCGACGCGAGCGACGGCCTGTTGACAGAGACAACAGTCCATCCCGATCCATCCGACAGCAGTAAGGACCGAGTAACGCTGAATGCGTACGACTGGCGGCATCGGCTCGTTGCCACAAAGTCGGGCGTTCAAGGATCGGAGAACCACACTGACAATTCGCATCCAATCACATTCTATGACCTGGACAACCTGGGAAGGGTCACGACCCAGCGGCAATACGATGGCGACACATTGAGCATTGGTTCCAGTGCGCCTTCACATGACGCCCTGCGCGCAAAAACAACGATGCAGTATGATGCCCAAGGGCGGGTATATCGCACTTCAACCTTCGGGGTCAATTACACGTTAAACAGTTCCACGTCCGCGCCCTCCTCTGCAACGGAAATGAGCGCGCTGGTGACAAACAACTGGTACGACCTTCGTGGTAATCTGATCAAAACGTCACAACCCGGCGGAATTGTTTCGAAGAACTCATTTGATGCCGCCGGGCGAATTACAACGAGCTATCAGTCGGATGGGGGTGGTGATTCTTCCTGGAGCGACGCGGACGACGTATCTGGTGACAAGGTGATTCAACAGACCGAGTACACTTACGATGCCAATGGGAATGTGATTTTGTCAGCTGTCAGGCAGCGAATGCACGATGCAACTGGAACGGGCGAACTTGGTCTTGCTAGTAATCCGTTTACTGACACCGCCACCCAAGGCTCCTGGCATGACAATTATGGAAGCGAAGGTTACTCCATTATGCAGGACAGCGCCAGCTTGCCAGCCTGGATGTCTGTTTCCACCTCCGGAAAATCAGATTATGTCTGGTCCAGTTCGTCTAGCGAGGCCCGCGCGACGGAAAATGCCGCCGCTACCGGCCGCCTGGCGGCCTGCTGGTATTCCGGCACCAGTTTTGATGTCGACATCTCCATTACCGATGGCAAGTCGCATGAGATCGCACTGTATGCACTGGACTGGGATTCGACCTCGCGGGCTCAGACTGTCCAGATGATTGATCCAAGTACGTCGGCTGTCCTGGCCACGCAAAGCATGTCCAACTTCCATGATGGGAAGTGGGCTGTTTTCCAAGCGTCAGGAAATGTGAAATTCCGGTTCACGCAAACGGCAGGCTACAATGCCGTCTTGAGCGCCATTGCAGTCGATCCCGCGCGAACGCCGGCACGGACCAGCTACACTGCGAACTATTACGACGCCGCAAATCGTGTAACAGAGTCGGTAAATGTCGGCACCAATGCTGGTCAACGGTACATCCGCCCATCCAGCGCAGCTTCCCGCTCCGATAACCGTTTAGTAACAAGCTACGAATACGCCACAGACGAGCTCCAAACCCTTAAGTTCACCGGCTCGCCGACGGGAGGAACGTTTACTCTGACATTCGGCAGTGAGACGACCGGCGCGATTACCTATAGCACAACGGCAGCGACGCTAGCCGCCAACGTGCAGACCGCCCTTGCATCACTCTCAAACATCGGCAGCGGCAATGTCGTAGCCACCTCAAATACCAGCGGCATCGTGGTTGTGAAGTTTACCGGCACTCTCACCATGCGAGATGTGGCGCAACTGACCGCTACGCCGTCCCTCACGGGCGGCACGTCCCCCAACATCACTATTACCACCAGCATCAGCGGGCAATCCGGCTCGCTCTCCCGCACCACCGATCCGCGGGGCTTGGTCACGCTGAACGATGTCGATCGCGCCGGCAGAACTGTCCGAACGGTCGAAGGGTATAGCGATGGCGACGCCAGCAATTCCGACGACCGCATCACTGAGTATACTTTTGACGGCTCAAACCATGTGCTGACGCTCAAGGCGGTTCTGCCAGCAGGTGTTTTCCAGCAAACCCAATACGTCTACGCGGCCACGACTTCCGGTGGCAGCAACGTGAACAGCAACGAGATTCTCACCGCGATCCAATACCCGGATAAATCCAGCGGGTCGGCTTCTTCCAGCGAGCAGGAAAGCTATAAGGTCAATGCGCTCGGCGAAATGATCTCTAAAACGGATCGGAACGTGAATGTTCACGCCTACTCTTATGACGTCCTCGGACGACTGCGGGATGATAATGTGACCACCCTTGGCTCAGGCGTTGACGGTACAGTACGTTTGCTTCGCTATTCCTACAACACGCAGGGCCTGCTGGAGGACGCAGCAAGCTATGGGACCACCGCGGCGGGTTCCCTCCGCAATGACGTAATGCGTGAGTACAACGGGTTGGGACAGATAACGGCTGAGTACCAGGAGCATTCTGGCAGCGCGGTCAACACCTCCACCTCACCCAAGGTGCAGTACGATTACAGTGAGATGGATTCGGGTGCCAATCACTCGCGATTGACCCAGATGCACTATCCAAACGGTCGGATCGTTCGATACGAGTACAATTCAGGGCTAGATAATAACATTAGCCGTATCTCATTCCTTGCCGATGATGACTCTGGCGACGTCGGTACGCCTCTAGAAGAGTATACTTACCTGGGCGCGGGCACCGTGGTGAAGCGAAACCGACCAGAACCCGGCACATCGCTTTCGTACATCGGTGCCAGCAACACCGCTTCCGATTCTGGTGACTGGTATTCCGGCTTCGATCGGTTCGGCCGTGTCATCGATCAGAAGTGGAATGACGGCACCAATGACATCGACCGCTTCAAGTACGGTTACGATCAGGATTCCAATGTTCTCTACAAGAACAACACCCTGACGGATTCGCTCAGCGGATCAAATGATCAGGATGAACTCTATCATGCCAACGGTGCCTCGGCTGGCTATGACTCGCTGAATCGGCTTACCGCCTTTCGGCGAGGGAAACTTAGCGATGCCAACAGTGATGGCGTTCCTGACACCGTCTCCTCCACGTCCCGTTACCAAACCTGGACGCTCGATGCCTTGGGAAACTGGACAACTCTGAACACGAGTGGAACCAACAGCAACAAGACCCATAACAAGCAGAACCAACTGACCAACAACGGCACGAGTGCCGTGACCTATGACAGCAACGGCAGCATGAACGTCATCGGATCGGGGGGCACGGCGATCGACTATGATTATGATGCATGGAACCGCTTGGTAAAGCAGACAACCGGCAGCACGACCGTTGCCACCCATACATATGACGCGCTGGGTCGGCGGGTCTCGGAAACGCCCGCAAATTCTGCGGCAAAACGCGACCTGTATTATTCCACACGGTGGCAGGTGCTGGAGGAACGCGATTCAAACGACCTCATGCGTGCGCAAATGGTCTTTAGCCCGTTCTATGTCGATGAGATGATTGAGCGCGACTCGAGCCCTGCCGGTGCACTGGATACCAGCTTTGATGGCGACGGCAAAGTCCTGAGCTCATTCCTTCCCAGCGATAGCGAGAGCCAGAGCGAAGGTCATCGCGTCCGCATGCAGACGATCAGTGGCACGGAGCGCATCATCGTCGCAGGGAAAGTCAATACTGGGGCCGCTGACTATGCCGCGATCGCCCGTTATAATCTGGATGGCTCACTGGACACGAGTTTTGGCACCAGCGGAATTGCCAAACTCAGTGATGGCGCGACTTATTTCGATTCTCTCGCCGTTCAGTCCGACGGTAAGATTGTCGCCGTGGGCAGGAATGGTGCCTTCAATTTCTTCGTGTGCCGCTTTACCGCGGCTGGCGCACTTGACACTTCGTTTGATTCCGATGGAAAGGTTGGGATTGCTATCACAGGCGCTGCCGATACCGAGTACGCACATGATGTCGCCATCGATTCCAATGGCAAGATCATCGTTGCGGGCACTGCGGACACCAGCGTGGGAGTGGCCCGTTTGAACAGCGATGGTTCCCTGGACACCGGTTTCGATTCCGACGGTAAGCTTACTTTCACATACGGCGGCAGTTCCAGTTCCGCTGCGGCGGTGGCGGTTCAGTCGGATGATCGAATCGTTATAGCCGGAGGAACCGGTGGCGATGTTGGCATGGCCCGCCTGAACACCGACGGAAGCTTCGACACCAATTTCGATTCCGACGGTAAGCTGGTCTCCAGTCTCGGCGGGTCGGAGGCGGCCAGCGCGCTGGCGATTGATTCATCGGGGAACTTCGTCATCACCGGCGGCAAGGACACCAACCTCTTTGCCGCCAGATATACCTCGACGGGATCGCTGGATACGACTTTCAACTCCACCGGCTCAGCAACGCTGGATCTGGGCTCATCGGATGAATCTGCCAACGGCCTGCAGATTCAAAGCGACGGCAAGATCATCCTCGGCGGGTACAGCAACGCCGATTTCGCGGTCGTGCGGCTCAACACCGACGGCAGCAAGGACTCCTACTTCGGTGCGGCGGGGGTCGTGATTACCGACTTCGGTCGCGCTGGAACCAACCCCAACACCGCCAGCGATTACATCCAGGGCATCACTCTGCAGAGCGATGGCAAGCTGGTTGCCGCGGGTTACCGCCAGCAGCCTAACGCTCAGGGGAGCGTCACCTTCGCCCGCTATCTCACCGGCACCTCGCCCACGGTGCGGCACTATGTGCAGCAGGATGCCAACTACAATGTCACCAGCATTACCAGCGACGCGGGCGTGGCGCTGGAGAGGTACAATTACGATCCCTACGGCACGCCGACGATCATGAACGGCAGCTTCAGCCGCGCCATCACCGCCAGCGCGTACGGCTGGCAATACCTCCACCAGGGCGGCCGGTACGACAGCGGCACCGGCCTCTACCACTTCCGCAACCGCGAACTCCGGGCGGCGGATGGGAGGTGGCTGCAGGCGGATCCGCTCGGTTATGTGGATGGGATGAATAGGTATGAGTTCGTGAGATCAAATCCTGTGAAGTATGTTGACCCTCTTGGACGAAAAAGTCTCACGCCCAAGATGAATGAAGCTTTTCGGCTTCAATGGTTGGGGATTCTCACGCTCACCATTTCCAACTATGTTGTCGACGACTACACATTTTTTGATGAAGACGAGGAGATGTTTCCAGGAGATTTAAGTGGAAGCATGAAAACATTTTATGCCAAATTTCTGAAGGATAAGCCGCTTACTCGATGTTGGAAGCAATTCACCATTCCGCCAACTAATGCAGCCGCTGATGCTCCTTGGATTGTTAGCGGGAAGATGTTCACATACGGGTATTGGCTGGGTAGTACGTCCACTGTGATGGCTAGCGGATACATTTCGGCGCGAATTGGAGAGGGTAATTTCATAGAGATTAGAAACCTTCTAGTAGATTGGGCGTGGATCGATGATGTAGACGCCAAAAGCTTTGCAGAGATGTGGAGCGATCCCAAACAAGGCTGGGGCAATTTCCTTCTGGAGGGAACGTGGGATTTCTTTGGGGATAAAGTCATCGACAGCGATTACGATGTGACGGTGAAGGGATTGGATAACCGAAAAGGTCCGATTCGTTTGGTCAACGCCTCGTGACGTTCAAACAAGATGAAGCTCTTCTACCAAATTTTCTTTGTAGGCATACTTCTCGCTGGCATTGCAACTGTGTCGTTGGTAACGAGATCTTGGTTTGTGCAGCCTGCTCAGGACCGCGTAGTCGCTGGCAAGGTAAGCAATTTATGCAATGTCCCTGGATGGGATATGGGCTTTGGATACATTCAATCGTCAGACGGATTCGAGTATTTCTTCAATGAAAATGGGCGCTCGCGGTTTGGCATCCTGTCAACCAAGGCAACTCTCGAAGTAGTGCAACAGTTTGCCAAAGATCATAATGCAGAGTTGTACATCGCTGATCTAGATGCTGCTCAGACGCTGAGCAGGCGGCTACAACGGTGGGAGGTAATCGACAAGCGGCGTTTCGTCATCTTGTCAGAGACGCCTTGGTATTCGCCAGAAGTTCGCACACGGACGGCATTACTTGAGATTTGGTTCGATCCATCAAGTGATATATTGGTGATATGCTGGCAGTATTTACCCGATCCTGTAGACATCAAAGGTGTCCGGAGTCATGAATGATCGTTTGAACGACTAACTGCCCGTGGTTATCTGCCTTCTGATGAACGACCATCGACAGGAATATGCACCGGGATCCCGCTGTAGAGGGAAGTGATATGATGCGTGACGTAACCGACCTGGCAGCGAATTTATGGCAGTTCCTTGCACTGCCTGATCAACACCTTGAACAAGCCGACGTTGTGCGGCTCAATCTCGCCGTCGCTCGCGGCATCCCCGGACTTGAGGATCTGGACGTCGAGAAGTACGTGAGCACAGTGGATGATTGGACGGTGCAGTTCAGACGCGAACTTCCGGCGATGGAGCGGACCTTCAGAGCGACGCCGCACAAATGGAAAAATGACATCCGATTCTTCCGCGTTGGTATGCTGCAAGGATTTCTCGGCCACGTCATCGGCATCAAATACATCGAAGAGCATAAACACGCCGAAGCGGTACATTACACCGATCCGGGGCAATTGTTTTTACACGGGTTGATCGATACGAACGAAGGCACCTGCGGGAATATGCCAGTACTGCATGTTGCAATGTGCCGCCGGATGGGATGGCCGGTGTCTCTCGCCTGCGCGCGGTCGCATTTGTTAAGCCGGTTTGATGACGGGCAGGTGATCCACAACATCGAATCCACCAGCAACCATCCCGGCAGTTTCAATTCTGAAGACGATTCTTTCTATGTTGAGAAGTACAAACTGCCGAAGCGGGCGATTGAGTGCGGTTCAGACCTTCGGAAGCTGACGGCCCGTGAGATGGTAGGTATTTTCCTGGCATTACGCGGCCGGCACTACTGCGACACAAATCGAATGCAACCCGCCGACCTGGATTTTGCGTTGTCACGGGTGCTGTTCCCCCATCATCGTCGCACCTACGTTGCAGCAATGCTGCCACTGATTCACCGGGGTGCTGATCTTTTCGACGATGATGAAATCGGACACCCCACTTCGCTCTTTGAAGATTTGGCACCAAAATTCGGCCTCAATCGATTTAGCGGAGTTGTGCCGGGATAACTCTAGGCCCTGGGCCTTTTTCTGACATTGTAATTAATGGGAAGGAACTCACACAATGAACGCGACAGCAATTCGAAATACGGCCAGGACCGAATGCAGGACGCGAGTGGTATTACGCAACCGCGAACTGCGGGCTGCGGATGGGTGGCTACAGGTGGAGCGGCTGGGGTATGTCGAGGGAAGGAGTCTATACGAGTACATCACCACATCTCCCGTTGGTCACTATGATCCGTTTGGACTTGAGGGCGCAACTACTACCCCAGCTACGCAACCACATGATCCAGCAACCTGTGTCAACTGCGGCGTCAATGACATTGAAAATGATCGGGCAATTGCAGATGACAGTAATTGGGTGGGCGAGCTTTTCGGCACAACCGCTCCAAATTGCGGCGACTGGGCGAATCCGAGCTACGGCGATATTGTAATTGGGATGTTTGCCGCCGGTGTCGAACTTGGCTATACGACAAGTGAGGGATGGAAGACAAATTCAACAAACAGTGCAGGTCCGTGGACACAAATGGGTGCCGAAAAAATCAAGGCCGCATTCGCGAAATACCTTAGCCGGCCGATGCCCGGAGACAAAGACCCGAGAGGTTTCTTCCTAGATGATCCCAAAAAGGATTGTCCATGCGGTTACTTCAAGTCTGCGTTCTTTGTGCGTCCTAAATTAGACGATTATCACTTCCACCATTACAGCTGCCGTAAGAAGGTCTGGACTGAAAAAGAAGGAAGCAAGAATCCTCCTGAGGACGTTACAGGCGATCCCCTACAAGATAGCGGCAATGGGTATTTAGTCGGCGTATATTGCCTGAAGGGCAAAGAACGTCATACTCCTGCCGAGTTGTAGGTGGCTTCATGATAAAGACAACCTTTACAGTGGACTATGGTCGCACTCACGCACTGAGCCGCTCTTCGAAACTCTTAATAGCGTTATTGGCAATACCGCTCGTTGCAGGAATTGGCGCGATCTGGTTTGGAGCGAGTTCACCGTCAGGTAGAAGTGCTGATTCTGGTCTTGCCATGCAAGCCTACACCCGGATGCGCGTGGTTTCGACAGGCATTCAGCAGTTCCAACAAACGCACGGCCGTTTACCTTTGGATTTGGAGGAGTTTAAGCACAGCCAATATGGAGGCACAATCGAGGTGAAGGGTTTTGATAGGAAGCTGCGGTTCGGTTATCTGGGGGAAAAGGGGCGAACCATTGATACTCTAATTTATTGCGTTCCCGGAGAGTGGGGTAGCCAGGGAATCGTTTATCTAGATTTCAACCTAAATGTGCATCAAGAGAGTTACGAACCTTGGTTGAAACAATTTCGGGACACGGTCGAACGACTTGACTGCGTTGCCGAGTAGCGAAACGCGGAGATTCTGCTGTTCCTGAGGCTCGTCGGCTGACGAAATCTAAACGGTCGAGAGGTCCGGAGTCTTTGATGAGTAATCGTTGGTAACCAAACACTGCAGCCGCGACCAGCGGCTCTTACGGCAGTAGAATTTACGATTCGAGATGGGATGCAAGTTGTTGGCCAAACGCGCATGAGGTAGCGGGACTCATACGCCATCGTGCCGCAGACATCGCAGGCAAGAGCGGGAACAATCGGGGGCATCATGAGTTAACTTGCCATCGGTGGTGAATTGGGAATCGCTAGCTTCACCGACATCACGGGCGACTGCTCGCACACCCGCGATCTGGCTGCAAAAAACGCGGTCTGAAACAGAGAGTGGTTATGAAGAGGGTTGCCTTCGGGGAGCTTGAGTTACGGTTACGGAACTGCCGTACCGTCCAGTTAACGCGAGAACCCCGAGAGGCCGCCTCTCGGGGTTCGTCGTTTGTGGCCAGTGTTTGCAAGGGCTTACGTCACGCTCAACTCTCGGCCTTGGCCCGGCGAGAGCGCCGGAGAATGCCGCCGCCAACGCTTCCGGCCCCCGGCCGCCCTGTTTCCGCCCCGCGCTCTCTGTTTCTCTCGTTAACAACCCCCTCCCAGTTAACAACCCGTCTCCCTCCGGGCCGCGAAAGCAACCGGTGCGGAATCTGACCGGCGGAATCTCCAGTCGCGGGCCAGTCGGCGAATGAGGCGTGCGCTGTTTGCCTGTCGTGCGTGACCGATCCGACTGGCCAAACGCGGCCGGACATGCTTCCAGTCAACGACACCAGCGGCATAGGCATGCCGCATCCAAGCCACGCGCCGCCGGAACTGCCGGATGTTCTGCTTGCGAAGCAGCCGATGGGACTTCTACACAGACCAACTTCCACACGGCGTTGATCTGGCGTGGGTGAGCGCCATCGTCCACCAGAACTCGCGTGAGCAGAATCGACAGTTGTTTGCTCGTACATTTGCATCACTGACCAGCGGAGGCTTGATCCTCATTCGGGATATCCTGATGGGTGATTCACGGACATCTCCTGTTGCTGGCGCTTTATTCGCCGTGAACATGCTGGTGGCAACGGATCAAGGCGGCACGTTCACTTTCGAAGAACTGAGGCAGGATCTGGCATCGGTGGGATTCGTTGAGGCGGAAGTGTTGCGTCGG
>Ga0105047_10014004_pt1 | contig 12754 bp, 5 predicted proteins | sample MAT04_FD_78384 | JGI IMG/M metagenome (GOLD analysis project Ga0105047, IMG submission 78384) | Freshwater microbial communities from Lake Fryxell liftoff mats and glacier meltwater in Antarctica - MAT-04 (megahit assembly) | ecosystem: Environmental > Aquatic > Freshwater > Ice > Liftoff... | reverse complement strand
TCGAATTGGTACCCGCGTTCGATCAGCACTTCGAGCACGTTCGTCGAGACACTGAAGCCAGGTCCGCGGAAGCCGGTCGGGCAAACTCCGGTCGCGTCTTCGATGGCGACTTCGGCCCGCGCGAGTTCTTCGGCGATCTGTTCGCGGCTGTAAAGGTGTAGCCACGGCTCGTGGTGAAACGAGTGGTTGCCGATCTCGTGGCCCGCATCGGCGATGCTTCGCAGTACTTCGCGATGGTGCGGCAGTGCGGCATCCTGACCGACGATGAACCAGGTAATCGTGAAGTCAAATTCTTGAAGTAGCTTCAGCGTGCGCGGCACGACGATGTGCAGGTACGACGGGAATGCGTCCCAGCCGGGGTCGCCGTGCGTCTTCATGTACGACCATTTGTTGTCGAGGTCGAGCGACAAGGACGCCTTCGGTTTCAGCGTATTTTGACGATTCACGCGCGGACCTCCGACAATAGTTGCGCGACCGCACGGTCGGCCAGTTGCAAGGTTTCGTTGACGTTGAGCGTGCCGTTGACGATGTGTGCCGAGTTCGCGACGTACAAGCCGGGGATGCTCGTTACCATCGGCGGCAGGTTTGCCGAGTAGTCGATCGTCGGGATCGCGAGCACGTGGCGGACCCGCGAGACGCGGAACGCGAGGACATCGTCGGGTGTAAAGTGCGGGTACATTTTCGCGAGCGCGCCGATGAACGATTCGCGGATGGTGTCATCGCTCGCATCGAACAGCGGGTCGTCGGGCGTGACGTATTTCGGCAAGTAAATCAGCGTCTTTCCGTCGAACTCGGCGGGGTCGACGAGCGTCGTCATTTCGATGACGGCGGTGAACGGCACCCAGCTTTCGGTGATGTTCGTGACGTAGTAATTTGCGAGCGGTTTCTTTAGGACCAGCGATGCGCAGACGATACCCTGGTAGCGAAGGTTCCGCCACCGATTCGCTTCGTTAGTTGGCAAATCGGGGCACAACAGCGGCACCACGGGCGCGGCCGCCGTCACCACCACGCGGTCGTAAGTGGCGTGTGAACCATCTGCGGTTTCGACGCGTAAACCATCCGCACTTTTCGCGATGCTCCGCACGGCGGTGCCCGCAGAAATTTCGATGCCGGCGGTGCGAAGTGCATCCGCGAAGTGGTCGATGATCTTACCGTAACCGCCGCGTGCGTAGCCGAACATTTCCTTCTTTAAGCCGGTGCGTCTTGCGGCGTACATGCGCGCGATGATCGCCCAGATGAACGCCGCGGAGGCGTATCGATAGTTTTCGCCGAGCTTCGCCCGCAGCAGTGGCAACCAGATTTTTTCGGTCGTTCGCGTGCCCGACCACGAGCGTAACCAATCGACGACGGGAATCGTTTCGAGTCGCTTCCAGTTGCGGATTTTCGAGGCGTAGAAGATGGTAGATCCGAGGCGAATCTTGTCGATGAGACGCAGTGGCGGGAACTTCAGAAACTCGACCGCATTGGACATCGAGACGAGTTTGCCATCGGTAAAGAAGCCCGTTTTCGTCTCGACCCAGCGTAGCGCATCGGCGATACCGAGTTGATCGAGTAGTTCCCGCACGCGCAGGTCGGACATGAGGATCACGTGATAGTGACGGTCCCATGTCACCTCGCCGACGCTCCACGAATCGGCGAGTCCCCCGAGGTTCGGCGCGCGTTCGATGAGCGTGACATCGTGATTGGCCGCGCGGAGTTGCCTCGCGATTTCCATACCGAGGAACCCGCCGCCGACGACGGCCCAACGCTGCGGCGGACTGGCGAGTCCATCGCGATACGTTGACGGCGGCGTTTCGAGAGTGGCATTCATAACGCGAAAGATAGTGCGCCGTTTGCGCGAAGCAAACACCGGCCGCGATCGTTTATCGCGTCGATTTCCAACTGGGTGGCTACCGTTACAAGATTCGTACTAAATCCGACCATGCGTTCTGCAACTTCATGGACATCGGCCCTGGCCAGTGCAGTTCGATATCGTTCAGATAGCGCACGCTGGCAAGGCCGAAGCCCGTGCCGGTTAGCATCAATTCGGTGTTCGGAGTCACCGCAGATAGCGGGAGTCGCGATTCGGCGAACGGGATGTTTTGGGTGTGGCAGAGTTCTTCGATGACTTGCAAACTGATGCCGTCGAGGATGGCGGAACGCGGTGGCGTCACAACGGTGCCATCGACGACGGCGAGCAAGCTGCCGATGGCGGTTTCTGTGAGGGTGCCGAGCGCGTCGTCGGAAAGCAGCGCGATGGCATTCGGGGTCGATTTCGCCAATTGGTCCGCGATGTGCCACATCATCCGGCTACGATGTTTTACGGTCGGTGGCAGAATATCGGATGCCGTGGCATGCGTTCCCACGGTGACGAGTTTGACGCCTTCGGTTGCGAATTTTTGATAGCGCGCCGTCGGCACGGGGTACGTCAGCATACCGAGCGTCGGCGGGCCGTTCTCCGCACTTCCCACGTAAAAACCGAGCGGGCCGGGCGTGGCAAACGTCACGATTTGCAGTTCGCCATCGGTCGTCGCATTGTGTGAAATCAAGGTGTGTGCGATGGCCGTGAGTTCGGCATCGGTGGCGAGAAGTGGCACGAAGCAACGGGCACAGTCGCGTCGAAACCGCGTGAGGTGATCGTTCCATCGGAACAGCCGGTGCCGGTAGGTGCGGGCGTTATCGACGACCGTCACCCCACCGACGAACCCGGCATCGTTCCACGCCAACCCGCCTTCTGCAAACGGCAAAAATCGACCATTTGAGAAGGCAAGCATTGGACTGTCGCATTCTGTATTATCAATCGCTGTTACGCAACTTCACCAACAGCCGCAAGATTTCGATATACAGCCACACCAGCGTGACCATCAGCCCGAACGCACCGTACCACTCCATGTACTTCGGGGCGTTGGCACGTGCGCCACTTTCGATCACGTCGAAGTCGAGGATCAGGTTGAGCGCGGCAATCACGACGACGATAACCGAGAAGCCGATACCGATCGGCCCTGCCGCGTGGATGTACGGCACGCCGACGCCGAAGAAACCGAGTACGATCGTGGCGAGGTAGACGAGGCAAACCGCTCCGGTCGCGGCGATTACGCCCATCTTGAACTTCTCGGTCGCGCGGATCAGCCCCGAGGTATACGCGAGCAGCATCGTCACGAGTACGCCGACGGTTAGCAGCCCCGCCTGCAACACCATGCCTTGATATTGCCCTTCGAAAAACCCGGAGAATGCGCCAAGGAGTGACCCTTGCGCCACCGCGTAGATCGGTGCAACGTATGGCGAAGTCTTCGGACTAAAGCAGATGATGAGGCTGGCGATGAAGCCGACGATCAGCCCGCCGAAGATGCACATCATCATGGCCGGGCGGTTGATGCTCATGCCATCGCCGACGCCGTTGGGGAACACGATCGACCAACTGACGCCCGCCGCCGCAAGTAACATCGCCGTCAGGATTCCGGTCTTCAGCACCGCGCCGTTCACGGTCATCGTTTGGGAACGGGGCGTATCGTACGATTCCGACCGAAATGCCGCATCGTTGAGTGCAGGGTTCGCAGTTCGCATTGTGGCTCCAGTAAGGGGGAAGCAACCATCCTTCTATAATATACCGGACGCGCCACAAAGTGTGAGTCGAGAGCCTCAATACGTAAGCGCGACTTCGAGGAAACCGGCGACGAGCGGGTTCACTTTCCCGTCTTGGCGGTTGTAAAGCTGGCGGAAGCCACCGCCGGGTACGAGCGTCGATAGCCCGCCGATGATAATCACGTTGTTGTTCAACACGGGGCGATACTCGAACGACACGCTGTAATCGGTACCGATGTCGCGGGCAATGTTGTTCTGAAACAGGAAGGTTTCGAGCGAGTTCGTTTTGTCGAACCAAAGGAAGTTCAAGTTGTTCACGAGGCGAAACCGCGGCGTGATGTCGGCATCGAACCCGAAGTTAATGAGCTGCAAGCCGGGGTTGACGAAGTTCGTTTGACCCTGGATTTTGCTCGACCGCAAGCCGTTATAAAGGCTGTTCCGCTGCGTCAGTTGCACGCCGAATAGCGGGATGTTCTGGCGGTTGTAGAAGCTGAATTCACCGCCGAACACGGTGTTATCGAGGATGCTATCGAAGCCGGTCGCGCGGCCGTTGTTCGCGTTGTTGTCGCCCGAAGCGTACATGCCGGACACGCGAAATCGTGCCCAGTCGCGGTCGTACGAGACTTCCAGTGCGGCCATCGTCGCGCTAATCGACTGCGACTGACCGGCAATCGGGTTGCGGCTATCGCGACCGACCGCCCAGTAACACGCGTGCGAAACGTTGAAGCGGTCGATGTGGCCATCGCCCGCAAAACCGAGGTAAGCGACTTCGACGCGGTGCGGCTGGAACACACCGGCCGGGTCCGGGCGGACGAGGAAGCGGTTGCGGTCAAAGAGCGTGTCGGGGCCATCGTTGTTGTAGTGGACGCTGCCCTGAATCGTGTAACCGGGATAGACGAAATCCTGGCGGTACCAGTTGCCGATGAGCACGTTCTGGTTGCGATCCTCGAACGTATTCAGGCCGCTGTTGGTTTCCTTTTCGAGTTGCCGAAAGAACGCGAGGTTGAACTGATCGCGGTTGCCGTTCAAGGTACCGAACAAGCGTACGCCGCGGTTCACATCGCTGAAAATGAAGCCGCGGAAGTCGCTGTTGAACGGCTGCGAACCGGCCCGCACCGAAAGGAAATCGTACTCCGGGCTGAGGTCGGCAATCTTCGCTTCGACGAACCACTCTTGCAGCGTGCCCCACGTTCGACCGCGTTGCGTGCCTTTGCGCACGTCGGGATTCACGACCGCGAGTTCGTCGACGTCGAGGAAGTTCACGTTGAATGCGGGCGTCAGTTTGACGCGCCAATCCATCGGTTTGAAGCTCGCGTCGCCGTGGAACAAGTCGGCCGAGAACGTGAACAGTTGCGAGTAAAGAAACTGATTGGGTCGACCGAAAAACTCAGTCGTGAACGGCCGCGCGGTGCTTTCGAATGGTGTCGTGGCCGTCGGGATTTGTCGCCCCTCGAACACGGCCAGCGTGGTGCCCGTCAGGTTCAGGAACGTGTTCTGCCCGATCACCGGGTAGTCGCCCTTGAGCACGTTTTGATTGTACGGATCGATGATCCGCCCGAGGCGATACGGGGCATCGACGATGCTCGCATTGCCGCCGTTGCCGTAGCGGTCCCACTTGGGGAAGCCGTTCCGCCAACGGTCTTCGACGGGGATATACTCCGCGTTGCGCCCGGATCGTGGGACGATGCCGCTCGGCCCGGCAAAACCGAGTGGCGGGTCGAACGGCGGAGCCGTCAGCACGCTCTCGAACGTCACCGGGGCGACTTCGAATTCTTTCGATTTCGGCTCGAGCGAACGCTCGGCGGGGTCGCGAGGATTCCCGGGTTCGAGCGAACGCTCGGCGGGATCGCGAATCGGTAGCAGTCTCGGCACATCTTTGGGAACTTCGAGCACGATGGGCGCAACCGGCGCAACGCCGCCCGCCGATGGTAACGCCACGACGGGAACCTGCCCGGCAGCATACGAAGCCGCAATACTCCCAATGAGCCACGTCGTTGCAAGGTATCGGCAAGGGATTCGCATTACGGTCTCCGCACCACCGCAACCGCAACGTGCGGGGCATCGCACAACGGTTCCGCATGATCTCATTTCGCGAGTCTCATCATTTATCGGCCAGAAATGTTCCGAACATAAGGAAAGTATCGGTCGTGCGGATTGGGGGATTTGGCAATGTGGCGTCGAGTTACAGATACGCTTCTCGCGTGACGATTCCGAGTCGCGCTTCGATGGCTTCCAGAGTAAATTCACTGTACGACATCGCGATAGGTTCTCTTGTTGTAGCGGGGGGTCTGTGACCCCGAAAACCTGTTGATGGTGGAGAGATTCACCGGCCTCAAAGAGGCCAGCTACATCAGAAATATACCCCACGCGGCAGAAACGGATACCTCTTTCCCGACAGTCTGAATCTCCCACTTCAGTCGTTCTGCAAAATTCAGGCAAGTTCCCCCTGTCGGCGTGCCGATATTAGCGATTATCCGTGCGATGATGCGCGCGACAGATAGGGGATCGACCGATGCTGCGACGACGAAACCTCCGGTTGGAAACGCTCGAAGTTCGCGATCAACCGAGTGTGGCCGCGCCGCCGTCGGTGGCTTCGCTCTCGGGGAGCGTGCTTACCGTTACCGGGAACGAATTCGACAACCGCATCGAGATCTTCCGCGATGTCACCGATGTGGTCGTTCGCGATCGCGGCAATGAAATCGGTCGCTTTGCCGTCGTGGCCGTGAACTCGATTTCGGTCAACGCGCTGGGTGGCGACGATACCGTGCTGGTATCGCGGAAGTTGCTGATACCGGCCACCATCGTCGGCGGTTCGGGACGCAACAAACTGGCGGGCGGGGGCGGCACGAACGCATTAGTCGGTGGCAGTTCGGCGGACGTTTTGAAGGGCGGCACCGGTTCGAATTCGTTCACCGGGAACGGCGGCCGCGACAACTTGTTCAAAGTCGGTTTGCTCGACACGATCACCGCATCGCCGGGCAGCCGAGCGTTGCGTGAAGATGCATTGCCGATCCCGTTTGGCTCGCTCGGGCAGCCGCAGGAACTCATGACAGCCAGTGACGTCGATACCCTGTTAAAGCGTGCCGCTGCGGCTTCGGTCACAACGGATGCGATCATCGTCATCGTCGACCGCAATGGCCGTATTCTCGGCGTGCGCGTCGAAAGTGGCGTACCCGCTGAGATCCAGAACGACCCCGCGAAACTGGTGTTCGCGATCGATGGGGCCGTTGCCAAGGCACGCACCGGCGCGTTCTTCGGCAACAACGAAGCCCCGCTGACTTCGCGCACGATCCAGTTCATCAGCCAATCGACGATTACGCAGCGTGAAGTCGAATCGAACCCGAACGACACGAACCCGAACTCGACGGATCGCGGGCCGGGGTTTGTGGCCGCCGTCGGCACGAAGGGGCACTTCCCTCCCGGCATCGCGTTCACGCCGCAAGTCGACCTCTTCGGCATCGAACACACTAACCGCGACGGCACATCTGGCCCCGGTCTGGACCGCATCAAAGGCACCGCCGACGATGTGCTGTTCAACCAGAGGTTCAACCTCGAACGCAACTTCGTCCCAGTAGGCCAGGAGTTGTTCGCACCCGATTCGTACGGCGTCGAATCGGGGTTGCTGATCGGCGCGCAATCGCGTGGTATCGCGACGCTGCCCGGTGGCATTCCGCTCTACAAAAACAACCAGATCGTCGGCGGTATCGGCGTGTTCTTTCCCGGTAAAACCGGCTTTGCCACCGAAGAAAACTCCTCGCTGAGCAGCACGTTCGACGTGACGAAACCGGATCGTTCGCTCGAAGCCGAGTTCATCGCGTTTGCCGCAGGCGGGGGTTTGCAGGGGCTCGTACCGATCGGCGCGCTCGGCGGCGTCGAACTGCCACCCGGATACAAAGGTATTCCCGTCATCGGCACGTCGCGAATCGACCTCGTTGGCATCCAGCTCGACGTTCTCGGGCCGGGCGGTCTGGATAACGGCATGAAGGTGCTGAAGCAAGTTGGCGTCGCCGTAAAGGCGGGCATGGGCAACCCGGATGATGGCAGGAATCAAGTGATTGTCGCCGCAGGAAACATCACGACGCGAGCCGGTGTTCGTGCGGCCGAAGGCTGGCTGGTGACGCCGCACGATGGCGATGGCATCACCGCGTCCGATGTCGAACTCATCATTAACAGCGGCATCGAACAAGCCTTCGTTACGCGGGCCGCGATTCGCTTACCCGTCGGCCAACGTACGCGAATGGTGTTCGCCGTTGCGGACAAAACGGGGAAGATCGTCGGCCTTTTCCGAATGCCCGACGCGACGATTTTCTCGATCGATGTCGCCGTCGCCAAGGCGCGCAACGTGGCTTACTACGCCAACGCCGACGATTTGCAGCCGATCGACCGCATCGACGATGTTCCGCTCGGCACCGCATTCACGAACCGCTCGTTCCGCTACCTTGCGGAACCACGCTTCCCGATTGGTATCGATGGCACGCCACCCGCGCCATTCTCGCAATTGCTCGATGGCGGTGCCGATCCGCTTACCGGGCTGCAAGTCGGTCCGCGTCTGCCCGCGTCGGCGTATCAGAGCGTCTACGGGTACGATGCCTTCAACCCCGGAACGAACTTCCGAGACAAGACCGACATCAACAACGCGAACGGCATCGTCTTCTTTCCTGGTAGTGCCGCGCTTTACAAGAACGGCAAGCTCGTTGGCGGTTTCGGCGTCAGTGGCGACGGCGTCGATCAGGACGACATCGTCACCGGTGCAGGGCAGGTGCGGTACGGCGTGCCGCTCAGCATCCCGCGCGTCGATCAGCTCTTCATCCGTGGCGTTCGCGTGCCGTACCAGAAAACCAACCGCAATCCCGAGGGATAATCGCCACGGCGATTTTGGGTGAGTGGTAATTGACTCCAGGCACTTACCACCCACCCTTCCGTGGACTCATTCCCGAATTTCGGAACCAACCTAACACAGCAACGACTTACGTCCGATTTCGATGGTGTGTAATCACGCCAGAACCAAATTTTCGGGGTCCATTTCGGCAAAACGGCAACCCGCTCTGAACCATGCCGTCATTCGTCACTCACCAAGTTCGGCGCTCTGCGCGAAGTTTCCTGTCTGGACAATTTATTGTGTCATAGAAGCTTTTGCGGGCTGGACGCAATTCGCTGCGAACATTAGTCCGATCCGACAATTTTCACATAATGCCATCGGGCGGGCTCGTCCTTTCAATGCTAACCGTTAAGTTACAACTGGCTGATCTGCCCAGTCTACTTATTCTCTACTCGATTAGGTCGCCCCTATGAGTTGGATGCAGCGCCGTCGCATTTCCTGTTTCCGCACACCAGTCGCCAGCCGCAAGCCGAACCGCAAACCGATCATCAGCGTCGAGAAACTCGACGACCGGATCAATCCGGCTCCGGTGCCATCGATCCTCGGGTTATCGTCGAGCAACATTTTGCTCGGCGAACAGGCGAATTTTGGGTTCACTTTCGCGAACACTAGCCCGGTCGATGCCGGTTTTGCTCCGTTCATTGAGGTCGCGCTGGACACCAGCGGCCCCGATGGCGCGGCCACGATCCCGCTCGACGGTTACGGTACGCCGACCGTCACGGGGGCCGGGCTGACGCTGACGCCGGCCACGACGATCACCCTGGCTGCGGGGCAAACAACGTATACAAACCCGCTGACGGGCGAATCGCGGGCGGTGCCAGCGGGGTTCGGCAAGAACGACACAATCTTCGTTTATAGCTTGCCGTTCGGCAGCTTCAGCCCGACGCAAAGCACGGTCGTCACGATCACCGCGCCGACGAGCAAACTCGCCGACGTCGGTAGCGTGTTGCCGATCGCCGTGACGGGTGGCTTCCGCGACGACGAAGCGTCGTTAAACGGCCCCGGCATTTACAACGGCCCCGTGACGGCAGGTGTGACGCCCGAACTGTATCGCTTCAAGAAGATCTACCTCGGGCCAGAAGACGAGACCGCGACGGGGCCGAACTTCGTCCGTCGCTACCGTCTGGAAGTCGATATTGCCGACGGCCAAACGCTGACGAACACGAAGCTGAACGACGACCTCGCCGCGAGCATGCAGATCGTCGCGAGGTCCAGCACGAACATGGCGGCGTTCACCTCGGCGGCACCGGCCTCGAACGTCTTTGTCGCGGGGAACCTGTCCGGTTCGGCGGTCAACACGGCACCCGATGGCACGCTCAGTTACAACTTTGGCACGGTGGTCGGCACGCCGCTCGCGGTCGATGCGGCGTACGAATTCAACTTCTACATCCCGCGCGATCTGGCGGGTGGCGGCGCAGTCGTACCGCAAGGCACCGATAGCGTCACGAACCAGAACACCGCCAGCACGCAGGCGAATTGGACGCCGCTCGATGGCCGCGATCCCGTGAACCAGAATGTGGCGAGGGCGACGCCGGACAACGGCCCGCACACACTCGAAGAACAATCGATTGCGATTCAGAAGACCGTCGAAGCGATCGATCCGGTAACGGGCCTCGCGATCCCGGCGGGACAGCCGATCCGCCCCGGCATCACGCTGTTGCGATACACGCTGAATTACCAGGTTTCGGACTACTACGCCTTCGACGATCTCTTCGTCAACGACGTACTTTCGGACGGCCAACGCCTGTTCCTCGACACGCGCGGCATCGTGAATGCCTTCCCGACGATGAATGTGAACAACGCGTTCCTCACCGGTTCGCCGAACGGCAGCCGTCAGAATACATCGGGTGTGTTCGCGGGCAACACGGTCATCGATTATCAGCGGCGGTACAATCCCGTCGCCGCCGCCGACCCGACGAGTTTCCCCGTCGATGGCCCCGCGACCGGCACCATTTCGCCGACGGTGTTCAATAACCTCGCCGCGAGCGTGCAAGCCGATGGCTTGATGAGCGATGTGGGTACGACGGGGTTGCGGTTCGATATCTCGAAAGAACTCCGGGCACGCCTCGGCGCGAATGCGGGGCGGCTTGTTGGCGGCGAAGTCGGCAACGATGGCACCGGCCCCACGAACAACCCGATCGGGAGCCAACAGTTCGGTGGCACCACCGGCACGATTGTGTTTTACACCGAAGTCAGCCGGGAATTCAGCGACTCATTCCGCATCGCGAACGGCGGCTCGAACGACCCGAGCGTGGACCAGGGCGACATCCTTACCAACTCCGTCAACGATCCGCGAACGGCGGGTCGCGATGGCATCATCGGCAACCAGCTGCTGACGAGCACGATCAACGATGCCGTGCCGACGATCATCGGCACCGGCTCCGACGACAGCGGTACGAGCGTCGTCATTCCATACGGCGTGCAAGAGAAACAGATCTACGCGATCAACGGGCAAACCGTTCCCCCTGCAGGACCGAGCGACCCGCCGCTGTCCATCCAGCCCGGCGACCGCGTGACGTATCGCCTGACGTACACATTGCCGATCAGCAGCTTCGAGCAACTCCGGCTCATCGACTTTCCGCCCCTGCCGGTGATGGACGTCGACGACTCCGGTCCGTACACGTTCGTTCGCGATCCGGCTGCCTACGGCTTCCTGCCGGGGCAAGTCGGCGTCGTCGATGCCGCAGGAGCGAACCCGACTGACGACACGTATTTCAACACCTTCGCACCCGGCAACGGCGCGGGCCGCAACCCGACGCTCGTCGTCGATTCGGTGGCGAACAGCATTACCCTGAACTTCGGCACACAAGACGACACGCAGCGCCGTGCGACGCAAATCTCCGTCCTCGTTACGTTCGTCGTCGGCAACCAGCCGTTCTCGTCGGACTTGTTCCTGACGAACCAGCTGCGGGTAGCGGAAGGTTCGACGAACGCGGGGACGACCACGGTCGAAGACCTGCGCCGCTTCGAACTGGTCCGGCCATTCGTGACGGTACAGAAAGGCACGGCGGCGGGCCGCACGACCGGCTTCACCGTCGGCACGGGTTCGAACCAGATCAACTTCGGCGGCACGACCGTTGCACTGCCCGCAGTCGGCTCGAACGTCGCCAGCACGGTCATCAACCGCGCGGGTACTGTGCTTTCGGGCACGAATGCGATCTTCAATGCAACGCAATCGAACAGCATCGGCGCGCAGAACATTACGCCATCTAACCTCCCCGTCGATGCGGGCGACACGGTGCGTTACGCGGTGGTGGTGCAGAACAGCGGCAAGGGCGACGCCTTCGATGTGAACCTTACCGATACGATTCAGCCGCAGTACAACCGTCTCGCGTTCAACCCCGCGACCGACCTGCGCGTGATTCGCGGCGATGGTACGGTGCTGACGCCAGTGACCGATTACACGATCACTTACAACAGCACCACGGGTTTGATTGCGATTCAGCTCGTCGATAATTACTCGGCGGGGAACATCGGCGGAGTGACCGAAGATAACCGCATCGGCGCGCTGAGCCGCGGCAACCGCACGGCGGGCGCAATCGACAATGGCTCGAATACCATCGTCGTGCTTTACGATGTGACGCTGTTGAACACCGTGACGCCGAACCAGCTCATCACGAATACGGCGATCGTACCGGTTTACTCGAATACCGAAGGCGGCGACGACCTCACCGATCCCACCGTCGTGCCGGGCGCGACCGATCCGCAAGACTCGGCTACGGTACGAACGCGATTGCCACTCGTGGCAAAGACGCTGGTTTCGACCGAATTCACCGCGCCGGGCAACAACCTAGCGAATCAGGCGACGATCGGCGAGTACGTCACATACACACTCACACTGACAGTTCCCGAAGGCTTCACGCCTGCGGGTGCGATCATCGACACGCTGGACAATGGCCTCGCGTTCGTCGACGTTCTCAGCGTGTCGACCTCTTCCGGTCTCAGCGTGGCAACGCTCGCGGGTGTCGGTAATAACCCTGCGAACACGACCATCGCGAACAGCGCCCGCACGATCACGTTCGGCCTCGGGGACATCACGAACAGCAACACCGATAACGCGGTAACGGAAACGATCACCATCACCTTTCGCGCCATCGTGCTGAACACGAACGGCACATCGGGCACCGCGAATAACCAGGCCGGGAGTACGCGGACCAACAGCGCCCGATTTGAGTGGACGAGCAATACCTCGACGCTGACGAGCGTACCCGCCGGGCAAACGAACACGAACGCGGGTGGTGTGACGGGTACGCTCACGCCGGTCACGATCGTCGAGCCGACGATTACGCCCGTGAAAGACGTGGCGAACTTCAC
>Ga0105047_10014003_pt1 | contig 12756 bp, 12 predicted proteins | sample MAT04_FD_78384 | JGI IMG/M metagenome (GOLD analysis project Ga0105047, IMG submission 78384) | Freshwater microbial communities from Lake Fryxell liftoff mats and glacier meltwater in Antarctica - MAT-04 (megahit assembly) | ecosystem: Environmental > Aquatic > Freshwater > Ice > Liftoff... | reverse complement strand
GCTGGCGCAAGTGACAGCGCCACGTGACGTGCTCACCGCGCGTCAAAACCGCAGACCGTGCAACGCGATCTGCCCGCGCCCGTCATTCGCAGGCCATGTCAGCCGAGGCGCAATCTGGCGCACTCTGAGCCCTGGGACAAGGGCTCAACCCGATGAACCGACTAAAACATGCGTCACCGACAGGATCAGGCTAAAACCAGTGGCCACCAGGCAGTAGACCGCCGCCTGTGAGATTCCGACAACGATGAGTTGAAGCGCCAGGTCCATTCAGTATTGCTCTACATGGCTCGTGCAACGCGCGCAGGCTCTACTGCAGCACGATCCGCCGAATAACGCAGGAGCAGACACGCCGTACAGCCTCACGTGCGCAGGCCCATCGCTTTCGGCCCGCACGCGGCTACTTCTTGGTGGCTTTGGCATTGGCCGCCAGGACTTGGTCCGGGGTATAAATCTTGAACGCCTTGAACTCGCCCTTGTCCAACCGGAACAGGCCGATGTTGGTGATGGCGTCCTGATCGTGGTCGAACACCATGTCGCCATTGGCCGTGTTGTAGCGGGTGGTCCTCATGGCGTCGCGGATGTTCTTGGACGTGAGTCTCAAGCCCTTGGCGCGCAGGTGCTTGAGGGTATCGGCAAGCAAATAGGTGCCCATGTACATCTGCACGGCCACGTAATCCATGTCGTCCACCCTGCCGAAGGCGGTCTTCCACTTGTTCTGAAGCGCGGTATAGGACGCCAGTGGCTGAAGGTCAGCGCCGACTGTTGTCGCGTTGGTGTACACGCCGCCTTCGGCTGCGGCACCGCCCAGTTCTATCGTGGCCTTGTGGTTATAGGCGCCGTAGCTGGTCCACAGTGGCTTGAGACCCAGGCTGGCAGCCTGTCCGATGACGGCCCCGACTTCGCTCGCCACGCCACCGATGTAGACCATGTCCGGATTAGCCGCCTTGATGCGCGCTAACTGCCTGCGGTAATCATTGGTGCCGGGAAGGAATGCCTCTTCGGCCACCAGCTTGCCGCCAAGCGCAGTTGCCATGGTGCCGAAAATGCCGCGCAAGCCCTTTCCGAGGTCGTCTTCGCGGTAGATGATGGCCACGTTCTTCTTGCCCATGACGTCGATCACCTCGGAAAGCAGGATCGGAATTTGCAAGTGCGTGAGCGGGATCGCGTTGAAGAACCAGGGTGACAGACCCGACAGCGAGGGTGATGCCCCGCCAACGTTTACCAGCACCACTTCGGCCCGCTCGGCCACTGGCGCCTGCGCGGCTGATACCCCGCTGTAGCCGGTAATTACGAAGTTGACTTTGTTGACGCTGATCGCCTGCTGCAGTGCTCGCACACCGATGTCCGGTTTGGCCTGTGAATCGATGAACAGCGCTTCCAGATCCATGTCACCCAGATAGTTGGACTGGTTGATTTCCTTGATGGCGATGCCGACTGCTTTGTTAGCCGATTCGCCTTGCGACGCGGCCACGCCGGTCAGCGGGAAGGTGATGGCGAACTGAAATTTCTCCCGCGCCTGAGCATGGGCATGGCCAGACCATCCCAAACTGGCGAGCGCCGCGGCGCTCGCCAGCACGGCAAGGCCCGCACGCAACGGTGTTCCGAATCTCATGGCGCTCTCCTAATTCGTTGCCCTCACTCGGGTTGGTGTTTTTAAACGACGCGTCCAATTTTGCGTTGATGGAATTGAATCGTCAATGCATTTGTTAGATACATTGAATAAAAATACCATTCATATGAGTATTCAATAAAATGAATGATATAGTAAAAACTCAGATCGCCGGGAAAACTGATGTTTACCCCGTCTCGCAGCGAGATCGGCTTCGACCGCATTGACACGAAGGACAAGCAGCGACTAAAGGCACCCAAGGAGAAGCCCCCATGAGTTTGGTTCTGACGCACATCGATCCGGACGGCACCGCGACCCTGACTTTGAATCGCCCCGAAGTCCACAACGCGATGAACGAGGAACTGGTTGCCACACTGACCGCGGAACTGCGCCGCGTCGAAGCCGATCCGGCCGTACGCTTGGTGGTCATAGCCGCTACCGGGCGCAGCTTTTCAGCCGGGATCGACCTGTCGAAATTGCAACGCATGCACCACGCTACGCCTGAGGAGATGCTGGCTGATACTGTCGCCGTCTCCCAAATGCTGGCCACACTCGACAAACTCGCCAAACCAACCATCGCGAAGGTGCAAGGTGCGGCTTTCGCGGGGGGCATCGGCCTGATCGCCTGCTGTGATGTCGCGATTGCCAGTGCCGGAGCCCTTTTCGGAGTTACCGAAGTGCGCATCGGCCTGGCCCCTCTCGTTCTCAATCCTTATCTGGTACGGCGCATCGGCATGGCTGCGACGCGGCGCTACACCCTGACCGGCGAGCGCTTCGACGCCCGCGAGGCGCAATCCATGGGGCTGGTCTGCGAAGTGGTCCACGCGGAACAACTGGCACCGACAGTCGCCAAATACGCCGACTTGTTCCGGCGCGGCGCGCCGAACGCGCTTGCCACCGCTAAGGCAGCGCTGGCCGAACTCGGTCGCGCGCAAGACGGCCCGCCGCCCGAAGAAATGGTGCACCGCCTCGCGGTATTGCGTCAGGGACCTGAGGCGCGGGAAGGTACTAGAGCGTTCCTCGAAAAGCGCTCCCCGTCCTGGGCCCTGGTTCCGAAGCGCGCCGCGCAACCAAGCGAAAGCTGATCCAGAGGCGGCTCTGGCCCCGGTTGCGGTCGCGGTTGCGACCATTCGCTCCTTTTTCAGGTCGGGCGTTGGGAGGACAGCGAGGCTCTGAGCCTACGGGCCAGGCCGCGCAGGACGGGCCAGAGCAGGATCAATACCGTCGCCGCCACAAAGCCAGCGGAGATCGGCTTTTCCAGAAAGATCATCGGGCTGCCATATCCGAGCAGCAACGCCTGCCGCACCGAACGCTCCAGCAGGTTCCCCAACACAAAGGCCAGCAGCAACGGCGCCGGGTCGAGGTCGATTTTGCGCAGCCCGTAAGACACCACGCCAAGTCCAACCATCAGCATCACATCGTTCGTATCGTTGTTGAGGCTGAACGCACCAATCACGCAAAAAATCATGATCAGCGCCGACATCAATGCCGGCGGCACCCGCAGCAACGCAACAAACATCGAGATCAGGGGCACGTTCAGAATGACCAGCATCAAATTTCCGACGAACATGCTGGCGATCACGCCCCAGAACAATTGCGGATGGCTGCTCATCAATTGGGGCCCAGGTGTGACGCCATGGATCAGCAACGCCCCCATGATGACGGCCAGCACAGCGTTGGCCGGGATACCCAGGCATAGTAACGGTATGAAAGCAGCCTGTGCAGCGGCATTGTTGGCGCTCTCGGGCCCGGCCACACCTTCGATCGCGCCGGTGCCAAAGGTCTCGGGATGTTTTGAAAGACGCTTCTCCATTACATAGGAGGCAAACGACGCGATCATCGCACCGCCGCCTGGAAACAGCCCCAGAAAGAACCCGACCACCGAGCCGCGCGCGATCGGCCCGGCGCTGGCGCGCCAGTCGGTGCGCGAGGGCAGCAGCGCAACAATGCCCTTGGGCGGCGCAATCAACTGGTGCGCGCCGCCGGCCTTTTCGGCCATAACCAGCAATTCGGCAATACCGAACAGTCCCATGGCCATGATTGCAATGGCAAAACCGTCGTACAGGTAGGCGATGTTGTAGGTGAAGCGCTGCGCGCCGGACAACTGATCCAGGCCTACGCTGCTCAGCAGCAAGCCCACCAAAATCATCATCAGGGACTTGAAGTGCAAGGTGCTGGAGACCTGTACGACCAGCACCAGCCCCAAAACCAGCATGGCCGTTTTCTCGGCCGGCCCGAACGCAATCGCAACGCTGGCGAGGTACGGCCCGACCATCGCGATGCCGAGAGTGGCGACGATGCCTGCGATGAAGGAACCAAATGCGGAGATGCCGAGCGCTGCACCGGCACGGCCGCGTCGGGCCATTTCGTAGCCGTCGATGCAGGTGATGACGGAAGCCGCTTCACCGGGAATCTTGACCAGGATCGAAGTGATCGAACCGCCGTACATCGCGCCGTAATAAATGCCCGACAGCATGATGACGGACGACGTCATGTCCAATCCCATGGTGAACGGCAGTAACAGCGAAATGGTTGCGGTCGGGCCGAGTCCCGGCAATACACCGATCGCCGTGCCGATAACCACGCCTGCCAGGCACCACCCCAGGTTCGCCAGCGACAGCGAAACCGCAAACCCCATTCCCATGTTGGACAGGAAATCCATCTGGCTACCAGATCGTGCCCGAGGGCAGTGGCACAGCGAGAAAACGCGCAAAAAGCAGGTAGCTACAGAACACGAACAACAACGCGAATACCAGTGACCTGACCCATCCGGTACGTTCAACAACCGCCAAGAGAAGGAACACCGCCGCCCCCATCGTGGGCCAGGTGCCAAATATGTTCAGGCCCAGCGCGAAACCGGTCATGCACACCACATAACCAGCTACCTTGCCCCACAACACGGGTTCAGCGCCTTCTGCAGCGCCGGTTGGCACAGCCTTTTCACGTTGGTCGCGCAGCACGCGGCGCAAAGCCGATCCAAGATAAACCAGGGACATCGGCGCCAGCAAAACGCCCAGTACGAAGGGAAACAAGCCCGGCCCTGGGCCGCCGTACGCCCAAAGTTGCAGGAAGACCGACTGCACCAGCGCAAACACGGCCAGCAACAGCAGCATTATCCCCCCCACCACCTCACCCCAGCGCATGGCGGTTCTCGATCACGGTGCCACCGGGTTCATCGGCCGGAGCCAAAACGCAATGGCGTGCATGTCAATCCGATTTGCTTTTTTTCCATTGGCTGATCTTGCGCCCTAGGACGTGCGCGGCCAGCATGTTCTTGTGTATCTGTACCGTGCCGCCGTAGATCGAGGAGCCCCGCACTTCGCGATAGTATTTTTCAACCGGGAAATCTTTCTGGTAGCCGTAACCGCCAAGCAACTGGATAGCATCGTCACACACCTCCTTGAGCGCTTGGCCGCAATAGATTTTCGCGGCCGATATTTCCGAGGGCGCGGGCAATCCGGCCGCGGCATTACTTGCCGCGCGATAGATCAAGAGCTGCGCAGCGTCGAGCTTCACTCTCATGTCGGCAATCATCCACTGCAGCCCCTGAAAGTCTGATATCGGCTGACCGAATTGCTTGCGTGTCTTCGAATATTCCACGCCGTAGTTGAATGCCGCTGTCGCGATGCCCAACTGCCGGAACAGGCTCGAAAGCCGCTCGGTATTGAAGACCGCAAACAGGCGCGCAAATGCATTGCGCTGGGCGATGACATATACAAGCGGCAGCCGCAGCTCATCAAAATAGAGCTCGAACTGGGTTTCGTCGGCCATATTGACGAAACCCTTGCTTCTGGTGAAGCCCTTGGCGTCATGCGGCACGAGAACCGCGCCGATGTCCTTCGCACTGCCGGTATTGGCAAATCGGCAATACACGAGCGTGTGATCGGTATACAGCGCATGGCTGATGAAGGTCTTGCTGCCGTTCACCACGACCTCGCCGCCTTCAATTCGTGCCCGTGTGGTCATGGCTGTCGCTGCCGAACCTGCTTGCGGCTCGGAAATGCCAACACTGAAACCGCCCGTACCGCTGCAGACCGGTCGAATGAAGCGCTCCTTCTGCTCATCGGTTCCGAGCGCGGCGATTACCGCGACCGGACCCAGCGTCGCGCGGTGCAGGATGTTGCCCAGAAAGGTATTGCATTCGCCGAAGGCCTGAATCATCAACAAGGTGTCCATCATGGGCAGCCCTTGACCTCCGTATTGTTCCGGCAGGTTGAGCCCCAGCATGCCGAGCTCCGCCAGAACCAGGCGCAAGGAGCGATCCGTCTCCGGGCTGGTGTCGATGCACATGGCCTTGAGTTTGCGGCGATACAGGTCGCGTGCGGTCTCCATCAAGCCCAGCTGGTCGTCGCTCAATCTGAAATCCATGAACTTCCTCTAAAGGTATTTGCACGCGCCGCCAGAGCGGTCATTCGGTCGTTTTTCTCCCCTAGGCGAGAGCATGGCCATCGCTCAGGCAGTGGTCGCGATCGAGGCGGGGACAGCGGTTCGCCCAGGTTTTGCCAAAAGCTTTTGGACGATCTCGGCCACTTGGTAGGTGCTGTCTGCAACATGAACCCCGGCGGATCGGAAGGCGTCGCGTTTGGCCTGCGCCGTTTCGTTGTTGTTATTGGCCAGCGCCCCCGCATGGCCCATGCGCCGTTCCGAAGGCGCATAGCGCCCCAGCACCAGTGCCACGACCGGTTTGGTCAAGGTTGGCATGGCGTCGATCAAATCGTATTCGCGTGTTCCGCCCAGCTCGCACAGCACCACGATGACCTGGGTGGCGGCGTCGGCCTCGAACAGGCGAACGTAGTCGAGTTGGTTGCGGCCGATAACGGCGTCTCCGCCGATGTTGACGATGGTGCTCTGCCCCAAACCCCGCATGGTGAGCACACGCGCCATGGCCAGGCACATGGTGCCGCTGCGCGAAATCAGGCCGACCGGCCCAGGCATGGCGAACTCCTTGGGAACCGCGCTGAGCATGCCGACGCCCGGCGAAAGTAATCCGACGCAGTTCGGCCCGATCACCCACGCATCCCTGGCGCGGGCATACGCAAGCGCACGCACCGCGTCGTGCACCGGAACATATTCGGCCACCACCACCATCAGGCGAATGCCTGCATCGACGTTTTCGACAATGGCATCGGCGACGCCCGCGGCCGGAACGTACAAGACGCTGGTATTGGCTGCGCTTGCGGCGACGGCCTGCGCCACCGTGTCAAACAGCGCGATACCCTCGTGCACCTGACCGCACTTTCCGACGGCAACCCCGGCCACCACATTCGTGCCCGCGTCTGCCATGCCCGCAATCATGCCTTCGGCATACGGGCTGGTCGCGTTGTGAACCAGCACACGGGTGTTCTTGTCGATCAGGATCGCCACAACTCTTGTCCCTTGTTCAATTTGGACGCATTAAATCGGATCGAAATTTAATAGTCAAGACTTTTGTTAGATTATTTGATTAATTTTTGAATTTAATCATTTCACATTCCAAACATGTGATAAAGTTAAAACCATCGAACGGAAGAACCAAGCGCACTGCGGGTCGTATAACACCGTCCCCGATAGCCACGAAAAAGCCAGCGATGGAAAACACCCAATGAATCTCGTCGAGGCGGATGCCAAGTCCCTCCTGGCCGGATACGGCGTTTCAGTCCCGCACGGCATCTTGCTGCAAGAAGCAGACCCGGTCCCCGCCCACCGGATGAAAGGCGTGGCGGTCAAGGCGCAGGTGTTGAAAGGTGGTCGCGGCAAGGCTGGCCTGATCGAGCTGGTTGATTCCGCGGACGACGCGCCACTCGATGAAACGAGACTGGACGCCGCGATTGACTCGGTGCGGAGAAAACTGCGTGCGCAGGACATGCCGGCGTTACTGTTGCTGGAGGAAAAACTCGATATCCGCGCGGAATACTACCTGTCGTTTCTCATCGACGACCGCGCCCAGGCACCCCTGATGCTATTTTCAAGCCAGGGCGGCATGGACGTTGAAGGCGCGCCGCCGCCATGGCGCTTGCGTATCGACCCAATGCTTGGACTGTTGCCGCATTCGGTGATTGAGTTTTTCTCGTCGGCGCGTGTGCCCGCTGACGTACTCGGAGTGTTGTCACGCCTTGCTGCATTGCTGTACCGCATCTGCGTCGCCGAAGACCTTGAACTGCTCGAAATCAATCCGCTGGCGATTACGGCGCAAGGGCGACTGGTGGCCGTCGACGCCAAAATCATCCTCGACGACTGCGCCGCGTTCCGACACCGCAATCGTGACTTCGCGGCATCACGCTGCCTGTCACTCGCCAGCATGACGGCACTCGAACGCGAAGCGGACAGCAAGAGGTTTACCTATATCGAATTGCCCGGAGACGTCGCACTGATGACGTACGGTGCCGGCCTGGGCATGATGATGGTCGACCTGCTGGGCGACGCCGGCCTGCGCGCCGCCTGCTTCATTGACGGTTCAGTGGCCAGCGTCGGCAACAACACCGAGGAGCGTCTGCGCATTGTCTTCAAACGTGCCGAAGCGCCCGAAGTCAAGGCGATCCTGTTCTACCAGAACCTCGGAACCCGCGATATCAAACCGCGCGTCGACGCAGTGCTCAAAGTGCTGCGGGAAACCCCGCCGCCCAAGCCGTTCTATTTCGGGTTCGTCGCAACCTACCTGGCCGAACGCAATATGACGGCCATCGAGGCATGCCAGATGGTTTCCGCTTTGGGCTACAAAACGTCGCAAGAGCCGCTAGAACTGGTGGAGATGATCCGGCGTGATTGCCTGACGTCCGTACCAGGTCTGGAGCACCGGGCCCCAATTGCCACACAACAACCGAAGGAGCAAGTCATATGAAGTTCTCTGCATGGAGAAACAGGTCTATTCTGGCTGTCTTGCTGGCGGTGGTCAGCACCGCCGCCGTGGCGCAGGACCGATACCCGAGCAAACCCATCACGATCATCGTCCCGGTGGCCGCCGGCGGCAGCATCGATCCGCCGATGCGCATCGTGGCAGACATGGCCAAGGACCTGCTGGGCGTACCGGTCGTCATCGAGAACCATCCCGGCGGTGGAACGGTGACCGGCACCGTGCGCGGTGCAAAGGCGAAACCTGACGGGTACACGCTGATCATCGCGGCCAGTGGCAATCTGGTAACCGCGGCGGCGCTGCAGACGTTGCCCTACAACGTCGAAAACGACTTCAGCTACATCGGCCAGATCGTCACCACCCCAAATTCCGTCGTCGTGCGCACCGACAGCCCGTTCAAGACATTCAAGGATGTTATCGACTACGCTCGCGCCAACCCGGGCAAGTTGCGCTGGGCCGGGTCCGGCATAGGCACCACATCCCACATGATCGGCGAAGCGACGTTTCGCCATGAAAAGCTGACTTCGGTGGCACTGCCGACCAACGGCGCGTCTGAGGCCATGCTAGCGCTGCTGGGCAAACACGTCGAAGTGGCCGTGATGGGGGGCTGGTACCCGAACTTTGCTTCTGGTCAAGTACGCATCCTGGCCGAAACCGGTCCCTACAAGATTCCCGGCATGCCGAACGTGCCGCTGCTCAAGGATCTCGGCTACCCGGTCACGCTGACTACATTCGTTGGACTGGCAGGACCGGCAGGCATGCCGGCCGAGGTGGTACAGCGATGGGAAAAGATCCTGCCTGAAATAATCAACTCGGCACGTTTCAAGGAATTTCTTGAATCCAGCAAACAGACTCCCGCCTATCTCAACGCGAAGGACTTTCGTGTCAGCGTATTGACGGACTATCACCTGGCTAAGCGGCTGGCCAAGGAACTCGGACTCGAACGAAAATAGCGGGGCGCACTCAGTTTCATGACCATCGCCTGTTCCCGTCTTGCCAATTTGCGCGTGCCGGCCATTTGCGCGCCAATGTTTTTGGTATCCGGGCCCGACCTGGTCATCGCTGCTTGCAAGGCCGGCATGATCGGCAGTTTTCCGGCTCTCAACCAGCGCACATCGCAAGGGCTCAAGCAGTGGTTGGCACAGATCGACGGCGCGCTGGCCGAAACTGTGAACCCTGCCCCATACGGCGTGAATTTAGTCGTTCACCACAGCAATCCACGCCTGGAGGCCGACCTCGCGGTGTGCGTGGAGTACCGAGTTCCGCTCGTCATCACCTCTCTGGGCGTGCGGCCCGATTTGATACGCAGAGTGCAGGCCTATGGCGGCCTGGTATTTCACGACGTGACCACGGTCAAGCACGCAAAGAAGGGCATTGATGCGCAAGTCGACGGCCTCATCCTTGTTTGTGCTGGAGGCGGTGGCCATAGTGGCCTGCTGAGCCCGTTTGCTTTCTTGCCCGAGGTCCGTGCGGTGTTCGGCGGCACGATCGCGATCGGCGGTGCGATATCCAGTGGCCAGGCCATTGCAGCGGTACGCGCGCTCGGTGCCGACCTCGCCTACCTGGGGACGCGGTGTATTGCGACGCAAGAAAGCATGGCACCGGCCGAATTCAAGCAAATGCTTGTTGCAGGTACCGCGGCGGACATTGTCTACACCTCCGCCATCACCGGCGTGGCAGGAAACTTTCTGCGCGCCAGCCTGTGCCGCGCCGGACTCGATCCAGACCATCTGCCAGCGCGCGAACCCGGCACGTTTGCCACGCGCCGAACGGATGTCGAAAGCGAGGGCGAAGGGGTCAAGGCCTGGAAGCAGATTTGGTCGGCTGGACAGGGACTCGGCTCCGTTCATGACTTGCCCACCATGGCCGACCTGACGTCGCGCCTGTGTGCTGAATACCGACAGGCATGCGGCGCTTTGGCGCTGGCAGCCCAGCCGGTCGTGGCGGGAACTCCGGCAAGCAAAGCCGAAACTTCAACCCATTGGGAGGCGCAATGACAGTCACATCTGCGAGTGCAGTCGTATTGTGCGAATGCTTCGCGCGCGACGGCTTGCAACACGAGCCCAGTTTTGTCTCAAGCGAGCAGAAAATCGCCCTGTTGAATCGCTTTTCCGCGCTGGGGTTTTCGCGCATCGAGGCGACTTCGTTCACCCATCCCGGCAATGTTCCGCAATTCACGGATGCCGACGAAGTGCTACGCGGCATCCAGCGTACGGCAGAAACAAGGTACAAGGCCACCTGCGTGAACCTGAAATCGGTTCAACGCGCGCTGGCTGCCGCCGACGCGGGTTACGGGCCCGATGAGATCAGCGTCATCATGGTGGCCAGCGACGGACTGCTGAAGAAGGCTTTCAAGCGCTCGCCCGAGGAACAGTACGGCGTGATCGGCGCAATGATCGACGCGGCGCAAAGCCGTTTCGAGTTGATCGGCACTATCTCGTCGGCGCTGGGTTGCCCGTTCGACGGGAAGATCGACCCGACGCGGGTGGTCGAATACGCGCGCTGGCTGGCAGGCAAGGGCGCGCGATACATCGCTATCGGCGACACCACTGGCATGGGAAATCCACGCTCTGTTGCAAAGCTGTTCCAGCAATTACTCGATGCCATGCCCGACATCCATTTCATCGCGCACTTCCACGATACGCGCGGAGCGGGCTTGGCCAATTGCCTGGCAGCTTACCAGGCCGGGGTGCGCCATTTCGACTGTGCGTTCGGCGGCACCGGCGGCAACCCGGCCAAGATCAGCTACGCGGAGGGCCATGCCGGAAATGTCTGCACCGAAGATCTTGTGACGATGTTCGAATCCATGGGCATCGGTACCGGACTAAACCTCGCCGATCTGCTGGACACGGCGCGCCATTGCGAGGAAGTGCTGGGCCGTGAACTGGACGGACGAGTGACAAGGTCTGGCCTCGGCTTGCTTCTCAACCGGGGAATCGAACATGTCTGATGTATTGCTTTCGGAAAACCGCGACGGTGTGCGCTTACTCACCATGAACCGGCCCGACAAACTCAACGCGCTTAACAACGCGCTCACAGAGGCGCTGTTGCAGGCCCTGTACGCGGCCGACGCGGACAACAGCGTCAACGCGGTAGTGTTGACGGGCGCCGGACGCGGTTTCTGCGCTGGCGCCGACGTGACCGAATTCGCCGGCATGTCCAGCGACAACCCGGATGCCGGTGCCAGGCGCGCGCGCCTCACTTCGGAAGTACACGGCGCGTTCGTGCGCATCGAAGTTCCAGTGATTTGCGCCATCAACGGCGTTGCCATGGGCGGCGGCTGTGGACTCGCTATCGCCGGCGACATGGCGATCATCGCCGAGAGCGCGACCCTGGGGTACCCAGAAACCAAACGCAGCGCGGTGGCGGCCATCGTCATGGCCAACCTGGTGCGCCAGATCGGGCGCAAAGCTGCCTACGAACTGGTATCGCTGGGCGAACGCGTGACGGCACACCGCGCGCTCGCACTCGGCATGGTCAACCGAGTGGTGCCGGATGGCCAGGCCGTGGACGAAGCCGTGCGAATGGCCACGTCCATTGCCCAGCAGGCGCGCCACGCGCAACGTGCCACCAAGCGCCTGTTCCACCGGGTGGCCGACATGAAGCTGCTCGATGCGCTGGAAATCAGCCGAGACGCCAACATGGTGATGCGCAGCTACACCATCAAGGGGACCGTATGAAGCCACTTGACGGCGTAGTGATACTGGACCTTTCGCGCGTGCTCGCCTCGCCGCTAGGCACCATGTTCCTGGCCGAGATGGGCGCCACTGTGATCAAGGTGGAGCAGCCTGGCACTGGCGACGAGACCCGAATCAATCACCCATTTCTCAAAGGCGAGAGTGGCTATTTTTTCGTTGCCAACCGTAGCAAGCAATCGATCACGCTTAATCTCAAGACCAAAGAGGCGCAGGATATCGTGCGCAAGTTGGCCGCGCAGTCGGATTTGGTGTTCGAAAACTACACGCTGGGCACGCTGGCGCGCTTCGGCCTGGACTACGAGTCGCTCAAGGCCGTCAATCCGCGCCTGGTGTACGTGTCCATGACCGGTTTCGGCCAGGACGGCCCGTACGCCAACCGGCGCGGCTACGACACCGTGATACAGGCCATGAGCGGGATCATGAGTCTGACAGGCGAGCGTGGCGGCGGCCCGGTCAAAGCCGGCCTGCCGGTGGCCGACCTGATGTCGGCGCTTTGGGTGATGATCGCCGGGCTCACCGGCCTGGCCGCGCGCGCCACATCCGGCCACGGCTCCTATGTCGATGTGTCCATGCTCGACACCCAGGTTGCCATGCTGAGCATCGCGGCAGCGCGCTACTTC
>Ga0105047_10014001_pt1 | contig 12757 bp, 16 predicted proteins | sample MAT04_FD_78384 | JGI IMG/M metagenome (GOLD analysis project Ga0105047, IMG submission 78384) | Freshwater microbial communities from Lake Fryxell liftoff mats and glacier meltwater in Antarctica - MAT-04 (megahit assembly) | ecosystem: Environmental > Aquatic > Freshwater > Ice > Liftoff... | reverse complement strand
GTCGGCGTATTGCTCGGTTTGAATGTGTGGCTGGGGCTGCTAGCGATGGCGACCTGGTTGGCGGTTGCATTCACTTGGCGCATTTCGTCGCTGTCGGCCTTGATCGCAGCGGTATTGGCGCCGCTGTTTAGCGTCGTCCTGCTGGGTTTTGAAGCCGGGACGCTGGCCGTTTCGGCGATGTCATTGCTGCTGATCTGGCGTCACCGGTCGAATATCGTCAATTTGCTGGCAGGGAAAGAAGGCCGTATCGGCGAGAAAAAATCCCCCGGTTCTTGATCAATCATCCGGTTCATCAAGCATTTCCAGATTCCAGCGCGCATTGACGGTAAAACTGCTTGCCGGTGGCCAAATCTTATCAGGCGAAGCTTGCAAGCGCATTGCGCCAGCAAAGGCAATCATGGCGCCATTGTCGGTGCAAAATTCAAGCTCCGGATAAAAGACGGCCGCTCCTTTTGCTGATGCTTTGCTGCTGAGATTCTGGCGTAATTGATCGTTGGCGCCCACGCCTCCGGCGACAACCAGTTGCGTAAGACCGGTCCGTGATAAAGCGGTCAGTGATTTTTCTGTTAATACTTCCACAATCGCTTCTTGAAAAGCCAAAGCAATGTCCGCTCTGGTTTGTTGCGTGATTTCCTGTTTGTTGATCAGGGTGAGTACCGCGGTTTTTAGCCCGCTAAAACTGAAATTGAGATCTCCGCTATTGAGCATCGGCCGCGGAAGTCTGAATCGTCCCGCTTGGCCTAGTTGAGCCAGTTTTGATAAGGCAGCGCCACCTGGATAACCCAATCCGAGCAGTTTTGCAGTTTTGTCAAAAGCCTCGCCTGCTGCATCATCAACCGTTTCACCCATCAGTTTGTAGCAACCGATCGCATCGACTTGCATTAATTGCGTGTGGCCTCCCGATACCAGCAACGCGATAAATGGAAAGCTCGGTGCCGGTGTGGATAACAGCGGCGATAGCAGATGTCCTTCCAGATGGTGGATGCCCAGGGCAGGAATTTTTAGGGCAAAACTCAGTGCAGCACCAATACTGGCGCCGACTAAAAGCGCACCAGCCAGACCAGGGCCTTGGGTATAGGCGACAGCATCGATTTCGTGCAATTCGCATTTGGCTGCATGCAACGTTTGCTTGACCAGGGGTAGTACACGCCGGATATGATCGCGCGATGCCAGCTCAGGCACGACACCGCCATACTCACTGTGCATTTCAATTTGGGAATAGAGCGTGTGGCTCAGTAGACCGCGTTTTGTGTCAAAGAGCGCGATTCCGGTTTCATCGCAAGAAGTTTCAATGCCTAAAACTAGCATCAGGAAAAGTGGCGGAATGGCCTGTTAGTATTTTCCAATCCAGAACTAAGTTTGAAAAAAGCTTGTTGAAGAAAAGTATTCAAGTTGGGTCTGTTCTTGGCAGGTTATGAAATGTTTTGCTGCTATTCTAGCATTGCTGCACTCAATCAGAGTGATTACAAGATGAATTGAAAAACTTGGGCTGTTTAGAAAATCTGGTCTGTGCTAAAGTTCGGCTTTTGCATTAAAGCGTAGGGTGAATTATGGATTACAATTACGAATCTGAACATACAAAATTTATGCGTGAATTTCTGGAGAAGAATCCGCATGTGCAAGAACAGCGATTAGCCGCAAGAAGTATGTGGTGGGATAAAAATCAGAATAGAGAAGAAAACAAGGAGTTTAAAGAATCTTCAGTTCCCATGAAGCCTTATGTTTATTTCAATGGATAGCATTTTGTAAAGATCAGATTGCCCCTGCGGGGTCGCTCTGATTTCTTCAGGAGTGTTTGTTATGAAGATATTGATTGTGCTGTTAACCGTATTCTTCATGGCGGCCTGTGCGAACTTATCCGATTCAAAAGCAAAAGCCCAACTTTTTAAAGAAAAGTTTGTGGGCGAGCATGCGGTTCTCGCGAGTTGTGTGGCTAATAAACTGCAGTCCGATGGCAGGTCATTTATGCGTGCCCTGCAATTCAGAAACCGGCAATATCCGGATATGCAAGCATCGGAAATTCATGCATACGATACAAGATATCTGCACAACGCTTATTCGACTTACGCACCCTCGAATCCCGACGCTATTCTCATCTATGGCAATCCGGTGCCGGAAATTCTGTCAGCCGCGCAGCGCAGCGAGAATGACAAATCTGTTTACGCGTTTGCTTTGCTGCTACAAAAAATTGATGACACAACGGTTAATGCGTCCTTGAAGGGAGATTCATTCATGGGCAATATCGCCTGGAAAATCCTGCAATCGTGTGCGGCTTCTGCAGCCAAGCCGTTGGTTCCGTAATCTAGTCCTGTCAATTGTTATTTCCGGATTTTGCGAGTAATACATCTAACGCACGTGCGCTTAAAATGCGCTTGAGAATGCCAAACAGATAAGTGGGGAATGTTACAAAATAGCGCGGCTGCGGTTTGGCGGCTTCCAGCGCGTGGATTACCCGCTTTAGTACCGCTTCGGGCGGCAATGTGAAGGGAACGGCTGGACCCTGCTTGTTCAGGCGCGTTAATACACCCTGATATTTTTCACGGTGAAAGCTGTTTTCAATATCGATGTATTTTGCCAGCGCCTTAACGGCATTCATGCGAAACTGACTGGCGATCGGCCCCGGTTCAATCAGACTGACGTAAATGTTTGTGCCTCGTAGCTCTAACCGTAGCGTATCACTGAGTCCCTCAATGGCATATTTGGAAGCATTGTAGGCACCCCGGAAGGGTAGAGAAACAAAACCCAGTACCGAGCTGTTCTGGATAATTCTTCCGTAGCCTTGGCGGCGCATGACCGGTATCGCAAGATTGGTGAGCTCCTGCCAGCCAAAGACATTGGTCTCGAATTGCGCGCGCAGGGCATCGCGATTCAAATCTTCCACGGCACCCGGTAATCCGTATGCGCCATTATTAAATAAGGCATACAGTTCACCATCCGTACGGCGCATGGCCTCTTCAAAAGCAAAGTGAATCGAGTTTGAATCGGTTAAATCCAGACGGAAGCTTTCCAGACCTTCAGCCAGCAGCATTTCAACACTGTCCCGTTTTCTGGCTGTGGCAAACACACGATAGCCGCGCTCATGCAGTGCTTTGGCCACACAGTAGCCGATCCCGCTTGAGCATCCTGTAATAAGTATGGTTTTTTTCATTTGCTCAGATTAACCTGTAAATGTGTAATTTTTGTACCGGCTATTTTTCATAACTTGACAACAGATTCAATGCAAAGATAGCATCAATTAGCGATATAAACCTTTCGATAGTAGAAAATAACATAAGAAAAGATCGTTTATGGCAAAAATTTTATTCCGTTTAAATGGCGTATCCGATGATGAAGCAAATGATGTGCGCGAATTGTTAACCAACAATGCGATTGATTTTTATGAAACATCGCCGGGTAACTGGGGGGTATCGATGCCGGCAATATGGCTTAGCGATGATGATCAATTTGAGAGGGCGAAGGCATTATTTAATACTTATCAAAATGAACGAACGGTCAGAATGCGGGAAGAGTACGGTCGCTTAAAACGAGAAGGAAAGAATAAAACCTTCGTGGACTCTATTGTGCAGAATCCTGTGCGTTTTACGATCCATTTGGCACTTGCGTTGTTGGTTATTTATTTGTCTGTCACGCTGGTTCTTGATCTTGGTAAATAACAGAACAAAATAGTAACCCAGTCATCAATATTCATCGAATGCGGTATGATAGTAATCCAAATCCAGAAACATCATTCTAAGAAGGAGAAAAATATGAAGTTTACTTTGAAAGCAGTCGCTGCAGTACTTGTCATAGCTCCGCTTTACGCCAATGCAGGAGGAGATCCTGAACATGTTAAATTTCCAGAAGGTTATGAAAAAACCTTTACAAAATATGCAACCATGAATCGTGCGAATCAGACACAGGTTGCTAAGTTGTATGCCAACGAAGTTGCGATTTCCAGCTATACACAAGGGAATATGAGCGCTTCCGGTGCTGTCATGATTATGGAAATATATACGCCCAAAAAAGATGCGGATGGCAAGCCTATTGCAAGTAGTGACGGTACCTTTGAAATTGATTCGTTGTCAGCAGTTGCTGTGATGGAAAAGAGGGATAACTGGGATGCCGCTTTTCCGAAGGAAAATCGTACTGGTGACTGGGGATTTGCTGTTTACAATCCGGATGGCACTGCAAAAAGTAATGATCTGAATTGTGTGCAATGCCATACACCGCTACAAGCACAGGATTATTTATTCACTTATCAGAAATTGGTTGATTTCGTGAAGAAATAATCAATCCAAATGAATTGAGAAGACAATCTGTTGGTGCGGATCGTCTTCTCACTGCTGGTGCGATGTTTTTTGAGGTATTTATATGGATGAATGATCCGTAGCATAAGGCCTCAACCGTAACTAATAATTGCGCAAATCATCATATTGACTCCAATTTGGTCGATTCGATCAAATAATTGCGTCGAAAAATAACAAATCAAAAAACAGTTTTCATACTGTAAACAAAAATTATTCCACAAATAATTCTCTACTAAATCGAGACAAACTCGATGCATGCATTCATTAGAATTTTATGTAAGATCATAATTTTAAGGGAATTCATATTTCTTGTGAACTACTCTAAGGAATCAATAAAGGAAAATTCATGAGGGATGTTGTCATTCTAAGTGGTGTACGCACGGCTATCGGTGATTATGGTGGCGCACTTAAACAGATTACTCCATCTGACTTGGCGGCAAAAGTTGTGCAAGAAGCGGTGTTGCGGGCTGGAATTAATCCAGATGAAGTTGGACACTTGGTTTTTGGCAACGTGATACATGGAGAATCTCGTGATATGTATTTGGCGCGCGTTGCTTGTGTCAACGGCGGCTTGCCGCAGCATACTTCGGCATTGACAGTGAATCGGCTGTGTGGAAGCGGTCTACAAGCGATCATATCGGCGAGTCAAAATATTCTGCTGAATGACACCGATGTGGCAGTCGCCGGTGGTGCTGAATCCATGAGCCGGGGAGGCTATTTGTTACCTGCATTGCGGTGGGGGCAACGCATGAATGACGGTGGTACGGTAGATATGATGATCGGGGCATTGACTGATCCATTCGATAACGTGCATATGGGCATTACTGCCGAGAATATTGCCGCTAAATGGCAAATCAGCCGTGAAGTGCAAGATAAATTTGCGGCAGAAAGTCATCGCCGCGCCCTGCATGCGATAGCAAATGGTTATTTTAAAGAGCAAATATTGCCTATTGAAATAACAACACATAAAGAAAAAATCCTTTTTGATACTGACGAGCATCCCCGTGAAAACACAAGTATGGAAACTTTGGCTAAACTGCGTCCTGTTTTCCAAAAAGATGGCACCGTAACAGCAGGCAATGCCTCCGGTATAAATGATAGCGCCGCCGCATTGGTGCTCATGGAAAGTAAAGCAGCGCAGAGATGCGACTTGAAGCCGTTGGCGCGGCTGGTTTCTTATGGTCATGCCGGTGTTGATCCAAAATTTATGGGCATCGGGCCGATACCGGCTGTTCAGAGTGCTTTGCGGCGTGCGAATCTTAAAATAGCTGATCTTGATGTCATTGAATCCAACGAAGCTTTTGCTGTACAGGCGTGTGTTGTAGCAAAAGAGCTGCAATTTGACCCGGAAAAAACCAATCCGAATGGCGGCGCTGTTGCGTTGGGCCATCCGATAGGGGCGACTGGCAGTATCTTAACGATTAAGGCTATTTATGAACTGCATCGTTGTGGCGGCAGATACGCCCTGGTGACCATGTGCATTGGTGGCGGTCAAGGAGTGGCCGCAGTATTTGAAAGACTATAAAAGCTAGACTTTACACCGCGGAGAGTATTTTGACAGCCTGTTATAGATTGATGGGTCAGAATTTTACATTGACTGAGTAGAATGGTTCAGCTATAGTTACGCCTTTTTTAAGCGTATGTAACGCTGTCTGTTCCAAGGGCGGGAAGAAAGCATGTCTTGGATAAAAAATAGACCGCTCAATATTGTTCTGCGTTTGCAATTGTTTGTTACATTGATAGCAGCACTTGTTATTTGGTTTTTCCTAAGTATGCATGATGCAGTGTCGGCGGTACTAGGCGGGGCAGTAAGCGTGATATCCTCGGCAGCATTTGCGATAATTATATCCCGGCACAAGGGGTATACGGCTGAAGGGACGATTAGAACCGCATTAAGGGCTGAAGCAGTAAAAATAATATTGACTGTGAGCATGTTATGGATGGTGTTTAATAATTATGAGGATGTAAATGCATTCGCATTTATTGGAACATTTATCCTCAATGTTTTAGTCTATAGCATGGCGTTATTTGTATCAGACGATACAAAATAAGATAAATTTAATGGTAGAGCAGGCAGCGCATGGCATCAGATACAGAACTTACTCCAACATCATACATTAATCATCATTTAACTAATTTAACAGCGCAAGTCAGCGAAGGCTCATTTTGGGTTCTGCATGTCGATACCCTGGTTACATCTTTAATTCTTGGTGTTATTAGTTTTGGGTTTATTTGGCTGGTTGTTCGTAAGGCAACGCCTGGTGTGCCATCAAAACGCCAGGCATTTGTTGAGCTTGCGGTTGAGTTCATTGATAATGAAGTTAAGAATACATTTCATGGTGATCGACATGTGTTTGTTGCACCTACAGCGTTAACGATATTTGTGTGGGTTTTGATGATGAACGCTATGGATATTCTGCCAATAGACATTATGGCTTGGATCTATGAGCATGCATTCGGTCTGCATAATTGGCGGACAGTGCCGACGACTGATGTAAATACAACGTTCGCATTGGCTCTTTCAATATGGTTCTTGATGCTTTACTTCAATGTAAAGATCAAAGGCTGGGGAGGTTGGATGCATGAACTCTTTTGCACGCCATTTGGAAAAAATCCGCTGCTCTGGGCATTGAATCTGTTGTTTAATTTAATAGAGTATGTTTCTAAGCCGCTATCGCACTCGTTGCGTTTATTCGGGAATATTTACGCGGGCGAAATAATTTTCTTGCTATTAGGTATGTGGGCAGCAACAGGTGTATCGGGCGCAATTTTTGGCGCAATTTTGGGAGCAGGTTGGGCGATATTTCATATCTTGATTGTTACCTTGCAGGCTTTTATTTTTATGATGCTGACAGTAGTCTATATATCCATGGCGCATGAATCTCACTAGATTTATAAGCTTTATTTTTGTAGCAGTAGCATATTTTTAATCTTTAACAAAGGGAATCTAAAATGGAGAATTTGCAGTATTTGGCAATGATTCAGGCATATACTGGAATAGGTATTGGTTTGATGATTGGACTTGGTGCAGCGGGCGCATGTATCGGAGTTGGGGTGATGTGTAGCCGTTTTCTTGAAGGCGCGGCACGCCAGCCAGAAATGATACCTACTTTGCAAGGCAAGGTATTTCTTTTGCTCGGCTTAACCGATGCTTCCTTTATTATTGCCGTAGGTTTGGCAATGCTGTTTGCATTTGGTAATCCATTGCTGGCAGTTATTCAATAATAATGTTATTGCTGGATAGATCAGATTTTACAGGCTTGTCATGAATATTAACTTTACTTTAATCTCTCAGGCGGTAGCCTTTTCAGTATTTATTTGGTTTACTGTTAAATTTGTATGGCCGCCGTTATTACGTGCAATTGAGGAGCGTCAAAAAACTATTGCTGATGGATTGGCGGCTGGGGAACGCGGACGTCATGAATTAGAGTTGGCAAGTCAGCGCTCTTCTGATGTATTGAAAGAAGCCAAGCAGCGTGCCTCAGAAATAATTTTGCAAGCTGAGAAACGAGCCTCAGAGATTGTTGAAGAGTCTAAAAGAACAGCAAAAGAAGAAGGCGATCGTATAATTCTTGGCGCAAAGGCAGATATAGAGCATGAGGTATTTAGTGCAAAAGAAGCGCTACGCCAACATGTTGCTGAGCTAGCTGTTGCCGGCGCAGCAAAAATACTGAGACGTGAAGTCGATGCTAAAGCGCATGCCGATATGCTTGCTTCTATTGGGGAAGATTTGAAATAATGGCTGAAGCGATTACAGTTGCAAGACCTTATGCAGAGGCTGTGTATAAGATGGCAGTTGCTGGTGATAGTTTGGACCAATGGTCAAAAATGTTGCAACTTGCGGTAGAGATTGCAGAGGACAAGCATGTAAAGCTACTCATTGGCAATCCTGTAGTTTCTGCAAAGCAGCTTGGAGAATTATTTTTGGAAATTGGGCGAAATAAATTTAATTCTGAGGCTCGTAATCTGATGATGTTATTGGCGGAAAATAAACGGATAACAGTGCTATCGCAGATCAGTCAATTGTTTGAACAATTAAAAGCGCAACACGAAGGTGTGCTGGACGCGAAAATTGTGAGCGCGTTTACAATGGAAAATAAGCAACTGAAAAAACTGATCGATGATCTCGAACAAAAATTTAAGCGCAAGATAGAGGCACAAGTAAGTGTGGATCCGGAATTAATAGGTGGAATTAAAGTTGAAATTGGTGATGAGATTCTTGATGCCTCAGTTCGCGGTAAGCTTGAAGCCATGGCCGTTGCCCTTAAAAGCTAGGAGTTAAATGAAATGCAGTTAAATCCATCCGAAATCAGTGAGCTGATTAAAAAAAGGATTGAAGGACTTGTTGATACAGCAGAAGTCCGTACGCAAGGAACTATTGTTTCTGTAACGGACGGTATTGTGCGTATTCACGGTTTGTCAGATGTGATGCAAGGTGAAATGTTGGAATTTCCCGGTAATACCTTCGGTTTGGCGCTGAATCTTGAACGAGATTCAGTGGGCGCAGTTATTATGGGCGCATATGAGCATATCTGTGAGGGCGATACAGTTAAGTGTACTGGACGTATTCTCGAGGTGCCTGTTGGAGAAGGCTTGTTAGGCCGTGTTGTGAATTCACTGGGGCAACCTATAGATGGTAAAGGGCCAATTACAGCAGTAAGGTCTGAGCCTATCGAAAAAATAGCGCCGGGTGTGATTTGGCGTCAATCCGTTGATCAACCAGTTCAGACAGGTTTGAAATCGGTAGACTCGATGGTGCCGGTCGGACGTGGACAGCGTGAATTGATTATCGGCGATCGTCAGACAGGGAAAACTGCAGTAGCTATTGATGCGATCATTAATCAGAAAGGTCAAAACATGTTCTGTATCTATGTTGCGATCGGACAGAAGGCTTCTTCGATAGCAAACGTGGTACGTAAACTGGAAGAACATGGTGCGATGGAATATACCATCGTAGTGGCAGCAACCGCGTCAGAATCTGCAGCAATGCAATTTATCGCACCTTATTCTGGATGCACTATGGGTGAGTATTTCCGCGATAAAGGTCAGGATGCGTTGATTGTTTATGATGACTTAACGAAGCAAGCATGGGCATATAGACAAATCTCATTGTTATTAAGACGTCCGCCTGGTCGTGAAGCATATCCAGGTGATGTGTTTTATCTTCATTCACGTTTGCTTGAAAGAGCAGCAAGAGTCAGTGTTGCATATGTTGAAAAGGCTACTGCAGGTGCAGTAAAGGGTAAGACTGGATCACTGACTGCTCTGCCAATCATTGAAACGCAGGCCGGCGACGTAACTGCTTTCGTGCCAACCAATGTGATCTCAATCACAGATGGACAAATATTTTTGGAAACAGATTTATTTAATGCGGGTATTCGCCCAGCAATTAATGCAGGTGTATCCGTTTCGCGGGTTGGTGGCGCGGCACAAACAAAGGTTATTAAGAAATTAGGTGGTGGTATACGTCTGGCATTAGCGCAATATCGTGAATTGGCTGCGTTTGCCCAGTTCGCATCTGATTTGGATGAGGCGACACGCAAGCAGCTTGAGCGTGGAAAAATGGCAACTGAATTGATGAAGCAATCGCAGTATGCAACACTGAGTGTTTCTGAGATGGCGCTTACTTTGTTTGCCATTAATAATGGTTATTTTGATGATATCGAAGTGAAGCGAGCATTGGCATTTGAATCTGCGCTGAAGAGCTATATACGTAATCAGCATGGAACGATTCTTGATAAGATTGAAAATACTAAAGAACTAGATGCGGAAACTGAAAAGGATTTGACCGCTGCAATCAAAGAATTCAAGCAAAACGGAACATACTAATAATGGCTGGCAGCAGAGAAGTACGAAATAAGATAAAAAGTGTAAAGAATACGCAAAAGATAACGCGTGCCATGGAAATGGTAGCGGCTTCCAAAATGCGTAAAGCGCAGGATCGTATGAAAAAAGCGAGGCCTTATGGAGAAAAAATACGTAATGTCGCTGCACATATGAGCCGAGCAAATACAGAATATCGCCATCCTTTTTTGATTGAACGGGATACGGTAAAGCGTATTGGCATTATTGTAGTGACTTCAGATAAAGGGCTTTGTGGTGGTTTGAACACTAATGTTCTACGTAAAGCTATAAATCAAATGAAGGCTTGGCAGGCGGAAGGTGAACAAATTGAAGTTTGTTGCATAGGCAATAAAGGCCTAGGATTCATGAGTCGAATCGGTGCAAATGTTACTTCACAGGTTATAGGACTAGGAGATGCGCCGGATATGACAAGACTCATAGGCGCGGTTAAAGTAGTATTGGATGGATATACGCAAGATCAATTCGATCGGGTGTATGTTTTTTATAATCGCTTTATCAATACTATGAAGCAAGAACCCGTGATGGAACAGTTGTTGCCATTGACAGACGAGCGTATGCAGAATGAAGAACAAGCTAGCGATAAGCCAAAAGCTACATGGGATTATATTTATGAACCTGAAGCGCAGCCTGTTATAGACGATATTATGGTACGTTATGTTGAAGCGTTGATATATCAGGCTGTCACTGAGAATATGGCGTCTGAGCAATCTGCAAGGATGGTGGCGATGAAGGCCGCATCTGATAATGCAGGAAGTGTCATTGATGAGTTGACATTGATTTATAACAAATCAAGACAAGCGGCAATTACCAAGGAATTGTCGGAAATTGTCGGCGGTGCGGCTGCTGTTTAAAACATTTTTAGTATTTAGTTAGGGAACAACAATGAGTCAAGGAAAAATTGTTCAGTGTATTGGTGCGGTGATTGATGTGGAATTCTCACGTGAGTTCATCCCGAAGGTATATGATGCGTTAATAATGGAAGGTTCTGAACTTACGTTGGAAGTACAGCAGCAGTTGGGCGACGGCGTGGTGCGCACAATTGCACTGGGATCTTCAGATGGATTGCGCCGTGGAATGATGGTTAAAAATACGGGAAAACAAATAACTGTACCTGTCGGTACAAAAACATTGGGACGTATTATGGATGTGTTGGGTCGCCCAATAGATGAAATGGGTGAAATTTTTGTTTAATAATGCAACGCCATCCACCGAGAAGCCCCGGCATTTGACGAATTGTCAGCATCGACCGAATTATTAGAAACTGGCATTAAAGTGATTGATTTGATTTGTCCGTTTGCAAAAGGTGGGAAAGTCGGATTGTTTGGTGGTGCGGGAGTCGGCAAGACTGTCAACATGATGGAGTTGATTCGCAATATCGCAATTGAACACAGTGGATATTCGGTATTTGCTGGTGTGGGTGAACGTACTCGTGAAGGAAATGACTTTTATCATGAGATGAAAGAATCGAAAGTACTTGATAAGGTTGCACTGGTTTATGGGCAAATGAATGAGCCACCTGGAAATCGTTTGCGCGTGGCGCTGACTGGCTTGACCATGGCGGAGTCATTTCGAGATGAAGGTCGTGATGTATTATTCTTTGTTGATAATATTTACCGGTATACCTTGGCAGGGACCGAGGTATCAGCGTTGCTGGGACGTATGCCATCAGCAGTAGGTTATCAACCGACACTGGCTGAAGAAATGGGCCGTTTGCAAGAGCGGATCACATCGACAAAAACAGGCTCAATCACATCAATACAAGCTGTTTATGTACCAGCTGATGACTTAACCGATCCATCTCCAGCAACAACTTTTGGTCACTTGGATGCAACTGTTGTATTATCGCGTGACATTGCTTCGTTAGGTATTTATCCTGCTGTCGATCCCCTCGATTCAACTTCGCGCCAGCTTGATCCACAAGTTGTGGGTGAAGAGCATTACAATACCGCACGTGCCGTACAGCAAACTTTGCAACGCTATAAAGAATTAAGGGACATCATTGCTATTTTAGGTATGGATGAGTTATCACCTGAAGACAAATTGGCAGTAAGTCGTGCGAGAAAGATTCAACGTTTCTTATCACAACCATTTAACGTCGCTGAAGTTTTTACTGGGTCCCCCGGGAAATATGTGTCGCTCAAAGATACAATCAAAGGTTTTAAAGGTATTGTTGAAGGCGAGTACGATGATTTACCAGAGCAGGCATTCTACATGGTTGGCGGTATCGAAGAAGCCGTTGAGAAAGCCAAGACCCTTCAATAATAAATTGAGAGAAAATATCAATGAGCACCATTTTTCATCTTGATATCGTTAGTGCTGAAGAATCTATTTATTCCGGTCCAGTGGAATTTTTAGTTGCACCAGCACAAATGGGTGAAGTAGGTATATATCCACGTCATACACCGATGTTGACAAGAATCAAGTCTGGGATGGTGCGTATCAAAGCACAATTAAAAGAAGAAGAGCTGATATACGTGTCTGGAGGTATGTTAGAAGTACAGCCTGATATAGTTACCATACTAGCAGATACAGCGGTGCGCAGTCATGATCTTGATGAAGCCAAATCTATCGAGGCAAAACGAGCAGCAGAAGAAGCGATGAAAAAT
>Ga0105047_10013998_pt1 | contig 12757 bp, 12 predicted proteins | sample MAT04_FD_78384 | JGI IMG/M metagenome (GOLD analysis project Ga0105047, IMG submission 78384) | Freshwater microbial communities from Lake Fryxell liftoff mats and glacier meltwater in Antarctica - MAT-04 (megahit assembly) | ecosystem: Environmental > Aquatic > Freshwater > Ice > Liftoff... | reverse complement strand
GCCCGATGACGCCATCCAGGCGGTGGCCGATGCGCTGCCCTGGCGGCGCGGCCAATCGGTCGTGCATTGCAGCGGTGCGACCGAGCTGACGGTGCTGGCCGCCGCCGCGCGAGCCGGCGCGCAGGTGGGCGGCTTTCATCCGCTGCAGATTTTTTCCGATCCGGCGCAAGCGGTGCAACTGCTGGCGGGCAGCAGCGTCGCCCTAGAAGCCGAGCAGCCGCTGATTGACGAGCTGCAGCGGCTGGCGCGCCTGCTGGGCATGACGCCGCTGACCTTGCCACCGGGCAGCCGCGCGGCCTATCACGCAGCGGCGAGCTTTTCGGCCAGCTTTTTGCTGTCGATGCTGGACGAGTCGGTGCGCATCTGGGCCGCCGTCGGCCTGCCTGAAGAAGAGGCTTTGGCGGCCCTGCTGCCGCTGGCGCGTGGCACGTTGGCGGCGGCCGCGTCGCGCGGGCTGCCCGGCGCGCTGGCCGGGCCGATCTCGCGCGGCGATGCGGGCGTGGTGGGCGCGCATCTGCAGGCGCTGGCGGCCTTGGGCGGCGGGCACGAGGTCTTTTACCGTGAGATGTCCTTGCGTCAGTTGCGGCTGGCAAAACTAAGCGGGCGCGTCAGCGCTGAAGCCCTGCAAACGATGGAGGCTTTGTTGCGATGTTCACCGTCTACGGCCTGAACGGCCGCATCTACAGCGGTCCGATCGAGGGCCTGCGAGCGCTTGCCCCGGTGCAGGCGGTGGCGCGGCTGCGGGCGGTTTCGTCGGTCACCGCATCGCCCGGTGACGACATCCTCGAACCCGCGCCAGGCGTGATCGTGGCCGGCCCCAACCCGGATGCTGCGGCCGGTTTGGGTCTGACCGAGCTGATCCCGCGCGAAGCGTTGGCGGCCTATGCCCAAGCGCAGTCCAGCGTCGATGCCGCGCCGCGCCAGGTGATCGACAGTGTTGAGTCGCTGATGAGCCAGCCGGTCATCACCGTGCCCTTGGGCGCCAACGTCGGCCAGGCGATGGCGCTGCTGGCCGCCGCCAGACTGGGGCAGGCACCGGTGCTGGACGCGCAGAACCGGCTGGTCGGCATGGTGCTGCGCAGCGGCTTGTTGCCGGGGCCGGCCGACACGGTCAGCGCCGAGCGCTGGGAGGCCTGGCTGCTGGGCCCGCTGGCCGAGCGAATGTGGACGCCGGTGCCCAGCGTGCAGCCCGGCACCCCCATCCGCCAACTGGCGCAAGCGCTGCTCGAGCTGCGGTTGCCCGGCCTGCCGGTGGTGGACGCAGCCGGCGCGCTGGTCGGCTTTGTCTCGCGCAGTGATGTGCTGAAGGCGCTGACCCGCGAGCCGCCGGTCGATTTATGGCGCTGAGCCGTGCTGCCGCTGCGCGTACAGCGCCAGCACGCCGTCCAGCGCCGCCCGGCTGAGCGCGTCGCGGGCCTTGGCGTCGGTCGGTGCGCCGTCATCGTCGCCACCCAACAGGGTGATCGGGTTCAGCAGGGCGGCGGTGTCGTTGCCCTCAAACAGCGGCTTCCAGGCGCCTGGTGCCAGATCGACGGCGCTCAGGAAGCCCAGCGCCCAGTCACCGGCATCGGTCAGGTCTTCGGCGTCCAGTTCGGCCACGCTGAAGATCGGCTCCCAGGCTTCGGGCTGGTTGGCCCAGTTCACAGCGATGGAATTCAGGTGACGCAACACCAGCAGGATGACGCGCTTTTTTTGCTTGCCGCTGGCAAACGGAAAGTTCTCGGCCTGGCCTTCTTCGGCGTCGCCGCCCCACACGGTGGGCAGCCAATCAGAGCCGGGCAGTTCGTGCAGCGGCGTCGGGCTCAGCAGCAGGGCGCTGAGGTAGCCGTCCAGCGCCTCGATATTCATCGCGCTGTCGCTGGGCAGCTTGGCCAGCATGTCGTCCAGGGTGGACAGCTCTTCGTCGGAGAGCGGCAGGTTGTCGGACTTCGGGTTGTACTGGGGATATTCCATGGTCTTGTTTGCTCTTCTTAGAAACGGCTCTTGGCCTTCTTGCTGTCGAATTCCAGCAGTTGCGCTTTCAGCAGGGCCATCAACACGCGGGCATTGCGCTCGGTCAGGCTGAGGATGGAGCTGGGCTCGATGCCCTCAACCGGCTCCTTGGGCGTGATCAGCACGTCCACCTTGAACAGCACCTGACCATGGACGCTGTTCGATGCAGCCTTGAATTTCTGGATCTCGATGTTGTGTATCTTCATGGCGCGATTGTCCCTTGCTGCCGTACGTGCCGGATCGGTCCGATCATCCGCCCTTCAAGCCACGCCATATCCGCTGGCCGAGCGTCACGGCCGCCAAGCAGATCGCGCCCGCCGCCACGCCCACGCCCGCATCCACCAGCGCGCCCGCCAACCACATTGGCGCGCTCAGCAGGGCGGCCAAGGCGGGAGCCGCATCGTGCAAAAACGCAAATCCGTGGCTCAGGATGCTGCCGCCCACCAAGAACATTGCTGCCGTGCCCGCCACAGCCAGGCCCTTCATCAACCAGGGCGCCGCGCTCAGCAAGGCGTGGCCGACACCGCGTGCCAAGGCATTGGGCCGGCGGCTCAGGTACAGCCCGGCGTCGTCCAGCTTGACGATGCCGGCGACCAAGCCGTAAACGCCCACCGTCATCGCGATGGCGATGCCGCTGAGCACCAGCAACTGGGTGGTGAAGACGGACGCGGCCACCGTGCCCAGCGTGATGGCGATGATCTCGGCCGAGAGGATGAAATCGGTGCGGATCGCGCCTTTGATCTTGTCCTTCTCGAACGCCATCAGGTCAATTGCGGGGTCAGTGGCGGCGGCCTTCAAAGCCGCGCGCTCGGCCGCGACTTCTGCGGCACTGTGCATGAACTTGTGCGCCAGCTTTTCAAAGCCCTCGAAGCACAGGTAAGCGCCCCCCACCATCAGCAGCGGCGTTACGGCCCAGGGGGCCCAGGCGCTGATCGCCAGGGCGGAGGGCACGAGGATCGCCTTGTTGAGGAACGAGCCCTTGGCCACGGCCCACACCACGGGCAGCTCTCGCTCGGCCGACACGCCGCTGACCTGCTGCGCGTTCAACGCCAAGTCGTCGCCCAGCACGCCGGAGGTCTTTCGTGCCGCCACCTTGCTCAGCAGGGCCACATCGTCGAGCAGGGCGGCGATGTCGTCGATCAAGGCCAAAAGGCTGGAAGCTGCCATCGGGAGTCCGGTGTGGGTGTCGTTTGAGAGGGGCGGGCAAGCAGGTCGAAACACCCGGCCCAGGCTGACGAAAATGTATCGTGTGCCAACGCACGGGCCACGCAGAGACCCCGGCGTCCCTGCGCGCAACCTTGGCGCCAATCACGGCGCTTCAGCGACCGCCTTCAGCATTTTCAGCCCGGCCTCGAAGTCGGGTCCGATCATCCTGTCGCTGAACTGCGCGAACCAGTGATAAAGCGGGTTTTTGCCCATGTCGCCATGCATCACCCAGGTGACCGTCGTGGCCGCGCCATTGGCTTCGAAGCGAAACTCGCCGGTCGAGGTGGTGCCGAAGTCGGGGAAGTAGAGGTCGTAGGCCAGGCGGGTCGACGGTTCGGCGGCGGTGAAGCTCATCTTGCCGTCGCCCTGGCTTTCGCTTGTCTAGGCCCAGACCGCGCCGACACCCGAGGGCGGCCCGCTGTAGGTGATGGCCATGGCCGGGTCGCGCTGGTTCCAGACGCTCCACTTTTTCCAGGCGCGTGGGTCGCTCACCAGCGGGAAAATCTTCTCCGGAGGTGCGCTGATTTGCACGCTGCGTGCGACGCTGAATTTGGAAGAAATGAGCATGCCGCCGATCAGCAGCACGGCGATCAAAGTGATCAGCAGCAAGCCGAGAATTTTGAGGAGTTTCATGGCGGGCAATGGGCTGGAGCGAAGCCGCTAGCATGTCGCCCATGCTGACCCAAACACAACAAGGTTTGTACCGAGATCAGGGCTTTCTGGTCTTGCCCGACTTCAAGTTGATCGCCGAGATTGCTGCCCTGCGGGCGCGCGCCGAAGCCGTCGTCGAAGCGTTTGACGCCGACGCCAACCGGGCAATCTTCTCCACCCAGGAACAGCAGCGCACGGTGGATGACTACTTCCTCGATTCGGCCACGCGGGTGCGTTGCTTTTTCGAAGAAGAGGCGTTTGACGAGCACGGCAAGTTGCGCGTGGACAAGGCCTTGTCCATCAACAAGATCGGCCATGCGATGCATGATCTCGACCCCGTCTTCAGCCAGTTTTCGCGCGGCCCTGAGCTGGCCGAGTTGGCGGCGGATCTGGGCCTCGCCCAACCGCAGATCTGGCAGTCGATGTACATCTTCAAACAGCCCGGCATCGGCGGCGAGGTGCGCTGGCACCAGGACGCGAGCTTCTTCGACAGCGACCCCATCACGGTGACGACCTTCTGGTTTGCGCTCGAAGACGCCAGCGTTGCCAACGGCTGCCTCTGGGCCGAGCCGGGTGGACATCGGGGCAACAAAGGCGTGTTGCGCGAACGCTTTGTGCGCCAGGGGCGGCAAGTGACGATGGAGGTGCTGGACAGCACGCCCTGGCCGGGCACCGATACGCAGGCGCTGCCTTTGGAAGTCAAGGCCGGTACCTTGATCGTGTTCCACGGGCTGCTGCCGCACTACAGCGCGCCGAACCGCTCTGCCGTCTCGCGCCATGCCTACACCTTGCATGTGACCGATGCGCGCAGCGCTTATTCACCGAACAACTGGATCCAGCGCGATGCGACGTTCCCGGTGACAGGTTTTTAGGGTTTCAATGTTTGAGTGAGCCGACGGGCGCGGCCAGCTCGGCATCCACCCAGGCGACCTGGCTTTGGTCGCGCGCCATGGCGAGCTGCTGGCACAGCTCGGTAATGCCCAGTTGCTCGCTGCCGAGGACTGAAGAAGGCAGCGGCTGAGCGCAAATGTCGGTCGGCAGATCGGCCAGCGCGCCGATCAGCTCGAACAGCAATTCGAGGCTCGGTTCGCCCGGTTCCATCTGACGCGCCAGCCCCAAGCTGCGGCACAGATACCAGCAGGCGCTGGCGGCGTCGTCACATTGGGCGTGGTGCAGGGCCTGGCTTTCGAGCGCGGCGCTGCGGGTCGCAAGTTCGTGTTGAGCCTCTGCGTCGTCGAGGCTTTGCCAGGCGCTGACGGGCACGGCAGACGCCACGTCGGCTTCTTCGGTCTGCTCCACGGATTTGCGTGCCATTCAGGTCTTTCCGGCCGATTCGGCGGCCACGAGGTCTTCCCAAAATTATCGCTTCTTGGTCGGCCGTGCCCAGCCGGCGATGCTCAGTTGTTTGCCACGCGCCACACTCAAAGTACCGGGTTCGACGGTTTTCGTGATGGTCGATCCGCCGCCGATCGTTGCGCCGTCACCAATGCTCAGTGGCGCGATCAGCACGCAGTTGGAGCCCACATGCACGTCGGCCCCGATGACGGTGCGGTGCTTGTTGGCGCCGTCGTAATTGGCCGTGATGGAGCCGGCGCCGAAGTTGACCCGCTCGCCCACGGTGGCGTCGCCCAGATAGGCCAGGTGGTTGGCCTTGGCACCGCGCGCCAGGGTGCTGTTTTTCACCTCGACGAAGTTGCCGATGTGCACCTCCGCCGCCAGCTCGGCCCCCGGCCGCAGCCGTGCAAACGGGCCGATCAACGCGCCTTCGCCCACCGTCACGCCCAACGCTTCGCCGTCGATATGGGTGAACTCATGAATGCGGGCATTGGCGGCAATGCGCGCATTGCGGATCACGCAATTCGCGCCAATGCGCACGTTGTCGCCCAGGGTCACCGTGCCTTCGAACACGCAGTTGACGTCGATCTCGACGTCCTGCCCGCAGGCGAGTGTGCCGCGCAGATCGAAGCGTGATGGGTCGGCCAGGCGCACGCCGGACTCGAGCAGCGCATCGGCCTGCTGGCGCTGAAAACGCCGCTCCAGATCGGCCAGTTGCACGGGGCTGTTGACGCCCAGCACCTCGGTCTCGTTGGGGGCGGCCACGCCGAGCACGGGCACCCCGTCAGCCACGGCCATGGCGACGATGTCGGTCAGGTAGAACTCGCCTTGCGCGTTGTTGTTTTTCAGTTGCCCGAGCCATCGTTTCAGCGCCGCCGTGGGCGCGGCCATCATGCCGGTGTAGCCCTCGCGGATCAGGCGCTGCTCGGGCGTGGCGTCCTTGTGTTCGACGATGGCCTGCACGCCGTCAACCGTGCGGATGATGCGGCCGTAGCCGCTCGGGTCGGCCAGCTCCACCGTCAACAGGACCAGGTTGCGGCCCTCGCAAGCGGCGATCAGGCGCGCAGCGGTGTCGGTTCGGATCAGCGGTGTGTCGCCATTGAGGATCAGGGTCGTGCCGTCGCCCTGAAGCGCGGGTACGGCCTGCTGGACGGCGTGGCCGGTGCCGAGCTGCGGCATCTGGCGCACAAAGGCAAGGTCGGGCGCGGCGACGGCCGTTTCAACGACGTCAGCGCCGTGGCCGGTAATGACGATGCGGGCTGCGGCCCCCAGCGCGTCGGTGCTGGCGAGCACATGGGCCAGCAGCGAGCGCCCCGCCAATTTGTGCAGCACTTTGGGCAGCGCCGACTTCATGCGCGTGCCCTTGCCAGCGGCCATGATCACGATGTTCAAGGACATAAAAAACGGCCTCTAAAAAGAAGCCGTGATTATCGCTGGCTGGAATTGAGGGTCAGCGCGTCGCTTGCACGCTCACCCGGTGGCCCTCGGGTCGGGCCCTGGGGAAGTCACTCATCGCGGCGCTGAACAAGGCGGTGACCAGGCTGGCGTCGCCCGTGCTGCTGCCGTCATTGCTGGCATGGGCTTCGTAGATCGGCTCGTTGCTGGCTCGGTCACGCATCAGCACGGCCACTTCACGCTCGAAGCGGCGGTCATACAGCACGTCAGACTGCAAGCGCCAGGGCACACCGAACGCACCGCCGTAAAGACCGCCGGCGCGCCAATAGCCGTAGCTGCCGCGCCAACGCCACCACAGCGGATCGTCCCAGGGCGCGCGTTCGGCCGGGCTGACCCTGGCACCCAGGTTCACCAACACGTCGGCGGTCTTGCTGTCGGCGGCGGGCTTGAAGCCGGCCTTTTCAATCGCTGCGCGGGCGCTTTCTTCAAGGTCGGTCTGCCGCTGTGACTGTTGCTGCGAAGGCAGGCGCTCGAAGGCATAGGTGCCGGCGGCTCGGTCGGCGGGCCAGGTGCCATAGCTGTTGACCTCGGCGGACACCATGTAAGGCCCGCTGCAAGCCACCAGGCTGGCGGTGGCGACGATGCCGAATAGGACTCGAATGCTGTTCATACGGAAACCTCCGAAGAGTTCTGAGCGTCGCTCGATTGTGAACCGATGACATTGCCAGGTTGTTTCAGCGGGATCAGCACTTGCGACGATGAGGGCATCGGCGCGCCGCATCCTTCGTCGGCGTCAAACGCAATGTCGCCCGTCGCGTCGGGCAGACCGGTGGCCTTGAGCGTGGTGAAGGGGAACAGATTGCGGTCCATCAGGTGCGAGGGCACCACCTTGCTCATCGCGGTGAACATGTTCTCGACACGGCCGGGGAACTTCTTGTCCCAGTCGCGGATCATGGCCTTGATCTGCACGCGCTGCAGGTTCTCCTGGCTGCCGCAGAGATTGCACGGAATGATCGGGAACGCACGGTGCTCGGCCCAGCGCACCAGGTCGGGCTCGGCCACATAGGCGAGCGGGCGGATCACGATGTTCTTGCCATCGTCGCTCATCAGCTTGGGCGGCATGCCCTTCATGCGGCTGCCGAAGAACATGTTCAGCAACAGGGTGACGACGATGTCGTCGCGGTGGTGGCCCAGCGCGATCTTGGTTGCGCCCAGTTCTTCGGCCACGCGGTACAGAATGCCGCGCCGCAGCCGCGAGCACAGGCTGCAGGTGGTCTTGCCCTCGGGGATCAGGCGCTTGACGATGCTGTAGGTGTCCTGCGTCTCGATGTGGAAATCGACGCCCCGGCTCTTCAGGTAGTTGGGCAGCACATCGGCCGGAAAACCGGGCTGCTTCTGGTCGAGGTTGACGGCAATCAGGTCGAAATTGATCGGTGCGCGCTGCTTCAGGTTGAGCAGGATGTCGAGCATCGCGTAGCTGTCCTTGCCGCCCGACAGGCAGACCATGACCTTGTCGCCCTCTTCGATCATGTTGTAGTCGGTCACGGCCTGGCCGACCTGGCGGTGCAGTCGCTTGGACAGCTTGTTGATTTCCAGCGCAGCTTTCTTTTCGAGAGCAGCGGTGTCGAGGGTGGGGGCGTCAGCAATCATGGGGTTCACCGTTGTTTACCAATCGCCGCATTCGGCGCTGATGGCGACTTGGCAGTCGGGGAAGATTTCGAGCTTGGCCACCTTGATGCGCACGCCGACAACGCCGGGCAGGCCCATCAGCCGCGTGCAAAGCTTGCCGAGCAAGGCTTCGAGCAGGTCGGTGTGTTCGGCCGTGCAGTCATCAATGATGATCTGCCGCACGCGGCGGTAGTCCAGCACATGGCCGATGTCGGCATCGTGGGCAACCATCATCTGCGCGCCGAGGTGGATTTCGGCGTCGACCTGGATCGGCTGCGGCCCCTCGCGCTCGAAATCCAGCACGCCCAGGTTGGCACCAAAGCGCAGGCCGGTCAGGTGCAGCACCTGGCGCTTGTTGGCATTGACGGGCGGCTTGTCGTCCACCGCGTTGATCTGGCCAGCCAGCAGCCACTGCGCCTGTTTGGCTGCCACCACACCATCGGCCAAGGCGGTCTGTACACAAGGGTGCTGGCGGCCACTGGCGTCACCGGCCACCAGCAGGCCCAGGCCGATGAACCGGGCCTGGTCTCGGTAAGGTTGCTCAGGGGGCGCCACCCCGGCGCGTTGCCAGGCGCCGGCAACCAGTTGCCAGGCGGAGGGCTCGGGTTCGTAGCCCAGCAGCACGGCGACGTGATCAAAGCGCTCATCGCCGACCGTCACGCCGTCCGCATCGGCAGCGATGGCCGTCGGCAAGGGCTGGCGCGGGCGCTGGGTGATGGCCGGGTTGGCATGCAGGCCGGCCAGAAATTGCGCTTGCGCGCGCCAGTCGCTGCGTGACCAGAGGGTGACCTCATGGCCGCGCTGCTGCAGGTACAGCGCGTTTTCCACCGCGTTGTCGCCGCCGCCGAGCAGCAAGATGCGGCCGGGCTTCAGGCTGTCGCGCTGGGCGGTCAGGGCCACGGCATCGAGCACACGGGCGTGCTCATCAGCGAAATAGGCCGTCGGTCGCAGCGGGCGCAGGCCGGTGGCGATCAGCAAGGCGCGGGCCTGCAGCGTGCCGGTGAGCAGGTGCAGCGACCATTGCTTCGCATCCCAGTCGAGCCGCGTGATCTGGGTATTCAGCCGCAGATCGACATGCGGCAGCGCCCGTGTTTGGGCTGCGTAGTGCTGGCCGATGGCAGCCAGGGTTTGGCCCGGTGCGCCCAGCACCCAGTCCTGCGGAAAGTCCAGCGCTTGCAAGACCTGACAGGGCGCGGCGGCTCGGTCGATCAGCACCACCTTGAAGCCCAGTTGGCTCAGCCAAGAGGCGGCGCTGCAACCGGCGGGGCCGGCGCCGAGGATGGCGATGTCGGCGGTTCGATGGGTGTCGGTGGGCATAGGACGGCGATTATCCCTGCCGCACCATGGCCCGAGCGTAACCAGACTGAATACGCCGGGCCCAAAGAGCCCGGGGCAGGCAACTGACGAACTGCGCGGGCTTGACGACCTCAGGCGTTGGTGCGCTGTTGGGCTGCACCGACGCCGTCAAAGCTCGCCGTAGGAATGCAGGCCCGACAAAAACATGTTGACGCCCAGGAAGGCAAACGTGGTGATCACCAGCCCGCCCAATGCCCACCACGACGCGACCGTGCCGCGCAGGCCCTTCATCAGCCGCATGTGCAGCCAGGCCGCGTAGTTCAACCAGACGATCAGCGCCCAGGTCTCCTTCGGGTCCCAGCTCCAGTAGCCACCCCAGGCCTCGGCGGCCCAGAAGGCACCGAGGATGGTGGCGATGGTGAAGAAGGCAAAGCCCAGAGCAATGGCCTTGTACATCAGGTCGTCGAGCGTTTCCAGGCTCGGGAGTCGGGCGGTCAAGGGCTTGCGCAGGGCCACGGCCAAAATGAAGAAAACCAGCATGCCAGCCATCTTGCGGGCCCAGCCGTCGAGGCCGGTGACTGTTTCGGGCGTCACATCGCCCCCGAAGCGCACGGCCAAAATGACCGCAATCAAGGCGATGGGCATGCCGACAAAACCGATCAGCAGCGAGCGCGTGCTGGCGGTCTTCAGCAGATAGGCCATCGCCACCATGGCCGACATGGCAAACGTGCCGTAGCCAACGAAGTTGGCTGGGACGTGAATCTTCATCCACCAGCTTTGCAGCGCAGGCACCAGCGGCTGAATCTCCTGCGCTCCGCGCGCGACCGTGTACCAAAGCAAAAAGGTGACCGCTGCGCTGATGATCAGCATCACAAAGGCGCCCAGCGCCCGGGTCTTGAAGCGGGCTTCGTAGTAGAGATAAAACAGCGCCGTCATCCAGGCGAACAGCACAAACACTTCGTAAAGATTGCTGACGGGGATGTGGCCGATGTCAGGCGCGATCTGGTGGCTTTCGTACCAGCGCACCATGGTGCCGACGAGCGCCATGAAGCTGGCGGCCCATGCCAGTTTGGAGCCGATCGATTCGGCCGCGCTTGTCTCGCCGCTCTTGGTGAAAAAGCCGCCCCAGTAGAACAAGGTGCTCATGTAGAACAGCAAGCTCATCCACAAAATGGCGCTCTGGCTGGACAGCATGTATTTCAACCAAAACACCTTGTCGGCTGCCGCCAGGTCAGCGCCGAAGCCATCGGTTTGGCGGGCGTAAAGGCTGATCGTCAGCAGGCTGGTGGCACCCACCAGAACGCACAGCAGGCGCAACGGCCGCCAGAACCAGCTCAGCGCGATCAGGGTCGGAATGGTGAACGCGAGGATGCCCTTTTCATAGAAGTCCATCGCCTCGCTATAGCGCGAAAACGCGTAGAGTCCGCCCGCGATCACCACGGCAGCGAACAGCCAATCCATGGCGTCACGGTTGGTGATCACTTTGCCAATGAGGCGCTGCAGCGGGCTGCGCCGCACGAGTGAAATGCTTGCGGTGTTCATACGCTTTTGTCTTCCTTCAGCAAGGCCAGCTTCAGTTGATCGAACTCAACCGCCGTGTCCGGCGATTCGCGGGTGCTGGATAGCGCCATGCGCAGCCGGGTGTGCTCGGCGCGGCCCGGCGCGGGCTCCAGCCAAATCCACAACCGGCGTTCCTTGATGTACAGCATTGAAAACACACCAATGATGAGCAACACGGCACCAAAGTAAACCAGCTTCTGGCCCGGCGCTCGCGCCACCTGGAACACGCTGGCCTGAACCTGGTTGAAGCCCTCCATCTTCAGCAGCACCGGCGCGGGGTAAAACATGCTGTCAGACAGCGCCAGCACCGATTGCGTCATGAAGGCCTGGGTGGTGGCGTCGGCGGGGTCGTTGGCCAGACCGGCCTGAGCACGGCCCAGCTTGTAAAGCTCGTAGAGGCTGCCGTTCAGGATGCGCAGAAGCACGTCCGACACCCGCTGACGCTCGGCGGCCGGAACCTCGCTTTCGATGAACTGCGACAGCGCGGGCAGGCCGCCCAAGGCCACATCACCCGCTTTGGCGGGCCGTTCGGCTCCGGCAAACAGCGTCAGTGCGCGCAGCGCGGTGGCTTGCAACTGCGGCAACATTTGCGGCTTGTCATTGGGCGTGGCGGCTTCGGCGTAAAGCCTTGCAGCGCGGGCGCGGGTGGGCGCGTCGAGCAAGCTTTGCCGCAGGCGCATCCAGCCGTCCAGGCTGCTTTGCTCGTCCGCCGGGATGCGCAGATAGCGATAGGCATCGTTGGGCATGTCGCGCACACCGGCCAAAAACACGCGCTGGCCGTCCAATTGCACCGGCAGCATGTAGTTGTTGTACTCGCGCGCCTGGCCCGCCGCGTCGCGCAGCCGGTAGCTGAAAGACGGGCCCACGTTTTGCAGCTCCTTCTTGCCACCGGGTACATGCGCGCCACTGCCCATGTGGCTCTGCATGCGGCTGACCAGGTCCACCTTGCGCACGTCGGTGCCACCGGCGCCGCCGTTTTGAGTGTTGGGGCCACTCATGTTCTCGACATTGATGACGCGCAGGCCGCTGAATTCGAGGCCAAGCTCGGGCCCGTCAGCCCCGAGCTTGGTGCTGCTGCCCACCACGCCCTCGATCTCAAACGGCTTGCCGCCCGGCATCAGTGGCAGGGCACTGAACTTCATCGTGGAGCCACCGTCGTCAAAGCTGCTCTGGAAGATTGCCACGCCGCGATGGAAGGCCGGCTCGTTGACCTTGACCGTGGCCTGGCTGATGACGCCGGTTTCATGGTCGCGGATCGCGATTTCGCTGGCAAAGAGCTTGGGCATGCCGGTGTCGTAATACTCGACGATGAATTTTTTCAACTCGACGTCGAACGGCAGATCTTGCAGCACGACGCCGTTAGGCATGTTCAAGATCGCCGTCGCTGCACGGCCGCCTTCGGGCACCATCAAGTTGCCGCGAAAGCTCGGGTTGTTGGACGGCAGGCGGTGTTCGGGGAGCACTTCGCTGACCAGGCCTGAGCCGGTGTAAAGCGTCTTGTCTTGCGCCCACATCAGCGCGCGCACGACCAGGTCACCGTCAAACAACCCGCCCAGGCAGACCAGCACGATGGCCGAGTGAGCACACAGATAGCCAACCTTGTTCGCCATGCCACGCCGCGCCGCGACCATGATGCCGGTGGGACGAACTTGCG
>Ga0105047_10013997_pt1 | contig 12758 bp, 10 predicted proteins | sample MAT04_FD_78384 | JGI IMG/M metagenome (GOLD analysis project Ga0105047, IMG submission 78384) | Freshwater microbial communities from Lake Fryxell liftoff mats and glacier meltwater in Antarctica - MAT-04 (megahit assembly) | ecosystem: Environmental > Aquatic > Freshwater > Ice > Liftoff... | reverse complement strand
TCGAGCACGTCATTCACGCCCGACGCGGCCGGCAATTATACGCTGCGTCTCTGCGTCACCGACGACGAGCTCGTCGTGACTTGCTGTACGACGATGATCACTGCGATGCCGAGCTGCGCAGTGCCGAGCACGCCGGTGCCCACGGCGTGTGGCACCAGCTGGGACAGGCGCCCGATCGTCGAGGTGCCGATGTTGCCCGCCGGGATCGTCTATCAGTTCTTCCTCGACGCGAGCGCGACGCCGTACGGCACCGTGTCGACCGTGGGGCAAAACTACTTCCGTCCGGCCGCGGCGATCGGCGTTGGTGGCCCACCGCCCGGAGCCAGCGCCAACATCGGCGTTCGCGCGTGTCGTAGCGCCGATCTCAGCTGCTGCTCACCAACCACGAACGTCGCTGTGACGATGGTCGAGGCCTGCACCACGGCACGCGCAGCAGCGCCTGGCGAGCTCGTCTTCAGCGAATACGTGATCGACGGCGACGGCCCGTGTCCGGGCCCCGCGTGCGAGGCAGGCGAAGCCTTCGAGATCACCAACCTGACGAACTGCCCGCTCGCGCTCGCCGGTGAGCACTTCTCGTACTGCAACGGCACCTGCGCGGCGGGGAGCATCCGCTCGATGGACTTCGGCGCGGAGATCGTGCCGCCGCGTGGTGTACTCGTCGCGATCCGCGAGCGCACCATGTCGGCGTGCGGATACCCCTTCTTCGGCGCGGACGATCCCGCGCTCTTCGGCCTGCGCGTCTCGACGCTCGCGATGGTCGGCAGCGGACTCGCGAGCGGCTGGTTCACCAACAGCGGCGGCGGGCAGCTGCGCATCGCCAGCGGGCCATTCGTCAACATGACGAGCGGCACGACGATCGACGCACTCACGTACTCCGGCGCAAACGCGATGTGCGGCTCGAATGGCTACGACGCGCTCGATCGATGTGGCGACTTCACCGCGGTCTCGACCTTCGGCGCGCTCGGAACAAACCAGCTCGGTCGGCTCTGGCATCCGTGCGACGCGGTCGCCGCGCCGGTGCCTTCGGCGTGCCGCTGAGCGCGGCGCGCGTCGTACGATTAGAGCTCCGCTAGCGGCGGGACCAGCTCCCAGAACTGTCTCAGTTGCCCTTCCAGTAGACGAGGTTGCCGCTCGCGTCACCGCCAAGGAGTCCGCGATGCTCGGGGTGCCACACGAGCGCGGTGACCTCGTCCTCGAGGAACGCAAAGCCGATTGGCTCGACGCTGCGGCGCGGCTCCCAGATCAGGACCGACATATCCTGTGCTCCGCTGGCGAGCACGCCTTTGCGCGGACTGAACGCCAGCCGCGTGCAGACAGACTTGTGGCCGGCTAGCTGAATCGGTTTCGTACCCTCCGGTCCGTTGCCGCGAAAGTCCCACACTGTGACTGCCGCGTCGCCGGAGGTCGCCAGCAGCTTTGATTCGCCGTCCCACGCCAGCGCCTTTGGCTTGAAGGGGTATCCGCTCATCTCTGAGTCTTTGCCATTCCCGAGGCGCCAGAAGTGGACCGAGCTGTCCTGGCTGCCACACGCGATGACCTTCGCGTCCGGGCTCCACGCGAGCGAGATCAGCGAGCCCTTCCACTCGAGGCGTCTCACTTTGGCGTTGTCCACGACCGGGATCACCGTCACGCCGCCGTACGCCGAAGCGGCGAGTGCGGTCCCGTCCGCGCGCCAAACGAGCCCGCTGACGGTGCTCGCCAGCGGCTCGGGTTCCGCGAGCAGCGCGCCACCCGCGGACCAGATTCGCACGATTCGCCCGGCGCCCGTCGCGATGCGCGCGCCACTCGGGGCCCAGGCCACTCGCTCTACCCACGCGGGCCCGCCACCCGGGAGTTCGAACAGCAGCTCCCCAGAGGCACTCCACACTTTGGCCGTTTGCGTGTGTCCGCACGTCACGAATCGCGTGCTGTCCGGCGCGATACTCAGCGCGAGCACCCCGTCATCGTGGGCGTGCACGCGGAATCGCTGCTCCCCGGTTTCGAGGTCGAGACCGACGAGAACGCCAGTGCCCGCTCCTGCGATGCAGAGCCGCCCATCGGGCGATATCTCCGCGGCCGAGAGGTAGTCGCCCACATCATGCCGCCACAGAGGCACGAGCTCAGTCGTTCCTCGCGTGCTCTCTGGTTCTACACGAGGCATCGTTCGAAGCCTCGCGTCAGAGCCTCTCGGTCGAGCTTGCGACCGATGAATACGAGATCGTTGGCCCGGTGGGTGTCTCCCCAAGGGCGGTCCTCGCGGCCGTCGAAGAGCATGTGCACGCCCTGGAACACAAATCGGTTCTCGGCGCCGGCGATGTTGAGGATCCCCTTCATTCGGAAGATGTCGGCGCCCTTGTCGCGCAGCAGCGCCGACACCCACTTGTCGAGGCGCGCGCCATCGATGGCTCCCTCCAGGTGGATCCCTACCGACGTCACGCTCTCATCGTGAGAGTGTGCCGCCGCGAACTCTTGCTCGGCAACAGGCAGCACGCGTGCACCGCGATCCAATAGTCGCATTTGAAACTCTGCGGGAAGGTGCTGCGCATAGAGCCCTACTCGCCCGGGACGGGGCGCGCGCAGTTGGTATCGCTTGATCGGACGACCTTCGATCAGAAGTAGCGCTGGTTGCTTCGAGCCGATCTCGACGATGCCTGAAGGCAGTACCTCGAGCGGTGACTCCGACCAGGTGTGCAGCGCGCGATCCGCCGCGCTCTTCGACGACGCGCGCTCGTCGGGCTCGAGATAGCTCGCGACGAGCGTCATCGCAGGGTCGGGGCCTTCCTCGAGCGCGAGCTCGTAGATGCCTTCCCCCAGGTTGAACGTGCCCGCCCACTCGAACGGATACTCCGGAGTGAGGAACGACGGCTTTGCAGCGACGGCGCGCTCCAGATCGAAGCCGCCGATGTCGAGCACTTGCGCGATCGGTACGTCCGCATTCTGGGAGCGAAGCACCTTGGCCATCGAGTTCATCGCGCTGACGCGTCGCTCGAGTGCATCCAGCTCCGCCTCGCTCACGAGGTCCGTCTTGTTGAGCACCAAAACGTCTGCGAACGCGATCTGCTCCTTGCACTCGTTGGAGTCTTCGAGGTGCAGGCTGACGTGCTTCGCGTCCACGAGGGTGACGATGCCGTCGAGCGAGAACAGCTCGCGGAGGTCGTCGTCGACGAAGAACGTCTGCGCCACTGGCCCCGGATCTGCCATTCCCGTCGTCTCGACCAAGATGTGGTCGAACTTGTCCCGACGCTTCATCAGGTTGCCGAGGATCCGGATGAGGTCGCCGCGCACGGTGCAACAGATGCATCCGTTGTTCATCTCGAAGATTTCTTCGTCGGCGTTGATGACGAGCGCTTGATCGATGCCGATCTCGCCGAATTCGTTCTCGATGACGGCAATACGTTTCCCGTGGTTCTCAGTGAGAATCCGATTGAGCAGCGTTGTCTTTCCCGAACCCAGGAAGCCGGTGAGAACCGTGACTGGAATCTTCTTCATGGCGTTTCTTCTTGACCTTTTGCAGAGGTGCGTCCTCTGCGTACGACTCGCAGCACAATCTCCACTTGCGCCCGATCAGCCGATCCCGTCGACGAGGACGAGGACTCCAAGGGCGACGCTGAGCAGGGCCGCCACCCCCGTCGTCGCGCGCCGGACGCGCTCATCTCGCGTCATCAGCCAGCCAATGGGACGCGACATCATCACGGTGAGTGCCACCATTCCGATCACGGTGCCGAGGCCGAAGAGCGCCAGATACGCTGCCGCCCAGCCACGTGATCCGATTGTCGTTGCGGCGAGGATGGCGATTCCCGCGCTACCTGCGAGCCCGTGGACCAGACCGATGAGCATCGGCCGCGCGTAGGATGAGCGAGTCGTCGCCGCTGTGCGCTCATGACGGGACAAGGCCACGTGCCAGAGCCCGAACGCGACGAGCATCGTGCCGACCAGCAGCTCGGCGCCACGCTCGAACGCATGCGGCAGCTGAACTCCCGCGACGACGACGAGGAGCCCGAGTCCGAGGAATGCCCCGGTGTGCCCAAGGCCCCAGAGGGCTGCAGTCCTCGCCGCGCGCCACACGCCTGGCTCGCGCTGCACGAGCGCAGACACGACGACGACGTGATCTGCGTCGGTCGCGTGGCGCAGGCCAAGCCCGATCCCGAGCAGCAAGATCGTCCACCCGGTCACGTACGCTCGACCGTGCTGAGGACGAGCACGACGCGACGGCGCCCCAAGGCTTCGATCGGGGGCGACCGATGAACCAGGCCAAGCGCCCCACCTTTGCTGGCGCCGCGCATCAGCAGTACGTCGCCGGCGTTTGCCCGGCGGGCCGAGGCCCCCGCGCGCACGATACTCTCGCTGGAGTCGCACGGACAATCGTCCGGGTGGCCCATCGCGACGCGATTGACCGCCTCGTTGGGCAGCCACTCCGTGCCGGGCCCTGCGTAGGTCGTGATGAGCCCGCGCTCCGGAACGGCGTCGACGAGCGCGTCTTCGATGCCTGTCGGTAGCGTGCGCTCCCAACACGTCAGGTTGATGGCCGGCTCGCGAATGGCGGCGAGTACGTTCGGCGAGGCGGCGGTCCGCCAACTCGGGTGCGCCGCGGCTGCGCGTGTGTGTTCCAGCTCCATCGTCGGCTGCATGCGCGCTCCATAACGCAGCCGCGAGTGATCTGCAACTCTATTGCGATAGCATTTCTGTCGAACCTGGCATGATGACCGCTAGGAATGCGCGGGAGCAGGAGCGGGAGCGCGCTTGAGACGAAAGTGCTCCCACAGGCCGCCCAGAAAGAGCACTGCGACGCCTGCCCATTCGACGGCATGCAGGTCGCCACCGAAGTGACCGATCAGGACGAGCGTCGATCCGGTGAGCGCGACGGCGAGAGGCCACGAGCGTCGCGAGCGCCACGAGCGCCACGCGCTCACGGCGACGGACGCGCTTATGGCGATGACCAACAGAACCAAGTGCTGGAGCTCGCTGAGCCCGAAACCGATGCCGACCACCGAGAGGACCTTGGCGTAGGTGGTCAGGCACGCCGGGCACACGGCGCAGGCGAGCATCGGAAGGAGTGACGCCCAGAGGCTCCCTCGTTCAGTCTTCTGTGATGCGGCGTGATCAGTCTTTTTTGCTGCGGCGCGATGCCCGCTGCAGTCGCACTCATGACCATGCGGGTGGAGCTTCAGAGACATGTCGCTCTGCATAGCGAACAACGGATGCGTTTGCAAGTGCGTTGCATCAACAGCTATCCCACCATGAGGCGGACTGGCTCGTCACTACGTCGCTCGCAGACGCGCTGGGCTCGGCGATGGGGCCTCGAGAAGGCCGCGCTCGCGGAGTCGCGTCAAGCGCAGGTGTCGCAGAGACCGCGGACTTGTATCTGCGTACCTGGTCGTCGCAGCGTCTTCTGTGCGCTGCGCGGCGCGACCAGCTCCATCTCCGGCATGCAGGAGACGGTGCCGCACTCGCTGCAGATGAAGTGCGGGTGCAGCTCGTCGGCGTGCCCACCTTGTGAGCCAACGAGCTCGAAGCGCCACACGTGGTCGCCCAGATCAGAGCGGCGGAGCAGGCCGGCTTCCGTGAGGTCGATCAGGTTGCGGTACACCGTGGCGCGATCGAGCCCTTCGTCGGCGAGTCGATCGGCGACCTCGGCGTGGGTTACCGCGCCCTTGCCGTCCTCGAGCGACGCGAGGACGGCAAGACGAGGGCCCGTTGCGCGCAATCCCGCCGCGCGCAGGCGATCCTGAAGCTCGACTCGCCGCTTGGACTTCGATGCAGGCATGTCGTCGATCCTAGGCGCCGGAGCGCGCCGCCGCAATGGGATTGCTGCTGCGATTCGATCTCAGCCTCACGGGGCGTGGTCGTGCCCCATGCCATCCCAGAGGCACCCACCCTCCCCCTGGAAGTGCCCCTGCGTCTTCACCTGCGCGACGACGAAGTCCCAGCCGTTGTCGATCGCGAAAGGAGCTCCGGTGAGGCTGTAGTCCGGGGCCGGGAATAGCCCTGCGGACGGCGCGGCCTCGAGCTCCGCTCGCGTGACCGCGTTGTCGCCGTTGGTATCGGCGTTGGCGAGCCACTGCGCGCGGCGCGCGAGCGCTTCCTCACCCGTCGGGAAGGCGCTGAAGAACAGGTGGTCGCCGTGGATCGTCGCGTTCACGGAGGTGGTGGTGCTCGCCGCGACGGACACGCCGGGCGCGCCTTCTTCGGCTTCGCAGTCGCTGAAGACGGTCGGGACGGGGACGCCGAGGCGGAACGAGATGGAGGTCGCCGGTCGGCAGGCCGCGCCCCCGGGGACACACGACTCCCCGTCGGACTTCGTCATCGTGCCCTCGATGAGATAGGTCAGGCCACCAGCGACCATCTCGTCGTAGTCCGCCTGGGTGACGCTCGGGTCGCGCGTCGCGGCGGCAGAGGCCGCGACGATCTCGTAGCCGAACTCGTCCCAACGCTCGGCGGAGACGTTCTCGAAGCGCGCGAGCTGAAAGCCCGTGGGCGGCAGCGAGGTCGTGTCGACGACGAACTCGGCCTCCGAATGGAAGTGCGGGTCGGGGGTCGCGGCGCGCGCGAGCTCGACATGGCCGATCGCGACGAGATACTTCGTGTACTCGACGCTCCAGCCGTCGACGATGTTCTCCTCCCCCGTTCCAGCGGCGATCCCATCGGGAATCGACCCTTCCGCCTCGAGGCGGACCTCGACGATGCCGGAGCCAGCGGGAGCGTCATCGTCGCCTCCGCATGCGCCGAGCAGCGCGCTCGCCGAGACGACGAGTACAGCCGCGCCACGAGCGAACATTCTATCGTTCCGAGTCTTCTTCATTGTCGATTCTCCGTAATTGTTGCTCCGCTAGGGAGTCGGTGATGATTGCCCGACGATGGTTGGCAGGCGCGCGTTCGTCATCGCACCGTAGATCGCGTTGTAGGCAATCGAAGTCCGCGTGAGCGTGACGTCAGCTTCGCTGTCCGATGCACGGCCGCAGGCCACGCCGTCGAAGTCGATCCGGGATACCCAGGCCCCTGCGTCGATCTGCACTTGCAGCGACTCGCGAGGACCCGCGAAATCACGCAGTACCGGCGCGCTCTGCACACCGTAGAGGCCCGCCTCGCTTGCATCGACGTCCACGTCGGCGGCGAAGCGGAAGCTCGTGCTGCCTTTGGTAGCGGTACCGCGGAGCACCAGTGAGTGCCCGCCTGGTGCACGCGGATCGGGACGCACGACGGTCTGGGTGAACAGCCAGGAGCGCCCGTAGTCCCACATGGCCGACTGCGCGCGGCCGGTGAACGCCTGCCCCTCACCGAGCAGCACGGGAGTCGGGTCGAGCGCGTCGATCACGCCTACTTCGAGCATCTCCGCGAGTGACTCGGGGCACAGATCCGGCTCGGCGCGCTCGCTCGCGCACAGATAAAGAGGGCCGAAAGCGACGTCGGCTTGCTCGAGGGTGACTTGCCAATCACCGGCATCACAAGCGCACGGAGCCGCGCAGCTCGCGGGAAGGCGCGCGGGGACGACGAACGGCGGGGTTGTCGTTCCCGTCCCCTCGACGCGCAGCGGATAGCTATCCTGCCCGGTCTCTCCACAAGCGGTCAGGAGGAGCGCGAGAAGCAATGGGACGCCGGGCACACGGTTGCTCATAGGGTCACTCCAAGCGTCGCAAGAAACGTGAACGGGGCTCCCGCAGAGAGATGGCGCGTGGGGAGGCGCGACGGGATATCGGTCGTGCTCCACGCGGAGGCGAACGAATATTCGGTCGCCGCATACTGCGTATTGGTCAGGTTGTAGCCTTCGACTCCGAGCTCGAGCCAGCGCCACTTCAGCGAGGCAGACGCGTCGAGAAGCACGACGGGATCCGCGAAGTTGCCATACGGAAGCGGGCGCGAGGAGAGGTACGAGAAGCCGACGCCGACGCGGCCGGACAACATCCCACCACCCGTACGCATGAGGTTGCGCTTCGCCCCGACGTCGAAGCGCAGTACGAGCGGCGGCACATAGGGCAAGAGCTGGCCCGACTCGTAGGGCGGGTTGGGATTCGCGTTGGTCGGGATGGGCGGCGCGTCGAGCGTCGCGCGGACCAGGGTCGCCGAGCCCGACGCGGTGAGCCAGCTCCAGGGCTTTGACGTCACGTAGAGCACCGCGCCGAGCCGGGTGGTCGGACCGACGGGTTCGAGTCGCGCGCTCTCAGGCTGGAACACCGCGTCAGTCGACAACGAGGTGAGATATCCCGCTGCGGTGATGTTGAGTTGATCTCTGCTGCCGAGCCGGTATCGCACTCCGAGATCGCCCGAGCGTACTTTGGCGAATGGCGTCGTCTCGCCCTCGTCGAGCGTGCGCGCCTGTGGCGAGCGAAATCCCTCGCCGTAGGACACGAACAACGAGACAGCGCGGACGGGCGTGTATTCGACGGTCGCGCGCGGGCCACCGACGAGTCCGAGAGCCGTGCGTCGATAACCAATGATGTACGTCTCGCGTCGCGATGCGGGGATGAAGTTGCCGAGCCGATCGTCGATGTCGTACGCGAGGACATCGGCGCGCACGCCGCCGCGGACTCGCAGCACCTTCGCGAAGCGCCAATCGAGATCCGCGAACATGCCGATGTCGAGCGTCTGCAGAGTCGCGTCGACTCGTTGATCCCACGTCTCGTTCTGGGGAGCCTGGAGGAGATTCTGCGCCTGGTCGATGAGGTCGAGCCGCGCGGTCGCACCCGCCTCGATCGTGCCGCGCGCCCACGACGCCGGCTGAAACGCCGGCAATCGATAGCTCGCGCTCGCTCCCATCGAGGTCGCGTCATTGAGCTGCTCGTTGAGGTCGCCGCGCCCGACCCAGTCGGGGTTGATCCGCGAGCGCTCGCGATAGCCGGTGAAGTTCGAGCGCAAGCGCAGGTGAGTGCGGGCGAGCCATGCGCCGATGCGGAAGCGCTCACTGCGCTCGCCGCGATTCTCCAACGTCACGCCGAGCTGCGCGCGTGTCGACAGCGCCGATTGCGAGGTGGCTGTCGCGTCAGGGTAAGTGTCGTAGAAGCCGACACGACCTGCGTCGACGTCGTCCCTGCGAAGCACACCAGCGAGCCCCGCGCGCGCGGCGAACAAAGTCGTGTGCAGCACTCCACGCCACTTGCCGCCGCCAAAGCCGTATTGCGCGATCATCGTTCCGGATTCGCTCGCTCGATTGGCGCCAAAGCCGTTGGTACGCCGGAAGGCCATGGCGCCGAACGTGTCCTCGCGAGCGCCGCGCGGGGCAAAAGCGAGGAACTGGCGGAACGTTCCGAACGAGCCGTAGGTGGTGCGCGACATGAGGCCGCGATCGCGCATGCCGAGCTCGAAGTCGATGCTGCCGGCGACCGCGAAGTCACCCTGATGCGGGTCGTAGACTCCCTCGGTCACACGCAGCGAGCGGACGACCTCTGGCAAGATGAATCCGAGATCGGCGTAGCCTTGGCCGTGCAGATGCGACGGTTGATTGATGGGGATTCCGCCGGCGGAGATCGCGAGGTCCTGCCCGTGTTCTGCGTCGAAGCCGCGCAACATGATCTGCTGTGCCACGGCGTCGCCCTCGGGGCGTGCGACATAGACGCCGGGCGCCGTGCGCAACATGTCGCCGGCGTCGACGTGCGGTGCGACCTCCAGATGGTCGCGATCGACGACGATGTCGCTGGCGGTGCGCTGCTGATCGCGGCGCTCCATCGCGGCGAGGTCCGCATGGGCGTTCGCTCCGAAGCTGTGGCTGTGGTCTGTGTGATCGTCGCCCGCGTCGTCCGGCTCCCTCGATGGGCGGCGTCGGCGGCGCGCGGGCTCGGCCGGCTGCTCGACGAACGCCGACTCGTCGGGCTGCGTGACCTCGACCTCCGGCAGGGTGAAGTGCACCGCGATGCGCACTCGACTCGCAACGTTCTGCTCACCGCGACGCGCTGGGGCGAAAGTCCAACGCTGCACTGCGACGACCGCCGCGGCGTCGAAGTCCCCCCCCATCGACTGCTCGACGTGCGCGTCGCGCACGCGGCCGTCGGCGCCCACCAACACGTGCAGGACGACGGTTGGCTCGCTGCCTTCGGCCATCCGCTCCGGCGGATAGTCGGGCGACGGCGACTCGACGATGCGCGGCGGCTCGAGCGCGAGCAGGCCAGCGTCTGCGCCCGCGCTCGGCCCGCCGGCGTCCGCCTGGACAACACTCGCCACGCCAGCATCCGGGACACCAGCGTCGTTCGCACCGAGGTCTTGCGCGCGAGCGTCCGAGGCAGCTGCGAGCAGCATGCCTAGCGCGAGCGCGGCCGACGGTCTGCAGAAGCGGATGAGCATGAGCGGCACTTGTTAGCGCGGCTCGAGTGTTGTTGCAACACTATTGCATCGACCGTCCCGTGTTCGACGCTCCGCTCAGTGCGCGGGCGCGCCCTGCAGGTAGCTCCTACCCTTGTAAAAATAGGCGAGAACGGCGAACAGCAGCGCTGCGCCGACCATCAAGCCGGTGAACACCCAGAAGAACTGCGAGAGCTCGAGGATGGCCTCCATCGGCGCGAGGAACGCGACGAGGACGTTGCCGAACGTGACGCAGAGGAGCCAGACGCCCATCATCGTGCTCTTCATCGCGCGCGGCGCCTGCGTGTACGCGAACTCGAGGCCGGTGACGCTGACGAGCACTTCGGCGGTCGTCATGATCAGGTATTGGACGAACTGCCAGAGCACGGGGACGTCGCCGGGCGAGGCCTCGATGCGCTGCTGGAGGATCGCCGCGGTGCCGAACGCGACTGCGGCGAGGAACATGCCGACGGTCATCTTCTGCAGCGGCTTGATGGTGATGCCGCGCTTCTCGAGCGGCCGATAGACGAACGCGCCGAGCGCCGGGATGATCATCATCACGAACAGCGGATTGAGCGCGCTGATCTGCTCGGGCTTCAGCGCCTGTTGCTCCCAGACACCAGAGATCGCGTCGCCGATCGCGCAGCCGATTCCGACGACCGCCCAGAGGATGCCAACGCCGATCGTCACTTTGTTCGAGATGTGGACGTTAGAGATCCACGAGAACAGCCAGAAGCCGCCGAACGCCGCGAGCGCCACCGTTCCGTACACGACGAACTTGAACGTGTAGACAGGCACCGTGAGGATAAGGTTCATCGACTGCGCCTGGGTGATCCACGTCGACGCGTGCTGATCGAAGAGCGCCCAGAAGACGCTGACCATCGAGAAGACGACGACGATGCGCATGACGGCCGGCGGCCCCTCCGCCGCTTCGTCGCCGTATTTCTCCCGCACGACGTCGAACATGCTCTGCCCGGGCTTGCGCTCGCCGCGGTGGCGCAGCGCGTAGAAGAGCATCGCGACGAAGCCGGTGTCTGACTGCAGGCGCTGGCGCAGCGCGAACAGGCCGACGCCGATCGCGACGAGCGCCGCAGACACCAGGAAGAAGGGCCACGCGTGGGCGGCGAGGAACGCGAGGTACTCGCGCACGTATTGTCCGTAGAAGGCGCCGGCAGTGAGCCGGCCACGCAATGGCGCCTCGAAGTCGCTGGCGACGACGAACACTGCGGCGATGATCGCGATGACCGGCGAGAAGAACAGCACGGTGACGGCGGAGTCGAGCAAGCCGAGCTTGCCGCCGGGCTTCGGCGGGATGCGCACGAAGCGCTTGCGGCCGATCCAAAAGACGAGCGTAGCGAGCGCCATGAAGATGCCCGGCACGCCGAACGCGACCTCGGCGCCGTACTTCGCCATCAGCAGTGGCGTGATAATCGTCGAGAAGAACGAGCCGAAGTTGATGATGAAGTAGAAGACCTGAAAGACGACGGTGACCAGGCTGCGGTTCTTGTCGGTGAACTGGTCACCGACGTTGGCGCTGACGCAAGGCTTGATGCCGCCCGAGCCGATCGAGATGAGCGCGAGGCCGCAGTAGAAGCCGTACTCGGCGAGCGGCCAATTTTGCCACTCGGCGAAGCGACCCGCGAGCGCGAGGACACCGTGGCCGCTGCAGTAGACGAGCGAGAGCCAGAAGATCACCGGGTACTTGCCGAGCAGGCGGTCGGCGAGCACGGCGCCGATCATCGGGAAGGCGTAGACGCCTGCGAAGAACAGGTGAGTGACGGCCGTCGCGCGGCTGCTCGCGGCCTTGACCGCGACCTCACCCGCGAGCTCGGGGGCGACGCCGTACATGAAGAGCGTGGTCGCGAGGTACGTCTTCAGGATCGCGCGCATCCCGTAGAAGCTGAAGCGCTCGGCGCCCTCGTTGCCGACGATGAACGGGATGCCGGCGGGGAATCGCAGCGCCTCCGCGGGGGTGGTTGCGGACGCGGCGGAGGAGGCTGTCGTGCTCATATCGGGGCGGAACCCTAACACGGAAGTTGCACGCAGAAACGCGGTCCGCGGGTCGCTGGCGAGCGTGTCCGGCGTGAGCTTTCGCGTGGCGAGCGCGGGCGCGCTGCGGCATCCTCGCCCGCTCATTCGAGGAGAGAACGACGATGATCACGCTGCAGAGCTACCTGAAGGGCGCGTTCGTCGCCGGTGATGCGACGGGGAACGCGACGCTGGTGAATCCGGCGACCGAAGAGGCGGTCGCGGTGACCAGCACGCGCGGCCTCGATCTCGGCGCGGCGCTCACGTATGCGCGCGATGTCGGCGGGCCTACGCTGCGCGCGATGACGTTCGCCGAGCGCGGCGCGGTGCTCGAGGGGATGAGCAAAGCGCTGCATCAGGTGCGTGATGCGCTGATCGAGGCGTCGGTGATCAACGCCGGCACGACGCGCTCGGACTCGAAGTTCGACATCGATGGCGCGACTGGGACGCTCGCGTATTACGCAGCGCTCGGGAAGAAGCTCGGC
>Ga0105047_10013996_pt1 | contig 12758 bp, 13 predicted proteins | sample MAT04_FD_78384 | JGI IMG/M metagenome (GOLD analysis project Ga0105047, IMG submission 78384) | Freshwater microbial communities from Lake Fryxell liftoff mats and glacier meltwater in Antarctica - MAT-04 (megahit assembly) | ecosystem: Environmental > Aquatic > Freshwater > Ice > Liftoff... | reverse complement strand
GTCCAGCGCGGCGTGCGCTTCGTGCAGCTCTATCACCGCGGCTGGGACCATCATTATGCGCTACCCACCGAGATCGCCCGCTCGTGCCGGGAGACCGACCAGGCGAGCGCGGCGCTGATCGAGGATCTGGCGCGCCATGGGTTGCTCGAGGACACGCTGGTGATCTGGGGTGGTGAGTTCGGCCGCACCGTGTACTCACAAGGTCAGCTCACGGCGGGGAGCTACGGGCGCGATCATCACCCGCGCTGCTTCTCGATGTGGCTCGCGGGCGCGGGCGTGAAGGCGGGACACGCCCACGGCGTCACGGATGATTTCAGCTACAACATCGTGCAGGACCCGGTGCACGTGCACGACCTGCACGCGACCATCCTGCACCTCCTCGGGATCGATCACCTGCGCCTGACCTTCCCGTTCCAGGGGAGGCAGCTGCGGCTCACGGATGTCGCGGGGCAGGTGGTGAACGGGATCCTGGCGTGACCCTGTAACAGTGTTGCACGGTGGGCTCGGGGCTGTGATCCCTCCCCAACATCGTCGGCCTCTATCACGAGCTGGTGCACGCCGTTCAGTTCGCCGAGGGCACCGAGAGCGATCGCAAGACCGCGGTGAAGTACGGAAACAAGACCAAGCGCGTCGAGAACGGCGAGCTCCAGGCGGTCGGTCTCCCGTACGATCACGACGGCAAGAAGAGCACCCCGAACAAGGAAGCCGGACCGAACGACGTCAACGAGAACCGCTTCCGCGCGGATCTCGGGTGCGAGCAGCGGCCGCAGTATTGATAGTTCTTCCGCTTGGCGCCGCGCGCACCGACTGATACCCGGACGGCGATGCGATCCGCTCTTCTCGTCACCGCGCTCTTCTTCGCCTGCTCGTCGAGCGCTCCGCGCGCACCGGATGCGGCGCCGCAGGCGTCGACGTCGCCCTCGGCGTCGCCCGTCGCTCCAGGTCCGGTACGCACGCCCGCCGTCGCGTCGGATCATCCGCTCTACGGTCGGGTGGAAGGCACGAGCTTCAAGAACACCTGCGCAGCCGACGCCGACTGCAAGACGGGCGGCTGCTCGACCGAGGTTTGTTCGGCGGAAGAAGGCGTGAACAGCACCTGCGAGCTCCCGGTCGAGGGCTTTCCAGGCAAGGGCACCGCGTGCGGCTGCGTGAGCGGCGCGTGTATCTGGTACGTCGGCGAGGGCGCTCCGGTCCCGACCGCGGCGCAGTGCGGCGACGCCACGTGCGCGGCCGGTCAGACCTGCGTGAGCTACTACGGCATCGCGGGCCCGCGCGGACCGAAGTTCACGTCGTGCGAGCGCACTTGCGGCGAAGGAGATCCGGAGTGTCCGGCGGGAGAGTCGTGCATCACGATCGCGGACGGTCCGGGGCAGGTGTGCCGGGCGGCGCGGAAGAATTGAGGCGGCTGACCGGAATAAGTTCGCCAGCTTGGGTGCCGAGGCGCCCGTCCAGCAAGGCGCGCCGTCCGAAGGCATACTCGTTGTCTGCTGAGGCGGCGCAACGCCGCTGGGCGGGATGCATCGGCGGCCAAGGTGGCAAGCTTGTTTCGGTCAGCCGCCTAACTCACCCCGGAACCATGCGCGAGAGCATCTCGCGCATCAGCTCCGTGTCGCGCTCGCTGAGATCCATCTTGTCGAGCAGCTCGTCGAGCCGCGGCGCGAATCCTGCGCGCGTCGTCGCGCGATAGAACCCCGCCCGCTCCAGCGCATCGCCCCAGGCGCGCGCCAGCTCATCCCGCGCAGCGCGAGGGGTCCGCGTGGGCGCACCTTCCCGCGCGGCCTCGGCGAATAGTGCCAATGTCACGGCGACCGCGCTGGCGAGGTTGAAACTATCCACGGTGCCGGGCGTCGGCAGCCGGAGCAGCCGATCACAGACCGCCGCCTCCTCCTTCGCGAGGCCGGTCCGCTCGTTCCCGAAACACCAGCGCCAGGCGCTCCGGGGGCGTGGGGAGCAGCAGCTGCGCGCGCGGCACGTCGAGTGGAGGCGCCTGCACCGCGGGCGCGATCTTCCCAGACGTCGCCAGCGAGAATGCCACGTCGGCCAGCGTCGAAGGCAGATCGGCGAAGCGCGGCGCGTCCTCGAGCGCTTGCTGGCACGGATGCGCCATCTTCATCGCGTCGCTGCTGCGCGTGTCGCAGTGCTCGTCGACCAGTCGCAGCGCGGCGCCGAAGTTTCCGCAGAGACGGGCGACGCTACCGACGTTCTGCGGGCCTTCGGGGCGGACGAGGATGACCACGAGGCTGCTCACGACGTGCTCGAGGTGCAATGCCCAGGTATCCCTTCGCAGCTGGACATCACGCCTGCGACCCCGCATGCGAGGAGGAACCGTGGGGCGGCCGTTCTCACGCCGGGCATCGTACTATCAAAGCATCGTGTCGCGAGCACTTTGAGATGTAGGGGTGGACGAGTCGCGATCCACGCAAGTCGTCGAGGCGGGGTCGTGGACGGGCGGTTCAGCGCCAGACTATCTCTGTCGTCGGATCCGTGGAAGACGAGTGACTATACGAGTGGCTCCTCGATTGAGCTCACGCCGCCCGCCGCTCGTACTGACCCCGCGCCCACGCGATCGTCTCTGCGACCACGCGATCCATCGCCGTCGGCGCAAATCCGAACTTCGCCGCGAAGGCGCTCCCGTCGAGGATGAACGGGGCGCGCCACTGGTACAGCATCTCGCGGACCTCGCCCGCCTCGGGGATGAACAGGCCGGCCAGCGTGAGCATGAACGGCGCTATCGGCGTGATGCGCGGCGATCGATCTACCGCGCGGGCGAAGCGCTCGATCCATGTCTGCGAGGGTTCGGCCGGCAGCGACGGGAGGTGCCAGACGCGACTCGACAGCCCCGATGTCGTGCCCAGGAGCTCGAGCGCCGCGGAGACGTCCGGCGTGAATGAGTAGGTGTGCGGGAGCGAGGGGTCGCCGTACGCCTCGACCGACTTTCCGGCGAACAGCCGCTGCCAGAAGCGATCACCGAACATCGCTGCCATCGTGGCGCCCGGGCCGACGAAGTCACTCGCGCGCAACAGCGTCGCGCCCGAGTCGAGCAGCACCGTGGCCGCTTCCGCGCGCAGGTGACCCTTCTTCGAGCAGGGCGCGATGGGCGTGTCTTCGCGCATCACCCCGGCCGCGCCGTACATGTAGAGGTTGTCGAGCGCGACCACGCGCGCGCCGGCGCTCCGTGCGCCCGCGACGAGGCCGCGGGTCATCGGGAGGAGCTCCTCGGTCCACTTGTGATAGCGCGGCGTCGCGACGTTGTAGACCACCGCGGCGCCCTCCATGGCGCGCGCCGCGGCCTCCGGATCGCGGACGTCGGCGGAGACCGCGTTCGGGCCGGCGGTGCGGCGGATGGTGCGGACCCGGAGGCCCCGGGCGGTGAGTCGCTGGGCGAGGGGAGCGCCGATCTGGCCGGCGCCGACGATGACGTGCAGGTCGTTCATGAGGCCAGGATGGAGGATTGCGAGAACGCATCGCAAGTCGATGTATTGCAAGTATGGGTTGCGTTTGTGCAATATGCCGCCATGTCGCTCGACTGGGACCACGCCCGTGTCTTTCTCGCGGTCGCCAAGACCGGCCAGCTCTCGGCCGCCGCCGCTCGGCTGGGGCTCGATATCTCGACCGTGAGCCGGCGCATCGATCGGCTGGAGCTCGCGCTGGGGGCGCACCTGTTCGACCGGACGCGCGAGGGAACGCTGCTCACCGCGGCAGCGGAGCTGATGTTGCCCGCGGCCGAGGCGATGGAGCAGGCGATGAGCGGCTTCGTCGGCGCGATCGGCCAGATCGAGACGGTCGCCGAAGGTGTGGTTCGCCTCGCCGCGCCTCCGGGCGTCGCCGACGCGTTTCTCGCACCGCTGCTGGCGCAGTTCCATCGTAACTATCCCCGGGTGCGCGTCGATCTGGAGGCGGCGGTGAGCTACGCCGATCTGACCCGCCGCGAGGCCGATGTGGCGGTGCGGGTGCAGCGGCCGAAGAGCGGCGATCTGGTCGTCACCAAGCTGGTGAGCACCCGCGCGGTGCCGATGACCTCCCCCGACTATGCGCGCGAGCTCGGCGCGCTGAAGCGCTTCACCGACGCGCGCTGGATCGGCTGGGCGCCCGATCTGGCGCACATCCCGTCCGCCCGCTGGCTCACCACCCACGCCGGCAATATTCCGCCCGTGCTGCGGACGAGCCACTTTGCGAGTCAGCTCTCGGCGGCCAGCGCCGGCCTCGGCGTCGTGATCGCGCCCGAGCCTTACGTGCATGTCACCGAGCTCGTGCCGGTGAAGCCGGGGCGGGCGCTGGCAAAGGCGTGGGCCGAGCTCCCGGTCGAGGAGCTGTGGCTGGTCGGTCACCGCGCGCTGCGCGACGTGCCGCGCGTGGCTGCCCTCTGGGAGTTCTTGCGGACGGAGATCTCGCCTCCGAACGCTGCCGCCAAGCTGCGGCGAAGCCGGGCGTGAGGCTGGTTTGCCCATCCAAAGCAGAGTATGTGACCTACGATGAGTCTCCGCGGGCGCCGCGCATTGGTCACGGGAGGGAGCCGGGGCATCGGCCGCGCCATCGCGCTCGCGCTGGCCGGCGATGGCGTCGACGTCGGCGTGATGTCGCGCAGCCACGCCGCATCCGAGGAGGTCGCCGAGCTCTGCCGCGCGCAAGGTGTGAAAAGCGTCGCGCTCGAGGCCGACGTCACCGACTCCGCGGCGCTCGAGCGCGCGGTGATGGGCGGGACGCGCGAGCTCGGCGGGGTCGACATCGTCGTGACCTCGGCTGGCGTCGCCTGGCTCGGACCGACCCAGCGCGCGCAGGAAGACACCTGGAGCACGATGATCGACGTGAATCTGGTCGGCACGATGGAGATGGTTCGCCTCACCTTGCCCCAGGTCCGGCAGAGCGCTGCGGGCGCCTATATATTCATCGGATCCATTTCCTCGAAAATTACTTATGCCGGTGGCGCCGGATACTGCGCGAGCAAACACGCGCTCCTCGGATTTGCCGGCGCGCTCTATGATGAGCTGCGCGTCAATCGCATCAAGGTCTCGACGGTCTGCCCCGGCACGGTCGACACTGACATGACGCGCAACAGCGGTTATTCGGTCGACAGCGCGGCGCTCCTCACCGCCGATGACGTGGCGTCGGCGGCGATGTTCTGCGCGCGCTCGCCGGCGCGATCTTGCCCGACGGAGCTGGTGATCCGATGCCACCATCCAAGCATCGTTTAGAGCTCCGCGAGAAGTCCGTGCTCGTCACCGGCGCGGCCGGCGGCATCGGGCGCGCGATCGCCGAAGCCTTCGCTCGTGAGGGCGCCCGCGTCCTCGTCGCCGACATCGACGCGAAGGGCGCCGCGAAGGTCGCGCGCGAGATCGGGAAGGCGGGCGGCCACGCGATCGCGGCCCGGGTCGACGTCGCCGATGAGTCGAGCGTCGAGGAGATGGTCGCCCGCGCAGAGGACGAGCTCGGCCCGCTCTTCGCCGCCGTCAACAACGCAGGGATAATCGAGCGCGGCGTGGACCTCGAGACGGACTATCGCGAGGTCATGGGCGTGAACCTCACCGGCACGTGGCTGTGCATGAAACACGAGCTGAAGGTGATGCGCCCGCGACGCGCAGGCGCGATCGTCAATCTATCGACGTGCCGCATCCTCCACCCGCTGACCGGCACCAACATCTACGACGCGAGCAAAGCCGCGATCATGGGCCTCACGCGCGGCGCAGCGCGGCTGGTGGCACGAGATGGGGTGCGCATCAACGCGCTGCTTCCGGGGACGATCGGCACGGACATGGTCCGGCGCTCGCACGGCGCGGATCTCGAGATAGTCCGGCAGCTCAACCCCAGCCTGCGCATCGGCACGCCGGAAGAAGTGGCCGCGGCTGCATTGTGGTTGTGCCGCAGCGAGAGCGGTTTCGTGGTCGGCCACGGGCTGGTGATCGACGGTGGAGCGCTGGCGTGGTGAGCGCGGTGGTGCTCACGACCGCGGGCGCGCTGGCCGGCGCGATCGCCACGGCGCTCGGTGATCGCGCGCGGCTGGTCGGTCCGACCGCGCAAAGTAATCGCGCCGGGCTCCCCGGCGAAATGGAGTCTGCATTTTCTTCGCGCCGCGTGCACGGCGCGGTGCGCACGCGCATCGACTGCGAGGCGCGCGTGCTGCAGCTCCCCGCGAGGGTCGACGACTGGGTGATTCATCCCGACGTCATTCCGGGCCCACCGATGCGGTTTGCGCACGGGGTGGTGGTGAAGCGCAGCCTCGATCGCGCCGAGCGCGCGCTGAGCGACACGGCGATGTGGCGCGAGCGCCTGGAGGGCGGCCTCGAGATGCCGTCGCGGTGGCTGGCGTTCGCGATGCACCACCTGGCGGCGCGCGGGACGGGCACGATCACTGTGCTGGTGCCGTGCGATCAGGATCTGGCGCTATCACCGCCCGACGAGAGTGCGTGCCGCGAGGGGCTGATGTCGTTCGTGCGATCGGCGGCGTTCGACGTGAAGGCGACCGGGGTCCGGATCAACGCGGTGCAGCTGATCGCCGGCTGCGATCACGCGAAGGTCGCCGGCTGCGTGGCGATGCTCGCTTCGAGCAGCGGCGCCGCGATTCACGGGCAAGTCATCACGGTCTGATCTCGGCGTCGCCCTGAGCGCTTCATCGAGGGTCCAGCCACAGAACCACGGGCGGCCCGCCGTTCACGTCATAGTCGGTCACTGCCACGAGCGCATCGCCTTGCACCGTCACGCGAAGGATCGGCTTGTTGCTGAAGGGGTGGCCTGGGCTGCAGAAGCCCCAGCTCGGGTACCACTGGGTATGGGCTCCCGTGGTGCCGGCGACCCAGAAGCCGCCGCGATACGCGATCATCTCGTCCGCGCCGACGCCGAGCCCGGTTGCGCTCGCGGCCGGCGTTGGGAGCAGGCGCCAGCGGCGGTCGCCGCTATCGACGGCGAACTTACCGTCGAACGAGGTGCTCGCGACAACACCGAGCTCGGGGATGAGCGCCAGGGCCTCGATCTCTCTCGTCTCGCCGGCCACGGCCGCGGTGGCGGGCGTCTCGTCGACGATGGTCCCGCGATCGTAGCGGTGCACGATCTCCGAGTCCGATGTGAGTAGAAAGTGAGTTGGGCTCAGCGACACGAAGCTCCGGAAGTAAGTATCGCCGCCGCGGCCATCGAACAACGTCAGCCAGCGCGAGCCGTCGTAGCGAAAGACGTCGCCGAGCCGCGAGACCACGAAGAAGTCGTCCCGCACCCCCGGCACCGGCTCGGCGAGCACCAGATCGCGGGCGAGCGGCGCGCTCGACGTGCGCGTGAACCCGGTCTCGAGCGTTCCGCGCGCGGTCGCGCCACCCCGCCCGAAGAGCCAGAGTGTGCCGTCCGAAATTCGTGCGAAAGCCATGCCTGGCAAGCCGTCGAGCGCGGGCACTGGCGTCAACCCGGTTCGGGTGGCGATGAAAAACGAGCCTTCGTGCGTGCCGATCAGGACCCGCTCGCCGTCGAGGACCAGCAGCACGCCCGGTGACTGCATCACGGGCAGCGTCAGCGTTGTCTGCACGAGATCGGCGCACGGTCCTTCCGGTCCCGGCACGCGGATCCGGCCGATCACCGGTGGGACATCGTTCACGGTGTGCCAGGCGGCGGTGCTGCTCTCGACGCGCATTTCGAAGCTCGCGACGACGCTCGGGAGCGACCGACCGTCCATATGCGCCGCCAGATCGAGCGGGCCGGCGGTCAGGCCGATGCGCACGAGCGGGGCTTCGTAGGCCGCGAGCGCGAGATCGACGGCCTCACCGGACTCGATGAACGGAGCGTCGACGGGGTTCGAGGAGAGGTCGAGCGCCCAGGCGCGGCGGTCGTTGCCGGCGGTGAGGGTGAGGATGGCGGACTGGGCGGAGCCGAGAGGGGGGAGGGAGACGCGGACGACATCGCTCTGGGTGCAGGCACCGAGGAGGAGGAGCGCGGCCCGAGCGAAGCGCACCGACTCACTCCCCGAGCCGGGCGTCGATGAGCTTCGCGGCGACTTCCTCGCTCCCGACCAGCGGATTCAGCGCGAGCGCGGCGATCCAGCGGGAGCGGTCGGTGCCGGCGGCGGCGATCGCGGCTTCTCTTTGGTAGCGCTCCATCCGGGTGTGGAGCGAGGCGAAGGCCGATGGGATCACCGGGCCGGGCAGGCGGACCACGCCCTTGGGGGTCAGCGAGATGACGGTCTCGACCACGGTATCGGGATCATATCCGGGGGCGGCGCCAAGGTTCGGGATGTTGAGCACCAGGCGCTGGCCGGCGGGGCGGGTCAGCGCTGCGAGGACCTCGACGGCCATGTCGCCGAAGTTCGAGCCGCCGCGGTGATGGCGCAGCGCCGGCTCGTCTTTGGCCGCTTCTTCCTCGAAGTGTCGATAGTACGTGGGGAGCTTCTCCAGGATCACGGCGGCGCGCGATCCGATGCGCTGCGATAGTGCGACGAAGTCCGCCGGGTGGGTATAGTACGGTAAGTATGAGTTGGGCCAGAGGCCGCTCCCCGCGACCTCGCGCGCCAGCTCGATCGAGCGCGAAAAGCGGATCGCGTGCTCCTCGTCGTGATGCTCGACCGAATGAAATTCAGAAGGAACGGCCGGGAAGGGCTGATCATCGAAGGCGATCGAGGAGTACCAGGTGCCGTGGTTGGTCCCCGTCGAGAGGAATGAGATGCGCGAAGGGGCCTTCCCGGAGACCGCCTCTCCGAGCACGTGCAGATCTCCATCCGACTGATCGCACAACCCGAGCACGCGCACCCCGCCGTGCGTCACCAGCGCCTGGGTCACGATATTCGTCGGGTTGGTATAGTTGAGCAGCCACGCTTTCGGCGCGAGCCGCTCGATCATGTCCGCGACCTCGAGCGCCGCGGGGACCGATCGCAGCGCGAAGAAGAAGCCGCCCGGGCCGACGGTCTCTTGGCCCGGGATCCCGAGCGACACCGGGACCTCCTCGTCCTTCTGTCGCGCTTCGAGGCCTCCGGGCCGCGTGCTGTTGAGGATCGCGTCCGATCCGGAGATCGCGCGATCCAGCGACTCCATCGCGCGCACCACGAACTGACCGCGCGCCATGCCGGCGGCCAGCCGCGCGACGACGTCGAGCCGCGCGCGATCGATGTCGAAGAGACGGACTTCGGTGAGCGCGATGCGCTCGCGGTGATGGATCAGCGCTGCGATCAAGCCTGGCGCGTAGGCGCTGCCGCCCCCGAGGATCGTGAAGATCATGCGCCCACCCGCAGATCCGCGAGCGCCGACGTGGGCAGGACGCCGCCCCGTGTGCTCAGCGCCCGCGCCGCCGTGCGCAGCCCGAGGTCCAGCGCGCGCTCCGGCGACAGCTCTCGCACCAGCCCGGCCAGGACACCGGCGGCCAGCGCGTCTCCGGCTCCGGTGGGATCGACGACGTCCACGCGCACCGCCGGCAACGTGAAGCTCGCACCGTCGAACGAGGCGTCCACGCCGTCGGGACCGCGCGTGATGATCACCGACTCCGCCAGCCTCCCGACCAGGTCCGCTGGGCGCGTCGCGCCGAGGGCGCGCGCCTCGTCGTCATTGCAGAAGAAGACGTCCCACGGCGGCGGCCCGCGATACTCTGCCAGCGCAGCGAGCCGCGGTGGATCATGGCCGGCCGACACGCTTATCCTTGCCCCGCGCGCGCGCGCCTCCGCCAGCCGCCCTGCGAAGCCCTCCGCCTCGGGCAGCCCGCCCACGTGCACGAAGCGCGACGGCGGTAGCTCCGGGCAGCCGGACAGCGACGTACGATCGACCGCCGTGACGAACGATCGATCCTCCGACGTCGAGCGCACCAGCGTGATCGCGCCGTCGTCGAGCGCGCTCCAGTTGATCGCGCGGATCCCCATGCGCGTGATCTCGGAGGCGATCGCACGATCGGTGAGCCCATCCCCCCGCGGCGACACCAGCGCGACGTCGAGGCCGAGGCCCCGCGCGACCGACGCTCCATTGAGGGCGCCACCCAGACCGACGTGGATGCGGTCCACGATCATCTCGGTGCCCATCTCGGGCCACTCGATAGGGGGAATGAAGACCTCGAAGAAGACGCTGCCCACGATGACGAGGTCGTGCATGCGGGCGTTACTGTAGCAGCGTCTGTCGCCGGATAACTCGATCGAGTTGGGTGTCGAGGCGCTCGTCTGGCGAGATGCATCGGCGGCCAAATCGGTCGAGTTATCCGGCGACAGACGCTAAGGTTCCGCGCGTGGCTACTCCCGTCCTGACCGTGTTCGCGCCGGGCCACCGCTCGTTCGAGCGCGCCGTCGACCGGCTCCCGTTCGTCATCGGGCGCGACTCGACCTGCGACCTGCAGCTCGATTTTCCCTGGATCTCGCGCCGTCAGCTGGTGCTGGAAGCGGGCGAGGAGGGGATCACCGTTCGCGTCGAAGGCAAGACCGACGTGGTGCTCAACGAGCTGCGCCTGGAGGACCCGATCCGCCTCTCGCCCGGGGATCGCCTGGACGCCGGGGCGGTGACGATCCTGTTCGACGCGGCCCGCGCGCACCCGATCCCCCTCCACGATCGGGCGACCGGTCAGCCCACGCTCAGCGTCCCGGTCGCCCGCGTCATGCGCCCCGACGCGCCCGATCCGCACCTCGCCCGGCTCGGCGCCGCCTCGGTCGCGTTGACCGAGGCCGAGGACCCCGACCAGGTCTGCACCCGCGCCGCACGTGCGCTGATGGAGGCGGTCGATGCGCGCGGGGCGGCGGTGATGCTGCTCGACAGCACCGGCGCGGCCAGCGCGATCGGCGCGTGCGGCGTGCCGATTTCTGGTGCGCCGAAGCCGCTCATCGAGTCGGCCATTCGAGACGCCTCCACGCTCTCGACGCAGGACGACGATCGCCCGGTGCTCGCCGCGCCGCTGTCGGGCACCCACGGCGTGCTCTACGCGGTCCGCAGCGCCGGCGACGCCCCGTTCGGAGACACCCACGCGCTCTTCGCCACGCTGCTCGGACACCTCACCGGACCTGCATACGAAGCGGCGCGGCGTCGCGAGGCGGGCACCAAGGAGCGCGACCGCCTGGCCGCCGAGCGCGAGCTCTTGCTGCGCGACATCGAGCGCCGGGGCCGCTTCGGCGCGTTGATCGGCAAGAGCCCGCCGATGCAGAAGCTGGCCCAGAGCGTGGCCAAGGTGGCGCCCACCGACGCGACCGTCCTCGTCCTCGGCGAGACCGGGGCGGGCAAGGAGCTCGTCGCGCGCGAGATCCACATGCGCAGCGGACGGGCCGAAAAGCCGTTTTTTGCACTGAATTGCGCCGCTTTGCCGGAGGGGCTGATCGAGAGCGAGCTGTTCGGCCACCGCAAGGGCGCGTTCACCGGGGCCGATCGCGATCGGGCGGGCGCGTTCGAGCTGGCGGCGGGCGGGACTGTTTTTCTCGACGAGATCGGCGAGCTGCCGCCGTCGGCGCAGGCCAAGGTGCTGCGGGTGCTCGATCGCCGCGAGGTCCTCCCGCTCGGCGCCTCGCGCGCGGTGGCGATCGACGTGCGCCTGGTCGCCGCGACACACCGCGATCTGCAGCAAGAGGTGGCGGCCCAGCGCTTCCGCCAGGACCTCTACTACCGCCTCAACGTCTTTCCGCTCCGGCTCCCGGCGCTGCGCGAGCGGCCCGAGGACGTCGCCCCGCTGGTCGAGCACTTCCTGGCGGAGAGCGCGGTGGCGCGGACGAAGAACGTCCGATCGATCACCCCACGCGCGCTGGCGGCGCTCACCGCCTGTCCGTTTCCCGGGAACGTGCGCGAGCTGGCCCACGTGGTCCAGCGGGCGGTGATCTTGTGCGACGCGAGCGAGACCATCGACCTGGCCCACCTGCCCGACGAGCTCGCCCCTCCGCCCCCTTCGACCGCTGCCCCGGCGCTGAGCGGCACCCGCTACGCAGTCCCGGAGACCATCACGTCGCTCCGCGAGGCGGTCGGACAGTTCGAGCGCGCGGTGATGCAGCGGGAGCTCGATCGCGACGGCTGGAACCGCACCCGGACGGCCGAGCGCCTGGACGTCTCGCTCCGTGCTTTCATGGACAAGCTGAAGAAGTACGACCTCAAAGGGCCCCGCTAAACACCCTGCGGCCCTAGGCTATTGATAATCCTTCAGGAGTGCTAGATCTCAGGCTCGGATGGACCAGCCCGACCCACCGCCAGCCAAGATCGGACGCTACGACATCGTTCGCCGACTCGGGGTGGGCGGCATGGCCGAGGTGTTCGAGGCCCGCTCGCCCGGCGCGGCCGGCTTTTCGAAGACCGTCGTCGTGAAGCGGATGCTCCCGCATCTGTCGCACCAGCCGTATTACGCCAATATGTTCGTGCGCGAGGCGAAGATCGCCGCGTCCGTGAACCACCGCACCGTCGTGCAGGTGTTCGAGCTCGATCAGCTGGAGAGCGGCGAATACTTCATGGTCATGGAGTTCGTGCGCGGGCCCGACCTCCGGCAGATGCTGGCCCGCGCCGCGCAGGTGAAGCGCCGCTTGCCGCCGTGGTTCTCGGTGTACTGCGTGGCCGAGGTCCTCGACGGCCTCGACTACGCCTACAACGCCCTCGACGATAAGGGGCAGCCGCGGAAGATGATCCACCGCGACGTCACGCCGTCGAACATCTTCGTTTCGATGCTCGGCGAGGTGAAGCTGGGTGACTTCGGCGTCGCCCGCGACGACACCTTCGCCTCGGAGACGCGCGCCGGGCAGCACAAGGGCAAGGTCGCGTACATGGCGCCCGAGCAGCTGCTCAACCAGGGCGTCGACGGACGGGTCGACGTGTTCTCCGCGGGCGTCGTGCTCTGGGAGTGTCTGACGCAGAGCCGCC
>Ga0105047_10013995_pt1 | contig 12759 bp, 8 predicted proteins | sample MAT04_FD_78384 | JGI IMG/M metagenome (GOLD analysis project Ga0105047, IMG submission 78384) | Freshwater microbial communities from Lake Fryxell liftoff mats and glacier meltwater in Antarctica - MAT-04 (megahit assembly) | ecosystem: Environmental > Aquatic > Freshwater > Ice > Liftoff... | reverse complement strand
CCGGCGACTTCCACCGGCGGCTTCGCAGCCACGCCGTTGTCCGCTGCGCGGAGTGTCTTCAACCAGGCATCCCAATCGAATGAATACTCGCCTTCGCTGCGTGCGGTGATTTTCTGCTCGTGGACGATTCGAGAAAGCTCGTCAATGTAGTATCCGTAAGGCTTTTTCAGAGGCCACGCTTCCCCCTGCATCAACGCCTGCTGCTTTCGTACGGGCCAGCCGGTGACAATCGCATGAAGCAGAGAGGCTTCAATCGTTTCAACTCGCGCCACGAGTTCGGGGCGCGCTGCAACCTTTGTCTTGGCGCTCTGCAGCAACGCATATCCATCGTGCATCAGTTTTGGCGACAGATAAGACGAGAGCACCGAATCGCTGACGCCCACAAACGACTTGCTTGAAGCATTCTGCAACAGATCGATATACGCCGCCACATCAGGGCCAGCGGCTTCGTAGTATTCCCGCACGAACTGATCGATCAGCGCCCGACCCTCGAGCGAAGGATTCCACATCAGTTTCGCCAGCACCCACTGTTTCAGCACCGCAAAATCCCCGCCGGGTGAGTGACGGTTTCCCTGCTCAAACAGCCCCTTCACACCATGATCGACGAAGAACCGGTTGTTGGTCCCCAGCGCGTAAAGATTCGGATGCGGATGAACGTAGTTCCTGAAGTTGGTGATGTAGTCCCAGACGTACAGCCGGTCGCAGATCTTCGACCACGCTTCCAGGTCGTCGGCGAATGCTTTGTTGATCGGATCGCTGTATGGCTGCGCGAAAGAGCATTCGTAGCTGCAAAGACGAATGATGACGTTCGGGCGAGGCTTGGTTATTTTTGGCGCGTGCCGGGTGTATTGATACGCCAGGGTATCGATTGCGATGTTGGGATAATCCCTGGCAATGTCATCGGCAATGGCATTCACAAAGCGCAACACGGGACCCGCGGCGCTGCCTTCTTCGGCTTCAATTGCGAGGCACGCTGAACACTGACATCGCACCTGGTGGTCATCCTGGGAAACCGAGATAATCGCGTTCACGTCGGGCGGCACGCTTTTCGCAATGTCTCGAACCTTTCCCTTCACATATTGGAGCAGTTCGGCATTGGAAAGGCACAACTGGGCGTTTTCCGGCGGGGCGATGCGTTTGCCATCAATTTCGGCAAACGACTCGGGATGCGTCGGGAACAACTCTTTGTGCGGCGCGAGCAACGCAAACGTGTGAACAAAATATGGACCGGCATATATGGTGTGTCCGCCCTTCTCAGCAGGGATCTCGGACGAACTACCGTTGATCTTATTTCGAACCGCGGTGTCGATGTCGAACATGCCGATGGCGTGAATTTCGCGGTACTCAAGCTTCCGTGTGAAGCGGATGTCGAGATCGGCAACCGCAAGCGTTGGAACCTTTGGGGTAAGCGTTTCACCAGGATTCCACCAGCGGAAGCCAACCTGATCTTCAAGGAAGGTTGAAACCGCGTAGATCGTCCCGCGGGTGGCAACTTCTGCTCCAGTGAGGATGATGTCTCTGCCGACGGTGCGAACGACCATTCCCTCGTTGCCAAGCGATTTGACGGAAAGATCGAGCTTGGGATCGACAACCCGTGCCGCCCCCGGACCCACCGCGATGACCGGCTGACCTTTCGCGGCGGTTGGATCGACGATCTGGAATACAGCGCCAGTCGCCAGTTTCAGATGATCTGCAAGCTCTTTCGCTGCAAATCGCTCGGTCGCCGAGGCATCGCCAGCAAGGGTAATCAGGGCAATCGCCTTGCCGTTTTCGGCAATCAGCCGCGTATCGGCAGCTGCCGCGCGGTGTCCAATGGAGGCAATCAGGCATATCGCCAGGACAACTTGGGAAAGGTTGGTTCGTCTGCTTTTCATAGGAATTTATTGTGGAATCCAGAGGCCGTTATTTGGATTGATCCAGATCTTGTAATGAAGATTCTCCACATGTCCGTCGACCATGACGACGTTGGATCGTCCGGAGTGAACCTTGGGATGCCCGCCGTTAAAGTTATACCAGGGTGCTGCGCCCCCACTGTTTACACCCGAGTTGGTGTCCTTTATCCCATCGCCGTCGGTGTCCATGTCAGGCGCCCAGACCGCATAGGAGTAGATGAATCGATACCCCTCGCCAAACAGGATCAGTTTTGAAGATCCCCGGATCTTGGTGACCCGCATTTGTGTCCATTTATAACCAGGCATCACCGCGTAATTGAATGGGGCACGGAACTTCGCCCATGTGCTGTTCGCGGGTTGATAATACGCACCATAATTTGCGGAGATGTAGGTTTCCGGATCGGTCGGACAACGTCTCATCGGCTTGTAGAAGTTCTCCACCCAGGCGTTGTATTGCTGGGTGGGAGTAAGTGAAAGGTCAATCACTTTCATGCCCAGGTACTTGGCGATGGCACTGTCCCACATCGTGCCGTAGGTTCCCGATCCGTCCGACATGAACGGCGGGAGGAAGCCCTTGTTCTCGTTCACATACATCTGCACCGCAAACCCCCACTGCCGCATATTGCTGGCGCACGCCACCTGCTGGGCCGCGCCGCGGGCGCGAGCGAGCGTGGGCAGAAGTACGGCGATCAGCAACGCGATAATGCCAATCACCACCAGCAGTTCCACCAGGGTAAATCCGATCAAGCGACGGATAGATGTGCAAGTTCTGGTCATTACAGATGCCTCCGACAGTTACTGTGAAATTGGCAACCCCCCGGGCTTTCCGGTGGATGCTCTCCATTGAATCGGCGCGTGCAGTACGACTTCGATCTGCTTCTCTGAATCATGATCCATCAGTCCCTTGAGATGTCTTGCGGCCCGCCTCGCTGCGTCGATCCACAAAGCGGCGGTATTGGGGGCGCTCAGGGGGACGAGATGGGTCTGCGGAAGCGAATCGTTGATAGCGACCAGGGAAAGATCTTCCGGAACACGCAGACCTTTCTGATGACAGGTTCTGAAAGCAGCCGTTGCCATGAATTCATCCTGCAGGATGACCGCGGTGGGTTGACCGTCCAGCATCTCGGGCAGGGTGCTGGTGTCAGATGGGCCTTCGGTCAACCGCCGAATGATGTGGTCAGGGTTTTCGAGGCGATATCGATCGGCAAATTCGCGAATCAGGTTTTCTTCGAACCCTCGGAAGCGGGTCTCTTCGTAGGAGACCCAGGCAATGCGACGATGCCCCAGATCGACCAGTTGCTGGATTGCTTCCCGCATGACGGACTGGGCGTCAATTGACACCGACGAAAAATGCAGTTCCGGCCAAAGTCCGTCGCCATGGATCAAGACTGTCCGAATGGAAGACTTCGCCAGTTTCGCCATCTGGTCGGCAGGCGTGTCCGCGTTCGCCCAGACCAGAGCGCCGGTCACCCCGCGGGCCAGCATGGCCTCGCCTGCATCGAGCCAGAACTGAGAATGGTCATAGGAGATCAGCGACAGCGCACAGTCCCGTTGATCCAGTTCGGTCATGGTGCCTTGGATCATGAGTGCGGCCACCGGGTGGGCACGCGTTCCGGTCTGCATGGACTTCGGGAGGACTATCGCAACCCGCTGCGCCAGTTCGGTGGATCGGATCTGCTGCACAAAGTTCCCCACGCGCGGTTTTTTCACGATAACCCCAGCTTCCACCAGCTCTTCCAATCCACGGCGGACAGTCAGATGACTCAGGTCCAGATCAATGGCGAGTTGCCGTTCCGACGGTAGCTTGTGCCCGGGACGATAAAACCCGGAGCGGATGCGCTCCAATAGTGCCTCGCGGACATGAATCTTTTTGAGTGTGACGGGCATCAACGCTTCAGCACCTCGTAATATCACGAGTATATCAACGATTTTAGGCACCGCAACAAAAAAATCGTCAAGTTAAATAAGCGGTGGGAGAGCCAATATTCTTGGTTATCCAGCAGTATCGCAGCACTTTCTTTACGGCCAAGATACCGCCGCTTTTGCATCTATATAGACTCGCCAACAGCGTGTGATATACATGTGATTACAGCCACGGTGGTGATTTTTGGGATGGCGGGCGGGTTGGCGGGCCTTTTCGAGATCGAACCGCGAGGCAGAAAGACTTGTCTGGTGATCGAGTCGGCGAGGTCGATCTGATCGAATAGGGATCGTCCGCGGTATGTCTGTATGTCTCGATGAGACTGCGACTTAAGCTGTGAATGCGGTGACGTTTATGCAGCGAAAGAGAGAGTCATCTTACGCAGAGATGAAAACTTTTGTGCCTCAGCGGCGTTTTTGCTTTGAATGAACAGCCGAAGCGAGTTAGTTTGACTGGCGTTGTAACCATGTCACCTTTGGAGGTCTTAAAGACAATGCATCTTCGACGTAGCACCCTTGTTGTTCTTGGCTTGATCGTCAGCACCTTTGTTGCCAGAAGTTCATCTGCAATCCTGCTTTACGACAAAACTTACCGTAACAAATCCGCGCCCACGGGGTCGTCTGCTAATTCCGGCTGGCAGTGGACGGGCAATTGGGGCGGGATTCTGGGCGTTCCGATCGCCAAGAATTACTTTGTCGCCGCCTCCCATATTGGCGGAGGCGTGGGGCAAAACCTCACCTTGAACGGCAAAAACTACAAAGTAACCGCTGTGTATAACGATCCGAACAGCGACCTGAACATCTATAAGACCAGCACGTCGTTCAGTTCCTGGGCGCCTATTTTCACGGGTTCATCGGAAGTGGGCAAGACCGCGATGCTCTATGGGCGCGGAACGCAGAAGGGCGCTGAAGTGAAGGTCGGCAGCACGCGCAAGGGCTGGAAATGGGGCGCATCGGATGGCTTAAAGAGTTGGGGACGCAATAAGGTTCGGACAACGTTGCAAGGCGGATCGGGCATTGGGTCGGTCCTCGGATTCACCTTCGATCGCACCAGCAGCAACGGTGGGGACAAAGTCGATCAGGAAGGGATTTTCTCCGCAGGCGATTCATCCGGCGGGGTGTTCATCAACTCAAATAACAAGTGGTATCTCGCGGGGATGATCTATTCCGTCGAGACGCCTTACAAGACATCATCTTCGGGCAGCACGTTTGACGCGGCGATCTTCGACAAGGGTGGACTGTATTACAATAACAGTTTTGTGTCTGACACAAGCAATGACATTCCTGCGTATATGTACGCGACGAGGGTCAGCACCAACCAGAACTGGATCAAGAGCGTCATCGGATCAACCGCTGCGTCCGCGAGCGTCGGAAGCGTCGTTCCCGAACCCGCAAGCACCGCGATCATCGCTGGCGGGCTGGCGATGCTGGGTCTTCGCCGCCGCAAGTGATTCCTGATCTTCTGCAAAAACAACTCACCCGCATACGCATGTATGCGGGTGTTTTTATTTCGTCATTGCGCGAGAGCCTTCGCGCGTCGTCAAGCCATCAACCCAGCACCTCGAGATTCCCTCGAATCCCCGACATCGAGGGAAATATCGGAGAAGTTCCAACTGGCATTATCGAGAAAAGACTGTTTTGCGGGATGATTTGCTTGGGAACGCTCGGGCTGGCCCATGACAGCCTCGCAACGCCACGACCAACATTTTGATAGTAGTCCAGCTGGATCGAGTATTTCACTCCGGCGGTGAGGGCGATGGTGGCGGAATCTTCCTGCGGGGTTACGGCGTTTCCCCAATTCGCGAAGAGCAGCATGACGTCGAGGCTGTTGACGATCGTGTCGCCATTCAGGTCGCCCGTCTGCACCGTCGCATTGCCTCTTCCGAAGTTCCCGCTGATGACGTTGAAGTCGTCGGTGTTGATGACACCGTCCTGCGTCACGTCGCAGGCAAGGGGACGGTCGGTCCAGCGATTGATCAGCTGTTGCCCGTTCACCCAAAGTCGAACCCCGTCATCGGCGCGGGTGTAGAACGTGTAGGTTTCGGTACTGGCAGGCGAGACCGCGCCTGTCCAGCGAGCGGAATAAGTATTGCGATCAATGCCGCTCAACGGCGCATTGCTGCTCCAGTCGAACCCGACGTTCGAATCGACGCGACCGACACTGGTGCCGGTGAAATCGAAGTTGTTGAAATAGGTCGCGGACAAGCCGTCGCCGCCGCTTAGCGGAAGCAGCAGTTCCAGCGTTTTGCGGGCATTCAGTCGCCCGTTTGCCTGAACCATGCCTGTCAGGGACGGGATGAGATCCGCACCCGCCACCAGCGCCGCGCGCACCTGCAGGTAAGTGGCATTGGGCACCGCCGCCGCCGCAAGTGCAACGACGCCAGTCACCAGCGGAGCAGAATCGCTTGTTCCCGTTGAACCCGTGTAACCATTTCCGGGACTCGTGGACGAGATGCCCACTCCGGGCGCCGCGAGCGCCACGCTCACTGCGCCGTAATTCGAGAAGCTTGCAAGCACATCGTTCTGGTCCGTAGCAGCAACTGAGATGACATTATCCACAGCATAGGACGCGGGAAATGTGGGCATGATGTCGTTGTCATCACCCACGTAATCCCCCCCGCCGTTCCCTGCGCCAGCGACGAACAGGATGCCGTTTGTTTTCAGATTGAGAATCGTGTCCTGAAAGATCAGGCTATAGGAGTTATTAACCCAACTGGCGTTCACCGCCTTCAGGTTGACCCCTGCTTGCTTCTGCTTGATCGCATAGTTGATTCCACTGAGCGCCCCGCTGCTTGCTCCAAGTCCTGTGTTCGCGATGAACTTCAGGGGCATCATCTTCACCTGCCACGCAACGCCGGACACGCCCAGCGAATTATTCCCTCTAGCCCCGATCTCGCCGGCAACAATTGTCCCGTGGCTATTGTCGTCCATGGGATCATTATCATTGTTGACCCAATCCCAGCCGCGCACATCGTCGATGTAACCGTCAGCGTCATCGTCGATTCCGTTGCCCGCAATTTCTGCGTAGTTCTTCCAGATGTTCGTCGAGAGATCGACGTGGTTGTAATCGATACCGCTGTCAGGGACCGCGATAACCACGGATGGACTGCCGGTGCTCAGTTCCCATGCTTCCGGGGCGTCGATGTCATGATCGTTCGCCTGATGCAGCGCCCACTGGCCGCCGAGAAGCGGATCATTGGGCATCACCGCGGATTGATAGATCGCGTAATCAGGCTCAATCGATCTGATGTCCGACACTTCCGCAAGCGACGCTTTGATGTCTGTCAATGTCGCTGCGCGGTCGGAATGCAGGAGAAAGGTTTGCCCGTCTCCCAGGTTCTGGGTGAAGCGCGGCGACAGTGTGGATTCAAGCAGCGACAGCGATGAGTTCAGCTTGCCGATGCTTTTGGACTGCGGAGACTTAAATTCCACCAGCCACTGCCCAGCCTTTGCCCACTCCTGATGACCATTGGCGACGATCGCAACAAAGTCATCATTGAGCAGAGTCTGCGCACTCACGCTGAAATGGCGTCGCGATTCAAGGGGCTCGGCGACGAGACAACAAGAGGTACCTAGCCGCGAAGTGCATTCGCAGCGAACAAACATCCGGGGCATCGAAGCCCTCCACTACCCACCCTGAACAAAAGGAACTCTCGCCAACACATCAAAGGGAGATGCGCTACAACGGCTTATAGGGTCTACGCTATCAACCCGAATGGAGTTCTCCCAAATTTGCCGTGATGGTGCAAGCACAATAGGAGTTCTTCCTCTACCTGCAATTTTTTTGGCGAAGTGACATTCAAAAGTTGGGAACGGTGGGGTGATTAGCTAAGATCGCAAGTCAAAGGAGTCTAGTGGTATGCCAAAGTTAACTGTTGAGGGTGTTGGTGTGTTTGACGTCTCACAAGACCAACGTCTGGTGCTTGCACTCACAGACGTAGCAAAGATCGACCAGCTTCATGCCTGCGGCGGCAACGCCCGCTGCACCACTTGCCGCGTGCAGTTTGTGGAAGGTGAGCCGGATGAGATAACGCAAGCAGAGAAGGAAGTGCTTGAAACGCGGGGGCTTCTGGGCGTGCAGAACATCAGGCTCAGCTGTCAGATCAAGTGTTCGAATGACATGACAATCCGGGCGATTTCCCGTCTTGCAGGCTCCGGAAGAGCGAATGCTGGCTCCAAGCCTGCAGAGCAGATTGAGCCTTCACCCGTCTGGGTAAAAAAATAACGGGCTGTTACGCTGCCACCCGCAGGTTGCCCGCTTCCTCGATCTGCACGTCCACGCTGCAGCCGAGGAGTTCTTCAAGCATCCGGAATTTCTTTCGCCGGCGGAAGACACGCTTCGCTTTGCTGGAGACATCATCAAGATGGCAGATCACCTGCAGCCGGCGACCTCGCATCGTGAAGGTGATTTTCGGCGGCGCCAGTTGGCGATTGTCCAGCCCGTCCGCGGCACGCAAAATTGCAATCAGTGTGCGGAGACGCTTGCGTCCGTCGCCGGAAGAGAGGATCTCGTCAAAGCCCACGGGCGGAACCGCACCGCGATGGTAGCGCGTGAAGTAGATCAGCGCCCGGCGTTCCGGATCGGTCAGGGGAAGGAAGCGATCAGCCGCGATCAGCCGCGCACCCAGTGTCGGATGACGTTTATCGGAAAGTCGTCGCCCCACATCATGAACCAGGCACCCCAGGCGCAACAGCCGCAGATCCGAAGTGCCGAAGTCGTGCAGATGGCGCGTGAGTTTGAAAAGGGTCTCGGCGATGGTGACGACGCGGCGTTCATGGTCGATTCGACCAAGCCGGCGATGCACCCAGCGCTCAACAACGTGCTGTTTCACAGAAAATGACGACAAAACTTCCTGGTCCCGATTCATGCCGCGCCTCTTGACTCCGTTCAGTTGTCGGACAGCCTGGACCATCTTTTTACATACGATGCTCAATATCGGCGGTTCCACCGCATCCGACTCATAGTCTATCGCACAAAACGCCGAAATCACGCGAAAAGATCGTGAAGATTTGGTTTGCCTTGTGCCTGGTGGTCGATCTGCCCTGCGCCCATTCACTCACCTGAGACTTCCGCGTAGACTTCAGGCACGAGATGCCATCGATCAAAAGCGAAAGCTATCGCCACGAACGCAAAGCCATCACGATTTCGGCCGTGGTGGGGGTTGTCCTGCTGATTCTGAAGTTCGCCGCCTATGCCCTCACCGGGTCGGCGGCGATCTTCTCCGATGCCCTGGAATCCATCGTCAACGTCCTGGCAAGCGGGTTCGCCCTGTATGCCATCATCCTCGCCCACGCCCCCGCCGACGAAGAACACCCTTACGGCCACGGCAAGATTGAGTTCCTGTCTGCCGGGTTTGAGGGCGGGCTGATGCTCCTCGCCAGCGCCGTCATCTTCTTCAAGGCCGTCGAACAATTCGTCCGCAGACCCAAGCTGGAGGATCTTGGGGCAGGCCTGATCCTGCTCGTTGTGGCGATGGTGGTGAATGGGTTGGTTGGGGGATACCTGGTGCGATCGGGCAAGAAGTCCGGATCAATCACGCTTGAAGCAGATGGCTGGCACCTTCTCAGCGACGCCATTACTTCCGGTGCGGTCATGGTGGCGCTGGGACTCATCCAACTCACCGGCTGGAGCTATCTCGATCCCATCGCCGCTGTATTCGTGGCGGTCTACATCGTGCTGGTGTCTCTCAGGCTCCTCAAGCGCAGCGTCGCCGGGTTAATGGATCAGCAGGACATTGATGACGCCCGCGCCATCTCCGCAATCCTCGATTCACACCTCGGTGCAACCGGCAAACCGCCACGCATCTGCTCGTATCACAAGCTGAGGCTCCGCCACAGCGGACGATATCACTGGGTGGATTTCCACATCCTCGTGCCCGCGGGTCTGACCATTGACGAGGGACACCAGGTCGCCAGTTCAATTGAATATGAGATCGAGTTGATGCTGGGCGAAGGCAACGCCACCGCGCACGTCGAACCTTGCTCTGAAAAAGAGTGCCAGACCTGCCCCGCGCATATCTCGAAGGTGAATTGACCGGCTTGGTGAATGAAATCACACCAATGCTGGGGTCCCACTCAAGCGTGCGGGTTGTCCGCGACCGTCGTCCCCCTGAGAGCGTGCGAGTTTGGGGCAAAGGCCCCGTAGCGTGGGCGTCTCGCCCACGGATTTTAAGCTTTTCAGATGTGGCCGGGACGCCCACGCTGCGGGAATTCGCCAAAAGCTCACCCGCGCTGAGCGAAGCGAAGAATCCATGTTCCGATGCCAGATGCTTCGCTTTGCTCAGCATGACACGGAGCGGGAAGGAGTTTCCGAATGAAAATGGTTACTCCCTCACCTGCGATTTCGCCGAATCTTCGCCCCCATGGTCTTGGGAGGCATGGGAATGGGCTTATCAATCCCCGGTATCGTGATCATCTGCACCTGCGGCTGGGCTGCTTGCTGCGCCTGTCCTTCCGCGGGTCGCGCGCCGGGCTTTTCGTCGGTCCAGTCGCGCGGGGTGGGTGATGGCACGAATCCCTCCACCTCGCCGCGGGTGATTTCCATATTGATCAACTCTTCCACGCGGGTAAGTTCCTCGCCCTGGTCCTTGCCGACAAACGTGTACGCCTTCCCTTTCGCACCCATGCGTGCGGTGCGACCCACACGATGCACGTAGGCCTCGGGGTCTTCGGGAATGTCGTAGTTCACAATGTGCGAGATGTCCGCCACGTCGATCCCGCGCGATGCAAGGTCGGTGGCAATCAGCACATCGAACTTCCCCTTGCGGAAGCCCTGCATGACGCGGTCGCGCTTGGATTGCTTTAGATTCCCGTGAATCTCGCGACACTCAATGCCATCGGCGTGCAGTTTCTTCGCCAGCTTTTCCGCACCGCGCTTGGTCCGGCAGAAGACAATGGCAAGCTCAGGCTGTTCACGTTGGATGAGCGCCAGAAGCAGGCGATATTTGTCCCAGGGATGAACGGAGAAGTAGCATTGTTCGACGAGCGCAACGGTGGGTTTGTCGTTCGCACCAGGCGCGATGAGCTTTTCCACCGGCTCGCGCATGTAGCGACGCGCAAGACGATCAATTTCGTCGGAGATCGTTGCGGAGACAAAGATGGTCTGCGGGTGACGGCGTTTCGGTCGGGCGTGTGTCGCTTCTTCAGATTCCTCTTCCGGTTCTGAAGACAAGACTGCTGAAGCAGGCTCGCCAGCTTTGTCGTTTTCTTGTCCCCCTTCGTGCCTCCTTGCCTCCGTGCCTTCGTGCCTCTTTTCTTCCCCTCCGTGCCTGTCGCCCTTCTGCTCCCCCTTAATCACCAGACTATCCACCCGCGACAGAATCCTTCTGATGTCATCCCGGAAACCGATGTCCAGCATGCGGTCGACTTCATCGAGCACGATAAACCGAACATTGTTAAATTGGATTACGCGACGTTCGAGCAGATCCAGCACGCGTCCCGGCGTGCCGACAAGAATCTCCGGGTGGGTTTTCAATTGCTTGATTTGCGCCACGATCTTCGATCCGCCGAAGACGGCAAAGGTGCGGATGGGGGTGAACTTCCCGAGGCGCTGAATCTCGGTTTCCACCTGCACGCAAAGCTCGCGGGTGGGGACGAGAATAATCGCCTGGGTCGCCACGCCCTTGTTGCACATCGACAACAGCGGAATCGCAAAGGCGGCGGTCTTCCCGGTGCCCGTTCTAGCCTGCCCCAGAATATCCACCCCCGCCAGCGCGCGGGGAATCAGCAGTGCCTGAATCTCCGACGGCGTGATAAACTTCTCCACCGCCAGTGCGCGGAGGATGGATTGACGGATGCCAAGCTTGGCGAATTCTTCAGGAACGGGGGGGTGTTCGGACTTGTCACTCATTCTGGAGTGAATTGTAGGGAAGATGGGGAAAAGCGAAAGAAGGGAACCACAGATGAACAAAGATGAACGGGGATGAAGCATTCATCTCCAGTTCCAATTTTCCTGTCTTTGCTCATCCCTGCTTATCTGTGGTTTCAAGCTTCAACCGTTAAACAACTGCCTCTCATATAGCTGCTGGTAGGTTTCGCAGGTTTTCAGCAGTTCCTCATGCTTGCCCTGTCCGACGATCTTTCCCCGGTCGATGACGACAATTTCGTCGGCGCTCAGGATCGTGCTGAAGCGGTGGGCGATGACGAACGTCGTACGCTCGTGCATGATCGACTCGATCGCCTGCTGGATCAGGTGTTCGGACTCGGCATCGACCTGACTCGTGGCTTCGTCGAGGATGAGGATGGGGGTCTGACGGAGGATGGCGCGGGCGATGTTGATGCGCTGTCGCTGCCCGCCGGACAGTTGGCCGCCCATTTCGCCGAGGATGGCATCGTAGCCATCTGGCTTTTCCATGATGAAGTCGTGTGCGAACGCTCGTTTCGCAGCAGCAATGATGTCATCCCGGCTGGCGGAGGGAATGCCATAAGCGATATTGTCCGCGACGGTGCCGGGAAAAATCACCGCTTCCTGCGTCACCACACCAATCTGCCCGCGCAGCGACCGCAGCGTCGCTTGCTGGATATCGACCCCATCAATCAGAATCCGACCCGATGTCGCATCGTAAAACCTTGGCAGCAGTGCCAGAAGCGTTGTCTTTCCCGAGCCATTGCGACCCACGACGGCGATTGACGCTCCGCGGGCAACCGTCAGGCTGACATTCTCAATCGCCAGGCGATCGCTTCCGGGGTAAGTAAACGAGACGTTTTCAAACCGGATTTCCCGCCGCAGAGGCGGAAGGACAATGCGCTCGCGCTCAAGCTTCTTCTCCTTGGTGCGTTCGGGTTCGACATCCATGACCTCAAAAATCCGAGCCGCGGCGGCGTTGGAACGGGCGAGAACCGTATTCAGCTTGCTGACCTTCCGCAACGATTCCCCGATGCTCACCAGGCACGCCATCACCGCCATGAAGCTGGTTGGATCGAGTTGCGGCAATCCGGCGGCATTTTT
>Ga0105047_10013994_pt1 | contig 12760 bp, 11 predicted proteins | sample MAT04_FD_78384 | JGI IMG/M metagenome (GOLD analysis project Ga0105047, IMG submission 78384) | Freshwater microbial communities from Lake Fryxell liftoff mats and glacier meltwater in Antarctica - MAT-04 (megahit assembly) | ecosystem: Environmental > Aquatic > Freshwater > Ice > Liftoff... | reverse complement strand
GCTCCGCGCGGGTGCGTTCCTGCTCGCTGGTCTCGGCCCTATCAGCTACGTCGACGAAGTGGTTTACTTGGTAAACAGATTCCCCACCGGCGATGTCCATGACGGCGGGTATGAGCCCGAACAGGAGCTCGCCGAGCTGGTCATCCAGGGAGTCGAGGTGATGGCGACGTTCGAGCTGTCGGATCCCGATCTCACGCTGGCGGGCGACGCCACGACCCGCGCGGGGCTGGCGGCGGAGGTATTTCTGGGACCCTTCTTCGAGGTGCGCGTCATGGGGCGGCGCGCGTTCGGCCCGGCGGCGGCCACCGACTTCCTGCTCTTCGCACACGCGGCATTCTGATGACGAAACACGGGATCATCATCGCGCTGCTCGTCCTCGCCGGCCCCGCGCGCGCCGACAAGCCGGGCGCCATTCACGGGCGGGTCGTCTACGACGGGACCGCGCCGGCGCGCTCGCCGCTGAAGGTCGACGTGAACATCGACGTCTGCGCGAAACACGGGCCAGTGCTGGGCGAAGATCTGCTGGTGGGCAAGGATCGCGGGCTGGCCAACGTGGTCCTCTTCCTCGCAGGCATCACTGAGCGCGCGCCGGTCGCCCGCGACGCGAAGCTCGATCAGCGCGGCTGCGTGTTCCTGCCTCACGTCCAGTCGGTCACCGCCGGCAGCACGCTGGTGATCGGGAACGACGATCCGGTCGTCCACAACGTGCACGCGCGCGTCGACGGCGAGACCGTGTTCAACCTCGGCATGCCGCTCCGGGGCGTGCACATCAAGCGCCGCATGAAGGCGCCGGGAGTGACGGTCCTGAGCTGCGATTCAGGGCACAAATGGATGCTCGCGTACGTCGTCGTGGTGCCGCACGGGTACCACTCGACCTCGAGCGCGGAGGGTGAGTTCACGATCACGGATATCCAGCCGGGTACTTATACTCTTCGTGCGTGGCACGAGCGCCTGGGTATCATGGACGTGCCGGTGACGGTGCGCGCCGGGCTCGACACCGAGGTGACGCTGAGCTTCGGGTCGAAGAGCGCGCGCGATGTGCCGCTGACGTTCGCCACGGCGGCCGAGCCGCGCGTCACCGTCACCGCGACGATGGCGCCGGCGATCGCGACGGAGGGGGATCAGGAGGTCGCGCTCACCGCTCGCCGGGCGCAGCGCGACGTCGACCACGCGGCCGGACGGATGAGCTATCTGCGCCATTGCGCCTCCTGCCACGGCGACGCTGGCGACGGGCACGGTGAGGCCGCGCGCTGGCAGAGCTCGCGCCCGCGCGACTTCACCCGCGGCGAGATCGAGCTGCGCAGCACGCGATCGGGCGAGCCCGCGCGCGAGGAAGATCTGGTCCGCACCATCTCGCTCGGCGTCCCCGGCACCGACATGCCGGCGTGGGCTGGTGAGCTCGCGCCTTCCGAGCGCCGCCTCCTCGCGCGCTACGTGATGAGCCTATCGGATCGATACTATCAGGCGCCGCCGTCCGCGCCGGTGGTGATTCCGCAGGAGACGACGCGCGACGCGGCGTCTGTCGCGCGGGGCAAAGAGATCTGGAACAAGCTGAAGTGCAACCAGTGTCATGGTGACGATGGCGGGAGCCCCGGCGCCTCTCACCGGCTGGTCGACGACTGGGGCGAGGACGTCGACGCCGCCGATCTGCGGCGCAGCGTGTACAAGAGCGGCCCGCTGCCAGCCGATCTCTACCGCACTCTCGTGACAGGCCTCTCCGGCACGCCCATGCCGGCTTTTTCCGATCTGATCAGCCCCAGCGAGACCTGGGATCTGGTGCACTTCATCCAGACGCTCGCGCGCGAGCCTGGGTTGTTCGACTGGCTCTTCTCGAACGAGAAGGAGTAGGCTCCGCGCGTGAGAACGCGCATCGCCCTGACGCTACTCCTCGCGAGCTCTTGCTCCTGCGAGGATGATCCGATCCCGGGTGCGCTCGACGCCACCGCCGGACCGGGCGCCGACGCCGCCGTCTCGAGCGGCGGTGACGCCGGTGGCGGGAGCACGATGCACCGCGGCTTGCGCGTGGATCCCGATCGCGCGCGCCTCACCACCGACGGCGTGGTCCCGGCGCGACAGACCTTCCGCGCGATCGCTACCAAGAGCGACGGCACGCCCGAGGACGTCACCGCGCAGTCGACCTTCGTCCTGCAAAATCCCGGTCTGGGCACGCTCACCGGTCCGAGCTTCTCCGGCCTCGTCGGCGGCACGTCGGGGTTGGTGGCGACGTTCGGGACGCTCACCGGCACCGCCTCGATCGAGGTGGTCGCCGAGCGCGTGCTGGTCGATCCGGGCGTTCCGCCGGGCACGCCCATGGTGTTCGAGAACGCGCCCGCGGATCCGTCGAGGGCGCCGAAGCTGGTGTATCCGAACGACGGCGTCCTGTTGCCACCCAACCTCGGCGGCATCGAGATCCACTGGGAAAAGGCTGATCGCGGCGATGAGCTCTTCGAGGTCCGCTTCGAGAGCGCGCTCGGAACGGTGCTGGCGTACGTCCCTTGCGCTCCGCTCGGCCGCGGCTGCCTCTACACCCCCGACGCCTCGGCGTGGCGCCTGCTCGCGGACAGCCACCGCGGGCGCGATGCGCTGCGTATCACCGTGCGCGAGACCGATGCGCGCGGCAGCGGCGTCGGCCAGTCGGCCACCATCTCGGTGCGCTTCGCCGCGCAGCCGGTGCTCGGTGGCCTCTACTACTGGACCACCTCGAACGGCACCGCGATCATGCGCGTCGACTTCGGCGCGCAGACCGCGCCCGAGCGCTTCTTCCCGTTCAACGGCGGCGGCTGCTTCGGATGCCACGCGCTCTCACGCGACGGGCGCAAGATGACGCTGAGCCGCGACGGCCAGAACCAGGGCCAGATCCGCGGGATCGACGTGGCCGCCCGCGCGATCATCTTCGGCGCCGACGATCAGGAGCGCGAGCAGTTCCAGTCATGGAACCCGACCTCCGATCGCTTCGCGGCGATCTACGGCGATCGCGCGCAGGGCCGCGAGGACATCCGCATCCGCGACGGCAACGACGGGCACGTCATCGAGACCATCGCGCTGGGCGTCGAGCCAACCCACCCCGACTGGTCGCCGAGCGGCGATCGCATCGCCTTCACCCACGTCACGGTGCACGGCACCTCCCAGCGGCCGGGCCGCGGCGCGATCGCTTACGTGAAGAAGATAGCCAACATGTGGGGCGCGATGCAGACCCTCGTCCCCGCGGAAGATACTTACAATCGATACTATCCGGCTTACTCACCCGACGGCACCTTCCTGGTGTTCGACGAGTCGCGCTGCAACGGCACCAGCACCTACGGTGGTGAGTGTGATGGCGACGCTGATGACAACGCTCGCCTGTGGACCATCGACGTCGACGGCGCGAACAAGGTCGAGCTCACCCGCGCCAACACGCCCGGCGTCGGCGATGGCACGACGACCACGCTCGCGAACACGTTTCCCAAGTGGGCGCCGTTCGTCGATCCACTCCGCGCCGACGGCACCGGCCGGGTGATGTGGATGACCTTCTCTTCGCGCCGAAATTATGGCCTGCGCGAGCCGAGCGGCAGCAATCAGCAGCTGTGGATGGTGGCGGTCGATCCGGATCTCGCGACGCGCGGGATGGATGGCTCGTACGCCGCTTTCGCGCTGCCGTTCCAGGACCTTTCGACGTCGAACCATGTCGCGCAGTGGGCGACGCAGATCGTACCCCCGACCAACGCCGATGGTGGCGTCGGTCCGGGCGCGGACGGCGGAGGCGCCGGGATGTGCATCGACATCGGCGGCCCCTGCACGCCCGGAGTCAGCATGTGCTGCTCGGGGTTCGTGTGCTTGCCGCAGGGCGGCGAGGTCTTCGTCTGCCGGCCGTCGATCTGATCAGCAACGCGAGGAAGAAGAGAGACGGATCTCCGCGGGTGGTCGCGCACCCGCCGCCCCCGCCGTCGACGATCCCGCCATCCGCAATGCCCGCGTCCGTGGTGCTCACGGTCCCGCAGACCCTTCGCGGCGCGGACTCCTGACCCACCAGGTCGACCGCCGTGACATCGACGCAGCGATCGCCGCTCGGCCGCACGATCAGGAGCAATCCCGGCGGCACCGCGCCTTCCACGGTCGTGCCGCCCGATCGCGCCACGTAGCCGGCGAGACCGCCTTCGTCCGTCCCGCTGGCGCCGATCACCAGCTGGCCACCGCTGTCGTCGAGCAGCCGCGCGCTGTCGAGCACCGGCGCGGTGACGTCGGTCGAGCGGGTGAGGGTGAAGGTCGTATGCACTGCGTTTCGTGTCCCGGTGACCGTGGCGCTGACAGTGCCGGGGCGGGCGTTCTGCAGGGTCGCCGTGACGGCGCAGCACCCGACGGCCGCGAGCTGGTTCGGCACGACGATGCCGTCGATGGTCAGCTCGACGCCGATGCGATCGACCGGCGGTGCGTTCGACCCGAACACCCAGATGCGCGCATTCGAGGGCGCGGTGGTGCCGGGCGCTGGGAGGATCACCGAAGGAAACGCGCTGATCGGGGGCGGCGCCCACGCTCGCCCCGGGGCGAGGACCAGCGCCCCGCCGATGATCGCGGTGCATGCGACGAGCCTTCTCACAGCTGGAAATCCTCGCGCGCGGTCGCGCGCACCACGACCTCGGCCTTGACGCGCAGCGCGCCGAGCAGCGCCGAGTACGGCTTGATGCCGAAGTCCCGTTGATCGAGGCGGAGCTCGGCGGTGCGCTCGCGGCGGGTGAGTCGGACCTCCCGCGTCACGCCGTGCAACGTGAGCTGGCCGAGGACCTCGGTGGGACCAATGGTCGTCGAGCGAAAGACGATCCGGGGATACTTCTTCACGTCGAGCACCGCAGCGCTGGCCATGGTGCGCTCGATCTCTGCTTTGGCGTCGGGGCCGAGCAGCGCCGGCGCAGCGCGACCATCCCGCATCGCGTGGACCACCTCGAGCGAGGTCGCATCGATGGTCGCGGTGAGCTGGTCGCTCTCGCGCTCGATCGCGCAGCGCTTCACGCGGATCTCGAGATCGTGCGCGACAGGCGAGAGGAGCCCTTCCTTGAAGGTCGAGACGATGATCTCCGCGTCATTCACGATCGTCGACATCTACTCGATCCACTCCACGATAGCACCTCCCGCCCCCAGCCGCCGTGATGCGCGACTCGACGATCATGCAACGAGAGCAGAGGCGGCAGCGGCAATCGAGGGCTACATCGACAACTTCTACCACGACGGCCTCCTCGCCGTCGTCCGCAACACCTGGGACCTCGACCCCTACTCAGTCTTTCGCTTCTGATCGCGAAGGACGGCCAGGATCTTCTTCAGCGGCGCCTTCACCAGACCCCGCCCGCGAAACTCCACCAGGGAGGTCTCCGGGACCTCGCGCTGCCACACCACGATCCCGTCATCGTCGCTGATCTGCTCCCACGGCGGAGCGGCGACCGCGGGGCCCACGAGGACGAGCGAGAGCGCGATCGTGACCCAGCAGCGCATGGCGACGTCGAGCTATAGCGATGCGACGACGATTCGACCATCCGGCGCGCAGGGCCGATGCGGGAAGTCATCGCGAAACCTGTCGATCGGCGGGACGTCCACGCGCGTGGGCGGCAAGATCTCTCCCGTCAGCGTCGCGCCCGTCCCGATCGCGCCGCTGGTGTTGCAGCCCGAGCAGTACACCGCGCCGTCGTCGCTGCGCGCGCAGCCGCCGAACTCACCGAGCGTCACCTCGGCGACGTGCCCGCGGATCGGCGCCGGGAGATCGAGCGGCGCGGGCTCGATGTGGCCGAGAGCCGGGCCTCCGAGCGGAACATCGCGGCCGACGCGCTCTTCTCGGCGATCGACGGGGAGGATGCGCTTGAGCACCACCCGCTTGGAGAAGGACTGGGATCCCTCGAGCTCCGCCAGGAGCACCTCGCCCGTGCCGACCGCGCCGATTCGCTGGGCGAGGCGATAGGCGCCGACGCGCTCGGTCATCGCTCTACCCTTTGCCCGTCCTTGCGCCGTAGGCAAGGCGCGCGAGCGCGGCCTGCGCGGCGGGCGCCCCGCTCCAGTGAGGCGCCGACCAGCTGCGCTGGTAACTATTCGCCGTTCATCGAGAGTATCGAGCTCTCCCGCAACGAGCCTCAACTCAATCGACGGGACCTGGCAGCCTCCGCGCGAAATTCTCGACCTGGACGTCTGCATCCCGCGAGACACCGTCACAGACGGCGCGGCGTCGAGCGCCCCCGCGGCGCGCGATCCGCAGGACGGTCTACAGGTTCAGCCGCGCTCCCGAGGCGGCGTTGTTGGTCTCGTTCAGCTCGTCGACCCGCCTTCACCGCGGCCGTGAAGGCCGCCTTCGACACGCTCTCTGGCGTCCGTTTCGCGACGGCGGGCGAGAACGGCTCCTTCCTCATCGGCAAGGCCAAGGACGTCTACGTCTCGGTGAAGGTCCAGCCTTACAGCGCCCGCATCGGCATCATCGACCGCGCAGCGTGCGCGGGAGGTGCGTCTCGGCGAGCGAGACCTGCTCGTCGATGAAGTCGGCGAATACGTCGACCCTTGTGTTCACGTTGCCTAGACCGCAGCTCGCGTTGGGGTCCCGGGTGTGCGAGCTGATGCCCGCGATCTTCTCCTGCCCGTCGATCTCGATGAGCACCGGGCCCCCTGAGTCGCCGAAGCACTGCGACTCACCCGCGTCACCGAGCGCGTTGAAGGTCGAGGCGCTGACCTCCGAGATCGTGACCTCGGCCATTCGCTTCACCAGCGCGTCCGGCTCGCGCGGTCGTCCTCGGCGACCCCGTAGCCGATCGCTCGCGCCGAGCGCGTCCCGGAGAGAGGCTCACGGTTCAGCTCGAGCGGGCGGATGGCGATTCGACGCTCGAGGATCAGCACGGCGACGTCCGGGCCACCCGCCGGTCCGTAGCCGGGGTGTGTGATCACCTTCGACACCGCCAAGGGCCTGCGGCCCACATCGAGCTCGGACCCGGTGAGTACGCCAAAGATCGGCGCGTGGATGCCGATCCGCGCGAGGCGCGAGCTCTCGACGCAATGTCCGGCGGTCAAGACGACCGTCGGGGCGATGACCTCCCCAGTGCAGATCGAGCCCCGGCTTGGGTCGTTCGCGTCGGTGGTGTAGAGCCCGACGACCGCGCGGTCACCGCGATCGAACTGTCCGCCGATGATCTCGCCGTCGGACCACTCGTCGCCTGCATCGACCCCGCCGCATCCTGCGGTTGCGCAGACGGTGACGAGCGCCATCGAGACCGCGAAGCGGACCTTCGGTGAATGAGTATTCGCGTTGGGGGGTATTCGTGACTGATCGCTGGACTTCATACTTTGGCTCAGTTTCTCCGGCCTCGCCGGCTGTCGATGACAGTTACAGTCCGCTGCAGGCTTCGAACGCCGCCGTGCAGCCCGCTCCCTCTCGACACTGCTGGCACCCCGCGGAGTCGGAGCCCGAGCACTGTCGAATGCAGTTGCGGACACTGCAGGACGTCACCTCGACGTAGCAGGTCGCGCAGCCGGGGCTGAGTCCAACGTCACTTTCGACGCAGCGCCGCATGCAGCTGGACCCGCCGAAGCAAGATCGCGCACACTCGGTGATCGCGTCGCTGACGTTCGAGGTGGCGTGCCGCTGGCTGTCGGCGGCGTTGGTACACGCGCCGCTCATGGGGCGCGAAGTTTCACGCCGAGGGCGAGTCCGCGCTCCCGGAGGTCCTCATCCACGCCCAGATGCTCGATCGACTCACGCGTGTGCTCGCGTCGGACCATCGCGTGAGCGAGGCGTGCCGCGCGCACTGGAAGACCTTCGAGTCCCAGCCAGGATTTTGGGACGAGCACAACGTCTTCGAGCGGGCGAAGCTCGTCTCGGTGAACCTCGGCATCGATAAGTACAACGAGACCCACCGCTCTGGACAAGTCGACCCCAATACGCTGGCGGGCATCTTGCCGCTCAACATCATGGAGGCGTGGACGGTGGATCAGTACTGGGCCGCCACCGGGCCGCCAGAGGCGAGGCGCGGGCACGCCGACAACGCGTTCGCAGGTTGGGCGCTCGCGACCCACGGCCCCCAGGGCGAGGGGCCCGCGACGCTGTCCCCCGACGGCAAGATGATCGAGCTCCACCAGAAAGCCACCAAGTCCTGGGACGACCTGTACGCGACGTGGAACATGGGGTTCGTCTTCGGCGTCTCGGGCGACCTCAAGTATCTCACGAAGCTCGTCATCCCCGAGGTGAATGACTACGCGGACAGGCCGGGTGAGTACATCAACAAGCGCGCGATCGCGCTCCACCTCACCATGATCAACAACGCGATGGAGGGCCTGAAGGGTTCGCGAAGTTATGTGAGCTGGGCGGACCCCGAGCTCGGCGCGCTGTGGGGGACGACCAACGCGGAGAGCGCGAAGTCTTACGCTGCCGAGGCGCGCGCGCGCTCTCGCTGAGGCGCGCTCACGGGGTGACGGTGAAGCGCACGAGCAGGAGCGGCTCGCCGGCGACGTTGGCGGCGCCCGAGCCGATGATCTCGTCGCCGAGCACCGTCAAGAACCGCATGCTCAGCCGCGCTCGGCTCGTCGCCGCGCACAGCGTCCCTCGCGGGCTCAGCTGGCCGAGCGCTCCGAAGTCGCCCCCGACGAGCAGTCGCTCGCGGAAGGGGAGCAGGACTCGGATCGGCACCGCGAGCGGCATGACGCGATGGGGATCCGGGAGCTTCTCGAAGCCGAGGCTCTGCGCGCGCACCCTGTCTAGAGTGCACCGCCGTCGAGGTGCACTAGCTAAAACGGCCGACCCAGGAGAGCCGCCGCAGCAGCGCGGTCTGCGGGGTTCATGAGAACCCACTCGTGAAGGATGCGCTGGGCGTCGTCCAGGCGGCCCACCGCGATCAATGACGCCGCGTACTGGATATTCGCGGCTCGGTTTCGGGGGTCCTTCTCGCGCAGCTGTGCGAAGTACGGGAGCGCTTCCGCGTGCCGCCTCGTCGCCACCAGGGCGAGGGCGAGGTTCGTGATCGCCGGAACGTGATCCGGCCGAACCGCGAGCAGCCCTCGCAGCTCGCCGATCGCCTTGTCCCAGGCTCCGATCCTCGAGTAAGCGACCGCGAGGTTCGTTCGCGTCGGCGCTGCGCTCGGATCCAGCCGAGCCGCGAGCTGGAGCGCCTCGATCGCCTTGAAGGAGTCTCCGATCTCGAGCCGATATGTCCCTTGCTGGGTCAAGGTCTCGGCGTCTCCGCGCGCGAGCGGGATCGCTTCGACCCCTCGGATCGCCACCGTCAGCTCCTCGGCCGTGACGGGGCGAAAAAACGCGCGCGCGAGGCCTCGCGGGCCGATGATGAACGTCGCAGGTAGACGGACCTCATCCCCTTGCCGAGCGAAGAAGGTACCCAGGATCTCTGGGGTCGCGCGGTAGACGGGATACTTCATGCCCGTCTCCTCGACGAAGCGGCGGGCGGCCGAGAGATCCTCGTCGAGGCTGATGCCGATCACCTTGGTCTTGCGCGCCACGCTCGTGAGCTGCGGCACCTCCTCACGACACGCGGTGCACCAGCTCGCGAAGAAGTTGACCACGACGACGTCCGCGCCGAGCGCGACCGGCTTTGGCTTTCCGCTGAGGTCCTCGAGGGTCGGCGGGAGCGCGTAGGACGTCAGCGGGGCAACGTCCTCCAAGCGCTCCGACCACCGCACGATCGGCACCTGCTCCACGGCCCCGCCCTCGAGGATCCGGTAGTGGCGGTCGGCGGCGAGTCGCTTGATCTCGTCTCGCTTGCCGTTGGGCCAGGTGACGCTCACGCTCGCGGAGGTGTCGTCTCCCAGGCCGAAGTGGAGAATCAACGGGACCCCCGTCGCGAACCCACTCGTCGCGGTGAGATAGTCTCTTTGAGCGCCCGACGAAGAGGTGACCACGACGGTCGCACCCAGGGCGTGATGCTGACTGGTCTTGGCCTCGAGAGAGAGGCGGACAAAGTGACGCGGGCGGCTCTGGTTCTCCAGCAATCGCAGCCGCTGGAGGCTCACGACCGCCAGGTCGAGGTCGCCGTCGCCGTCGTAGTCGAACGCGACGTTCGCCCGTCCATCATCGTCGAAGTCGAGCCCCGCGCCGTACGCGACCTCCGGATAGTGCTTGCCGCGACCGACGTTGAAGAACAAGCGATCACGCTCGAAGCCGCTGAAGATCATCGGCTTGCGGTGCATCTCCCTGTAAGAAGCAGCGTCCTCGGGGCGCATCTGGCCCTTCTTGTTTCGAGGTTCCTGCGCGTCGGCGACAGCCTGCCGCCAATCGAACGTTCAGTTGTCGGGCGCATCCTTGGCGGCCGGATCAGGGTTCGTCGCGAGCCCATTGGTCACCCACAGCTCGCGGTCACCGTCGTTGTCCAGATCGGCGAGCACGCTCCCCCAGGCCCACAGCGCGTTATCGACGTGAAGCTCTCTTCCGATGTCTCGGTATGTGCCGCCGCCTTCGGAGGAGTAGACGCTGTCACCGCTCGCCATCGCCAGGAGGCGCGCGTGCTTCTCGGGGCCCAGGTCGGGTGTCACTGCGAGGACCCTGTTTCCCGCGTAAGAAAACATCTTGGAAACGTGAACGTCGAAGTCGCCGTCGCCGTCGAAGTCACCGATGCTGATGCCCATCGAATAGCCGGGGCTCGTCAGCGGCGGAAACGCCTTCTTCACGAGCTTGGCTCCGACGCGGACGTACAGCTCGCTGTCTGCGAAGTCGTTGAGTAAGTACAGGTCACGGCGCCCGTCCCCGTCATAGTCGAACCAGTGTCCCAGGAGCGTGCGACGCGTCTCTCGATCGAGGCCGACCTCGTCGGTGGCGTCCCGGAAGCGGAGCGCACCCTCGTTCAGGAAGAAGCGGTTTCGCCCGCCATCGATCGAGTCCTGCTGGTTGTTCACGACGTCGGTCTTGCGCAGCCCGTAGTTGGAGACGAAGAGATCGAGCAACCCGTCACCGTCGAAGTCCTCCGCGGCGATGTGAACGAAGCGGTCGTCGCACCTCGCGTCGACGGGAAGGCCGCTGCCGCTGTCTTGCATTCGACCCTCGATGACCCGGTAGATCGGGATCTGCGAGGGCTTGCCGCACTCCAGCGGCTCCGTCCCCACGAGCTCCTCCTTTCCGTCGTTGTCGAGGTCGAGGAAGACATAGAACATCGCCGCGCTCTCGGACGGGATCAAGCTCGACTGCGGGAGCCGATCAAAGCCTCCCCGTCGGTCGTTGCGGAACAGCGAGAACAAGCTCCCCACGTTGTAAACGAGCAGGTCGAGCGCGCCGTCGTGGTCCCAGTCCAGAACGGTGAGACCACCGTTGTTGATCAGGTTGACGTTGCCGAGATCGGTGAGGACCGCGCGCTCTTTCTCGGGCGCTCGAAGCAAGCCGACGCCGGCGAGCGCAGAGACATCCACCAGTTGAGGACCCTGATACTCGGTGAGCTGCAACCTCGTGATCTCGAGCTTGGCGATGCTCCAGGGCGCCGCCGAGACCTCGACGGCGACCTTTGCGTTGAGCTGGATGGCCCGGCCGCTGTCCGAACGGCCCGCGACCAGCAGATCCATCCTCAAGGTCGCGGCCTTCCCATCGACGGCGACGTACGTGTTGTACGGCTTGACCTTGCACCGATCGACGCGAGAGAGAGCCGATAGAAGGGTCGCCAGACGTGCGCCGAACCCAGCGGCATCGACCAGATCCGCGCCCGCGTCCACGGTCCCGATCGAGACCTTGACCGGCTCATCTGCAAAGTCGAGCGGCTCGAGCTTGCGCGGCACGCGCGCGCGCCCAGTGGCGGAGAAGAGCTCCGAGCTCGTGGCTGCCTTTCCCGCGGTCAAGCGCTGGCAGAGCCCCTTGTCGAGGACGCCCTGGATCTCGCTCGATGTGCGCTCGGAGCGGTCGACGTTACGGATGAACGCCGTTGGAAACGAGATGAAGGGGCGGTCGCCCGCGTCGGGATGCGCTTGTTGCGGGTCGCTGCGCGCGCATGCGAACGCGGTGAGCGGCCCCACCAAGAGCGCGAGACGGCGTCGCATGCGAAGAGTCTCCTCTCTATCGGTGCTGGGCGCGAGCCCCAAACGGGAGCACGTCGAGCACGTCCCACCATCGACGCCGTTGGTCCAAGCCACCGGATAGTGGGCGAGGCGATCGATGCGTTCGGGAGCATTTCCTACGGATTGCGGGCGAAGACCTCGAAATGGGCGGGGCCCTCGCCGGAGACCTCGATCGCGATTCGATCGAGGAAACGAGGGATCAGGTCGACCTGGGTCCGCGCGTGCGAGCTGGCATCCAGCGCACGAAAGCGTCCTCCGCCGGCCAGCGCCAGCGGGAGGAGGAGCTGGTCGGCGAGGTGCTCGCCCACCGGCACGCCCTCCATCTTCAGGTAGCGCTCCACCTCGTCGCAGGCGCGATCAGCCACCGCCTCGGCGCGGACGCCGCGCTCGCCGAACGCTGTCACCAGCTCGGTGACGTGCGCGCTCTCGACCGCGATCGAGAGCACGTTTCCGGGGCCGTTGGGCGCCTTCACCCCGCGGATGTGGCACTCGTCCGCCGCGAACCCGAGGCGCTCGCGCACGCGCGCCAGCTCGCGCTCGGCGACGTCGCCCGGGAGCGCCGAGATCACCGCGGTCGCGCCGCGCGACACGACCGCCCCACGCTGCATCAGATCGAGCGGCACGAGCGTCGAAGGCTCGACCGTCGCGACGATGCGGCCGCCGCCCGCGGGATGGAATCCGTGCACCTCGAGCGCGAGCTCGACGCGCGCGCCCATGCGCCGCAGGACCGGGAGGAAGCTCCGCTCCAGAAAGTCGAAGGTCGGCGCGAGCGGGTTGTGGG
>Ga0105047_10013993_pt1 | contig 12761 bp, 15 predicted proteins | sample MAT04_FD_78384 | JGI IMG/M metagenome (GOLD analysis project Ga0105047, IMG submission 78384) | Freshwater microbial communities from Lake Fryxell liftoff mats and glacier meltwater in Antarctica - MAT-04 (megahit assembly) | ecosystem: Environmental > Aquatic > Freshwater > Ice > Liftoff... | reverse complement strand
GTTGAATCAGACGATTGGCCCATGTTTCTACAAATTTTCCCGAAACTCTTCAACATCAACACCCGCCTGACGTAAAACCCCGCGCAAAGTGCCGATGGCAAGTTCCTTATGCAAGGGAACTACACAGCCTATCTCGCCTTCTGAGGTTGTCTTTTTCAGAACGACATGACTACCTTTTTGTCGTACCTGCTCAAAACCTAAACGTTCTAGGGCGTGGATGGCTTCTTGACCAGATACAATAGGGAGTTTAGGCATTAAAGCTGACCTCAAAAGTGGTCATAAAGGATCGTGGCACATCCGGCAGTGGAAACTCCTCAAGATATAGTTCTGTTGCTTCTTTGAGGTTTGCAATCGCTTCTTCGATAGTCTCACCCTGACTAACGGTGCCAACTTCTGGGCATTCCGCCACGTAAAGCTGTTCTTCTTTATGGATTAATGCGGTAAGCGTTTGAACTTGGTGCATATATTTTCCTCACAACGATGAATATCAACCTATCCAAAAGCGTAATACTAGAATATTTTCCATTTTAATAAGAATTGCTCAATGTCATGTCCACGTCGTTTAAGCAAAACAAGCGCTTCTGAACGCAGAAGTGCGTGACGGTCAACTAATGCAACAAGGTGATCTAACAGCGCATCTTCTTCTGGCGAGAGGGACTGTTCTTCACTTTTATCGCTCAACTCATGCAAACGGGCTAATTCCGTCGGGGATAAATGGCGGTAGACCACCCCCCATAACTGCACATCGCTACATGAAGATAATGATTTTAGGATGGGTTCAACGTCGCCTACGATGGGTGGCAGGTGGGTCAAAAAATCGACACTTTGTCGCACTACATCTGTAACCGACTGATGAGTCGATTGAGCAATTTTTTTGATAAAATCGTAGTCAGCGCTCGGCAAATCTAGCGTAACTGTTGTTTTCTCCATGTTTTTCCTCAAGCTAATCTGAAAGGATATAGCTTCACATGCTCTTTATTATATGCTGTGTTTGCGCCATTACATAGCAGGCTCAACTTATTTAACCTGAGTTTCGGATAGTGTTTTCATTCTATCCCCACTATCCCCACCCCTAAATCCCCTCCCCACTTCGTAGAGAGGGGACTTAAAGAGCCATTGTGAACCGTTTTTCTCCCCTTCGCCATACAATGGAGAAGGGGTCGGGGGATGAGGACATCATAAAAGCTAATCAAAGTGCGCTATCCAAAACTGAGGTTATTTATAAAGGTGGGTTAGGCTGAAAGGCATGTTACTCGCTTCGCAGCGCCCGCGCCGTCACGAGTCGAGTCAGCCGGAAGGCCGGATACACCCCTGCCAGCAGCGCGGCGATCACCGCTACCGCAAATGCCTGCACAAATTCCAACGGCACCGGGTAAAAATCCATTGTCCAGCCGAATGAGCGCACGTTAATCACGTAGAGCAGCACCAGCGCCAGCGCCAACCCAATCGGCAGCGCCAGAAGCCCTGCTACCGTCCCCATCAAGCCCGTTTGGATCAGCGTGAAATTCCAAAGCTGACGCGGAGTCATCCCCGTTGCCCGCATCACTCCATATTGGCGGGTATTTTCCAATTGCAGCGAGAGCAGTGCGGAAAGAATCCCGATAAAGGCCACAATCGTCGCCAGCAATCGCAGCGCAATCGTGATGGCAAACGCATTATCAAACACGACGAACACACCCGCCCGTAGGTCGCGGTTGGACTGCACGAGTAGATCATAATCCGCCAGCGCACCGCTGCGGAGCGTATCAATCACGCTGTTAATCTCGACTCCCTCACCGACAAAGGCCGCGACGGACGAAATATAGGGATCGTCATAAAATTGATCGTAGGTGCTGCGATACATCAAGACCGTGCCTTGATCGGTGGAATAATCATAATATACGCCGACAATCGGGAAGGTGTGCGGCCCACGATCCGTCATCAGCGTGATGGTGTTGTTCTCGCGGGTGATGTCGCGGCGGAAGGAAAACGGCTCCGTCACGACAACCGCGCCTTCTTCCAGCGCCTGCTTATGGTCGGGGACGCTCAACCAGACGAACTTACGGCTGGATGAAATATCAAAATCGACAGCCTGCAAATTGACAGGCGGCAAATCAGGATAATCCGGCGCGGCGACACTGACCGCCCGTGATGCTGACACGCGCACCACGCCATCGACTGACGCAACAATCTGCGCCACAATCGGATCGACATCCACCGTCGCGCGATTCGCAGTCAACAGCGGCGGTGAGACAAAAATATCGCCGCCGAGTGTCGTCAACAGCCAATCGGAAACGGTATTACGGAAGCTGCCGATCATCACGCTCACGCCGACGATCACGCTGATGGCGACGGTCAGCGCGGCGACTGCCACCGAAGTCCGGCTGAGTGAGCGCGACACGGCGCGGGGCGCAATCCGGCCTAACACGCCGAAAAGTCGCTCGGTGATGGGGGTAGCAAAACGCATCGCCCCCAGCAGCACAATCGGCGTAAAGAATGCACTCCCGACCACGATACAAAACAGCGCGGTAAAGCTAATTAACAAATTGCGCGTGGGGATAATCAGCAGGATCAGGCCGACAAGATTTAAAACCACTGCCGCGCCGGTGATAAAGGGGACGAGCTTACGCGCCGTCTGTTCCTGATCGCTGCGCCGAAGCGTTCCAGCAGGCGGGGTGCGCGTCGCATCATAAGACGGAATCAACGCGGCGGCGAGGCTGGCGAAAATCCCGATTCCCGCGCCTTTAAGCAAGGTAAACGTCGTCACACTGACGCGCTGCACATTGACCGTGAAATACAGATCGCTGATGGTCTGCGCGACCAGCTTCACCGCGCCACGCCCGAAGATGATGCCTAATCCTAGGCCTAAAATCGTGCCGATCAAGCCGAGAAAAACCGCTTCACTCAAGATCAGCGTAAAAATTTGCCCTTTAGTTGCGCCGAGCGCCCGCAAAACGCCGAGAATCGGGCGGCGTTGGACGACGCTAAACGTCACGGTGTTGTAAATCAAGAACACGCCTACGACCAACGCCAAAAGGCTTAACGCCTGTAGATTCAGTTCGAACGCCGCTGTCATCTGTTCGAGTGTCGTGTTATTTTCACTGACTGCACCGACTCGCGCCCCATCCGGCAGAATAGCGCGGATTTGGGCTAAGGTCGCCTCGGTTGTCGCTTCCGGCAGAATCAAATCAATCCGGCTGATCGAGTCAGGCTGTCCGACGATTTCTTGCGCGGTAGCAATATCCGCCAGCACCAAGTCATCAATCGCCTGCTCACTCACGCTGTCATTTGCTCGCACCAATCCGACAACCGTTACATCAGCCGTGCGCGTTCCGGTTCGCAGCGTGAGCATGTCGCCCGTCTGGAGGCCGATTCGATCCGCCAGCGTACCGCTGATAATGACCGTCCCCGGCTGGGCAAGAAAAGCCGAAAGGGCATTGAATCCCGCATCCCCAGCATTTTCGGTGCTGGCGGTGACGTTGCTCAAATACCCGCGAAAGGGCGCTTCGGCAAACGCATCCACACCGAGCAAACGCAGCGGTTGATCGCCTGCCGCATCATTTAACACACGCACATATTCCTCAATGATCGGGGCGCTGGTACGAATGCCCAGATCGACGCGAATCTGGCGATAAAGATCAGTCGGGAGTCCGGTGGGGCCGCCGACGATCTGATGGGTCGTTGCGCCGCTGATGCTGTTGGTCGAGAGGTTGAAGGCACGGCTGGCGCTGCCGTTGGCGACATCAATGGCGATGACTACCGCTACACCAAGCGCTACACCCAGTACGAATAAGAGACTTTGCAAAAATCGGCGGCTGATATAACGTCCCGCGAGGCGAAAAATGATGGGAGCAGGCATGATAAATTCTCATTGTTAACAATGTTTAGTTTGTGATATTTTACACGAATTTGATGACAAATGGCGTGAGCAGTGGATAAATTTACAAAATGTAGATACAATGTAGATACGATTAATTATGGGGCAAAAAATGAAAACACGTATTCAAAAATGGGGAAACAGCTTTGCACTTCGTATTCCTAAGTCACTTGTGACGGAAGCAGGATTGGATTTAGATACTGAAGTAGACATTTCATTTGTTGAGGGGAAAATTGTTGTTTTGCCAACGATCAAGCCTAAATATAACCTCGATGATCTTCTCGCCCAAGTCACTGATGATAATCAGCATGGGGAAATTGATCTGGGTAAGTTTGTCGGCAAAGAGGTTTGGTAATGGCTTACGTGCCAGAGCGCAATGATATGATATGGATTACGCTTGATCCTCAAGCCGGACACGAACAGTCTGGCAGAAGGCCCGCCCTTGTACTTTCACCCTTATCGTATAATCGCAAACTTGGATTAGCGATCATCTGTCCAATTACGAGTCAAATCAAAGCATTCCCGTTTGAGGTCAATATTCCAGAGGGTCTTAAAGTAAAGGGGGTAATTCTTGCGGATCAAGCCAAAAGTATTGATTGGCAGATACGCCATGCAACCTTCATCGAAAAACTATCCGATGAAATCCGTGTGGAAGTCTTGGGGAAACTGAATACGCTCTTGAATATTTAGTCCAATTAAATAAGGACAAGGATAGAGCTACCTATTCAGACCATCTTTAGCACCGAAAACGAGCCGTAAAAAAGGATATTCGTTTATTGTCTGGTTAGTGAGATTTGATATACTCAGGGTCTATCGCTAATACAGAGCTAGGCTGGCGGCGGGTTACTGAATAGGTTTCGTAAGAGGAAATAAAAATGGCGACTTTATCCATAAAAGATCAAATTGTGCAGGAAGTCGATGCGCTTGCGTCGCAACAGCAGGAGCAGCTTTTGCAATATGCCAAGCGTCTTAACAAAACAGTACTCGGTACGCCTGGCGAAGTGCTGTTGACGCATATCGACATATTTCAATTTGAACCAAGTGCTGTTGATGAAATGATGAAAGCAATAGACGGGGAGTGTGGGAAAATTGACTGGGAAGGATGGCAATAATTATCTACTTGATACAATGATGGGAGCAGGCATGATGAATTCTCATTGTTAACAATGTTTAGTTTGTGATATTTTACACGAATTTGATGACAAATGGCGTGAGCAGTGGATAAATGCAGGGAATATAATGAAAGATAGGTATAGACACTCGCAAAAATCCGACAGATTACCTCTACGTGGAGTTTTTATGAGACACCTACTTTCAACACACAAGCGACTTATCCGACTCATTGGAATTCTAATCATTTTGTCCATAGTGGCGGTTTATATTGGCCTGCCAACTGTCATGGCTTTGACCGTTATCGCTCCTGAAGCCCATGCAGACGGCGCACCCCCTGATAGATTCGCAATGATTACGCTCATGACAGATGACAATGTGCAGCTAGCGGCGTGGTATGCAGAACCCCAAAATGGTGCGGCGATTATTTTGGTACATGGAGCAGGCAGCGGACGCGAGAGTATGCGTGATTATGCCACTATGCTCCAAGAGAATGGCTTTGGTGTATTGGCTTTAAATCTGCGCGGTTATGGCGATAGTGAAGGACGCATTAATCGGTTGGGATGGAATGGGACACAAGACATCAGTGCAGCGATTGCGTATTTAAGTGGACGTAATGGCGTTGAAATTATCGGCGGATTAGGCGTTTCATTAGGCGGCGAAGTGCTGCTTGGCGCGACATCGCATTACCCCATCATTCGCGCTGTTGTCGCCGATGGTGCTACTTATCGCTCAGTCAACGAATACACCACCCTGCCTGCGAACCGGCCTCTCTATCGCAATTTTACCCAGCACGTTTTTTCTTTCATGGTCACTGTTCTCAGTGGAGATATTCAACCAGAGCCGCCGCTGTTGGAGTCAATTCAAGTGGCGGATAACACATCTTTCTTGTTCATCGCGGCAGGCAATGAGGATTCTGAGGTAGCCTACAACCATTTGTTTCATGAGACTATGCCAGACAGTAGTTTATGGATCATCCCGGATGTCGGGCATACTGGCGGTTTCAATCATATCCCTGATGAGTATGAGGATCGTGTGATCGGCTTTTTCAACCAAGTTTTGCTTACCCCGTAATCTGCGATAACAATATACATTTATTTTGTAAGATTTTATCTCGGCGTGAGCTGTGGATAAATGCAGCGTATAATAAAGTCGGAGATAGCAACGGAGTTTATGCGATGGCGATAGACCAAATTAAAACCCTCATCACACAAGCCGATTTGCTGCGGCTAGACGCGGAAGACAAGTGGATTGAAGTTGAAGATGGGGAAATTGTCGAAAGCGAGAATAACGTGACTTTTTTACATCTCATCATTATTCAAAATCTTTATGACATCCTCAAACCATTTGTCAAAACTCATACTTTGGGGCGGATTTATATGGATGGCGCACGTTATATTCTTGCTGGGACGAAAAAAGGAATCCAACGCGCCTATTTACCGGATTTATCATTCTTGCGGACAGGACGTATGCCACTCGATTTTGATTTCAACGGCGACTTTGAAGGCGCACCTGATTTAGCGGTTGAAGTAGCATCTCCTGGTCAGACAAATAAAATCTTGCTGCCTCGAGTCACACGTTACTTGCAAGCCGGTAGTGATGAAGTATGGCTGATTTACCCTTGGCACAAAACACTCTGGCAGTATCGGCGGGATGCGGAAGCGCCTGTTTTATATCACGAAAACGACACGGTGGATGTATCTGTGCTGTTCCCTGACCTCACGCTGCCGATGCAAGCCATCTTTACTACTGAAAATGAGGGATAAAAATAGGTTCAATCGGACACATTTTTCGCCGTGATGAATTTCGTCGGAGTTAGCCGCAGCAGCAAGTTCACCATCGACACCGTTGCGCTTGCCAAAAGCCTCAGCGAGCGCGTCCCCCATATAACGGCGAGCGATGCATGTCGCCCATTCGATCTTCTCCTCTGGCGTGGAGTTTAAGATTTCAATCGTGCCTTCGACGACGACGAAAGAAAATGGCGGCTGATCGTCATCGACACACAGACTCACACGCGGATCGCGGCGGATATTTTGCGCTTTGACCGTCGTATACCATGTATTAAAGATCAGCGTTTCGCCGTCCAGCACAAACCAGATTGGGGCGAGATGCGGACGACCATCCTCACGAACCGTTGCCAGCTTGCCAGTGCGCGTCCCCGCCATCAAAAACTGATGCGTTTCATCTAATGTCATGGTCTGCATAGCATGAGTTCCTTAGATTGAGTCTTTTAGGATTATTTGCGCGATTATAACATGCAAAAAACACAAAGAGCGACCCATCACGGATCGCTCTTTGTGTTATATCAGCTAGAGCAGCGAGTCTTTTACGCATTACTCACCACTCATTGCTCGGTACTGTTTAGTATTCCGGCATCTGGGGCGCGCCGCCGCCCCGGTTTTCTTCCGGCACGTCGGTAATCAGCGCTTCGGTTGTCAGGATCATGCTGGCAATCGAGGCCGCATTTTCCACCGCGCCGCGTGTCACTTTGGCGGGATCAGGGATGCCCGCTTCGATCATGTCCACATATTCGTTGGTCATGACATTGTAGCCAATGCGGTGATTCTTCTTCAGTTTCTGCTGACGGCGGACGTTATCAATAATGACCGCACCATCTTCACCAGCATTCGACGCAATCTTACGCATGGGGGCTTCCAACGCTTTGCGGAGGATGCTTACGCCGGTGTTTTCGTCTTCGGTACGCAGTTTGAAGTTCAGCAGGGAGGCGATAGCGTTCACTAGCGCCACACCGCCGCCGGGGACAACGCCTTCTTCAACCGAGGCGCGGGCAGCGCTCAAGGCATCTTCAACGCGATGTTTCTTTTCCTTCAGTTCGGTTTCGGTGGCTGCACCGACGCGGATAATCGCCACGCCGCCGGAGAGCTTCGCCAAACGTTCCTGAAGTTTTTCTTTGTCATAGTCGCTGGTGCTGAGTTCGATTTCCTTACGGATTTCTTCGATGCGACCCTTAATACCGGCCTCATCACCCTGACCATCGACGATGACGGTGTTTTCTTTATCGCTCACGACTTTGCCAGCGCGGCCCAAGTCTTGCAGCGTCACGGTTTCCAGTTTGCGTCCGGTTTCTTCGCTGATGACGGTTCCGCCCGTGAGGATGGAAATGTCGCGCAGCATAGCCTTACGACGATCACCGAAGCCAGGAGCCTTGATCGCCAGAACATTCAGCATCCCGCGCAATTTGTTCAGCACGAGGGTCGCCAGCGCTTCGCCATCAACATCTTCAGAGATGATGACCAGTTCGCGCTTGCCAATCTGGACGAGTTTTTCCAGCACAGGCACGATGTCTTGCGCGGCGCTGATCTTCTTGTCGTAGATCAGGACGTAAGCATCATTTATGACGGCTTCCATCGATTCGGGGCTGGTGATGAAGTACGGGCTGATGTAGCCACGATCAAACTGCATACCTTCCACGTATTCGGTTTCGAATTGCAGACCGCGTGATTCTTCAACCGTCACCACGCCGTCCTTGCCGACTTTATCCATAACTTCCGCGATCAAGTTGCCGATTTCGCTGTCCTGCGCGGACACGCTGGCGACGTTGGCAATTTCCTCCTTGGTGTCGATGGGGGTGGCTTGTTCGAGGATATTCTTGGCGACGACTTCAGCCGCAGCCATGATACCGCGCTTGAGCAGCATCGGGTTTGCGCCAGCGGCGACGTTCTTCAGACCTTCGCGCACGATCGCCTGTGCCAACACGGTGGCGGTGGTCGTCCCATCACCAGCGATGTCGTTGGTCTTGGTGGCGGCTTCCTTCAAAAGCTGTGCGCCCATGTTCTCATACGGGTCTTCCAGCTCGATTTCTTTCGCAACGGTCACGCCGTCATGGGTGACGGTGGGTGCGCCGAATTTTTTGTCGAGTGCGACATTACGACCCTTGGGGCCGAGGGTAGTGCTGACGGCATCCGCGACGGCATCAACGCCAGCGAGTAACTTGCGGCGGGCTTCATCTTTAAAAATGAGTTGTTTAGGCATTGTTGATTATCCTTACTTAATTTTGTCTATCGGTGAGTTTGAGTAACAAGTGAAAAGTAGAAGGTCACGAGTGATGGTTGAGAACCCTCAGCGCATCGCTCACAGCCCATCACTACTCTTCGATTACGCCCAACACATCAGTTTCTTTCATGATGAGCAGCTTCTTGCCGTCCAGTTTGATTTCGGTGCCAGCATATTTGGCGAATAAGATGAGATCGCCGACTTTTACGTCCATCGGGATGCGTTCACCGTCTTCATCATAACGACCTGCACCCGCCGCCAGCACATTGCCGCGTTGGGGTTTTTCTTTAGCAGTTTCCGGCAGCAGCAGGCCGCCAGCAATAGTTTCTTCCTGTTCAACGGGTTCGACTAACAAGCGATCCCCCAACGGGCGAATGTTCATAGCCATAATGTGTTTCTCCTTAGTAGATGTGTTCGAGAGCAGATTTTTAGCAGTCGCAGACTTAGACTGCTAAACTTCACTAGCAGTCTAGCATAATGGGGAGGAAATCGTCAAGAATTGGTTTGGATTTCTAGCAATGTTCTTATGTTGGTGCTAATGCGAGATAGGGGGATTTACCTGAGTGTTAAATGAGACAGGTTCAAAAATACCCCCTCACCGCGTCATAATAATATAATCCTCTGGGTTACACCTCCACGAGGTTGAATTGTTGCATTCATGAAGGAGATCACAAATGGCAAACATTGCAATTCACGGTTTTGGGCGTATTGGTCGGTCAGCGTTAAAAGTCGCGCTGAAAAACAATCTCTTCACACCCGTTTCAATTTCGGACATTAAAGATGTCCCCTCGTTGGCGGCACTGTTTGCCGTCGACTCCAACTATGGACGCTGGCACGAAAAAGTTGAGGGGACGGATAAAGGCTTTGTCATCGGTGGGCGCGAAATCGCCTATTACAACTCCGCGGAGGAACTTCCCGATTGGAAAGCGCTGGGGGTTGATCTGGTAATCGACTGTACCGGACGCGCCGCCACGCGACCCGGCGCACAGGCACATATTGATCGTGGGGCGAAGCGCGTTTTGGTCAGTACAACCAGCAAATCCCTGCAAGATACCGATGCCGTGCTGCTGGCGGGGATCAATATGAACACGTTTGATGCCGACAAACACAAGATCATCAGCATGGGAAGCTGCACAACCAACGCCCTCGCTCCGGTAATTAAAGTGCTGATCGAAAACTACGGCATTGATTACGGCTTCTTCTCCACCATCCACGCCTACACCAATACCCAATCGCTGACCGATCAGCCGATGAAAGATCGGCGCGACTCGTGGGCGGCGGCTGAAAACATCATCCCGTCGTCATCCGGCGCGGCGAAAGCGCTGGGCTTCATCTGGAATGACCTAAAAATGACGGGCAAGGCCTATCGCGTCCCGACTCGCACCGGCAGCATCGCCGAGATTAACGCTGTCCTTAAGCGCTCGGTCACAGCGGAGGAAGTGCGCGATGCTTTCCGCAAAGCTGCGTCATCTGCTCCGCTGCAAGGCGTGATGGATGTGTTGGAAGACGAATGGGCATCGTCCCGCATCGTAGGCGACCCGCATTCCGCCATCATCGACCTGCCCCTGATTAATGTGATCGGCGATAATTTGGTGTCGGTAGCCTCGTGGTACGATAACGAAATGGGCTATGCCACCCGCCTTGCTGAAACCGCCGCCTTCCTTGTCGAAAAACGGGTAAATGCCTAACATCTATTTTAATGGTCAGCAGTTCAATTTTTGAATCTGCTCAGCCACTTTGCCAGATTAGCCATCGGTTGTGCTATCTCATAGCACTTACCGATGTCTGTAGGTTTGCTTAGAAGGGCGCTTATTTCTGGCCTACGTTTTCCAACCAAGTTGTGGCTTTATCGAGATCCGTAAAAACCATAATCCGAATCCCCCTTACGTGAAAAGACTCGACAAATTCCGACATATTGACGCGCCCCATAAAGTCATCGGGTACGACGAGCGCCCAATATTTCCACCCGGCTGCGATTACTCTTGGCAACCAATCATCGTTGACCCACGCGCCATCTTCTTCACTATGAGGCCCAATCGCGCGGTTGTCTGAAAGCCACTTGATGGCTTTATGTTCCTTCAACAATTCAATGCCTGTGTTCAAAACGAGCCTGAGATTTTTACTATCGAGTAAGCTGTGGAACTGATGATGAACAATTTTCTTGTCATCCTCGTAAATCAGCGTGGCATAACGGTTATCTATGATTGTAATGGTCGACATAATGCTCCTCCATGAAAATACGCTAATCTGACTATTTAAATTATCGCCGCAATCCTAAAAAAATAATCATTGAGAAATTTAATCTTTTTTAAATTAACATTAAATGTCCGCACCCCATGTTAGATTCATACCTTTATTGACCCTTTATGATCTTTATTGACTTTTAAAGTATCCTCTCTTATAGTAGCATTTATTTAAGGATAGTTAGGGGGCTTACTTTGAGTATATTTGCAGTTACGGTGGAGCGTATCGGGCGCGTCTGGAAACACGAAAACGCCGATTTGCTGGATATGGCATCGCTCGACGGCAAGGAATATGATTTTGTGGTCGGTAAAGACCAGTTCGTGCCGGGCGAGGTGGTGATTTATTTTCCAGTGGACAGCATCCTGCCGGAATGGATTTCCAGCACGCTCAATCTGACGGGCAAACTCGCCGGGAAAGACAAGAATCGCGTCAAGACGGTTCGCTTGCGCGGCAATATCTCACAGGGTGTGGTATGCAAGCCGAGTCAGCTTGCGCCCACTATCTCCGCCGAGTCGCTGCTCCAAGTCGGCGATGATCTGACGGAAACGCTCGGCGTGACCAAATATGACCCGCCGCCGATTTCGTCGCGCTGGGGCAATCTCGCGCCGCTACCGCTGCTTGTTAGCGCGTATGACATCGAGAGCGCACAGAACTTCGTCGATATCGTCGAGCGCCTGATGGACGAACCGTGCTACATCACCGAAAAACTGGAAGGCTCACACTGGTCAGCGACCATTTACGCCGATGACACAATTATCGTCAGCCAGCGCAATTACCGCATTATCCCAGTAGAGGGTGGCGAGCATGATTGGTATAAAGTGCTGCGTCTACAGGGCTTGAACGAAACGCTTGAGCGTATGCTATACGATCTGGAAGCCACGCAAATCATCAAGGCGATCACACTGCGCGGTGAAATGCTGGGGCCGGGTATTCAGGGTAATATCTATGGGCTGAAAGATCACGAAGTCCGCATCTTCGATATTGAAGTCGATGGAAGATCACTTAATGCAGGCTATTTTTTGGAATGGGCGGCGCTCTATAACGTGCCTATCGTCCCGGCGTTAGCAGAGAACATCACCCTGCGCGAATGGCTGGACGGACGCAGTTTGAAAGAGGCTTCGAATGGACAGTCGGCGTTAGCAAATGTGCTGCGTGAAGGGATTGTCATCAAACCGATGACGGAAAGCCGCGATGAGCGCATCGGGAGGGTGTTCATCAAGCAGCGCAGCCCGGAATATCTGGCGAAGTCGGATTTATAAGTGCTGACCATGAAATCAGATCGCATAGGTTATATAACCTGAGTTTCGGATAGTGTTTTTATTCTATCCCACCCCTAAATCCCCTCCCCACTTCGTAGCTGAGGGGGCGACACTAGATTTCTCTAAGGGAAGCGATTGCAAGTACGGACTTACCAAAAAACGCCGTAAAGCCCCTACCTTTAGGTATGGGGATATAAGGCATCATTGCATTATATAGCAAACACCCGTATAATACAGGAATGACAATAAAACGTGACATGAAATCAAACAACAATATT
>Ga0105047_10013991_pt1 | contig 12761 bp, 9 predicted proteins | sample MAT04_FD_78384 | JGI IMG/M metagenome (GOLD analysis project Ga0105047, IMG submission 78384) | Freshwater microbial communities from Lake Fryxell liftoff mats and glacier meltwater in Antarctica - MAT-04 (megahit assembly) | ecosystem: Environmental > Aquatic > Freshwater > Ice > Liftoff... | reverse complement strand
CTTCAGCGCGCTGAAGACCCCGCGCTCGCCGATTGGGTCTGCAACGTCTATACGAATAACCGCTGGGCCGGCGACCCCACCGACGCCGACACAACCGCGCCGCTCCAGGAAAACCTGGACGCCGCAATTGCGGGAAGTCTGGCGCTCGGCGGCTGGTTTCACCACCGCGGCTTTCCGCTGATCCACAAATACCACGGCTGGGACGCGTTGACCCCTGAGAAGCAGCGCGTCCTGCTGCGTAAGGTCAGCCGCGTCCTCGAAATTCTTCCGTTGCAGGGCCCCATGCCGCCCGAGGGTTTGGCGTTCACATCAGCTTTCACGCTTGAAGATTGGAATGAGCTCGACCACATTCCCACGCCTGCGGAATGGCTGGGCTGGCAGGGAAAAATCCGCGAATGCTTGCTCGATCCAGTCAACGTAACGCAGCCTTAAGTCGTTACGTCGGAATCAGACCGCGCGCCTCGCTCTGCCGCAGCGGTCCTTTCGAACAGTAGGCCTCGCCGTATTGAAAGCCGCACTGGTATCCGTAGAACGAATGCATCCCGCGCAGCCAATCGAAAAAGCCGGAGTGACTCAACTTGGTTTGCGGTCCGCCCTTGGTCTTTCCCGGTCCGAATTGCGTTTCGAAGCAGCGCACCAGTTTGAGCTTCTCTTCGAAAACATCGCTGATATCAACGACCACATCGGCCTGAATCAGATAGCGATTGTTGTAATGCAGGACTTGCTTCGGCCGGTACGGCAGGCCGTCCGTTCGAGTCACGCCCTTCGACGAACTCGGCTCAAATTTCGGAACGCCGGATAAAAACGCCGCGTACAAACTCGCCTGGCCGACGGCCGCATGATCGGGATGCTGGTCCTCCCAGTGCGGTGTCAGCAGCAGCGCCGGACGGTATTTCCGCAGCATCCGCACCAGCATTGCGCGCAATTTTTCTTCATCGAGAAGATGACCATCGCGCAGCCCCAGATTCTCACGCGCGTGAACGCCCAGCAATTTCGATGCGGCGGCCGTTTCGCGTTTGCGCGTCGCCACCGTTCCGCGCGTGCCCATCTCACCGCGCGTCAGGTCCACAATCGCGACACGCATTCCCTCGCGGCGGGCCTTCAACAGCAGGCCGCCGCAACACAGTTCCGCATCATCTGGGTGCGGAGCAAAAACGAGAATATCGGTTTCCATAATCTCTCTAATCGATGCTCACGATCATGTGTTCGTGGCGCGATGTATCCATCGCGCCCAGCAACTCGTCCGGAAGAGTCGGGAATCGGTTCAGCCATTGCCCGGTATTTAAAATGCGCTCCTGCATTCCCTTCTTCGGTCTGACCAGCGACGACAGATAGCGCACGCGATTCACGCTGGCGCCCTCGCGCTGATCGATACCCGCTTTGGCCTTTTCGGCAATCCGGGCCAGTTCGTGTTCGATGCGCTGCCGCGATTTCTCCAGCAGCGGTCGGAGGCCCCCGTCGAAGCTGTTGACGTCGTTGGCCAGCAGTTCCATCTCGGCGGAAATATGGGCGATGCGCGTATCGAGCCGCGCGCCGACTTCGCCGCCGGTCAGCACTTTTTTCTGCAGGGCGGCAGGGTCGACAAATAGATCCGGAGATTCCGGCGCGATACCGAGCTTTCGCATGCTTTTCTCGCCGGGCGGATCGATCAGCGTCATGCTCGCGCGCTCTTCCACCATCGGCCACGGCACGCCGAAATGGTCGTGTACTTTGGAGAGCTGCGCCCAGTACCGAATCTCGCCGGGGCCCAGCACGGTTGAGACAACCGGGAACAAAAAATTCTGAACAACGGGCCGCAACGCAGCGGATGACGAGAAGAGTTCTGGTTTGTTCTGGATGAGCTCGACCATCTCCTTCTTGCTGTATTTCTGCGGCGTCTGACCGCGCACAGCGAACGCCGAACCGCTCTCTCGAAATACGTCGCTGCTTCCGTCCGGAATGACATGCGCGCGAATACGCGCCTCGCTTGCGGCGATGAAAAAATGCGGCGCGGCCTGCGTACTGCCGGAGAAACCGGGCTTGTATCCCGACTTCTGCATCGCCACAGCGGCTTCTTGAATCAACCTGCGCGTGACGTCGAAAGTGTCGAGTTCGCGAAGGAGCAGGGGGGTGGTCAGCGCGCGCAGATGATGCGACTGCACGACGATCAAGCCGAGGTGTCCCATCCACTGCGTCAGCAGCGCGCTGAAAACATCGGAGACGCTGACGTGCGAATACAGATCGATAAATTTCTGCACCGAATCAGGATCGGGAAACCCCGCTTCGAACTCGCTGCGAAGTGTATCCGTGAACTGCGGTGTCGCATTGAAGTGCGCATCGCAGGCCGAGCAGCCCACGCTGGTTCGTGTCAGTGGCAGGCGGACGGTATGCAAATCACCGTCGGAGCCCAGCAGCGTGGCGTGATCAATTTCCGCTAGATCATGATCGTCGCTGGCGACCCAGAAGAGCGGCACGAAGCGCGCGAGCCCGCGACTCTCTTCGGTTAATTGCGCAGCGCGCTTGATGACGCTGAGCGCCTTATGCAACGTGTACAGCGGCCCGCCGAGCAGACCCGCCTGCTGGCCCGTCGCCACGACGTACGTCTCAGGCTGGCTGAAAAGTTGGATGTTTTCAAAGACGCGTGGATCGGCATTCGTGCGCGCGGCCTCGCGCTGCAGCACCGCGCAAACGTCGGCGCGCGGATAAGTACGCTTCTTGAGATCGGTCACGACATCGCGCCAGTCGTTCCGCGGAAAAAAAGCCATCGCCGAAGGCACCCGATGCGCCAGATCGTGAGTCAGTGTGTCGCCAAAACCGGCCACCGAATACGACGTGTAATGAACGTTTGCGATGCTCATTTTAATTACACTCGCGTCGCCACGACGACACAGCGGGGGCTGCTTCGCGAATTGAAAACAGAGCCCTGCAAGTCTCCGAAGCGCGTCACAATTTTCAACCCGGCGCGCCGGAATAATGCACTCAGCTCCAGCGGGCTGTATGCGCGCAGGGACTCCGTCAGCGCAGCCGCACAGGTATTGCCGTTCGAATCCAGCGTGTGAATGGTTTTGATCAATCGTCTCCGCGCAATGTCAAAGCGGCGCCGTTCCTTTATGAGCAGCGCGCCCACCTGTTTCTCTGATTTCGGCACCAGTTTGTCGAGCGTAGGTTGGAGGTTAAAATAATCCAAGACAAAACGCGCCCCGGGTTTGAGAACCCGAGCGACTTCCTTGAGAACCTGAAGGTTTTCCGAATCGCTCTCGAAATAACCAAACGACGTGAAGATGCTGATCGCGCCATCCATGCAGGCAGAACGAATGGGAATGCGGCGCATGTCGGCGCGCAGATATGCAATGCTGCGGTGCGCCTGGGCGCGGGCACACTTGAGCAGATCGAGCGACAGATCGAAGCTCAGCACGCTCACCCCGGCCGCTGCAAGCGCGCGCGAATGGCGCCCAGCCCCGCAGCAGACGTCCAGCACCAGCGCCCGCGGCGGCAGTTCAAGCGATTTTAAAATCAGCGGCGCCTCGGCGCTGGCCGCGTCGTCCGAGCGATGTTGATAGCGCTCAACGTAGTCCTGCGCGAACGCCGTTTCGTACCACGGCGCAGGCGATCGTTTATTCTGTCTCTTCGGAGAGGTAGCGCTCTTTTTTTGCTGCGGGCGATCCGTCATTTCTTCTTTTTCTTATCATCTTTGAAAACAGGCGGCGCTTCCGGAACGACGGGTGGTTCGGCAACAATGTCGTGTCCCCGGCCGTTAAAAATACGGAGCGATTTTACCAGCATCCATTCGGAGGCGATGTAGCCGAGGTGCCCGCCGTTGGGGAGCAGGACGATGCGTCCGGTACGATCCGCCGCCTGCGCCGCAGCCAGCTCGACCGGGTCGTTGAACGGATCGTTGGCCGTCATGACGACCTCGGCATAATCGGGAAGTTGCGGCAGCAGTTTTTCAAGGTCGGGCATCGCCCACAATTCTTCAACGCTCTGCACTTTGCCCTGCTTCTGCCAATACGGCTGCACGAATAGATGCATGTAACGTTCGAATCCCGTTCCTTCGGCGTGCGTGTTCCGGTTCGAGAGGCTGTTCTCGTTGGGCAGCACTTTCAATCTGTAAACACGGTCGTTGCGTTCAACGACTTTGCTTAATCCGTCGCGAAAAACGAATCCAATGGCCGCGCGCATTTCAGTGTCTTTAAATGGAATCGCCACGCCTTCGTTGACTGGCATGTGCGAAGCGAATTTCTTTGCCAAATCGATCATCGTCGTATCCCAGCGGTCCTCGCGGAAGAAACGATCAAGCGTCAATGCTGCGGTCTGCAACTTCACCGGCGGCGAGAGCGCCAGGCAACCGGAAAGCTCAAAGGGAAGCTTGCCCGCTTTTGCTTTTGCTCCGAGCAATAACGCATGCGATGCGCCGAAGCTCATTCCCATCACGCCGACGGACGTCACATTGCCGCCGGCTTCTGGAGACTTAATGAAGGCGTTGATGATCGCAGCCATCTGTTCGGATTCAGCGTCGAAATTTCCCACGACGCCGCCGCCGGTCAGTTCAGGATAGAGCGGCGTAAACGGAGTATCGAAGGTCAGAACGTGATAGCCGTACTCGGAGTACCAGTAAGGAAAGAGGTCGCCCCAGGGGCCATCGACTTTTCCGTCCATGCCGAGAAAGACCACGACCAGCGGCGCCTTGGTCGGCTGAATCACGACATAAGCGGGAAAATCTTTTTTGAAGCCCGGCACCTTCAGCTTGATTTTTTTCTGGCCCTTCACGTCCAACTTTGGGTACGTGTTCATCGCGGTGACGGTGGAATAAAGCCCGTTGGCGTAATGGTGCTTGTATAAAGGAAGGCCGTCGGCGCCGCGCTCGATTTTGCGGCTGGATTTCTCATCACCCGCGTCAGCTTGCTCGCCAGCTTGCGCGACGGAGCAGCCAATCAGCAGCACGGCCAGGGTCCGCACAACGTAACGAATCGTTTTGGTCTTCAGATTGAAACTCTCCTTAATCAAGTCTGAGTATCGTCCGATAACATCAAAGAATAAAATCCAAAATAGAAAAAGTATCTGTGCCCGCGCGGGCTGAGACGCCTGCGCCACTAATTCCTAGACGTCCCAGAGCGTCTTCTCGACTGCCGGCGATTCGGGCGCTTCCAGGCAGCGACGCCCCTCGTGTTTTGGATCGTTGACATAATCGTTGACGGGCCGCGAACGCATCAACTCGGCCGCATACGCCGTCAGCAAGGGTTTTATCAGAGCCGGATCGTTGACCGCCGGATCGAGCCAGAGGTCATAATGTTCGCGATCCAGAATCAGCGGCATACGGTCGTGCAACGGCGCGATGAGCGTGTTGGAAGCCGTCGTCAGAATCGTGAACGATTCGACGCGCGCGTCTTTACTGACGGCAGTGCTCAGCGGCACCTGGCTGAGCGGCACGACGTAGTTTTCTTCCCAGAGCCCCGCCAGCGCGAAGGGCTTGCCGTCGGCCATCGTGAAAATGTAAGGCTCTTTGCGCTTGCCGGATTTCTTCCATTCGTAAAAACCATCGATGATCACCAGGCAGCGCCGATGCTTGAAGGCTTCGCGGAAGGCCGCTTTCTGCATCACGCTTTCGCTGCGCGCGTTGATCATGCTGTTGCCAACGGCCGCATCGCTGGCCCAGTGCGGGATGAAACCCCAACGCAGGAACGCGATCTGCCGGATGTGCTGTCCCGACGGCGTGCGCAGCACAAGGACGCCTTGCGTCGGCGCGATGTTGTAGCGCGGCTCAAGCGCCGGCATCTCGGGAAGCTGAAAGATTTCCGCGACTTCAGACGCGGGAGTGGCAAGGGTGACGCGACCGCACATGGTTTGTATTCTAGTTTCGCTTTCTGGAAAGGTGAATCTAAATCGTGGAAAAGAGCGCTGTCTCCGGATTGAAGTTACAAATCGTTTACATGAAAACTGTGGAACCCGAGTAGATTTAATTGTGCTGCGTGTGTGTATATTCCGCATCGGAGGGTTCAAGATATGCGTTGTGTCGCATTGATTTTGGTTTGGGGTTCGTTCGCACTGCTCGCTGCCGAAGAGGTGCCGCTCAAGAGCCGCGTGGTCTCGGTGGGTCTCTTTAAAAATGGGCTGGCCGTCGTCAAACGCGAAGTGAAGCTGCCCGGTAACGGAACGTTTGTGCTCGAAGACGTCCCCGAACCGGTCCACGGAACATGGTGGATCGAGAGCGATGCGCTGATCGAGACGCAGGTCAGCGAGCGCGAGATTACCGGGCGCATTCGCAATCCTAACAATCTGGATTTTCAGAAAGCCCTGGTCGGAAAACAGGTCACGGTCCACTTTCGCGAAGGCCAGATTCCGCCCGCCAGCGGAAAAGTCGAAGCACTCGATTCTCCGCGCGGCGAGGAACTCTGGAACCGCGCGTATCAGCAACCCGCTTACGATTACAGCTTCGGACAGCCGCGTCTTGTGGGCTCGGGTCGCTTCCTGATCCTGCAGACCGAGAAAGACCGGCTCTTCGTCGACACCTCGATGATCGCCTACCTGCGCGCCGAGGGCAAAGAAGAGAATATCAAGCAGCGCGCTCCGGTCCTGCTGCTGACGATGAATCGTCCCGATCCGAAAGAGGCCGTGGTCACGATCAGTTATCTCTCGCGCGGCATGGCGTGGGCGCCGAGCTACCGCGTCGATATCACCGATCCCAAGACGCTGGTCATCGATCAGGGCGCCGCGATCAAGAATGAATTCGACGACCTGAGCGGCACTGAGATTCAGCTCATCTCCGGATTTCCCAGCGTCGAATTCGCGCACGTGACCTCGCCGCTTTCGACGCGCACCAACTGGCAGTCTTTCTTTCAGCAGATCAGTTCTTCCGGCGTGAGCAGCCGCGGCGCGATGGGCAATCGCGCGGTGATGCAACAAGCCATGTTTAATAACGACCTCGACACGACCAGAGGGGGCGGACTGGCTCCGCTGAAGGCTGAAGCCGAGGGCGTCGATCTGCATTATCAGTCCATTGGCGTCCGCACCCTTAAGGAAGGCGACGCGCTCTCGCTTCAAGTCGCCTCCGCCAAAGCCGAGTACGAACGCATCGTCGAATGGATCGTGCCGGATACGCGCGCCGCGAATGGACAGTACATTCAGGAGTACCAGCGCCAGCAGGAGCCCGACAAATACCAGGATGCCGCGTGGGATGCCGTGCGCTTCAAGAACCCATTCAAATTTCCGATGACGACCGCGCCGGCGATGGTCGTCTCGGCCGGAAAGTTTCAGGGCCAGAAAATGTCCTTCTGGGTCAATCCCGCCGAAGAGACCACGCTGCAGATTACCAAGGCGCTCAGCATTCGCACGCGCAGCGTCGAGACCGAAGACAAAGGCGAGCGCCAGATTGTCTTCGTCGGCGGAAACGATTTTCGCAAGACGACGGTCTCGGGCGAACTGACGATCGTCAACCATCGTAGGGACGCGATCAAGCTGGTGCTCCGGCGCCGCTTTTCTGGCGAGCTCGTCAAGGCCGACGAAGCGCCAAAAAGCGAGCTGCGCGAAGAGGGCGTTTACAGCGTCAACCCGCGCAACGAACTGACCTGGACGATCACGCTGAAGGCTGGCGACGCCAAGACGCTCAAGTACAATTACTCCGTGTTGGTCGACAACTAGAGATGCGCGCCTCCTTATAGGAGGGAAGGGCGAGGACCGCTGCACATGGACAAGCAACGCAAGATTCTGGTCGTCGAAGACGATTCGTCCATCCGCCAGGGCATCGTCGACGCCTTGAAATTTCACGGCTACGCGGTGATCGAAGCCAAGAACGGCACGATCGGCGCCGAGATGGCCGTGCGCGCCGACTACGATTTGCTGCTGCTGGATCTTGTGTTGCCGCACCGTGATGGCCTCGATATTCTGCGCGAGCTGCGCACCGTCCGTCCCGCTCAGCCCGCGATTCTACTCACTGCAAAAGGCGATGAATCCGACCGCGTCCAGGGCTTGAAACTGGGCGCCGACGATTACGTCGTAAAACCGTTCAGCCTCAAAGAACTGCTCGCGCGCATCGAAGCCGTGCTGCGCCGTTCCGCCGAACGGCCCAGCGATGTGGCGCGCGTCAATCTGCCGAGCGGCTACGCCGATCTGGCGCGCAGCGAAATCGTTTTCACCGATGGCACGCGCACGGAACTCTCCGAACGCGAGAACGAACTGCTCCGCTATTTCGCCGCCAACTCCGGCCGCATCATCGCGCGAGACGAGATTCTCTCGCGCGTCTGGCGCATCAATCCCACTGGCGTCGAGACCCGCACCATCGACATGCATATCGCCCGGCTCCGTGAAAAATTGCGCGACGATCCCGAGAACCCGCGCGTGCTCGTCACCGTGCGCGGCAAGGGATACAAATTCGCGGTCGATGCCGCAGTGACCACTCCGGTTCCGGGCAAAAAATGAATCGCCCCCTGCATATCTGGCTCGCCTTCGCCTGCTGCCTGGTCATCGCGCTTCTGGCGATGGGCTGGGTCAGCATGACGCTGCTGCGCTTGGAGCACGCCGAAGAGCAATCGCAGGCCCAGGCGCAGCGCGAAGAGAACGTGCGCCTCGCGCTCTGGCGCATGGATTCCGCGCTCGCGCCGCTCATCGCGCAAGAGAGCGGCCGGCCCTACTTTTCGTTCGGCTCCTTCTATCCCGCGGAGCGCGCGTACACGCGCATGTTCGCCGAAGTGCAGCGCGGCGAAGTGCTCATCCCATCGCCGCTGCTGACCCATCCCGCGCCGCAGACGATCGTTCATTTTCAATTCGATCCACAAGGCGTTTTGACCTCGCCGCAAGTCCCACTGGGCAACAAGCGAAACCTGGCCGCGACCGTCTGCGTCGTTGACAACAAAGTCGATGGGGCCTTCACGAAGCTCACCGAATTCAGCCAGCTTGTTCAGCGCGACGCGCTCTTGAAACTTATTCCGCCTGAACTGCCCGCCGCCGAGCCCGTCACTGTCACGGCGTGGAACGATTCCAATACGAACTATGCAAACGGCAATAATGATAACGACTCTTACGGCTCCGACAGCAAACAGCAGAAGCGCAGTATCGCCGAGAGCAAAAATCGGCAGCGCGCCTATCAGAGCATCAATACCAACGCCGCCTGGAACGCGAACAACATTCAGCAGGAAGCGCAGGGACAGGGACAGTTCTTCAACGGCGGCCAACTCGGCAACGCGCTGGGCTTCAACAATTCACTCGCCGTGCCGCCGTTCTCGAACGTGACCGAAGGAGTCATCAAGCCCGTCTGGCTGGGACCGGCTCTCGTGCTCGCCCGCCGCGTCAACGTCAACGGACAGATTTACATTCAAGGCTGCTGGCTCGACTGGCCAGCCATCCGCACCTCATTACTGGCCGGCGTCGCCGATCTGTTGCCGCGCGCGGATCTGGAACCCGTGCGCACGGATCCCGGCGAACGCACACCGTACATGCTCGCCGCGCTTCCCGTCGCACTCGCGCCCGGCCTGATTCCCGTTGAACTCTCGACCGCAACCTCGCCCATTCGCCTCACTCTTTACGTCGCCTGGGCCGCCGTCATTCTCGCGGCCGCCGCCGTCGCACTGCTGCTGGCCGGAGCCATATCCTTAAGCGAGCGGCGCGGCGCTTTCGTCTCCGCCGTCACGCACGAACTGCGCACGCCGCTCACCACATTCCGCATGTACACCGAAATGCTCGCCGGCGGCATGGTGCCGGACGAAGCCAAACGCCTCAGTTATCTCAACACGCTGCGCGTCGAAGCCGAACGGCTCAGTCATCTCGTCGAGAACGTTCTCGCCTACGCGCGCCTTGAACGCGGCCCCGCGAAGAACCGCCTGCAGACCGTCGCGCTTCGCGATCTGCTCGAACACGCGCGCGGACGTCTCGCCGATCGCGCCTCGCAATGCGGCATGAACATTGTCATCGAAGGCCGCGATGAACAGTTCGCGCTGCAAGTCCGCACCGATAGCTCCGCCGTCGAACAGATCCTTTTCAATCTTGTGGATAACGCCTGCAAATACGCCTCATCGAGCAGCGATATGACCATTCATATTTCCGCCGCCGCCGTCAAAAACAGCGGCGTGCTGCGCGTCCGCGATCACGGCTCCGGCTTTGATCGTCAGAGCCTGCGCACACTCTTTCAACCCTTTTCCAAGTCCGCCACCGATGCCGCCCACTCCGCGCCCGGAGTGGGCCTCGGTCTTGCACTCAGCCGCCGCCTCGCGCGTGACATGGGCGGCGATTTAAAGCTCGATCAGAACATCAAAGACGGCGCCTGCTTTGAACTCTCGATGCCGCTTCAAGCTATTTGAGTCCAGTGTGGATAAAGAAGATTTGAAACGATTCAACAGCCAATCGTTTCAAGTCTTCTTTCCCTTCATTAACAACACTGGACTCAATAATCACTCATTCACCGGATGAACCTGCACCGCGTCTACAATCACATGCCCACGCGTACCCTTGTTTGAAATCGTGACCAGCGCTTTGGCGCCTGCATCGAACTTGCATCGGCCCACCGAGATGAAACCATTGGGCAGCGGCGGCTGCTTGCGCTGATCGATTGTTGTCGTGATTTCCATGCTGCCGCCGGCAACACTCACCGGCACGTCGCTCGCGCGGTTGCCCAGAGCCGTATATGAAACCCGCACGTCGTACTCGCCAGCCTTCTGTATCGGCACGGTGAAGCGCACCGACTTCGCGCCCTTCTCGGAATCCCCATCGTGAATATAGCCCGAACCAATGTAGCCCGAAGTCGTCGCGCTGTTCTCCCATAGGCCAGTCATTTCGGCTTTGATGTCATCGATCACGATGCCCTTCAGGGTCGCCGCGTCGATGCCGCCTTTGCCCTCGGCTGCGTGCACGCCCTTGGCTCCGGCGGTTGCGGTCCAATGCAGCACCTGTTTGTCGGCGAGCAACTTTTCTTTCAGCTTCGCGTAGTCAACTTTTTGAACGATGACGCCGGCGTCAATCGCCTGGCAGGCCGCCGTCGCGGCGCTCTGGCCCAGAACCATGAAGACCGGTTCCATGCGGATGGAGCCATACGAAATATGCGTCGCCGAAAGACATATCGGCACCAGCAGGTTGGTGCACTGCTCCTCTTTGGGAACGATGGCCAGATACGAGATCGGATACGGCTTGAAACCGTGAACCTGGATGTCGCCCTCGTTGCGCACCTTGCCTTCTTTGGTGACGTAGCGCTGCGTGTTATGGCTGTCCATCCCGTACGCGCCCATGCCGCACGAATCTTCGGCAACACTCGCGCCCTGGCAATTGTGTTCGGTCATCACGTACGCGCCGACCATGCGCCGGGCCTCGCGCACATAAAGCTGATTCGGCCAGCCGCCGTTGTCGGTGAACTCGTCCTTGCAGAGCCCCCACGCCGCCATCGTACTGCGCAGCGATTCGGGCACGCGCGGATGATTGGCCAGCGTCCACATCAGCCCCATCTGGTAGTCGATGTGCTCCTTAATGATCTTCTCGCGCAGAGCGTAATCAGCGTCGGGATACTCATAATTCATGCCGATGTTATCGGTCGAGACTGCAAAATTATTATTCGTGTCGGTCTTTCCCTTGGGCATCATCACTGGGTTTATCGGCACGCGCAGATCGCCGGCCTCAACATTGCGCAGCACCAGTTCAAAACGCTTCTCGTCGTAGTTCGCCGGCTTGGGCCATGGAATTTTATTGGCCTCATCCTTGGTCATGCACATGCGATAGTTGTATGCCTGCACGCGCTTGTCGCCCGCGCCCTCCTCGCCCGGACCGTCGGCCTGCACGCCCGCGATCAGACCGCTCTTCGGATCGCCGGGCACGACATACGGATCGACCGGCTTATTGAACTGATGCGACGTCGCGCGCTTGGTCTGAACGCCGTTGAGCGTCTCCTTATATTGCGCATTGGCTTCGCGACCGACTGCGTACGAGACGCCCGCCTTGGCCATCACGTCGCCTTCGTAGGTGGCATCGATAAACATTTTTCCGCTGAAGACTTTGCCGCTCTCCATCGTGATTGAGACGATGCGCGCGCCCTCTTTTTTGACGCCCGTCTTCAAATCAAGCCGCTCGCCGCGCACGACCTTGATCTTGTTTTCAGCAATAAATTCTTCGAAGATCTTTTCCGCAACGTGCGGCTCGAATTTCCAGGCTTCTTCGGCACCGTACGCCTTGCCCAGGCGCGTGTAGAACTCGCGCGAGATGCCGCCGATCGCCGCTTTGTTGCCAATGTCCGTCGCGCCCAATCCGCCCGACGAGAGCCCGCCCAGATGCTTCGTCGGCTCGATCAGCACCACCGTCTTGCCCATGCGCACCGTCTGCACCGCCGCCGTCACTCCGCCGCACGTGCCGCCGTAAATGACCACGTCAAATTCCTCGCCCCGGCACCCGGCCATCATGACACTGAGCAGAACTATCCAGATGAAATGTTTCAAAGAGTCCTCCGATTAAATGTTATTCCAGTACTACACCATTGAATTCCAATGTGTGGCACGGGCAGCTGTTGGGCTGCCCGTGCTGTGCCGGACGGATTCCCAATCTTGCGGGAATGGCGGACACCCAAAGTTCGTTTCAACCTCGAAATAAAGTGCACTAGGCGCGCCCATTCCGCCGCTCCACACTTCTCATAGGGAGAATCGCCGCACAAAACCTGTCCAAAAGTGCACATCCTGAACTTGTCCGCACCGCCGGGCAGCGTACGACCTTTTTCCAATGAGACAAAGTATCCACGCCTCAAATCCGCGATCTGTTTTCGCGTTCGAGCAAAACGTACCGCAGGCATCTTGCCTGCCCGTTACTTCAACGGCCCATGGCTT
>Ga0105047_10013989_pt1 | contig 12762 bp, 10 predicted proteins | sample MAT04_FD_78384 | JGI IMG/M metagenome (GOLD analysis project Ga0105047, IMG submission 78384) | Freshwater microbial communities from Lake Fryxell liftoff mats and glacier meltwater in Antarctica - MAT-04 (megahit assembly) | ecosystem: Environmental > Aquatic > Freshwater > Ice > Liftoff... | reverse complement strand
GAGGTCCTTGACGGTTCCGTTACGCAGGTGGAGCAGAGCTGCATCGAACTCTGACCGGGCGCCGGCCAGTCGGCCGTCGGCGAGCGCGTCCAAGGCTGGCCGAATGACGGTGTTGTATGCAGACTCGTCTCCGTGCCATTGAGCTGTGCCGTCGTTGGCGAATCGGTAGTAGATCCCGCGCTTCGCAAACAACCGATTGATCTCTTCAATCGCTAGGTAGCTTTCGTACGTGGCCTGCCGTACGGCCATCTCGAGCACGTCGAGAAACTGTTGTGCGGGCAACGCCCGCAGCGCGGGCTCGGCGTTGTAGTCCGTGCCTTGTGACCACACCATCCTCGCCTTCTCGCGTTTGAAGTGATCGGCCATCATGCCCTGGAAGCGGCTGCGGGCTGGCTCGCCAAATCGCCGTCCGATGTCTTCCGCGGTTTCCTCCCATGTCCCGTATCCCTCGTGTTGGCGGTAGTCGGCCCAGAGATGGGTCGCTAAGGCCCCCCGGTGCTGCTCCAACCAGTTCAGTAGCGAGACTCTGACGCCATCGGGGATCGCTTCGCCGGAAGGCTCAGGAGGTGGAAAGTTTCGCTCGGTGAACGTCACGTGCTGACGTTAGCGATCGACCTGCTCGGACTGCGTGACTGCCGTAGATACCGGACCACCGCGGAGTCGTGCTCCGGCCTGCCAAGTCTCTCCCAGGCATGGACGTCCGCCTTGCGGTGCGCGCTTTTCAGTTCTGGTCTGAGCCAGTCACGCGCAGCTGCTGCAGATCGAGACACGCCTTGTACAGCGTTCGCTCGAGGGCCATCTCCGTAGGCACGCCGGCCCGTTTGCGGTACGTCGTGGAGTCCCCTGGACCGATCGGCTCGAAACAGTAGAGGCCGACGGCATCGACTACTTGGCTGGCCGCGCCACACCACCGCACGACGGCATTGAAGTCAGAGTCGCTGATCACGCGGGCGGCGAGGAAGAAGTAGATCCTCGGCGCACTCGCGTGGAGCCACGTGGTGAGGTCGCCGCCGCCGGCCCCACCCTCGACGGGCCGTTCACCCCGCATGGTTCGACGCCGGCTGTGCTCGCCCTTGAGGTCGATCGACTTGAACGCGAGCTCCTTCACGCGCTTGCCGATGTCAGCCGATCCCCTTCGTCCCAGCGCTACTTGTTGCGGGTTCAGCGCGTGACGGGGCGTGCCCATCATCTTCGCCTCGAGCAAGAACCCGATGTCGCCCGTACGGGGGTAGACGCCGTCAAGGTTGTGGTACTCGACAATGAGGCCTGGGACGTTTCCGCGCGCGTAGAGGTCCTCGACGCCGGAGCAATTCTCCAGCAAGAGAGCAAGGATGTCGTTGAAGAAGTCGCCCTTCCCGTTCTGCAGATCTCGGGCGATCGATTTCGATGCCTCGCTCCCGGGGTCGTTGGCCGTTACTGCGAGCGTGGCATCGAAATCGCTCATGGCTGAGAGGAATCGTTCCTCGACCTGGTCCCAGCTCGTTGCGCCGGACTGCTCGGCCCAGCCGTAGAGGTCCTTCAGCGGTCGGCACGCTGGACTGGTCGCCACGACGTCACTCGTCTTGCGTGGCCGCCCAGGCGGCACCGGCGCGAGCGCGTCAGGCACTCACGCGCTCCCACGACTGCGGCAGGCTGGTGACGCCGTAGAGGCGAACGGCAATGCCAGTTGCCCTCGCCACGTCTCGCTCGCCGAACGCCTTCGCGAGAGCGCGCCGGTCGGCCGCTTTCACCGACGCAATGTTCGGGACCCGGATGCGGCGGAGGTACTGCGCCTGGAAGCGGTAGCAGCCGCCGCGCATCTTCACGCAGTAAGTCCCGACGAAGAGATTCGCGACGTCTGACAGCATGAGACCGCCGAGAACCTCGAGGTCCCATCCATCGGAGACGACGAAGTAGAGGTTGTGATGCGGGTAGTGGCCTCCCGCGTCGAGGACCGGGTGGATGGATGCCTTCATGTCCGGGAGCAGGAGCTTGGGTCGATCCTTGAGGGCCGGGTCGACGCGATCGATGGTCTTGAACCACTTGCCCGGGTTCTTGCGCGCAGTGTGGCGTGCCTTGAGCGAGGCCGAGTGCTCCTTGAAGTAGTCGCCTAGCCGGGGCCAGTCGCGGAGGTCGACGAGACCCTTCGCGTCCCATGGGTTGACGAGATGCGTCCCGGACCACCGGAGCTGGCCGCCGGCCAAGTCCTTCGCCATCACCATCGGGAGGAGTCGTTCCGCCTCGACGAGGCTCGGATCCTTGGTGAGGTAGACGCTGTCCGCGCCGCTTGCCAGTCCAATGCCGACGCGAGTCTGGGTGCGCGGGTCTTCGAGCGGTGGGCACCGCTTCTCGATGTCAGCGACGAGCGCGAGCTCGTCGGGCGATCCCGATGGCCACGATTCGGTTCCTTCGAACCACGACGTGAGCCGAGTTGCGCTGACGGACGGCAAGGAAAGCGGAGCGCTCTCCCGGCGACCGGCCCAGCTGACGAGCCGAGCGGCGTCGCGCTCACCGAAGACTGCAGTCGTGTTCGCGAGCACGGCCGGGCCTTGCGGTTGGCGTCGGATGACACTGACGGCCGGGTAGGCGGACACGGGCTCTTCGAACGCGTCGACGTCGTGCATCTCGATCACGGCTTCCATCGCGAAGTTCTCCGAGATGAACCCACGGAGGTCAGCGCCATATTGGTTGTGCATCCACCGGTCAGCGACGATGAAGCCGAGCGCGCCATCCTGTCGAAGCAGTCGAAGGCCAGTCTCGATGAAGCCGACGAAGATGTCGCTTCGGCCGCGCATCGTTGGGCACGCTCGTCGGTAGGCGGCGCTCCGCTCGGCCGGCACGCTCTCCAACCTGATGTAGGGAGGGTTGCCTACAACAACATCAGCGGACTCGAGGTCGTGTTCGTGCAGGAGGAAGTCGCCGACACGAACCCACGCCTCGGCGAGGCTCGTGGCAGTGTCTTGCGCGAGGTCGTGTTCGAGTAACGCGGCGACCACGGTCTTGCGAGCAAGCTCGACGTTCGCGTGCAGGAGGTCGAACGCTCGAAGCGAGTCGGCGGCCGTGTCGATCGGCCGGCCGTGGTTCGCGCACGACTTGAGCAGGCGTTCGGTGATCGGGCCGAGAAACGCACCGGCTCCGCACGACGGTTCGACGACGACCAACGACGCGAGGTCCTTGTCGGGTGTGTAGCCGACGAGATCGAGGATCAGCTCGACGACCCAGCGGCGGGTGAAGACCTCCCCGTGCTCTTCGTCAGGCGTCGGTGCCATCGGTGGCTCGTCGAGGGTGAGGTTGAGCGGGAGTTGCTGGCTGAGGGGCATGGTCGGGAGTATAGAACGCACGTTCGACTGCCCGATAGGGGTGCTCCCCGCTCCTCCTCATGACTCGGAAGCTACTTCCCAGGTGCGGCGTAGCCGCGGCAATCGGCCCGCGAGACCACGTTGAGCTGCTACTCCGGATCGATCTCGGTTTGCGCGAGGAACTCGGCCCTCGTGATCGGACGGGCGTGTGAGTTGTTCACACGCCCGATGGATTCCTCGAGGAATGCACGGAACAGCGGATCGGCGAGTGCTTGTTGGGCGTGGCTCCACGATCGCTCGCGGGCCAGCTGTTCGCGATCCTGTTCGGCAGAGAGCTGCTCCGTGCGCTTCCTCACGATTGCCCCTCTCCCGCAACCGCAAGTCGTCGTCGGTGGTCCTCGGCGTTGGCGCCGGCCACGGCGAGCGGTCCGACCTCGACACAGCCGCGCCAGTCGGAGACGTCCTGATCGTCGATGATCACGTTGGGCTTGGGGAGGAAGGCAACGAAACACTCGGCGATGCCCAGCTCCTGCGCTGTTGCCTCTGCGTACGCACCGCCGGCAGTGCTCCAGCAGTACAACGTCGCGCCCTCATCCGCGAGTGTTCGAACGTGCTCGACGACCGCCGGCATCGGGATGCGCTTCGTGCCAATCGTCCGGACGAGCGTGTCGTCAACGTCGACGTAGATCACGAGCGGTCCAGGCATCCGACGAGTCTTTCACCCGGTCGTTGGATTCATGCGGCCAATCTCGCCGGCACCGTCGCGAGCCATGCCGTGTCGAGGCCCCAGAGCACGATGAGGGCGAAACCTCACGTCCGCACCTTCGGGGTGCGCGAACCTCCGCTGATGCCTTCCCTCGGTACAACGACTCTCCTGCCTGGAGCGTCGGACTGCGAGCTGCTGCGAGAGGGCCTCATGGCTCAGCCGGCGAACACGATCAGCAGCCTGGCCTTCGTCGTCGTCGGATTGGCGATCGCGGTGCTGGCACTGCGCGGCCGGGGTTGGCGCTCACGTTCGATGGTCTTCGCGGGGTGCCTGGTGGCTACCGGCCTCGGAAGCGTTGCCTACCACGGGCCGCAGCCGTCGGGCGCCGAGCTCATGCACGACCTGTCGATCGTGTTCGTGCTCGCGCTTATCGCGCTCCACGACCTGAGCCTTCTTTTACCGCGGTTCCGGTGGGTGCTCCCCGGTCTGGCCGTGTTCGCGATCGCCGTGACCGGTGCGGCCGTCTTCGCACCGGTGCTCGCTCCACTGGCCGCTGATGTCCTTGTTCTGACAGTGATCGTGATGGAGGTCCTCGTGTATCGACGCGGACTTCACCCGCAATCGAAACGCGAAAAGCAGCGACTGCTGCTGGTGATCGCGCTGCTCGTCGCTGGAGGCCTGTTCATCTCGGGCAGAACCGACGGTCCCTCGTGCTACCCGATGAGCGTGCTCCAACCGCATGCGGGGTGGCATGTCACTGCAGCGCTGGTGTTCGGAATTTGGTGGTGGCTGGCTCTCGCGGCAAGCCCGCCCCAGACATCGGCTGACGAACCGTGAGTGATTTCGCAGGACTTCGGCGCTTACACTCAGGGCACTGCGCGACGGAACCGAGCCGGGGAGCTGGCGGCGGTGGAGGGACGAACGATGCGACGCAGGTTGATGGCAGCGATGGCTGTCGCGGTCCTGATCTTGGGTGGGTGCTCGAACGACGCCACCAACGCCCCGCGAAGCGCGGGTTCGACGCAACCGTCGTCTACGGATCGTGCTCCAACGCCTGGGTCTCCGCTGATAGACAGCTCTGGCCCGGCCGCCCTCGTGCGGTTTGATGCGTGTGAGGACTACGGCAGTTGGATGAACGCTCACGCCGTTGATGTCGTTGGCGTACGAGGCATCGGCACGTACTCGGGACCCGTCCAAAGTGGCAACTCAAGCGGGAGCTTGCCGTTGACGGACGGACCTGAGATGACGGTCACGAACACCCAAGAGGTCAACGTCGACGAGCCGGACTCGATCAAGGTCTCGACGTCATCAGCACTGATCGCAAACGAGAACAAGCTCGTTCGCGTCACCTTGAACGACGGCAACCCTCGGCTCGACGGCTCCTTGGACCTTGGAGGCGACCCCTATACGGCTTCGTCAGTGCTGACGGCGGGAGACCGTGCCCTCGTCATACGGAACTCGACGAATGGCCCGAGCCTGGACACACACGAGTCGGACGTCCTGCTGCAGCGCAGCAAGGACGCGATGGCTTCGACATCCACCACTTCCGGCCAACCGCAAACGCCGCCGACGACTGGGCTCGCGGGCGTGGAACTGTTCCTCATCGATCTGGGCGGGACGATGCGCGTGCTCGACCACGTGACGATCCAGGGCCGATTGATTGACGCCCGACTCATCGGCAGCCGCGTGCTCATGGCATCGTCGGCGAGCCCCGCCGCAGGGAGGTTCATCGACGGGCGCGGCGTCGCGAGCGAGGACCTGGCCACCGCAACGAACAAGCAGGTCGCGTCAGGTCTCCGTCCAACGGACTGGCTCCCAGCACTTCGCCGCGAGCGACCCAACGCCTCCGTCGAGCCAGCGGTGTCATGCGACAAGGTCTTCCGGCCCAGCGAGTTCGCCGGGTTCTCCATGCTGACCACGTCCAGCTTCGATCTCGGATCATCGGACTCGTTGGACACGAACGACACGATCGGCGTCGTCACGTCGGCAGAATCCATGTACGCGTCCGCCAGCAACCTCGTTGTGCGCTCGTCCCGATGGGTCACCGACTCAGCGGGCAAAGGAGCATCGGTCGACTCCAACGGCAGCTACACGCTCGTTCACGTCTTCGACATCAAGCAGCCGGGACCACCACGATTCATCGCGAGCACTTCGGTTGCGGGCACTGTCACCGACAAGTTCGCGACGTCCGAACGAGAGGGCCACCTCCGCATCGTGTCGACGAGGGACACCGGCCCCAAGTACGAGGACCGCGAAGCCGAGCTCACCACCTTTGCGATCAAAGACGGCTCGCTGGAGCGTGAGGGAAGCCCGTACCGCCTCGGCCAATCGGGTTCGACTCGAGTCCGCTTCCAGGGCGCGACCGCGCTCGTGGCCAACAACGCGAACGGTCGCATCCAGTTGATCGATCTCAACGACCCCGCCTCGCCCACGACGATCGGCACACTGCAGACCACGGGTTCGACGGTCTACCTGCATCCGTTGACGAACACGACATGGCTCGCGCTTGGCCAGGAGTCCGCACCGCGAGGCCAACCCACGCCCGCCAAGGTGTCGGTGTTCGACACCTCGAATCGAACGGCCCCGATCGAATCGAGCCACGCCGACATCCTCGACGCTCACCTCGACACGGACTACCACGCGTTCGTGTGGTGGCCCGCGACGAACTCAGCGCTCGTCCCGATGACGGTGTCAAAGCCGAACGAACCGTCTTTCGCTGGCTTGCTCGTGCTCAACACCGAGCCCGGTGGCGTTCATGAACGGGGCCGTCTCAGCCACCCCCGCCGGCCGTCGAAGACGACGAACGACAGCTACGCGACGCCAATCGACGCTGTGGCGATCGTCGGAAGCAGCATCGTGACGGTCTCGGCCGAGCGACTCCAAACGAACGACCTCGTCACTCTCGCCGAGACCGGTCACGTAGATCTGACGTAGCAGCTTCGTGCCACCCACCCATCCCGAGGCGACGGCGAAGGGCGATGTGATGAGATGAGGTCCATGAGAGCAGCCCCCTCACCTCCGCGCCGGGCTCGGCAGGGGTCGTGTGGCAGAAGCCGGGCGTTTCGCGGAGTGATCGCGGCTGTGGCGTTCACGACGCTGGCAAGCTGCGCGGAATCTCCCAAGGCGAACGCACCTCTGGATGGTGGATCGACGTCATCCATCGCGACGGTGCCGTACAGCGCGGCCAATCGAGCGCCCGACGCCCGGGCGGTCGAGTGGGAGCGTATCCGCCTCGAGCAGCCGGGACTGCCGGTCACCATGGCCGTTCAACTCGATGATCATTGGGTCGGCCTCGGAACTCCGCCTGGCGGAGTTGGCGAACCCCTTCCGCCGGTGGCTGTGTACCGCACGTCAGACCTTGCGAGTTGGGAACCCATTGCGACCATCCACGGCCTTGACGGGACGGACAACCTCATCATCTACGACGTGGCCGTTTCGGGGAACCACATCGTCGCCGGGGGCGTGAGCGGTCTCGGCGGTGCCGGCAGACCTGCGGTCTGGTCGTCGACCGACGGAGGGATGAACTGGCTTGCCGCGGACGCGGGTACCGGCGCGAGTGAAAAGGGACGGGTCAGCCAGGTGCTGAGCACCACATCGGGAGTCGTTCTGGTCGGTGAGTCGGGGCCACTGCGCGCAACCGGGGTACCAACGGTGTGGCGATCGCAGGGCGATGGTTGGTCCATCTCCCGCGGTCCCGAACTCAAAGGTGCTTCGCCCGCGAACTTCGCCAGTCGCGGGGACCAGATCCTCGGCGTCGCGGGTAGCGACGCGGGAACGGTGGTCCTTCAGGTCAACGGAATGGATTGGGAGACGATTCGAGCGGATGGCCTCCGTGAATCCGGTAGATCCGGCGAGCTCGTCGCGCTTGACAACGAGTTCGTGATCGTCCGGCTGAGCTACTCCGATGATCCGAAGTTCGCCTTCGAAGTGTGGCGTTCAACGAATGGCACCCATTGGGAGAGAGATCGCGCTCAGCCGGATCTGAAACGGGTCACGGCGGTCGCAGGTTGGCACGATGCGCTCATCGCGATTTCGTCGACCTACGAGCGCGCCGACATCCAGGATTGCTTCCAGGATCCGGCCGCGTGCAAGGCGAGCCACTACGTGAGTTTGGTGTCTCAGCAACGAGCGCCGCTTCAGGAGACGAACGCCACGGCCCCGATCCGGAAGCGCTCCCAGGACCCGGAAACGAGCCGGGCCACCGTGTTCAAGGGCCGCGATCTCGTGATCCTCGGTGATGAGTCCGCCGAGGGCGAGCGCTACATCTGGGCGCTCCTCTGCGACACGACCGCCGAAGGGCCATTGATAGCGACGACCCAATCGCCGGCGACGACACCAGCGACGCCTCCGGGGCTCGCCGCCGTCGATGCGGCGAGCTTGACCCTCGAAGAAGGCCAACCGAAACGGTTCGAGTTCATCGAATCGTTCTCTATGGTTGGAAGCTACAAGGGAGACGGATTCGAAGCACCGAAGCGCTGCGTGCTGCCCGACTTCAACGACCGCACATGGCAGATCGTCGGCAATCCCAGCGGCCCGCCGTACGCGGCGTCGTGGCCCATCGTTGAGATCGACGGTTACTGGGGAACCGCTCGCTACGTCTACGCAACGATCTCGCTCGTTCGTCCCGACCGAATCGAGATCACCACCGACGGCACCGACGAGCGGTGGGCGTTCGAGCCGCCGCCGAACGAGAGACGAGGCTGCACAAATCGCCCGGCGGTCCCCAGCGGAGAATGATGGGTCGACGCGCTTTGCAACGACATCGCGCCGAAGAACAACGACGGAGGCGTGCCTGAGCGACGCCGGTGATCTGTCGCGGTCAAGGTCCGTCGGTTGTGCGCAGAGGCGAACGGTGTTCGAGGTCAGCCACGTGCCGACACACCCTCCGTTCAAGAGGTTCATGGCTAGCGCACGGCTGAACCTGACGTGTGCGTCTCAATGCGCGTGCGGGGCCTTCGGCTACAGGCTGAGGCCGCGGTCGATGTCTTGAACGCGGCGGGCGCTCGTTGCCACTATGAGTGGGGCTCGACTACTGCGCCTTGTCAGCCACCCGCCATCGCGCGTCGAGGCTGATCCACGGTGATCACCTGTCCTCGTCGGGAAAGGCCTGGATGTGGTTGACGCCCCACTTGACCGACGACTGCTGCCCATGCATCGCGAGCACGAGGAATCGGGCTTCGAGTTCCGCGTAGTCGGATCGAGGTGAGCGAGGGACACGCGCCATCGCTTGGTGGAGCTCGGGCGTCCACACCGCGTTGGCCAGATGAGCTAACCGGCGAAGGGTCACCCTGCTCCTCCCACATGGATCCGCGAGGCGACGCAGCACGACCTCGCGGAGTCGTGCCTTGTGCGCTTCGTCGAGCGGTGCGTGGGCCAGCAAGCGGTACAGATCTTCCTTCTCGTATCCGGAGGCGAAGCACCACGGATCGACTTCAAGGAAGACCACGCCCGCTTCGATCGCCTGGGTATGACCGGAGCGAATTCGTCGCGTCGCGTCACGCCACTCGGGTGTGTACAAGCCTTGCGCGTGATTCCAACCGCCTCCGGCAACCGCCGCCGCCACTCGGGAGCGCACGATCGCTGCATCGGTCAAGTCGCCCACGGCCCTTCCACAGGATCCCGCTCGACGGGATCACGACGCACTTGGCTCAGAAGGTCGTCGTCAGCCACGCCCAAGACTCTGCCATCCTCGATTTCTAGGCGCGCTCTCCTTCATTCATCGAATCTTGGCGATCGCGGGTCGATCGGCTGGGTGTCGTCGCCACAATTGCCGCTATCGAGCCGGGGCCAGCGTGCGTACGTGGGCCGGCGGGAGCGTGCCGTGGATGAGGACGGCAGTGCCGGGTTCCATCTGGCGGAACATGTGCGGAGGGCCGAGGCGGACCGGGGTGACCGAACGTCCCCGGTCTCCATTGCGATGACTGCCGCGGTCCTCGTCGAGGAGGGCGGCGACGAACTCGTCGCCGAGGATGCGGCTGGCGAAGTCGACGGTCGACTGATCGGAGGTGCCGGCGTAGAAGAGCTTCGTCAGGTGATTGGTGAGGATGGTGTCGGCTTGCCGGCCGTAGTTCTCGTCGATCTGCGCCTTCGACTGCCACACGGTGACGAGCTGGATGCCGAGGCCGGCGATCGTCGATGCCCATTGCGGGAGCTGGTGCAGCGGAGTGTTGCCGGCTTCATCGAGCACCAGCAGGAGTGCGGGGTCGAGGAGCTCGTTGGTGCGCAGGTACCGGTCGTAGGCCTGGTTGACGAGGTCTGAGATGAGCCCGCCGAGCACCGGGGCGAGGCGGTCTTGGTCGACGAGCGGCGCGCAGATGTAGAGGGTGTTGTTGCCCGAGCACAGCCACTCGAGGTCGATCTCGCACGCGTTGCAGGCGTCTCCGACGGTGGGGTCGATCCAAGCGCGCATCAGGTTGCGCGTCGTGGCGTAAACGCTGTCGCGGATCTTCGAGTCCGATCCCCACACACCTCGGAGCAAGTCGTTGGCTCGTAGTGCCGCGGCCCGGCGAGCAGGGTCGGGGTCGGCGGATAGCGCACGCAGCAATGGTTCGATCTGCCCGGGGTTGCCGTCGGTGGGTTGGTCGCCTTTGAGGACCCAGGAGGCGACGTCGCTCATGGTGCGCCCCTGGAGCGCGGCGGTGAGGAGTAGACCGGTGAGGTAGGCCTCGGCTTGGATGTGCCAGAACCCGGCGTCGCTCACGCCGTCCTTCGGCGTCGCCGAGATCAACGCGGCAGCGGCGCGCTGCGCGCCGGCGGGGTGGGCGGCGTCGCGCAGTGGTGACCAGCGGGCGGTTCCTCGGCCGGTGCTGCCGGTCGGGTCGAAGATGCGGACCTCGCCCATCTCGGCTCGCCGTGCGAGGGTGGCGTCGAGCAGGTCGCTCTTGACTGAGGACAGGATGGCGGGGCCTTCCCACTCGAGCGCGCCGGCGATGACCGAGGTGGTCTTGCCGCAGCGGGACGGGCCGACATGGATCACCGCGCCGCGGTCGCCTCGTCGCCGGAGGGCTCGACGTTCCCGCCGGTTCGAGGCGGGCATCCGGTTGGTCTCGGTGGCAAGCAGTTTGCGGTGATGCCGAGCGACGAGCAGCCGGCCCGGTTCAGGTCGGCGCACGATGAGCGAGGCGAGGTCGGCAGTCTTGGCTTGGCGGGCTTGGGTGGAGACACCGAAGCGGACGCGTTGGTCGACACCGCGGTCTCGTCCTTGCCGCCAGATCATGACCCTCTCGATGGCGACGACCACGAGCACGGCCATCACGGTGGCGGTGCCCCAGTAGGGCCAGGGGCCGGGTAGCTGGTTGCTGGCCGGGCCGGTCCAGGCGAGGCGGGGGTCGGACATGTTGCGGGGCAGGCGGATGAGCGCGGCGAGCGAGTCGCCGACGGTGCCGTCGAAGCGGTGGGCTCCGAACATGAAAGCGGACACCCACGCGGCCGCGAAGTTCAGACCGGTGAGCGCGATGGCCGCGAGCGCGAGGTACTCGGCCCCGCCGGGTCCGACGGGTTGTTGGTGTGGTTGGTTGTTCAAAGGGAGATGCCTTCCGTTGGTAGTTGGGGTGGGGGGAGGTGGTCGATGGCCGCCGTCTTCGCTCCGGAGCGCTGCAGCGACGCGACGAGGGCGTCGAGCGGGTCCGGGGCGTCGAGGTCGAGGCCGTGGTTGTGGTCGCGCTCGCTGCGCACGAGGTAGAGGCGGTTGACGTCGCGGCCTCGGGTCAGTGCCGAGTAGCCGAGCTCGGCGAAGAGGGCGTCGTCGCCGAGCACGAGCGCGGCGTCACAGGTGATGCCCTGGTTCTTGTGGATGGTCGACGCGTACCCGTGGGTGAGATGCCCGTCGGCGATGTAGTCGACCGGGATGGCGACTTGGCGGTCGGCGTCGTGCACGTCGAGGAGAAGCCGGTCGCCGCGAGTGCCGATGACGGTGGCGCGTTCGGCGTTGAGGATCCCGAGGTCGTAGCGGTTCTTGTGCGCGACGACCTGGTCGCCCAGAGCGAACTCGGTGCTGTCGACGTTCATCACGATGTCGGTGAGCTCGCCGTTGGCGATGAGGACTTGGCGGGCCCGGTCGTTGAGGTCGACGGTGTCGTGCCGGCGACGGGCGAGCATGGCGACGTCGGAGCCCTGCTCGCGCAGGTCGTACCAGTCCCCGACGATCGCGTCGCGGAGCTGGTCTGCGTTCGGGGCGGTCGTGATCTGGCGTGGCGATCCATCCGCTCGACCGCGTCGGCGACGCGTCCGGCTCGCAGCGCCGAGAGCGTTTCGCGTTCTTCGGGGTCGCGTTGGCGCCGGTTCTCGATCAGCTCGATGTACCCGTTGCGCTGCGCGATGCCGGCGAACAATCCGCCCGCGTCGATCTCGGGTAGCTGGCGGGGGTCACCGATGGCGACGAGCTTGGCGTTGGCCTGCTCGACGTAGTCGAGCAGTGCGGCCAGGCGGCGGGTACCCAACATGCCGGCTTCGTCTACGGCGATGACCGTGTGCTCGTCGAGGTGCTCTCGGCCTTGGGCCAGCGCGGTGAGGAGCCGGTCCACGCTCGTCGACGGAATCGTCGCACCGGCCTGCAGCTCCTGGGCGGCTCGGGCGGACGGGGCGGCGCCGATGACGCGGTAACCCGAGGACTCCCAGGCGTCACGTGCCGCGTCGAGGCTGAACGTCTTACCGGCGCCGGCCCGGCCGATGACCGTGTCGTAAAGGTTGCCGGATCCGCAGATGGCGCGGACCATCTCGGCCTGCTCCTCGCCGAGCGACCGTCGAGTGGCGATCGCCCGCTCGATCGCCGATGCGTCG
>Ga0105047_10013987_pt1 | contig 12763 bp, 16 predicted proteins | sample MAT04_FD_78384 | JGI IMG/M metagenome (GOLD analysis project Ga0105047, IMG submission 78384) | Freshwater microbial communities from Lake Fryxell liftoff mats and glacier meltwater in Antarctica - MAT-04 (megahit assembly) | ecosystem: Environmental > Aquatic > Freshwater > Ice > Liftoff... | reverse complement strand
GCGGGTGCACGATCCGACCCGTGAAGCTGTCCATGCCGGCGAACTGGGGCGTATAGCCACTCTTGTAGCTGTAGTAGCCCGAGCACATGAACAGGTAGCCGCAAGTGAATGTGACGGCATCACCTGTGTCCTTGCGTTGGCCGTTCACCGTCCAGCGGGCATTCTCCGTCGACCATTCCGCACTTGCCATCTGGTGCCCGAAGCGAATGTGGCGGTCGATGCCGAATTCGTGAACGGTGTTGCGCAAGTACTGCAGAATCGACGGGCCGTCGGCGATCGACTTATCCGCGGTCCATGGCTTGAAGCTGTAACCCAGCGTGTGCATGTCGCTGTCGCTGCGTACCCCCGGGTAGCGAAACAGGTCCCACGTGCCACCGATGTCGTTGCGCCCCTCGAGGACCACGTACGAGCGGTTGGGGCTCATGGTCTGCAGGTGATAGCCCGCGCCGATGCCGGAGATGCCGGCGCCGACGACCACCACATCGAAATGCTCAACTGTCATACGGCGGACGGTAGTCGCCCACGCTCGCCTGACCGTCGTCGAACGTGTCAGTCGTCGAACGTGTCAGTCGTCGAACGTGTCAGTCGTCGAACGTGTCAGTCGTCGAGCTTGAGGGCAGAGATGAAGACGTCGCCGGGCACTTCCACGCGGCCGATCGACTTCATCTTCTTCTTGCCCTCCTTCTGTTTCTCCAGCAGCTTGCGCTTGCGCGTGATGTCGCCGCCGTAGCACTTGGCCAGCACATCCTTACGCTTCGCCTTCACCGTCTCACGAGCGATGATCTTGCCGCCGATGGCTGCCTGAATGGGCACATCGAACATCTGCCGCGGAATCAGTTCCTTCAGCTTCTCGCACATTCGGTTGCCGTAGGCGAAGGCCTTGTCGCGATGGACGATGGTGCTGAACGCGTCGGCAACGATGCCGTTCAGCAACAGGTCGACCTTCACCAGGTTGCTGCGGTGATAACCGCTGAGTTCATAGTCCAGGCTGGCATAGCCCTGCGTACGCGACTTCATCTGGTCGAAGAAGTCGACCACCACTTCCGCAAGCGGGATCAGGTAGTGCAGTTCGACTCGCTCGGGCGACAGGTACTCCAGCTTGGTCATGTCGCCACGGCGCGTCTGGCAGAGGTCCATCAGCGTGCCGGTGTACTCCTTGGGCGTGATCACGCTGACACGGAAGTACGGCTCTTCTATGAAGTCGATGCTCTGCGGCATGGGCAGATCGGCCGGGTTGTCGATCAGTTCGACGACGCCGTTGGTGCGGTGGACGCGGTACTCCACGCTCGGGGCGGTAGCGATGAGCGACAGATTGAACTCGCGCTCCAGGCGCTCCTTCACGATCTCCATGTGCAACAGGCCCAGGAAGCCGCAGCGGAAGCCGAACCCCAGCGCGCCAGACGATTCTGGCGAGTACGTGATGGACGCATCGTTGAGCTTCAGCTTCTCCAAGCTCTCGCGCATCAATTCGAAGTCGTCGCCGTCGATCGGGAACAGACCGCAGAAAACCATCGGCTTCGGGTCGCTGTAGCCCTCGAGCACCTCGGTGGCACCGTGCACGAAGGTGGTGACGGTCTCGCCGGAGCGTGCCTGGCCAACCTCCTTGATGCCGGCGATGAGGTAGCCCACTTCGCCGGGGCCAAGTTCGTCGACAGGTGTCGGCACCGGGCGCCGTACACCGACCTCGATGGGCTCCTGCGGCGTGCCGGCTTGCATGAACAGCAATTTTGACTTGCTGTTCAGTCGGCCGTTCATCACGCGAACACTGCTGACCACGCCGCGGTACTGATCGTACTGGCTGTCGAAGATCAGCGCTTGCAGGGGCGCGTCCGGGTCGCCTTTCGGCGCAGGGATTCGCTCGCAGATGGCGTCCAACAGCTCGCCCACGCCGTCGCCGGTTTTTGCCGAGATACGAAGAATCTGCTCGGCCGGGATACCCAGTACCGTCTCGATCTCCATCGCATAGCGATCAGGGTCGGCGGCGGGAAGGTCGATCTTGTTCAGGGCGGCCACGATCTCGAGATCGTGTTCCAGCGCCAGGTAGCAGTTTGCCAGGGTTTGGGCCTCGATGCCCTGGGCAGCATCGACCACCAGCACCACGCCCTCGCAGGCAGCCAGGCTACGGCTGACCTCGTAGCCGAAGTCCACGTGGCCGGGAGTGTCGATGAGGTGCAGCGTGTGCCCCTTCCAATCGACCCGTACGTTCTGCGCCTTGATGGTGATGCCGCGCTCGCGCTCGAGATCCATCGTGTCGAGGTACTGCGACCGCATCTCACGAGCGTCAACAGCGTTGGTCAGCTCCAGAATGCGGTCGCTGAGGGTGCTCTTGCCGTGATCGATGTGGGCAATGATGGAGAAGTTGCGAATGCGTGCGAGATCCATGGCGAGTCGCCCGAGCCTATCGGGAGGCTCGTCTCCTCGAGAGACAAGGTTGGGGTCCTCCGTGTGCCGCTGATAGCCTCTCCAAGCCGATTTCAAGTCCAACAAAGGGTCTCCTCACGTGGCAAACATCAAGAGTCAAAAGAAGCGCATCCTCACCAACGCGAAGCGTGCAGACCGCAACAAGGCCGTGAAGAGCGAGCTCAAGACCCGCGTCAAGAACGCTGTCAAGGCCGCAGAGACCGAGCAGAGCGAAGAAGCCCTTCGCCTCGCCGTCAAGCGCCTCGACATGGCTGCCGCCAAGCGCGTCATCCACAAGAACCAGGCTGCTCGCCGCAAGAGCCGCCTGATGAAGCACATCAACGCCACCGCCAGCTGAGCTTCCGGCTTTCCAAGATCTGAGACGAACCCGGGCCACGAGCCCGGGTTCGTTCGCGTCTGGGCTTCAGCGGCGGCCGGAACCTGCGAGGCGAGACAGTCGGGCGACGAGGACTTCCATGACCAGGTTCTCGGGCCACTCCTTGGCGCCGCGCAGGTCGAGGTCGGCTTGGGCCAGTAGGCCAACCGCGCGGGTGACTGCTCCCCCGCCGATCTTGCGATACTGATCGAGCGCCTTCTTCGCCGGAAAACCGGGCTTGATACCCATCGCCGCGGCTGCCGAGGCCTCGTCGCGAGCGCCGCTGCCATCGAGCGACAGCAGCCTCGTGTAGTGCCCGTGCAGGATCGACATGACTTGCAATGGGTGGCGGTCGCCGGCACGGATCATCCTGTGCAACAGCTGCAACGAGACTGTGGTGTCGCCACGGTCGATCGCGTCGGTGAGGTCCCATGGCGGAACGCCTCCCGCATCACCGAGGAAGGGCGACACGTCCGCGGGGGTGAGCTTCTTGTCATCGCCGTACGTCGAATGCAGCGTGTCGAGGATGCCCTGCAGCCGCCCAGCGTCTTCGCCCAGCCACGTGGCCAGCAGCTTGGTCGCCTGCGGATCCAGTTTCAGCCCGGCGGCCTTGATCTGCTCGTCGAACCAGCCTGTGCGTTCGGACGCGCGGCTGGGCGGCAACGTGTTGATCGTGGAGGCGCCGGTGCGCTTCAGCGCGTCGGTCAGTGCCTTCACGATCCGACCACCTCCGGCAACCAGCACCAGCTCGGTGCTGGGCAGCGGATCATCGATGTACACCACGAGGGACGCAACGTCGTCGGCGTTGAAGCGGCCCACGCCACGCGCCACCACCACCCGCTTGTCGGTGAGGAATGGTGATGTCTGCGCGGCGTCCACAACCGCCCGCACCTCGTAGTCCTCACCGTCGAAGTCGTCGACCATCAGCGAACGGTCGCCATCACCCACCAACGACCTCACGAGGTCGCCAATTGCGGAGAGCATGAGCGACTCGTCGTCGCCGGTGATGAGATAGCACGCCATGGTGACCTCAGATTGGCACATCTTCGCCGTCGACTCGCGAGCGACTCCACCTCCACCAGCCCAGCACGCACGTCACAGCGATGGACCACCACAGAGCCGCCCACATCGGTGACGGCTCCACGGCAGCCGCGACTCCGGCAACGGTCGACACCCAGCGTGTGCCCACCGTTGCAGGCAACATCACCAACGGCTGCAGCGCGGAGGGCAGCAGCGACGCCAACAGACCGGCAGGAAGGCCGTACAGCATCACGAAGCCGGCCGCCGGCACCGCTGCCAGGTTGGCTGGAAGCGAGACGATTGGTAGCCGGCCGAACACCAGCACGCTGGGGACCACAACACCCACCTGCGCACCGAGTGTGATGGCCATTGGCAGTCGCAACCACTCCGGGCCTGGCAAGCGTGTGGCCAGCCACGGGCCGGCCGCGCAGACGCCCAGCGTCGCCCCTACCGACAACCAGAAGCCAACAGACCAGACCAGCAGCGGGTCGACCAGAACCAAGCCAAAGACCGCCAGCGAGAGCACTCTCACGGGCCGCACCTGTTGACCACGCACGTATGCGGTCGCGGCCAGCACGGCCATCACACCGGCCCTCAACACGGACGGCTCGAACCGGGTCAGTGCCATGAACCACACGATCAGCGCCACACTCGCCGCCCACCGCCACCAGGGTCGCAGCCGTCGCAACAGCGGGAGCGCGGCGGCCAACACGAATGCCACGTTCTGACCCGATACGGCCGTCAGATGCGAAAGCCCGGACGCTCGAAAGCTGTCGACCATCCACGCGGGCTGGCGGGCGTCATCGCCGATGACAAGTCCCGTGAAGAGCGCTGCGTCGACGTCCGCCATCGTCGACTCGGCGACGGTGTGAAGCCTGTCGCGGACACGGTTGTTCGCCACCGCCAGCGGCGAGCCATCGATGACGTCACCGACAACTTCGACTTGGAAGCGACCGACCACGTGACGCACCTGCGCACGACGGGCATTCGATCCCAACTCGGTACGTCTCCCGTCGACCCAGACGAACTGACCACTTTGCCGGTCGGCGAGCTTTCGACGGACGCCACCATAGAGCCAGGCGTCGAAGCGCTCGTCCTCGATCTCGATGGTGACCCGCAGCCCCGCCCCAAATGGCGTCGGGTCGGCAACGATCTCTGCCCAGCCGGTGTAGTCGCCCAGCTGACGTGGTGCCGCCTGCTCCCACGCCCGCGCACCCACCCATGACCCGATCAACGCCGCACTCGCGCACAGCAGCAGCACGAACGGCCGCTGTCGCAGCAGCACACCGCCGGCGAGCGCAAGCGCTGCCACCCAGATGCCCTGCCAGACGGCCACGACCAGGGCCACCGTGATCAGCAGGAGCCCAGCGTCGGGGAGCGGGTGCCCGCTGTCTGCGCGCATCACGTCGTACGCTCGCTGGATGCAACCCATGCAGGCGTACGCCCCACCACCAGCGCCGCAGGCACACGCCGCGTCACCGGTGCGAAAGGGCCCACGCGCCTACCGCCGACGGATTCGCCGCGTTGGCCCACTCGTAGCGTTGCTCCCGCCCGCCATACTCGGTGCAACCGCGTTGCTCCTGCTTCGCAACAACACCTCGACGATCCGCGGCGTGCTGGGGTTTCTGATTGCTGTGTTGGCCGCACCTGGTCTTCTCGTCGGCGGTGCGCCGATGAAGGGCGGGATCGGCCTCTACATAGCGGCCGCAGTCGGCAGCGGGGTGTTGTGGCTCCTGATTGGTATCGCCGCCACGGCGCGCGCCACGCGCACCCCAGTGGCCACGTGGGGCGACTACTGGAAGGAATACCTGTGGCTGGCAGGTGCGGTGTGGCTGGGGGTGATTGGCGCGCTCGTCGCCGCCAACCTGATTCTGGGCGGCGCGTTCCTCTAACTCTCGAATGGCCAACAACCCACGGATCAGCCCTCACACGGTCACCAGCCCGCGGAGCGCATCAAGTTTCGCCGGGCCGATTCCACGGACCTCGCCCAGACCATCGACCGCAGCGAAGGGCCCGTGCTGATCGCGGTACGCCAGAATCGCTGCGGCCGTCGCAGGCCCTACACCGGGCAACGTATCGAGATCGTCGGCCGTGGCCGAATTCAGATTGACCGGGCCACTGGAAGTGGCGGTACCGCCCGAGCCCGTGCCGCCGGATGCGACGACGGGTGGCACCTCACCAATCCGTGGCACGTACACCCGCTCGCCGTCCGTCAGGGCTGCAGCCAGGTTGATGGCGTCGGAGTTCGAGTCGACTGCGACTCCCCCGGCTGCCTGCACTGCGTCGATGACCCGGGCACCGGAGGACAAGCGATAGACGCCTGGCGACTGCACTGCACCTGCGACGTGCACCACCAGCAGCGCTGATCCAATGGACGAAGTGGGGAGAGCAGATGGGGCTGCCCCAGAAGCGACCAACGACGACGTGGACGCGCTTGCATACGGCAGTTTCGACTCAGTAGTTGCCGGTGGCGGCTTCACCAGCCAGTACGCGCCAGCCATCACCGCAAGAATCACGACGGCGGACGCCACTACTCGCGCTGCGCCAACCCACTGGACCCATGCGTGTACGCGAGCCAGCACAGACATCGGTGGTGCGGGGCGTTCCGGAATCTCGATCACCGAGGCTCCCTACGTCAGCGGGCGCGAAAGCCCGATTGAACGACTGGGGGAAGCCAAGGCCGAACATATCGGCCGCGCTCCGAACTACGACGCGACGCGGTCCGAAAGTTCGTCGCGAACTGCGGTGGCCACCTGACGGCGTGCCACCCAATCAGCCTCGATCTCCATCGGAATACGCAGGTACGCGCCGCGGTGACCCTTGCGACGCAGACGCCATAACGCGTAGTTGCCGACGTACCGGACGCCGAAGCCAAGCACACCGTACCGACGCCATTGGCGCACGTGCACCAACTCGTGCCGCAACAGGTAGGGCGTGGCCTTGCCGTGACGCACGATCACCAGCGAGAGAATTGTGATGCCATCGAAGCCTTTAGGGACTGGGCCGCCCTCCCAAAGACGGTATCCCTCACGCTGCTCGACGACCATGACCCGCAAGCATACCGCCGATCCCCACAGCCTCAGAACGCCCGCAATGCCCCGTCAGTAACCGGGGTCGCTGGGCCAGTTGGGTTGGAAGAGGTGCCACTGCTCGGGGGCGCGGCGGATCAGGAACTCCAGCTCGTCGGCAAGACTCTGGGTGATGCGCGCGACGTCGTCTCGTAGGCCGCCAGTACGCACCAGCGAGAGCGGTGGCCGCACCAGGGCGTGGTGGCCGTTGTACGCAGAAGTGAAGTAGCAACCCACCGGCAGGATCGGCGAACCCACCCGCAGTCCCAGAGTCGCGGGACCGGCCGGCAGCGTGGTGTACTCGCCGAAGAACTCCACCTCGACGCCGTTCTTGTCAAGGTCGCGGTCGCACAACAGGCAGACGATCTCGTTCTCGCGCAACGCCTTCAAGACGGCCGGTCCCGCCGTGGGCCCCGTGGGCACCACGGTCATACCCAGTTCTTTGCGCAGGTCGGCGAACCACTCGAACAGTTCGGGTGGCTCCAAGGCCTCGACCACCACGGTCAACTTGTAGCCCTGATCGGTCATCCAGCGGCCGGCCCACTCCCAGCCGCCAAGGTGCGGCAGGGCAAAGATGCACCCGTTGCCACGCTCCAATGCCTCGGTGATGTGCTCGAAGCCGTCGACCGTGAAGTTGCGATCCACGGTGCGCTTGCTGAGCGAGGGAAGTCGAAAGCTCTCCACGTAGTAGCGGGCATAGCTGTCGAATGCCTGGTGTGCCGCAACCCGCAGCGAAGGGCCGCGCAACGTCGGGTTCACCCGCTTGAGGTGACGTTCGATCATCGCTCGTTTGGCCGGGCTGGAGAAGCTGGCCCCGAACCCCAGCGAGGTCGCCGCTGCGGACGCCACGGGACCGGGCATCAACTTCGCGGCCAGCGCTCCGAGGCGGTACGTGCCGACCGTCGCCGCGGCGGTGACCTTTTTACGGCCGGAGTCAGTGGCCGGCGATCGGTCAGTCACGGCAGCTTTCAGTCACGACGAATCGACGTACGACCGGTGGCGCGAGAGATGCGCGTGTGGCGGCGCTCGGTGCGCACCACGCGGCGGCTCTGCCGACGACTGCGACGCAGTTCGATGCGCTCGGCGGTCACCGGTGCGACGGCGGCCTGCTTCCAGACCTTCACGAAGCGTTGCACGGCAGTGATGGCCGTGAGTGCCAAGGTGATCCACAGGATGGGAATCAGCAGCGGCTCGTACACCAGGCCGAGCAGCAACGCAATGATGCGCTCGGCGCGCTCCATGATGCCGCCCTTGGCGTCGAGGCCTAGCGACTCCGCCTTGGCGCGCATGTAGCTGATGACCGAGCTGAGCGCCATCACCGAGAACGGCAACATGGCCGTCAGCGGGTGATCGCCACTGGCGAAATACCACGCGACACCACCGAACAACAGCGCGTCGGCAAAACGGTCGATGGTGGAATCGAAGAAGGCGCCGCGCTGGCTGGACGAGTTCGACGCCTTTGCGAGCGCACCGTCAAGAAGATCGGGAAGCGCTGCGAGGATGACGAGCAGCATGCCCAAGCGGAGCGAGCCGGCACCGATAGCCACGGCCGCCGCGACCGCGACCAGCAGACCCATCACCGTCAGGTGATCGGGCGTGAGACCAGTGCGGCGCAAGCCATTCCCAAGGGGCTTGACCGCCTTGTCGATCGGGACGCGAAACTTTCCGTCGAACATTGGTCCAGAGGTTACCCCTTGCCACCCGGCTCCGTACCCGTAAGAGCACTCCTCGACACCGCATGGCAGAATGAGGCGATGACCAGTGCATCACCCGACGATCTCGCCGTCACCTTTCGATCCGTGCCGCGCCGACTGCGCGAAGCACAGGGCGACACGTCCACGGACGAGTTCGATCGCCTTGCGATCCAACTGAATCGCCTTCTCGGCGAGGCCAGCCGACTGCTAGGGACTACCGCAGATTCGGTGCAGGTCGCGAACGAGATTGCCTCCACGCCTGCCGACGCGTGGTCCGAAACGACACTTGATCGCCTCCGCGAGATTGCGTTGGCGATAGGTCACGAGCTGCGCAAGATCGCCGCCGCCGGCGAACGCTAGATTTCCCACTCTTCGATAGGGTTCTCCTGCATCAGATGCTCGACCACCCTGCCGTTGACCGCATCCACCAGCACGAGACCACGACGACGCGGCGGGTCTTCAGCCGAGTAGATCAGCACCCGCCAGGTCGGCCGGCTGCGCAAGCCGCGCCACACTTGCTGCGCCGAGGCGTGCCCGACAGCGAAACCAACCGCACCCTGAGCTGCGACCAGTGCCTGCTTCTCGTCGATCTTCATGCGCCACCCCGATGTGATCGAGAACACTCCGACCACACCGAGCAGCAGCGCGGCCCAGAGGAAGCCGTTGTTGACGAGGGCCGACGAATCGCCCTTCCAGACCCACAGCACGACACACAGCGCAGCGAAGGCGAGGTACAGCGCACCGGGCTTGCGGCGTCGGCTGTTGTCGGGGAACTCGTACGGGCCGGCGTACTCATGAGCGTTGAGATCGTGGGGCAGCGCGTCGCGAACCTCGTCGCCGGAGGGTGCGTGCTGTGCGTCAGTGGCGTCGGTCATGGCTCTCTCAGGCTAATAGCCAAAGACCGTGCCGCCCTCATGCGGCATGGCACGCACAGCTGTGGCACCATGGGCGAATGAGTACGTTTCGCACTGATCGGGTTGCCTGCGGCGGCGCCGGCGACATGGACCTTCACATCTGGACGCCCGAGCAGCCGCCGAAGGCTGCCGTGTTGTTGATTCAAGAGATCTTCGGCGTTGGGCCGTACATCCGGGCCGTCGGCGAACGGCTGGCAGCCGCCGGCTACCTGGTGGGGGCGCCGGATGTCTTTTGGCGGTTCGCACCAAACTGGGAAGCCGGCCACGACCCCGCCGGCCTTGGTGCCAGCATGGAGAAGGCCGGCCAATTGGACTTCCCGACAGCGGTCGGCGACGTCAGCGCAGCACTCGCCTACCTCGCCGCCCAGCCAGGCATCGAGACGGCCCCGGCCGTGATGGGTTTCTGCCTCGGCGGCACGCTCGCCTGGGCCGTCGCGGCCAACGCTGAGCCGTCCGTGTGCGTCAGCTACTACGGCTCGGGTGTGCCCGCCATGTTGGGCATGATCGACCAGGTCACCTGCCCGACGCTGTTCCATTTCGGCAGCGAGGACGCGTTCATCCCGAACGAGGGCGTCGACGCAATCGGCGCGGCTATTGCCGGCCGTGAAGGTTTCGTCCTCAACGTTGAGCAGGCCGGCCACGCCTTCGACAACCACGAGAGCGAGATGTTCCACAACGAAGCCGCCGCCAAAGCCGCATGGGCAAAGACGATGGCGTTCCTGGGCCTCTACCTTCCGGCCTGACGCAACCGTTCAGTCGAACAGCGCCGGCGGCCGATCGAGGGTGGGCACGGCAAGGCCCATGTGCGCATATGCCGCCGGCATGGCAATGCGACCGCGGGGCGTGCGAGCCAGCAAACCCTGCTGAATGAGGAACGGCTCGTACATGTCTTCCACGGTCTCGGGCTGCTCGCCGACGCTGATGGCGACAGTGCTGAGCCCCACCGGACCACCGGCGAACTGCTGGCAGATGGCGTTGAGAATCGCGCGGTCAACCTTGTCGAGGCCGCGCTCATCGACACCGAACACCTTCAAACCCTCGCGGGCAGTGGACTCGGCGATGGTGCCATCGCCGCGAACTTCGGCAAAGTCGCGCACCCGCCGCAGCAGCCGGTTGGCGATGCGCGGAGTGCCACGCGAGCGACGCGCGATCTCCCACGCACCCTCTTGCGAGATGCGAACATGGAGGATGCCTGCGGCGCGGCGCACGATCGCTTCCAGCTCGTCGTCGGCGTAGTAATCGAGTCGAGCGACCAACCCGAAACGATCGCGCAGCGGACCGGTGATCATGCCAGTACGAGTGGTCGCACCGACCAACGTGAACGGCGGCAGCGTGAGGCGAATGCTGGACGCCGCGGGGCCTTTGCCGACCACGATGTCGAGCATGAAGTCTTCCATTGCGGGGTACAAGATCTCTTCGACGGCACGCGAGAGACGATGGATCTCGTCGATGAAGAGCACGTCGCCTTCCTCGAGCTTGGTGAGGATTGCGGCAAGGTCGCCAGCACGCTCGAGCGCCGGACCGGATGTGATGTGCATGTGCACACCCATCTCGGCGGCGACGATGCCGGCCATCGAGGTCTTGCCCAAGCCTGGCGGGCCTGCCAGCAGGAGATGGTCGGCGGGTTGGCCACGCAGCTTGGCGGCCTCCAACACAATCGAGAGGTGCTCCTTCAGCTCTCGCTGGCCCACGAATTCGCTGAGCTTGCGGGGCCGCAAGCCGATCTCGTCGACCTCCTCGTCGGTGCTGACCATCTCGGGTTCTAGGAACTCGTCACGCACGCCTGGCCCCCAACAGCTTCAGCGCATCGCGCAGCAGGCTGGCGGCATCACCATCGGAGGGCATCTCGCGCATTGCATCGCGAACTTCCTCGGGACCGTAGCCAAGGCCGGCCAATGCTTCACGCACGTCGCCGATCACCGACGCTTTGCCGCCGGCGCCCACGGGCAACGGGTCGAGCATGGGCAGGCTGAGGCGACTACGCAGCTCGACCAGCAGCCGCTCGGCGGTCTTCTTACCGACGCCCGGAACCAACGTCAGTGCACCGATGTCGTTGGACGCAACAATGTCCACCAGCGCCGATGGACCGTGGGTGCCGAGAATGGCCAACGCAAGTGCCGGCCCGATGCCGTGCGTCGCAACGAGCACCTGAAAGGTGGTGCGCTCGTCGCGCTGCAGAAAACCGAACAGCGTCTCCGCATCCTCACGAATGTGATGGTGCACGTACACGAACACTGTGGCGCCTGGCTCGAGTTCGGCGAGGGTACGCGGCGTCACCGACACGAAGTAGCCAACGCCGTTCACCTCGATGAGTGCGGTGGAATCTTCGGTGCGCTCCAACACGGAGCCACGCAGCGAGCCGATCATCTCAACGACCCGATCATCTCAACGACCCGATCATCTCAACGACCCGATCACTTGAACGACCCGATCATCTGGCCAACGCCCGCGACACGCTGCGGCGCATGGGTGCAGCGGCGATGTAACACAGAGCCAACGCGGCAGCATCTGCAGCGTCGGCGGGCTTCGGGGGTGTGGACAGGCCCAGCCGGGCTTGGACCATTCGCTGCACCTGCGCCTTGTCAGCGCCGCCCCAGCCGGCGACGCAGTCCTTCACCTGGTTGGGTGTGAACTGCACGACATCGCACCCGAACGCGGCGGCCTCGGCGAGCGCCAGCCCACTTGCCTGGCCAACGCTCATTGCTGTGCGCACGTTGGTCTGAAAGAACACCTGCTCGACCGCTACAGCGAATGGGCGGTACTGCTGCAACAGCAGCACCAGCTCACCCTTCAGCTCGGCCAGGCGCTGCGGTAACGGGTCGGCGGGCGGCGTGCGGATGACCCCGAGGGCAATCGGACGCACCACGTTGCCCGCGGAATGCAGCACCGCGTAACCGCAACGAGTGAGGCCGGGGTCGATTCCGAGCACGATGGATTCATCTCGAACGAACACGCGTACGAGGCTAGCGGATGGGGCGCCCGTGTCCGTGGACGGTCGTCGCGTGTGACACATTGTGCAGATGCGCCGCGCCCCGATGCCCATCCTGATTGTCGCCATGGTGCTGTTCGCGGCATGCAGCGACGGCATCAGCGACGGCAACAACAACGACAAGAACGTTGCCACTGGTCAGACGACGGAGGCCCCGGCGAGCTCGTTGCCGGCGGCGACCGAGCCGACCACCACGGCGCCTGGGGACGCAGTCCTCGATGTATCCCTGCGCTGCGACCCATTGGATGAGCGTGCTTGCCTGCTGCCGTGGCCAAATGACGCGTTCACCGTTCCCGACTCGG
>Ga0105047_10013985_pt1 | contig 12764 bp, 14 predicted proteins | sample MAT04_FD_78384 | JGI IMG/M metagenome (GOLD analysis project Ga0105047, IMG submission 78384) | Freshwater microbial communities from Lake Fryxell liftoff mats and glacier meltwater in Antarctica - MAT-04 (megahit assembly) | ecosystem: Environmental > Aquatic > Freshwater > Ice > Liftoff... | reverse complement strand
GGCGCGGGGAGCGACCTCCGGCACTGCACCCATCGGCACCGCACCGGTCGGCACTGCGCCCACCGACCCCGAACTGGTCGAAGCCGACTGGGCCGCGCTGGCGACCGCTGCCGCGGGGTTGCGGGCCGGGCTGGAGGCGACCGACGCCCAGCGCACCTCGATGCTCTCCCAGCTCGCCGGCGCCCGCACCAAGCTCGCCGAGCTGGCCACGACCGAGCAACAGGCCCGGTCCGCCGTCGAGACGTGCGTCGACGACTTCACCGATCCGCCCCGACTGGCCGTGCCGTCGGTGGCCGCCATCGAGGTGCCGGCCGACGGCATCATCGACCAGCCGTGGTCCCAGGCCCGGCCGGTGGTGCAGACCTTCCTCACGGTCGTCGATCGGGTGGGCCGCGCCCTCGACGTGGTGCTGCACACCTACACGGAACCGCGGCGCCAGCGTGACGGCCTACGCGGCCTGCTGCAGGCCTACCGCGACAAGGCCGATGCCATCGGTCGCGCCGAGGATCCCGACGTCGATACCGCCTACCAACGGGCCCGCAGCGTGTTGTGGACCGCGCCCTGCGACCTGGCCCAGGGCCGCGCCCTGTGCGAGGACTACCAGCGGATAGTGAACACGATGGCGACACCCGCGACCTTCGAGGAGACGCCATGAGCCTGTGCCAGATGCCCGACTGCGGCGGCACCATCCAGGACGGTTACTGCGACAACTGCGGCATGGCCGCGGGCTCGGGAGCGGTTGCCGCGTCCGCTCCGGTCAGTGCCGCCGGTGCTGCCGCCGTTGCCAGCGCTCGCGCTGTTGCCGTGGCCGCACCCGGTGCCGGCGGACCCGATGCCCCGTCGGGCGTGTCGGGTCGTCTGGGCTCAACCCCGATCGGGTCCCAGCGCACCGAACAGGGCACTCGACCCACTCGCCGGGTCGGCCCCCGCCGCAGCGCCCGCTCCCGTCTCGGCGCCGGGTTCACCACGGTCCCCAGCGCTCCCCTGCTCGACCCGGTCGCCGCACTCATGGATCCGCCCCGCGTCGCCGAACACAAGCGCAGCTGCTCGAACTGTGGCAGTGCGGTGGGCCGCAGCCGCGACGGCCAACCCGGCCGCTCCAAGGGCTTCTGCCCCAAGTGCCGCTCCCCGTTCGACTTCGACCCCAAGCTCACACCCGGCACCGTGCTGGGCGGCCAGTACGAGGTCATGGGTTGTCTGGCGCACGGCGGCATGGGCTGGATCTACCTGGCGCGTGACCGCAACGTGAACGACCGCTGGGTGGTGCTCAAGGGCCTGCTCAACGCCGGTGATCCCGACGCCTTCCGCGCCGCGGTGGCCGAGAAGCAGTACCTCGCCGAGGTCGAGCATCCGCTCATCGTCGAGATCTACAACTTCGAGACCGACGGCGACGGCAGCTCCTACATCGTCATGGAGTACGTCGGCGGCAAGAGCCTCAGCGACATCCTCAAAGACCGCATGAAGAGCCAGGGCGGCACCTTCGAGGCGCTGCCCCCCGACCAGGCCATCGCCTTCATCATCGAGGTGCTGCCCGCCTTCGCCTACCTCCACGCCGCCGGCCTGTTGTTCTGCGACTTCAAGCCGGCGAACCTCATCCAGGTCGCCGACAGCATCAAACTGATCGATCTCGGCGGTGTGCGCCGCATCGATGACGACGTCTCCCCCATCTACGGCACCGTCGGCTACCAGGCGCCCGAGGTGCCGAGCGACGGCTGCTCGATCGCATCAGACCTCTTCACCGTGGCCCGCACGCTGGCGGTGCTGCTCTTCGAGTTCAAGGGGTACCAGAGGGAGTTCCTCAACGGCATGGCTCCCCAGGAGTCCTCGCCGGTACTCGAAGCCCACGACTCGCTCTACCGTCTCTTGGGCAAGGGCATGGCCGAGCGTCCCGATGACCGGTTCCAATCGGCGGACGAGATGCGCGATCAGTTGGTCGGAGTGTTGCGCGAGGTCGTCGCCACCACCAGTTCCCCCGCCGGGGCCACCACCGGCTCGAGCCCCTCGACCATCTTCGAGACCCCCGGGTCCGAGATGCAGCTGGCCACCTGGTGGGACCTCCCCCAGCTACGGACCGACCCCGAGGACCCGATGGCCGCCTGGATCGCCGGGGTGACCGTGTCGGACCCGTCCCAACGCATCGGCGAACTCCGCAAGGCCCCCCAGATCACCACCGAGGTACAGCTCGCCGTGGGCTACGCCGCGCTCGAGGCCGGAGCGCCCGACGTTTTGCAGCAGAGCGTCGACGCCATCCTCGCGGATGACCCGTGGAGTTGGCGGGCCGTATGGCTCGCGGGTCTGGCCGGCCTGGCCTCGGGACGGACCAACGACGCCGTGTCGGCGTTCAACACCGTGTACGGCCAGATCCCCGGCGAGCTCGCCCCCAAGTTGGCGCTCGCCGTGGCCTGCGAGCAGGCCCGCGAGCACGATGTCGCCCGCCGCCTCTACAGCGTGTGCGCCCGCACCGATGCCGCCTTCGTGGCGCCCGCCCGCTTCGGCCTGGCCCGCATCGCCGAGGCCACGGGTGACGTCGCCGGCGCACTCCAGGCCCTCGGCGGCATCCCCCCGACCAGCCGGTCGTGGCCCGCAGCCAAGGCCGAGAGCGCCCGCCAGCTCACCACGCTCGTGCAGAACGGTGGCGGCGGGCTCGCCGATCTCGACCGGGCCTACTCGGACCACACCGCCGCCACCCGCGACCCCTATGAACACGCCGCGGGGTCCATTTCGATCCTGGGCACCGCCCTCGACCGGGTGCGTCGCGATGGGGCCCAACCGGGGATCGCAGTCGGCGGCACGGCGGCCACCGAACCCGAACTGCGCACCGCGCTCGAGGCGGCCTGGCGTAGCGCCGCCCAGCACGCCCCGACCGGCGAGGAACGCGTCCGCTGCGTCGACGAGGCCAACCGGGTGCGACCGCGGTCATGGGTCTGACATGGCTGGTGTGCCCGTGAGTGCCTGCCCGCACTGCGGGGCAGAGATCCACGAGAGCGACGCGTTCTGTGAGGCCTGTGGCGGCGACCTCGTTGGGGCGGTCGAGCCGGCGGCAGCGTTGGCGCCGGCGGGCTACCCCGACGTTCACCATGCGCCGTTCACTGCCGGCACCAGCATCCTCAACGCTCCCCAGCAGCAACGCACCGTGGCGTGCGGCTACTGCGGTGGGGCCATCAACATCGACGGATTCTGCGAGAACTGCGGGGCCAAGGCCCCGACCCGTCGCGACCACTGGACCGAGTCGCCCGCGGCGTGGGTGGGCGCGGTGTGTGACCGCGGCATCCGCCACGCCCGCAACGAGGACGCTCTCGCCACCATGGCCACCGAGTCGCTGGCCGGCAATGGCTTCGCCGTGCTCGTCGTCTGTGACGGCGTCACCTCGGCTCCCGACAGCGACCAGGCCAGCCTCGCCGCCGCCATCGAGGCCCGCGACCATCTGATGGCCGCGGTGAGGGTGAGCGAGCAGTCCCCCATCCCCGTTGGTGCCGCCGCCATCGAGGCGTCGGTGCGCTGGATGACCGCCGCCTGCCGCGTCGCCCAGGTAGCCGTCATCGGGGTGACCGAACGAATTCGCGCCGCAGCCGCCCAACGGGGCCCGGTCACCGGTTCCGTCGAGCCGCCCTCGTGCACCTTCGTCGCGGCGGTGGTGCAACCACAACGCCTGATCACCGCCTGGTGCGGCGACTCGCGCGCCTACTGGTTGCCCGACGACGGCGAGGCCGTGCAGCTCTCGACCGACCACTCCCTCGCGTCGGAGCTCATCGCCCAGGGCATGACCCGCGAACTGGCAGAGCAGAGCCCCACCGCCCACACCATCACCCGCTGGCTCGGCATCGACAGCCCCACCCCCCAACCTGACACGGCCACCACCGACCTCGACCGCCCGGGCTGGGTGCTGCTGTGCTCGGACGGGATGTGGAACTACGCCACCGGCGCCGTCGAGCTGGCCGGTCTGGTGTCCCAGGCGATCGCCGATGGGGCCACCTCTCCGACGACCATCGCCGAATCGCTCGCCGCTTTCGCCAACGATCAGGGCGGACACGACAACATCACCGTCGCACTGGCCCGTGTCGAGGGCACATCATCAACCCCACCCGAGGAGGCCTGACATGGCGACCTACACCGCTGACGTCTTTCAGAACGAGTTCCTGCCCGACGGATCCGCCGAGGTGCACGCCGTTGTCACCGTCGCCTGCACCGGTGCAGGCCAGGCCGGACAGTCGGGGGCGGGTGACGCCGCCGAGATCATCCTCATCGACACCAGCGGATCGATGGACATGCCGTCGGCGAAGATGATCGCCGCCCGCCGAGCCGCCCACGTGGCCCTCGACGAGATCCACGACGGCACCCTCTTCGCCGTGGTCGCCGGCAACACCGGCGCCCAGATGATCTACCCGCTGCAGCCCTCGATGGTGCGCATGGATGCGGCGCACCGCACCGCCGCCCAGCAGTACGTCGCGGCGGTCCGTTCGGGGGGCGCCACCACCATCGGCCGCTGGCTCGACACGGTGCGCGAGCTGTTCAACACCGTGCCGGCCGCTCAGCGCCACGCCATCCTGCTGACCGACGGCAAGCAGGAACACGAGACCCCCGCCGAGCTCGACCGGGCCATTGCGGCGGCCACCGGGGTGTTCCAGTGCGACTGCCGCGGCGTCGGTGAAAACTGGGTGGTCGACCAGCTGCGCAAGATCTCCAACGCCCTGTTGGGCACCGTCGACCTCATCGCCACTCCCGATCAGATGGAGGCCGATTTCGAGGCCATCATCAAACGGTCGATGAGCCGCGGTGTGGCCGACGCCCGGCTGCGGGTGTGGGCCCCGGCCGGTTCCGAGGTCATCTTCGTCCGCCAGGTTGCGCCCACCGTCGAGGACCTGTCGGATCGGGCGGTGCAGATGTCGCCGCTCATCCGCGAGTACCCCACCGGGTCGTGGGCCGACGAGTCCCGCGATTACCACGTGGCGGTACGGGTTCCGCCGGCGCCCGTGGGTTCGGAACGCCTGGCGGCGCGGGTCGAGATGGTCGTCAACGACCAGGTCATGGCCAAGGGCCTGGTGCGGGCCGTGTGGAGCGTCGACACCGACCTCACCACCCGCATCAACCCGGCGGTTGCCCACTACACCGGCCAAGCCGAGCTCGCGGATGCCATCCAACAGGGGCTCGCAGCGCGCAAGGAGGGCGATGAACGCACCGCCACCGTGCTACTGGGCAAGGCCGCCAAGATCGCCCACGACGGCGGCAACGAGGCGACCACCCGACTGCTGTCCAAGGTCGTCGACATCGAGGACCCCGATACCGGCACGGTGCGGCTCAAGCGTGAGGTGGCGACCCTCGACGAGATGGCGCTCGACACCAGTTCCACCAAGACGGTGCGGGTGCGCCGGGAGGAACCGAAGTGACCACCTACACCTGTCCCGAGGGCCACCAGTCGGCCGATCCCGAATGGTGTGACACCTGCGGCTCGCCCATTGGAAGCCCACCGCCATTCCCTTCGACTATGCCCACCGCCACCGTGGGGGCCGCTCCGAGCCCGTCCCCGACGACGACGGGTGCCGCAACGGGGTCGACGCTCGCCTGCTCGCACTGTGGTGCGGCCAACGAGCCCGACGCGCTGTTCTGCGAGAGCTGCGGGTTCGACTTCACCACCGGTCAGGCGCCACCCGTTCGCACGCCCGTTGCGCCGCTTCCGGCCACTGCGGTGCAGAGCGGGCCGACCGACTTCAGCGTGACCGTTTCGGTGGATGCCACCTGGTACCAGCTGCAAGGCGTCGACTCCAACGAGCCGTGCCCGCCCGCCAGCTCCATCACGCTGCCGGTTCACGGCACCACGGTGCTGATCGGTCGCACCAGCACCGAGCGGGCTGTGATCCCCGAGGTCGCCCTCAACGACGATCCGGGGGTGTCGCGTCGCCATGCCCAGCTGGTCCAGGCTCCCGATGGCGCCTGGAGCGCTGTCGATCTCGGGTCGATGAACGGCAGCTACGTGATCGCCGACGGTGCCCCACTCACCGAACCCCTGTTGCCCATCGAAGTCGGTGAGCCGGTTCCGCTGCCCGCCGGCGGTCGGGTGTACGTCGGAGCCTGGTCGTGTATCGCACTCATCGACAACCGCGTGCCTCCCGCCAACCCCACCGCGCCCCTTCCCCCCGATCCCGGAGCAACCACCTGACATGGCCCTACGCATCGATTTCTTTTCCGTCAGCGAAGGCCACGACCTCGAGCGAGTCGACCTGGCAGCGCTTGTCGCCGGAGGCCCTCGTGCCGCTGCCGACTCCGTCGCCCGCTGGGACGGCTACGTCGCCGCGTCCGACGCGGATGAGGCTGCGCTGGTCGAGCTGGCCGCGCTGTGGTCGACCCACGGAGTGCTCGCCGGTGTCGGGGTGCAGGGCATCTGCGAGACACCGCGGGCGGTCAGCGCTACCGATGCTGCGGCGCTTGATTCGTTCGACGACGCCACGATCGAATTGCTCGCCGGTGAGACCGCCGTCGAGCAGATCCGCAGTTGGTCGGCCGCAGCCGCTCAGTGCGTCGGCGTGGCGGCCGCAAGCGACCACCACGTCGGCTGGTGGACCCGCTTCGACACCGGCGGCTCTGTCGACGACGGCGCCGAGGAATGGCTCACCGGCAGCGCCGTCCACGACTGAACGGGCTTTCTACGACCACCACTCGTGCCAGGATGCGAGTGTACGGTTCGAACCATCACGGGATGTACACTGCTTTCCATGGATGTAGCCGTTACGGAACTCAGAGCTCACCTCGGTCGCTGGATCGACGCGGCGCGTGATGGCAACGACGTGGTCATCACCGACCGAGGGATGCCAGTCGCCCGAATCGTTGCGCTCGACTCCACTCCAGTTCTTGACCGTCTGACTGCCCAGGGCATCATCAGCCGGCCCCGCGAGCCGTCCCGCCCAATCGCCGGTGGACGATCCCGACCGACGCCGAAGCGACCGGTGGCTGAACTCGTCAGCGAGCAGCGTCGCTGAACGTGGCGATCGTCTATTTCGATTCGAGCGCTCTCGTCAAGCTGGTGCTCGACGAATCGGGGTCCGAGACGGCAGCAATGCTGTGGAACGCCTGTGACGCGGCATTGTCAAGCCGGCTCGCGTATCCAGAAGTCTGCGCCGCTCTCGCAGCAGCCGGACGCAACCACGACCTCACAGAGGCCGAGGCCTCCGCCGCAGCAGCTGACTGGGAGACGTTTTGGGCATCGATCCGTCCGATCGAACTTTCCTCCAACGTCGAGAGGTCTGCCGGCGAACTTGCCGTCCTGCACCGACTTCGAGGAGCTGCCGCGGTCCACCTTGCAAGCGCCCTCGCTCTCGGTTCTGCCGATGTCATCGTTGCGGCGTGGGACAAACGTCTTCACGTTGGGGCCGCTGCCGTTGGACTTGCTGTCGCACCCGTGACGCTCGACTGATTTCGGCCCGGGCCATGAGTTCGCCCGTCGCGGAGTCGTATACGCCACTGAAGGCGTGGCCCGTGCCAACGCCATCCAAGAGCGCGCTCGGGTTGGAGGAGCCCACGTTCGTGAGAGCGCCGAGGTCTCGGAGATTCCCGAGTTTGTGGCAATGGCAGCGCCGGGCGAGAAAGTACTTGTGGCCAGATCGTGCTTCCGACGTGCGGCCGAGTCCGTCTGCGGGCCGGCCAGTTTTTTTGATCGAAGGTCGGGGACGCCGCGATCACGAACGCCAACGCGCGCAAAGGACGAGGGGTCGTACCCGCTGGAGGTCCGGCTGTCGCCGGTCGTAGTCACTTCGCTGCGTGGCGCGGCTGCGGCAACCACCGTGCAGTGCGTGGTCAACGTCAGCGAAGCGACGACCGTCGTGACGATCGTACAAATGAGTCTCCAGTGCGATCGACTCATGTGTGTCACCGCCCGTGGCAACGGAGGAGGAGGCCGGCCCCTTCAGGTCCTGCGAGTTCAGGGAGGATCTTTCGAAACGCTTCCGCCTGCGACTCCAACGATCCGGACAGCTGCTTGGCCGATCGAGCGATGTCTCGGATGTCCTGTTGCGGCCCGAGCCCTGCACTCACGTACAGGCACCCGAGCCCGGCCCGTGGGTTTCGCTCTGCAAGAAACGCACGAACGATCGTGCTCACGCGGCCGTCACGATCGTCGTATATGACCTCGAGGCCCAGGTCTCCAGAGCTGAAGGAGATCCAGTCCTCCCGGCGCTCGGGCCCGAAAAACCCGACGTCTCTGACGAAGGCGAAGGCCTCCTCCGCCTCCCGGTTGAACTGGCCCTCCTTCAAGTACTTCCGCACTCCGATCACCGCCCAGGCACGGCGACCCAATGGTCACCGACCTCTTTAAACCCGTAGCCGAGGTCCTTGAGGTAGCGGATCTCACGCTGGAAGGTGTTGCCTCCGCTGTAGATCGGTTCGAAAGGATTCGTCACCAATCTGATCTCGTCCCCAGTAGCGATAGCGTCGTCGATGAAGGCCTTGTTGCGACTCCAGTACCAACGGCCCGTGCCCTTCGATGGCAGGTCGAGCACGTTGTAACCAGGCTTGCCGACGAACCCCTCGGTGCCGCCGCGGAACCTTCCGAGCAGCGTGACCTGACCTGATGCGGCTTCGTCGAGCGCGGCCGCCGAGTTTGTGGCAACAACACGGATGGTGCGGGTCGTAGCCGCGCCCAGGTCCTCGACGAGCACAAGAGTCGATGGCTTCCGCTCCTCCCAGGGCAGGATGGGATCGGTCGCAGGGGCAGCGCTCTGATGAACGTCAATGCGCGCGAGGGTGGGATGGTCGTAGGTGATCGTCGCCGCTCCGGCGGTCGTCGTACCCGTCAAGAGGCCCAGCACCGCTGCAACGATCGCTAGCGGAACGACGAGCGCGCGGCTCAGTTTCATGTCATTCCTGCCGGAGTCGGCTGGTGGGCGGCAGCTCGGTGGGTGCGACATCCGTGTACCAGGCGTATTCGATGGTCGACAGGTAGCCGTTCGATACCCAGACGAGTACCTCCCCCACGGGCTCGCCCTGCCCATCAAGCGCCACAGCGCGAACGGGTAGTGGACCATCCGGGACGTCGGCAGACTCGCACGACGGAGGGATGGCAAGCTCAACCATCGTGACAGGGCCGCTGGTTACTGAAGCGACCATCGACTGCTCATACAACACTTGCGCAGCTGCGTGGTCGGGCATCGCACGTAGCACCCAGAGCAACACAGCGTGCGTACTGAGCGTCATGGATCGTTTGGAAGATCGGGCGTCGCTCATGGCGTGAACGCTGTCCCGAGCTTGACGACGCCATTCACGACGGCACCTCTCACGACAACCGTCTGGCCGCTGATCGTGACAGGGATTTCGAAGGTCCCCGAGGCCGGCGTCAAACCCTTCACCCCGCTCAGCATCTGCTCGACGACTGCCTCGCGACCGCCGAGCTGTTGAACTAGCGGATCGAGGTTGTGCTTCGGGACGAAGATGTGGTCGAGCTTCTCGGCTCTCGTCGCGTACGCCAGGGCGTCGTCGCCGAGGCCGGCTCCTGCTTCTGTGGCCGATCGAGGGTCAGAAGGGCGCAACTGCGCACGGTCCGCTCCATTCGGATCAAGCCCTGCCTGGGGCTCTTGGTGCCCATCGAGCGGCGCGGTTTCGACAGGCGAAGCGGCGGCCGCGGCGCGGTTGTTCGGGAGGTCGCCGTAGCGGAAGAGGGAAAGGACATGACTGGTCGTAGCTGCATCCGCTCGGTCGGCCGCAGGAAGCAATAACGCCGTGACGGCAAGTAGCAGAACTGCGATCGCTGTCCCGAGACGCCTATTCACCCAACACCTCGCCCACCGCCCGAGCGGTCTTGCGGGCCAGTGCGGCAGTCTCCGACGGCAAGTCCACTTCCGAACCGAGGACCTGCTCGAGCTGCCACCGGAGGCCCATGAGAATCTCGGTGGCCGTGAACCCGTTCTCGATCGCAGACGCCACGCGTTGCGACCACTCAAGAAGGCCCGCCTCTCTCAGTTGCTCGGCTACCTCGTAGCCATCCGCGTAGAGGTCTCTCGACATCAACAACCCTTTGGCCCAACGATCGAGAAGCTGCACATCGTGACTCCGCCCTCCGGCACGACGACCTCGACCCCGCCGCCGAGATTGCTACCGACGCCGGGCGCTGGGCGGGTGACGAACGGCGTCCCCGGCTTGAGGACCGCCGACTCGATGAAGTCAGAGTTGGCGACATTCGATTCCGGAATCCCGTACCGGCTCGCGAAGCCCGGAGAGGCTGGATTCTCCGTCGTCCAGAATTGTGCTTCCGCGGCTTGGCTCTGGCCGGTCGTACCGATGCGCCAGATCCGTGCCCCGCCTTCAATCTCAGCGCGGGCGGCCACCGATGCGGCGTCGGCCCCTTGTGATGCCAGACCGAAGCGGGTCTCGATGCCAGCAATTGAGTTTGTGGCAACACCGGTAGCCGACGCTTGTTGTCGTAGATCCGGGTCGGAAACCCTGACGGCTGTTGATGATCCAAGGTCACTGGCCGCGACGAGGTCCGTGGCCGGGGCGGCGATCGCGCGAACGCGGGTTTCGGCGGCGGGTCGTGTTGACGCGGAGGCGTCAACTGCGGGGCCGAACCCGATAGTGCCGACGAGCGTGAGCAGCGTGAGCAGCGAAAGAAGAAACCCCCGATGTCGGTGCTCTGTCGTCGTTGTCATGGCGTCGAGTCTCCCATTGACGGGTGATACCGAGGGCGACCCTGTTCCGGCGCTGGGCGGGCGCCTGTGCGGTCAGGGGATGAGTTCGAAGCCGTCGCAGTGGGCGGGGCGGACGATGGTGAAGTGTCGGCGGTCGAGGGTCGCTACACGGGTTTGGCCGAGGCGCTCCGCGATTGTGATGACGCTGGCGTCGGTGCCGCCGAGGGGTAGGTCGACGTAGGTCTCGACGAGGTCGGCGACGCGATCGAGCTCGGCGCTGGCCAGTGTCTCGATCGTGACGTCGCCCTGCGCGACGGAACGGAAGAACGCTGCTTCGGCTGCAGGCCCGAGTTGCCGTGCGATCAGTTACGCGGCCTCGGCGATCAGAGGTGGGTCGTGACGAGCTGGTCGGTGGTTTCAACGATCTCGACGCAGGCGAGGTGGTCAGGGTCTGCGTTGTCGGCTGCGGCGAGGAGGATGCCGGTGTCAACGATGAGCACGATCAGTCGCGCCCGAACCCTTCGGCCAACATCTCGTCGGCATCGCGTGCTCCGCGTCCCGATGTCGACGAGCCGATCCCCACGAACGCGAGTTTGCGTCGCGTGGTGGTCTCGGCGGGGAAGCTGTCGGCGATCTCGGCGATGAGTTGGTCGAGGGTGACGCCGCGGCGGGTCGCTTCGGCTTCGAGGCGGGCTTGGGCCTCGGCGGGAAGATCGAGCGTCACGGTCATGGTCCCAAGTGTAGACGGCGCCAGTGACACCCCGACAGGGTTTCGGTACCCCAGTCGGTGGACCTGGTCGTCGTGATGTCCCCGATGGTCTCCGGAAAGCGTGGTCAGGGAGTGGCACAGACTGGCGCTCGACGCCATCGGAGCTACACACCAGTGGCTTGTTGATTAGCGACGCTCCCGTCAACAAGATCACTGGAAAACCAGATCGTGACCGAGTTTGTGGCAGTGCACGTCGCGTCAAATGAACGAGCCTCATCGGATCAGGCCCGTCGCCTCGGCGAAGAGGGCCGAGCGAAGTCGGTCGAGTTCGTCGTTGTCAGGGCCTACGCCCGCCTGCGACTGAATAACGAGATCGCTAAAGCTACCCATGCCACCATAGACCGACAGCAAACTGCGGAGGGCGAACTGGAAATCCACTGGGTTCGCCGCCTTGGCGATGTCGGAGCCCAGATTTGCGATGGTCCTCCCCCACGGCGAGTCGTTCCGAACGAGTAGCGCGACAAGCCGAACAAGCGTCGCGTAGAGACTCTCACGCTGGCTCACTTCAGTTGCCAGCTTTCGACTACCTCGACCCCTGGAATCTTCCAAGGTTCTCGAATCACAACCTGTCCCGTGCCGCCCATGTACCAGCCGCCTTGATTCGCGAGAGTGCCTTCGTACACGGGTGTGCCTGCGGGGATCCTGATCGCAAAGCCCGTATTCAGCGGAGCAGCCTGCCCGCCGGGCCAGACCGGAGGTATCGCTTTGTCCATACGAGTCTGCGCAATCCCGACAGGCCTCTCTGTCGAGAAGAACTGCCGGAGCGGTTGATCCGCCGAGCCTGCCTGATACAGGACCGTGTCCTCGGTCAGAACCCGGCTGGTGTAGCGGCCGCCGGAGAAAGTTGCCGCCAGATCGCCAGCGAGAGGCGCTGCGTTAGTGGCAACACCGGTAGCCGACGCCTGTTGTCGTAACCGGTCGCCGGAGACCCTGACGGTTGTTGACGGTGAAGGCTGGTGGTCGCGACGGCAGCGGCGGTCGGGGTGTCGATCGCGCGGACGCGTGTTTCGACGCCGGTGCGTGTTGACGCGGAGACGTCAACCAGCGGGGTGAGGATCGCAGCGATGAGGGTGAGCAGCGTCAGCAGCGAAAGGAGAAGCCCCCGCTTCCGATGCGCTCGTGCTGTTGTCACGGTGGCGATTCTTCCAGCCGGCACCGACACCGGGGGCGACCCTGTCCCGGCGCTCAGCGTGCGGCTGTACGGGTCAGGGGATGAGTTCGAAGCCGTCGCAGTGCGCGGGGCAGACGACAGCGAAGTCGCGGTGGTTCATCGTCGCGATGGTTGTGACACCGAGGCGTTCGGCGATCGCGATGGTCGATGCGTCGACGAGGCCGAGTCCGAGATCGGTGTAGGTGTCGATGAGTTCCGCGCAGCGGGCCCAGTCGGC
>Ga0105047_10013984_pt1 | contig 12765 bp, 9 predicted proteins | sample MAT04_FD_78384 | JGI IMG/M metagenome (GOLD analysis project Ga0105047, IMG submission 78384) | Freshwater microbial communities from Lake Fryxell liftoff mats and glacier meltwater in Antarctica - MAT-04 (megahit assembly) | ecosystem: Environmental > Aquatic > Freshwater > Ice > Liftoff... | reverse complement strand
TTGGGCTAAAGCCCAATTGCACAGAATTCATTTGCCGGGGTCTAAAGCCGCCCGGCAAATGATGGAATCATTAATATCTTCCGAAGGCTTTAGCCAAATTTTTATTACTGGTGTGAAAGTTTTTGGTTCATTGTGATCATCCTTCATGTCAGAATTCTCCAAAATGCCGGGCGGCTATAGCTAGCGGTAATAGGCTTTCACATTTATTTGAGAGAATGTAGCCGATAAGCATATAAATGTGTCAAATTTTCCATGCGTAATTTGATCTTTGCAAAAATGAAATACTTTCTTGTCGCCCTTATTTTTCAATTGTTTGCGGCCAATCTGCAGGCTCAGGTGCTTACCATCATATCCAAAGATACACGCAACCCGCTCAGTGCTGTCGCCGTGATATCTCAAAATCCTCCAGCCCAGGCTTTTACCGATGCGAATGGAAAGACCGATATTACAGCCTTTAAAGGCAGCAAACTCATAGAGATCCGCATGACCGGATTTGTTACCCAAAGATTGTCCTACGCCGATCTCGAATCGGCTGAATTCGCTGTGAAGTTGTTCCGTAATTCGGTATCGTTGAACCAAGTCGTGATTTCTGCACTGCGTTGGAATCAAAACAAACGAACCCTGCCGACGAGGATTACCTCTGTGACAACCAAGGATGTGACTCTCCAAAATCCGCAGACCACCGCAGATTTGCTCGGAAACTCCGGTGAAGTTTTCATCCAGAAAAGTCAGCAGGGTGGGGGAAGTCCGATGATCAGGGGTTTCGCCACAAACAGATTGCTCTATTCCGTGGACGGTGTGCGCATGAACACGGCGATTTTCCGTTCGGGAAACATTCAGAATGTGATCTCTATCGATCCATTTGCCATCGAAAGCACCGAGATTTTCTTTGGACCCGGTTCTGTGGCTTACGGCAGCGATGCCATCGGTGGCGTGATGTCTTTTCAGACCCTGACGCCTGTATTTTCAAGTACGAATAAAGTCAAAGTAAACGGAAATGCCGCCATGCGCTATGCCACCGCCAATCAGGAACAAACCGCCCATGTGGATGTCAATCTGGGATGGAAAAAGTGGGCTGCTGTGAGCAGCATTTCCAACAATAATTTTAGCGACTTGCGCATGGGCAGTGACGGGCCAGATGAATACCTCCGCCCGTTTGTTGTGCGCCGGGTGAACGGGGTGGACGAGCTCATAGAAAATGAGGATCCCCGCAAGCAGGTGCCCACCGGTTACGGACAGATCAACCTCATGCAAAAAATCCGTTTCAGCCCCAATGAATTCTGGGATATTCAATATGGTATCCACTATTCAGAAACCTCCGAATATGCCCGGTACGACAGGCTTATACGCCTTACCGATGCCGGCCTTCCTCAAAGTGCTGAGTGGAATTATGGACCACAGAAATGGGTCATGAACAATTTCGCTGTGAACTATAAAAAACCAACCGCCATTTTTGATGAGGTGGCACTTCGTCTGGCTCATCAGTTTTTTGCCGAAAGCCGAATAGACCGCAGGTTCAACAGTGTTACGAGAGCCATTCGATCGGAAGAAGTAGATGCGTATTCTGTCAACCTGGACTTTAACAAATCCAGCGGAAGAAACCATTTTTTCTATGGTCTCGAATGGGTGATGAACGATGTGACCTCCACTGGCTCAAACGTGAATGTGGATACAGGCGTTAAACTTCCAGGCCCTTCACGCTATCCGGATGCCACCTGGCTATCTTCAGGGATCTACGCCAATTATCGCTACAATCTTTCCAATCAATGGGCGATCAATACGGGCGCGCGGTACAATCAGTTTGGGCTGGATGCCGATTTTCGAGACAACCTGCCGTTTTACCCTTTACCCGTGGCGCAGTCGACTTCCAATCAAGGTGCGCTCACTGGAAGTCTCGGCGCCGTGTACACGCCAAGCGAATTATGGGCCATTTCAACCAATCTGAGCACAGGTTTCCGCGCGCCAAATGTGGATGATATGGGAAAAGTTTTCGATTCTGAGCAGGGCTCAGTGGTGGTGCCCAACACCGCTCTGCGCGCAGAATATGCTTACAATGCCGAAATCGGAGTGGCCCGTGTTTTTGGTTCGCATCTGAAAGTGGATTTTACCACATATTACACCTTGCTCACCAATGCCCTCGTGAGGCGCGACTTCACTTTAAACGGCATGGACAGTATTGTTTATGATGGCATATTGTCTCAGGTACAGGCCGTTCAGAATGCATCTGAGGCATATGTGTACGGCGTGCAGGTGCATGTGGAAGTGAAACTCGATAACGGATTTGGTCTGAGCTCCCATTTCAATTTTCAAAAAGGAGAGGAAGAAATGGACAATGGAACGATTTCTCCCTCCCGCCATGCCGCTCCATGGTTTGGCCTCACCCGGCTCCATTATGAAAGTGGCAAACTTCAATTGCAAATTTATGGGCAGTATAGCGGAGGGGTTTCCTTTGCCAATCTCAATATTGAAGAGCAGGGCAAACCAGAGATTTATGCCATCAATGCGGATGGAAATCCATTTTCGCCATCCTGGTTTACCCTGAATTTCAAGTCCGCTTATCAGATTTCCAGGCACATCTCTGCCGGACTTGGCTTGGAAAACATCACGGATCAAAGATACCGACCTTACAGCAGCGGCATTGTGGCGCCGGGTCGCAATCTGATTCTCTCTCTGCGGGCTTCATTTTAGAAAAAAAGTTTGCGATCAGACTATTGTGAACATCGCACCTCTTTGGACTCCTCGGCTCACCACATTATCCTTATTTTCGCCGCGTGAAGTCCCAAAGACCCATCATTCTGGTTGGCCCGGCCTATCCGTTGCGGGGTGGCATTGCCAATTTTAACGAGTCGCTTTGCGAGACCCTCATCGCGCGGGGCGAGCGCTGCGAAATCGTTAGTTTTTATTTGCAGTATCCCCGTTTTTTTTTCCCGGGAAAAAACCAAAATGCCGTAGGCGATCCTCCAAAAAATCTCGTGGTTCATCCTTGGTTAAGCAGCATCAATCCACTATCCTGGATTCAAACTGCCCGGAAAATCATCAAACTCAATCCGCGGTTTGTGGCCATCCGGTTTTGGCTTCCACAAATGGGACCAGCACAGGGCACCCTTGCCAGATATCTTCAAAACCACGGCATCCCGGTGATTGGATTGGTAGACAATGCCATACCCCACGAACCCCATCGCTTCGATAAAACCCTGTCGCAATGGTTTTTCAGGCATTGTGATGCATTCTTCACGCTCTCAAAAAGTGTGGCGAAAGACCTGGAAATGCTCGCCCCCGGACGACCCACCCATACCCATCCCCATCCGGTTTATGATGTTTTTGGTGCACCTGTCACCAAAGCGCAAGCGCGGCAGGCGCTCGGCCTTTCAATACGGACTTCTCCGTCGTCGGCAGATGATTCCTATGTTTTATTTTTTGGATTTGTGAGGCGATACAAAGGTCTTGATTTGCTCATCGAGGCATTTGGCGACAGCCGGATCACAGCACTCGGGCTAAAACTCATTGTGGCGGGAGAATTTTATGAGCCGAAAGCAGCTTTTATGGATCAGATTGATCGGCTGGGTATACGCGATAGGGTGCTCATTTTCGATGACTACATTCCACAGGAGGAAGTGAAAAATTATTTCTGTGCAGCCAACATTGTCGCGCAGACTTACCGCACCGCTACCCAAAGCGGCGTGACACAAATCGCTTATCACTTCGGTCGACCCATGTTGGTGACTGATGTAGGTGGCCTGGCTGAAATCGTACCGCACGGCGAGGTGGGATATGTGGCTGATCCCAAACCCGAAGCAATAGCCGATGCATTGGTGCGTTTCTTTACAGAAAATAAAGAGGTCGATTTTGCCCGGGCGGTTGACGCGAGAAAGCAGGCGTTTTCATGGTCGCATTTTGCCAAAGAATTCACCAATTTTGCCGATTCAATACATGGCCATAAAAAGAACCAATAATAGTATGTTTCCGACCTATTTGAAATATAAGGTCTCCATTATACCGCTCACAATGGCATTCCTGCTCGTGGTTTTTTCCGCGAAAGCGCAATCTGTATCAGGGCCCAATAAAACCGACGCCAAAAACCGAAAACAGGGCTATTGGGAAAAATTTCACCCCGAATCGGGAAAGCCCGCATACAAAGCCACTTTTAAAGATGACCAGCCTGTGGGAATGATGCAGCGGTTCTACGAAGACGGAAGCCTGCAAGTAGAAGTGGACTATGGAAATGGCAAATCTGGTCGCGCCAAACTCTATTATCCCGGCGATGAAATCCTGATGGCGGAGGGAAAGTATATCGGTCAGGAGCGCGACAGCACCTGGCGATTTTATTCACCGGAAGGTGCCCTCACCTCCGAAGAGCAATACAGGAAGGGAAAGAAAAATGGATTGTCACGTGTCTATTTTGCAGATGGTAGCGTCGCTGAAAAATTGACGTATAAGGACGACGTACCACATGGGGATTGGGAACAATTTTACCAAAATGGTCAACCCAAACTCAAAGCCACTGTGGTGGATGGTGTGCAATATGAGGGCAAATACACCATGTATTACGATGATGGCAAAAAGCAAATCGAAGGATCGTATCTCAGCGGGAAAAAGGAAAGTTCGTGGTATGAATACAACCCAGACGGCTCAATCAAAGTGATTTACGTGTACAGAAATGGAAATATCACTGAGGAGCACCTGCAAAACGGGAGTTTCGAAAAATATTACCCCAACGATATTCTGCGGTCGGCGTACAATTATAAAAACGGGAAAAAGCACGGCTCGTACAAGGAATATTTTGCCCAGGGCGAATGGCGCACAGAAGAGGATAAGGATGAATTTGGCAACACCTTTCCGGTGCAAAGACTTTATGGAACTCAGGTCCAGCGGGAGGGCAAGTATCTGGACGGCGAACTTCACGGTGAAATTGTGACATACGACACCAGTGGAAAGGTAATATCGCGGGAAAAGTTTAATAAGGGGGTTCCGGTCCCGTAATTTGTATATATCGAGTCTATGAGTCTACGCTGTATTTTGTATTTGTCGGTATTGGTATGTGTCTCTTGCGTTAGAGATGATGGGGACACGGAACCTGCAAATGCGGGATATGGATTTTTTCCCATTGCTGTTGGCACTTTCGTGGAATATCGTGCCGACTCTGTTTACCACGATCAACCCGACCCAAACATTCCCGGCATCCACGACACAACCGTTTTTTTTATCCGGGAGGTCATAGAATCGGAATTTCTGGATGCCATGGGTGAGACCAGTCAGCGAATCGAGCGTTATACCCGATCAAATGAAGAATTGGATTGGATTTTGAGCGATGTGTGGTTTGCCAAAAGAACCGACCGAAACGCGCAGAAGGTGGAGGAAAACAACCGATTTGTCAAACTTGGATTTCCTGTGTCTGCCCCGGCTACCTGGGATGGCAATGCGCTGAACACATTGGGACCATGGATTTATCAGTACGACAGCCTTTTCCAGGAAAGAACTTACAATGAAATAGTTTTTCCGCAAACAATCAAAGTACTGCAGCGCGACAATAAAAATTTTGTGGAAGACGAGCTGGCTTTTGAAATATACGCCGCCGATGTGGGCCTGATTTACAGATATTTCCGGGATCTTGATACCCGACTTGATTATACAAATTTTCCAACTGCGGCGAACATACGCCTCGGAGTGGAGTTTAAATGGGAGATACTTGATTATGGTGTGCAATAGGATTTTTTCTTTGGTTTTATTTTTTGGTCTTTTCACCCCGGTTTTATTCGGTCAGGTAGGGCAGGACAGATACCTCGTATATTTTTCCGATAAGGAAAATACACCTTTTAGCCTTGATGCGCCTGAGGTCTACCTGTCCCAAAGGGCCATTGACCGCAGAAACAATCAAAATATACTTATCGATCTTCGGGATTTGCCAGTCGATCCGGCTTACATTCAGCAAGTCCGCGATCTGGGCGATGTGCTCATCGTGTATCAGTTGAAATGGTTTAATGCCATTCTGATTGAAACCACCGATCAAAATGTGCTCGACGGCCTTGACGGCCTCGGAATTGTGGAAGCGGTGGAAGTCAGTCCGGTTATCACGGGCGATGATCCAGTGGAATACGATTCTTCCCATCCTGCACAAAGTAAATCCAACGCAGATTACGGCGCTGCTTTGAATCAAATAGAAATGCTCAATGGTTTGCAACTGCACGAAGATGGATTTCGCGGTGCCGGAAAGTGGATTGGGGTATTCGATGGTGGCTTCGGCAATTCGATGAGTGCGAGCGTGCTCGATCCCCTGTTTGCCAGTGACCGCGTATTGGGCATGGTTGATTTTGTCCATGGCGGCGATTTTGTGTTTGGTTACAGTACCCATGGATCGGCTGTTTTATCAACCATGGCGGCCGACCAACCGCAATTGATGATCGGAACGGCACCTGATGCCTCTTATTTATTGTGCATTACCGAAGATGTTTCGATCGAGCGTCGAATAGAAGAAGCCAATTGGGTGGCTGCAGCAGCATATGCTGACAGTATGGGAATAGATATCATCAATACGTCTTTGGGCTATACACTTTTCGATAGTATCGCAGATAATTACAGCTATGCTGATATGGACGGAAATACCACGCTGATCACCAGGGGCAGTGATGTGGCTGCTTCCCGCGGAATACTCATTGTCACTTCTGCTGGAAATCAGGGCAATTCCCCTTGGTATTACATTTCCGCACCAGCTGATGGCGACAGTGTTTTGGCGGTGGGAGCAGTGAATGCTTTTGGAAATGTGGTAAGTTTCAGTTCGCGCGGCCCGAGTTTCGATGGTCGGGTGAAACCGAATGTGATGGCACAAGGCGCTGCCACAGCCATTACAAACCTCGGCGACAGCATCACTTTCAGCAATGGCACCTCCTTTTCTGGTCCTGTTTTGTGTGGAATGGCGGCGAGTCTGTGGCAGGCTTTCCCGACTGCTACGGCATGGGAAGTACACCAGGCGATCGAACAAAGTGCGCATGTTTTTTCCAATCCCAACGACAGCCTGGGTTACGGCATTCCTGATTTTGAAATAGCACGTGATATTCTCGCCACGTCAGTTTCCACGACAAACCAGTACGCCCGGATGAACCTGACAATTTATCCCAATCCCGCCTCAGACGAGGTGCGGATGTTGTTGCCCCAAACCTTTTCAGGTCCGGCCACGCTCAGCCTGGTGGATGTCGCAGGCAGGGTGGTGTACCAACAAAACATTCAGATCGGGGTTGCTGACGAAAATCTCATATTGACCAGGGCACTTCAGCGATCTGAGCCGGGTCTTTATGTGGTTCAAATTCAATCAGCTCAAGGTGAAATGCTCACCGGGAAAGTGCTCTGGTTATAATTCTGCACATCCTTTCGCTTATATCTTGAAAAATTCCACGGCGTGACCGTTCGGTTTTTTCGGTCATTTGACCCATGAGTCCGACTACCATCATCCTGTTCGTATTGGGGTACTTTGCTGCCCTCATTCTCATTGCGCGAATTACAGGCCGCAAGAGTGACAACGCCAGTTTTTTTGTTGGTAGCAGGAAATCACCGTGGTATGTCGTGGCATTTGGTATGGTCGGCTCTTCCTTGAGCGGCGTTACATTTATTTCAGTCCCTGGTTGGGTGGGCGATGCCCAGTTTTCCTATTTCCAAATGGTGTTGGGTTATATTCCGGGATACCTGGTGGTGGCTTTTGTGCTCCTGCCGCTTTACTACCGGCTCAATCTCACCTCGATTTATACATATCTGGATAGGCGTTTTGGTCGACACGCATACAAAACCGGGGCATCGTTTTTCCTGCTTTCGCGGATGCTTGGGTCGGCCCTTCGGCTTTATTTGGTGGCAGTCGTTTTACAACTGTCTGTTTTTGATCGGTTGGATATGGAGGTGCCGTTTTTTGTCACCGTTTTTCTTACCATCCTGCTTATCTGGCTGTATACTTTTCGCGGAGGCATAAGAACTATCATTTGGACAGATACATTTCAGACAGCTTTTATGTTGCTTGCAGTCGGCATTTCTGTGTATGCCATTTCGTCTGCACTCGGTTTGGATGCAGCGGGTTTGATGGAAACAGTTGAAAACAGCCGGTATAGCCGCATATTCTTTCTCGACGATCCGAATGATCCGAAGTTTTTTCTGAAACAGTTTCTGGCCGGAATGTTTATTACGATCACAATGACCGGACTGGATCAGGATATGATGCAAAAAAACCTGAGCTGCCGCAATATCAGGGAAGCGCAAAAAAATATGGTATCCTTTACCATTGTGCTCGTGGCTGTCAATCTCGTTTTTCTGGTATTGGGAGCGCTGCTTTATATTTTTGCGGAAACGCAGGGCATACCCATCCCGACAAAAACAGACGAACTTTATCCCATGCTCGCAGTCACCGGATATCTTGGATCGGCCGTGGGCGTTCTTTTCATTCTCGGGCTTATTGCGGCGGCCTACTCCAGTGCTGATTCTGCACTCACGGCACTCACCACGTCGTTTTCGATCGATGTGCTGGAAGTCGACAAACTCTCTGAAGCCGAGGCGACCAAAAAACGAAAACTGGTGCACATCGGCATGTCATTCGCGCTTATGATTGTCATTCTCATTTTCAAACTCATCGACAATCCGAATGTGATTTCGGCGGTTTTCACTGCTGCCGGATACACGTATGGACCGCTGCTCGGCCTCTATGCCTTCGGACTTTTCACCAGGCTGGCGACCTGGGACAAAGCCGTGCCTTACATTGCGGTTGCCTCGCCGATAATCTCATATTTTCTTGATGTCAATAGCGCGCGGTTTTTCGGGGGTTATGAAATTGGTTTTGAAATCCTGATTATCAATGGGATGATCACTTTTCTGGGATTGTTGTTGAGCGGTCGGGGCCGAAAGATGGCTTCTGCCAATGTGGTTTAGGGAGACAGCTTTGTATTTCACTTTCGTGAAAAAAAGACCTGACCGAATTATTTAGGCTCCAAGTCTTTTCTGGGCCAGGGCATCCACTTTTTTGAAAAGTGCGGAGGGCTTGAGGGTGCGCCAGTCCATCTCATTCAATGAACCCCCGAGCAAGATGTAATTATCAATATTCGCCCTGATAATTTCTTCCATCACGTGGTCGTGAAAATTCAACATCGCAATCCAACCATCGGCGTCGGCCACGTCGTCAAACCACTCTTCGTAATAACTGTCGTCCGAATAGTGGAAATTTAGCACGTTTTCGCCGATGATGATGAACCTTGAAATACCTTCCTCCAAAAGCGGATCGGCGATTTCCCTTTTAAAGAACATGATATCGTTGTGCAGGCAATCGTTCCATTCGCCCATCACTTCAACGACGGCAAAACCTATGTCATAATCGGCAAAAAGGATTTTCGCGAAAAGCGTAGCCGAACCAAAATCATCCCACTGCGGATGGATATAATGATCGTAGAGAGCCAGGGAATATTCAAATTCACTGTACTCCCGTCCATAAAAGGGCGATCTTTCGTCGTCTTCGGCGATGTAATATTGTCGCCAGTTGTAATGTGGTTCTATCTGATGCATGTGTTTTTATCCATTGGCAATGGCGTCGCGCACGTTGCCGTGCGTTTTCAGCAAAGAGTTGGCTGCCTTGTAATCGAGCCCCAAAACTTCCATGACCATTTTCGTTCCCCGGTCGATGAGTTTGTTGTTGCTGAGTTGCATATCCACCATGCGGTTTCCCTTCACCCTGCCAAGGCCAATCATCACGGCTGTGGAAATCATATTGAGTACCAGTTTCTGAGCGGTGCCGGATTTCATGCGCGTGCTGCCAGTTACGTATTCCGGGCCGACGGTTACTTCGATGGGATATTTGGCGACAGCTGCCACCGGGCTTCCGGTATTGCATGTGATGCATCCGGTGAGAATGCCGTTTTCATTGGCTTTTTTGAGCGCTCCAATCACATAAGGTGTGCTTCCTGAGGCTGCGATTCCAATGAGGGTGTCATCATTTCCAATTGCGTGCGCCTGCAGATCAATCCATCCCTGGTTTTCATCATCTTCGGCAAATTCCACTGCTTTGCGGATGGCGGCATCACCACCGGCGATAAGTCCGACCACCAGCCCGTGGGGTACGCCAAAGGTGGGTGGACACTCGGAAGCATCCACAATGCCAAGTCGACCGCTGGTTCCGGCGCCGGTATAAAACAGACGGCCCCCTTTTTTTAATCGCGGCAAAATAGCTTCAACCAGGGAAGTGATTTCCGGAAGGCAACGCGCTATGGCTGTGGCTACCTTCTGGTCTTCGCTGTTGATTTCAGTGAGAATTTCCAGCGCTGATTTTTGCTCGAGGTGATCGTAATGCGATATAGATTCTGTTGTTCTTTCCACGGCTACAAAGGTAAAAAGAAAGCCCCTGCGCATGGCGCAGGGGCTTGAATAATTGAATGTGCCTTTCGACTAGTTGAGAAGCACCTTCTTGGTGATTATTTGGTTATCGAATGTGATTGTCATCATGTACACCCCATGACCGAGGTTACCGCGTTCCATACGGAATTCATTGGCGTTTACCACTTGACCACTTACCAGTTTTCCAGTAATGTCAAAAAGCTCTACCCGACGAATCATGAATTCGCTGTTTCGAATGGTGAGCGCGTCATTGGAAGGATTGGGGAAAATCACAGTGGCATTGGCTTGCGGTGTATTTTCAGTGCTCACCGCTTCGCAAATGGCTCCTTCGAGGTCGAGGACGCACATGATGCGGGGGTTGGCATAGCCTTGAATGGTATCAATGTAAGCCATACCCTTTTGCGGACCCATTCCCGGGTTACCTGCCAAACCTTGTGCGTTGTAGGTATCTGCATTATAAGCTGCAGGCGTACCTGTAAGTCCGAGGGCTGCATTCGTACCTGCAACTACTGCCTGGAGCGTGGCAAAATCCCACCAATCCCATGGGCCGCTTTCATTGGTAAAGCGATTGCCATTGATCGTGTTAATTGGAACCAATATCGGGAAAAGACCTTCAGGTGATTCACTTACAGTAATAGTTGGTTCAGAATCCAGAATGTAATCAAAAGTTTCTCCATATAATGAACGAGCCCGGATGGTGTATGGGTCGTTGCTTGGAATGTTCTTGAATGCGTCATTGTTGCCGAGATCTTTTGCTTGTTGAATGAAAACATTCGCACCAGAAACAGCAACCACATTTTCATTGGTTGTAGGAACGACAACGATTCCATCGTCAAAAGGAGCAAATGGATCGCGGATAGCATGAATTGAAACCATCGGTGGCTCTCCGGCATTCAACCAGGAAATATCTGCAAGTGCGCCACCGGCATTGATCGACATGCTGATGCTGCGATCAATACCCGCAATTTGAAGTGGATCAGGAAGCCGAACGACGCCTGGTCCTCCATCAATATTGCCATCTCTGGCTTCTAAAACATAGGGTAAGCCATCCTCGCCAATAAATTTATCAATAACTACTTCGGTATTGTAATCATTGAGCGTGGCATAGGCTTGTGCTACATAACCGCCAGTGCCCTGTCCGTATAATACGATTTGTTCCGGATTGATGCCAAACTGATTTGTTCCGGCAACAGTTGACCTTAGGAACCGAACAGCAGTCTGTGTATCGTGAATAGCGCGGTAAACTGCCTGAAGCAGTGTTCCTCTCCTTACATCTGCAATCGTAGAAACCGGATTCCAGCCGAGTCTGTAACCAATAGCAGCGACTGTATAACCGCTGCGTGCCCATTTTTTACATAGGTTTACTACAACACTGTCAGCTTTAGACCCTGAAATTCCGCCATTGATAATTGGAGGAAGAAAATTTCCAGTGTGCAAATAGATAATTACTGGTCTGTCGGTGATCACATCTCCGGCAGGTGTGTAAATATCCATATTCAGCGGAAACAACTTTAAAGCTGTTTGCAAGCCTGGTGCAAGCGAACCATTGCTTAAAAAATAGTTCGTTGGAACAGGATCTCCGGCGAGTATAAGTTGACTAACAGCCGCATAATCGGCGCCGTATGCAGCCTGATCTGCGAAATTGGTGCGAAGTGCATCCACGTTAAAGCCGAAGGGTACATTGGCCTGAATAGTTACCTGGTCAAAAACCTCATCAAGGTAACGGGTTTGAGCCTCACCTTCAATAGCTATTCCGAAGAGAAAGGCGCTCAAAATAATGGGTAGATTCTTTTTCATAAGCGAATTTGTTGTTAGTGTTTCAAATTGTGTTCAGATGACATTTATTGCTGAAATGTAGAAAATATTTGGGACTTCTTAAGATGAAATACGAATTGATTACAAATAATGAACCCTTGAAAGGTTTCAGTTTCTATGAAGACCGAAAAAGATCCCGATGTGGGGTCGGAAACTTTCGATTCAAAGGACTTCATAAAGAACATTTACTAACGGTCCAACCATTCATATATAACAGATATATAGGCCATTCGTCCGATAAATGGGCCGCCATAAGCGGTGAACACCCTGTTATCTGTTAGATTGGATGCTCCCAGCTTTACGGAGGTATTTATTTTTTTGAAATTTGCCGTAACTGCTGCATCTATCATATAATAAGTGGGTACAAAACCTGTAAACTGAGGACTTCCTTCGAATATAAAACCTTCGATCCATTTGTAATTCATCCCAAATCCCCAGTTTTTTAATCTGAACAGGCCGAGATTGGTATTCAAATCTCTTGCATTAACGCCGATATTTACTTTGTGCTCGGGTGTATTGAAAGCTGGAATAATTGGATCGTCTTCGCCACTCAAAAGTTTGTTCCATGAGTAATTGGTGGTCAAGGCATAATTTTTCAGG
>Ga0105047_10013983_pt1 | contig 12765 bp, 12 predicted proteins | sample MAT04_FD_78384 | JGI IMG/M metagenome (GOLD analysis project Ga0105047, IMG submission 78384) | Freshwater microbial communities from Lake Fryxell liftoff mats and glacier meltwater in Antarctica - MAT-04 (megahit assembly) | ecosystem: Environmental > Aquatic > Freshwater > Ice > Liftoff... | reverse complement strand
TCGGCGGGGCGGCACTGTTCGCCCGACGGAAGTGGCGCGGCCGGCCACCCGCCGCCGCGTGACGGTCAGCGTGGGACGGCCTCCAACGGCTGGCGGTACTTGGGCGGGATGTCGTCGATACAATGCCGCACTCGCGTTCCTCATCGGGCAGGGTCGGCATGGCGAACATCCTCCTCGGCGTCACCGGGTCCGTCGCGGCCGTCCGAATCGCCCGCACCGCTTTCCCCACGAACCGCTTGAATTCCGTCTCCCCGGCCTTGTTCCCCGGCGACACGATCTCCACGATGGCGACCACGCGGTCGTCGCTGGTGCGGCGGATGGCGAGGCGTTTGTGCCTCTTGCCACCAACCCATTGAATCATCGGGTAGTACATGTCCGGAAGGAGACCGCTTTTCAGTGCATGGGACAGTTCCACCAGCCAATGCAACCGGAAGTGGGCGAATACCCAATCCCCGACTCGCGTCCAGTCGTGCATCGGCACGGCTCCGACCTCAGGTAGGTGCGGGCATTGTACCGCGCGGTCTGACGAGAACCCGGCCGTCGCGCGTCCGTAGAATCAAGGTGCCGGGCATCCGCCCGCGCTCCTCCTCTCCGGAGTCCCTCCCATGTTCGGCAAACTCGTCGCCGTGCCGCTCGCCGCCGCCAGCCTGGCCGCCGTCGGCTGCTTCCAGTCCGGGGCCAACGTGGACAGCCGCCACGTGAACGCCGCCGCCGTCCACCAGTCCTACGAGGTGCTGTACGACGCCGCCGGCGGCCGCACCCACCACTTCGCGCGGTTCCGCGTCGGGGCCGGCGGCACCAACCTGGTGCTGACGCCGCCGGCCGGCGTGTCCGCGAACGGCCAACCGCTCGGCGAGCGGGACGGCATGCTGCTCGCCGGCACGCTGCCCGGCAAGCACTACACCGGGACGGCCGTCGGCTTCCAGCCAGACCACGACTTCCTGTTCACCGGGCCGGACGGCAAGACGTACAGCAACCGCACCCGCGTCGAGCGGATCGACCACCACCCCGCGCAGCCGGTCGAGCTGAGCCGCGCCGCGAACCACGAGGTGCGGTTCGCTGGCCCGCCGCTCCGCGCCGGCGAGACGGCCGTCCTCGTCCTGAACTCCGACGTGCCCGCGCCGCCCGCGCCGCCGGCCGGCGCGGCCGCGCCGCCCGCCGTCCGCACGGCGACCGCCCACGCCAACGCGGCCGGGGCCACGTCGGTCGTGCTGGCGGCGGCGCTCGCGCGGATGCCGGACGGCGCGGCGCGGATGCAGTGGACCCGCGAGTGGAAGCAACCGCTCCTGAGCGACACCGGCGGGGGCGGCGAGATCGTGGCCATCTACAAGTCGAAGCAGCTAGCCGTCACGTTGGTGAAGTGACGCGAGCCGGCCGCCCGCCGGTCGTTACAATGCCGGTGGCTTCCCTCCTTCCGGTCCGCTCGGCATGGCGAACATCCTCCTCGGCGTCACCGGGTCCGTCGCGGCCGTCCGGACGCCCGTGCTTTTCCAACAACTCTCCGCCGCCGGGCACGCGGTGAAAGTGCTGGCGACTCCGGCGAGCGTGTACTTCTTCGACCCCGCCGAAGTCGGTGGGGCGAACGGCGTTCGGAACTCGGACGTGATGATTCTGGACGGCGACGAGTGGCCGGGCGAGCGGTACGCGCGCGGGGATCGGGTGGTTCATATCGAGTTGCGGCGGTGGGCGGACGTGTTCGCCGTCGCCCCGCTGGACGCGAACACCCTGGCGAAGTTCGCCGTCGGGCTGAGTGACAACGCCTTGACCTGTGCCTGGCGGGCGTGGGATTGGGCCAAGCCGGTGGTCCTCGCCCCGGCGATGAACACCCTCATGTGGCAACACCCGCTGACGCGGAAGCACCTGAGGAGCCTGGCCGCCGACTTCGGCGCGGGGCACATCCCGGCCAGCTTCGACGAGGAACAACTCGTGGCGCAGGTCAACGACCGGGCGAAGGGGTTGCGGATCGTCGGCCCGGTCTCGAAGGCGCTGGCGTGCGGGGATGTCGGCGTCGGCGCGATGGCGGAGGTGCCGGAGATCGTCGCGGCGGTGAACGCGGCCGCCCGGTGAAGTCACTTCTTGGCGGGTTTCGTCAACACGTCCACGTTCCGCATCCGCAGAGCGGCTTCCAGCTTCCCCTTGTCCGTCCGGGTCGGGTCGATCCGCGCCGTCACCTTCCCGTCGCGGAAGCTGGCGGTCGCCTGCTCGACGCCGTCCACTCCAGCGACGGCCTCATACGCGGCGAGGCAGCACGCCTGGCAGTCGCACCCGGCGACGGGGATTTCCACCCGCACCAGTTTGTCGCGCGGCACCGTGCGTCGCGGCTTCACCCCGAACGTGTGCCCGGTAGCCACCCGCACGCGGTCGTTCACCAACTCCGTCACCCGCTCCGGCTTCTGACCGGGGAACAGCGTCGCCGGCGTGAACTCGACGGTCATCTCCGCTTCGGCGAAGTCCACCGCGATCAGCTTGAAGTCGGGCAGGTCCGCGAAGGCCTTGCGCAAGTCTTTCTCCCGATCCGGCGCGAATAACCCGGTGACGCGGTAGGTGATCCGCTCCACCTTCGGCGGCGGTTCGGCGGCGGCGACAGCCGTGCCAAGAACGACGGCAACGAACAGCAATGGACGCATGAGAACCTCGGTCAGTGCGAGTGCGGGTGGGAATGCCCGTGCGGGTGAGGATGAGGATGGGAGTGGTCCGCGTCCACCGCCTGGGCGATCACCAACTGCGCCTGGCGGATGCCCTTCAGCCCGGACAGTTCCGCCGCCAGGTCTCGCAACCGCTCCGCCGCCCCGCGCAGGACGATCACTTCCATGCACAGGTCGTGGTCCAGGTGGACGTGCATACTCGACACCACCTGGTCCCCGTGCCGGTGCTGCACTTCCAGCAGTTGATCGGTCAACTTCGTCTTGTGGTGATCGAACACGAGGGTCAGGGAGGCGGCCACATCGCCGGCCGCGCCCGCCCAGGCGTCGGCGGTGAGTTTCTCCCGGAGGAGTTGGCGAATGGCTTCGCTGCGGGTGGCGAACTTGCCGGCGTCGCAATGCGCGTCGAACTCGTCGAGAAGTTCTTTTTCCAGCGACACCGAGAAGCGGACGAGTTCGGACATGGTGGCACCGGGGGGTGGACAGGGAACCTTCACGCGAATTTTACTTGAACCGACGGCGTCGCGCGGTATTACTGATTTCGAGTCCGTAACACCGAGGAGCCGCCATGCCCCGCCGTCGTCCCGCGTTCACGCTCATCGAACTGCTGGTGGTGATCGCCATCATCGCCATCCTGATCGGGCTGCTACTGCCGGCCGTACAGAAGGTCCGCGAGGCCGCCGCCCGCATGAAGTGCGGGAACAACCTGAAGCAAATCGGCCTGGCCCTGCACAACTACGAGGGCACTAACCAGAGTTTCCCACCGGGGCTGCCGATTTTTTACCGCGCGTTTTCCCCACAGGCCCAACTGATGCCCTATGTGGAGGGGGACAACACTTACAAGCTGATTGACTTCAGCCGCTCGCCGGTGCCGACCACCATCCCGGTGGCGGACGACGGGTCCGCCAACTTGGCCCCGGCGCGGGTGAGAGTCCCGTTGTTCCACTGCCCGTCCGACAAGGATGCCGTACCCGGTTCGCAGTTCAGTGGGACGAACTACGTCGCGTGCAGCGGCACCGGGCGGATCAACCAGGGATGGCTGGACAACGGCGACGGGGTGTTCAAGCAGACCACCCCCCGGCGGATCGGCGACATCACCGACGGCACGTCGAACACGGTGGCGTTCAGCGAAACCATCCTGGGTGGGAGCGCGACCGGCGGCGGCACCGACCCGCGCGAATATTACAAACAGATTCCGCTCCGCTTTTTCCCGCCGTATTTGGACGCAACCGCCTGCTCGTCCTCGACCACTTGGATGGGCAATCGGGTGAGCGGTGGACGACCGGGCGGTACGGCGACGGCGGCATCTACAACCACGCCTACACCCCGAACAGCCTCACCCCGGACTGCGTCAACTCCGTCGGCGGGGCCGGCTGGACGGCCGCTCGGAGCCGGCACACCGGCGGGGTGAACACGTTGCTGTGTGACGGCAGCGTGCGATTCGTGCGGGAGAGCGTGTCGGCAACGACGTGGTTCGCCGTCGCCACTATCAGTGGCGGCGAAGTCCTCAGCAACGACTGGTGATCCGGCCCCCTTCCCCCACCCCCAACCCCCGAGGACCCTCGATGCGCCCCCTCACCCATGCCCTGCTACTGCTGCCGCTACTGCTACTGCTACTGCCCGTGCTTCCCGCCGCCGCCGAGGAACCGGCCCCGATCCCCGGCGTGAGCACTCGCACGGTGGCGTTCCCCGGCGCGGCCAAACGGAACCAAACCCTCTTCGCCCACGCCGGCAAGCTGTACGCCTTCGGCGGGACCAAGTCGCTCGACCCGCGAGACTTCGACCCGAAGAACTTCTGCGACGAGGGCCACGTCATCGACCTCGTTAACGGCAAAGTGGCGGCGTTGAAGAAACCGCCGGTCCCCATGCTGCGCGGGAACACCGTGACGGCGGGACGGTTCGGGTACGCCGTCGGCGGGCAGACGCACGACGGCACTAAGATGGTCCTGTCGGACGCCGTCTGGCGCTACAACTTCGACAAGGACGAGTGGTTCAAACTCGACGCCAAGTTGCCGTCCGCCCGCACCCTCTTCGGGGTGGCTGAACACGCGGGGGTCATCTGGGTATTCGGCGGGTGGGTGTCCGACCCGACGGTCAAGGGCCCGAAGGGGCCGGGGTTGCGGGTGACGGACCAGATCGTCACCATCGACGTGACCAAACCGACGCCGGTGGTCACGGTGCGAGCGGAGAAGATGACTACCGGCCGCCGGTCTTACCCGTTCGCGGTCGGCGGCGGCAAATTCTTCGTGTGTGGCGGATTGGACGACGGCTTCGCCTACGTCAAGTCGGCCCAAGTGTACGACTTCGTCTCCAATAAGTGGGCCGATTTCCCGCCGCCCATCGACGCCCGCGCGATGGCGGAAATGGTCGCGATCGGCGGGCGGCTGATCCTCGCCGGCGGGTTCTCGACCGGCCCGGCCGGTGCCCCCAAGCCGAACCCGTTCGCCGAGAACAAATCCCTCGAAATCTACGACCCGGCCGGCAAGCGGTGGCGCAAGTCGGTGCCGGCGTTGCCCGCGACCGTCGGCGGGAGTGCCCTCAACCTGTTCGCCCATGACGGGATGGCCGTCGTGTGGGGCATCGACCAGGGCAAGCCGAGTACCGCCTACCTGACGACTATCGACCCGGCGAAATTGCCGAAATGACCGTTCGCTCCTCGTACTTTCCGTGTCGTGTTCGCACGGCTCCCGGAATGGGTGAAGTTCGTCCCGTTCCCTTCCCGACGTGGTAGGGAACGGGGGAACGCACATGGACGCGAAGCTCGGCGGCAAACTGTTAGCCTTCCTGCTCTTCGCTACGGCGGTTGGCGCGGGCGCGCTGTGGATGCGGGACCAAGTCCGCGACGTGCGGCGGCAATTCGACGGATTGAAGGACAACTTCCACATCCCGGCTCCGACTCCGACGGCGACGGCTCCTGCCTCACTCCCCTGCCCGTAAACGACCTCCGCGCGGGAAATTTTGCGGTTCGGCCTTCCCGTTCGCAACTCACCCGCTTATATTTCTCAATCCTTCAATCCTCCTCGCACAGTCGGGGAGGTTGCCGTTTTTTGGGGTCGTGCGTCCGCCACCCGCGAACCCGCCCCGACTTCAGGTGTGTCATGGCCAAGCAGGTGACCGCGCAAGTCAAGCTCCAGTGCCCCGGTGGGTCCGCCACCCCGGCCCCGCCCGTCGGCCCCGCCCTCGGTCAGCACGGCGTGAACATCGGCATGTTCGTGAAGCAGTTCAACGACAAGACCGGTGCGCCGGACCTGAAGGGGCTGATGCTGCCGGTGATTATCACCGTGTACAGCGACCGCAGCTTCGAGTTCAAAATCAAGTCGCCGCCGGCCGCGATTCTGCTGAAACTGGCCGCCAAGATTCCGCCGGAAAAGAAGAAGGGCGGGGATGTCATCCCCGGCGACTCGAAGAAGAGCGGCAAGTACAAGGGGTTCACCGTCACCCGCCAGCAGTTGACGGACATCGCCACGAAGAAGATGGCGGACCTGAACGCCCGTGACGTGGAACACGCCACCCGCATCATCGCCGGCACCGCCCGCAGCATGGGCATCGTCATCGTGGATTAATGGCTTGCCCCGCCCTCTCTCCCCTGGCGGGAGAGGGGTTGGGGGTGAGGGGGAATTGAAACCAACCCCTCTCCCTTCGTCCCCCTCCCGCAAGGGGAAGGGGAAACCAACATCCGCCACCCCTGGCCTCGTTGCTAAGGGGGAGGAGCGAGTCCGGCATCCGCCGCGAACCCGCCCCGCTACCGGAGTATCACTCGAAATGGCGAAAGAACCCGAGGCCACAACGGCCGAGGGGACGGCCCCTGTTGCCGCCACCCCCGCCCCGGCCGCTCCTCCCGCCGCTGATGGCCCGTCGTCGGCCCCCCGCCCGCAACCGCAGGGCGGCAAGCAGCCCGACCCGGACGCCCCCAAGAAGAAAAAGAAACCGGGCGTTCCGCCCCGCCGGGGCAAGAAACTCCGCGCCCACCGCCGGAACATCGCCAAGAAGGTCGATGACGCCGGGCAGGTGTCGGTCAAGGCCGCCGTCGCGCTGTTGAAGTCCATCAAGCGGGCCAAGTTCGACGAGACGGTCGAGATTCACATGAACCTCGGCATCGACCCGACGCAGTCCGACCAGATGGTTCGCGGCACCGTCTCCCTCCCGCACGGCATCGGCAAGAGCGTCCGCGTGGCGGTCTTCTGCCAAGGGGCGAACGTCGAGAAGGCGAAGGCCGCCGGGGCGGACATCGTCGGCGGGGCCGAGTTGGTGGAGAAGGTGCAGAAGGAGAACTTCCTCGACTTCGATATCGCCATCACCACGCAAGACATGATGCCGCAGGTGGCGAAGCTCGGTAAGGTCCTCGGCCCCCGCGGCCTGATGCCCACCCCGAAGGCCGGCACCGTGGTGCCCGTCACCGGCGACCTGGCGGCGGTGGTGACGGAGTTCAAGGCCGGCAAGGTGGAATACCGCTCGGACAAGACCGGGCAGATTCACGCCGGCGTCGGCAAAATGAGCTTCGCCGACGACAAACTCGCCGAGAACATCTCCGCCTTCGTCGAGGCGGTGCGCGGGGCCAAGCCGTCCGGCGTCCGCGGCAACTACCTCAACGGCGTGGTGCTGTCCGCCACCATGTGCCCCGGCGTCCGCGTCACCGTCTAAGTTCCGGGCGAGCGGGGGGCGTCAGCCCCCTGTTTCCCCGCCACCCCGAAGAACACCACCGGGGCACCGCCCCGCTCGCCAAGAGAGAACGGGTCATGAGCAAGGCAGTCAAGCAATTCGAACTGGACGCCCTCCGCGCCGACTTCAAAGGCGTCACCGATTACGTCTTCCTGGAACCGCTGAAGGTCGATTCCGCCACCGAGTACCAATTCCGGAAGTCGCTCCGCGAGAAGAAAGTCCGCGTCAAACTGGTGAAAAACAGCTACGCCAAGAAGGTGTTCGGCGAGCTGGGCGTGCCGGCGGCGGTCGGCGGCGGCCCCACCCTCGTCTGCTGGGGCGGGGACAACATCAAGGCGCTGGCCAACGCCGTCGATGAGGCGGTGAAGGCCACCAAGAAGGACCCGAAAGCGCCGGAGAAGATGAAGGAGAAGGGGGCCATCGCCGACGGCGTGCCCGTCACCTTGGCCGTCGCCAAGACACTGCCGACCCGCGTGGAAGCCATCGGCGACGTGCTGTCGGCCCTGATGGGGCCGGGGTCCAGCCTCGTCTCCGCCATCACCGCCCCCGGCACCGAATTGGCCGGCATCCTCAAGGCCATCGAAGAGAAAAAGCCGGACGCCGAACCCGCTCCCGCGCCGGCGGCCTGAAGGCGAACGGCGTGACGTGAGTCCGCCCCTGATTTCTGATCGCAAACCGGCGGACTCACGTCGCGCCGTTCGCCAATAACCAAACCACTATTACGCCTCGCCGGCTCGCTTCACCGGCAACCTAACCCTTAACCAGGAACAAGACCCATGAGTACCGTCGCCGAAGTGGTTGACCGGATCGCGTCTTTCACCATCGCCGAGGCCGTTGAGGCCAAAAACCTGCTCAAAGAAAAGTACGGCATCGAACCCGCCGCCGGCGGCGCGATGATGATGGCCGGCCCGGCCGCTGGTCCGGCCGCCAAGGTCGAAGAGCCGACCGAATTCAACGTGGTCCTGGAAGCCGGGTTCGACGCCGCCAAGAAGATCGGCATCATCAAGGTGGTCCGCGAACTGACCGGCCAGGGGTTGGCTGAAGCCAAGGCGACCGTCGAAGGCGCGCCGAAAGCGATCAAGGAAGCCGTGGACAAGAAGATCGCCGAGGACGTGAAGAAGAAGTTGGAAGAGGCGGGCGCGAAAGTGACCATCAAGCCGGCGTAAGTCGAGCAAGCGGCTTTCATCCGAGCCGGAAGCGTGAGTGACGGTCATCAACAAGGACCGTCACTCACGCTTCCGGCTCGGCTCATTGTCAAGCTTGGAAACGGAAAATTCCCCCGAATTTCGCGGATCGCTCTTGACCGCGGAATCCGGGGCAACTATTCATATTGATTGGATTGCGAAACTATTCCCGGTGCCGTCGAGTTCCCCGCCTCGGCTCACACCGTCCGCGAAGCAGTGGTGACAATGCGCGCCGCCCACTTGCTCCGATTGCCCAGCCCCGACAGGCCCAACCGGGCCGACTGCCCCGACCGCCGCTTGCCCATACCCTCTCCCGCCGACACACTCGACGCCCGTTCGGTTTCTCTCCGAACGTTCGGCGTTCGTTCGTGTCTGGACGGGAGCCGCGTTCGCGCCGCCGGTGCCGCCCGACTCTCCCTCAACCAATAACGCACGCGCCCACTCGACGCAAGCCCGTTGCCGAGCTTTTTCGGCAGCCGTGTTGCGGTCGTGTCGTCGCGTGCGGGAAGGAGTGACTCCCGAATGTCCATCCCGGCCAACCGCATCATCGCCCCCACCGCCGAGCGCCGCTACGACCAGTTCGGCGACGCCGCCCCGGTCCCGCACCTGACCGACATTCAGACCCGCTCCTACGCCCGCTTCCTGCAACAGGACGTGCCGATGGAGAAGCGCACCGCGACCGGCCTGGACGGGGTGCTGCAAGAAATCTTCCCCATCGAAAGCTACGACAAAAAAACCAGCCTGGAGTACGTCAAGTACGAACTCGGCAAGCCCCGCTACGACCCGGACGAGTGCCGCCAACTGCGGCTCACCTACGGCCGGCCGTTCCGCGTCTGGCTCCGCCTCCGCAAGTCGGACGGCACGTCCGAAGAGCAGGAAGTGTACCTGGGCGACATGCCCATCATGATCGGCGGCGGCGAGTTCATCATCAACGGGGCCGAGCGGGTGGTGGTGTCGCAGTTGCACCGCAGCCCCGGCGTGGACTTCGTCGTCGAGGAAGAGGCCGACAAGAAACTGCACTCGTGCCGGGTCATCCCGGAGCGCGGCAGTTGGATCGAAATCAACGTCACCAAGAAAGAGACGTTCGGCGTCCGCATCGACCAGTCCGGCAAGTTCAGCGCGATGACGCTGCTGCGGGCGATGGACCCGATGTACAGCCAGACGGCCGCCCTCATCCGCGAGTTCCACGCCGCCGACATCATCACCGTCAAGTTGAAGGACCCCGCCACGCGGGCGAAACTGGTCGGCGACGTGGAGACCAACGTCCTGCCGTGCATCGCCGTCGATGACGTGATCGATCCGGAAACCGGCGAAGTGTACGTGGACGCCGGCAAGCCGTTCACCAACGTCCTCATGGACCGCATCGCCCTCGCGCACATCAAGGAGTTCGAAGTCCTGCCGTACCCGAAGGACCCGATCATCCTCCAGTCCATCGGCGAAGAAGGGTCGGACGTGCTGTCGCACGAGCAGGCGCTGTTGAAGATTTACCAGCGGCTGCGGCCGGGCAACCCGGCGCAACTGGAGAAGGCCCGCGACCTGTTCAAGGAGAAGTTCGCCGACGCCAACCGCTACCGCCTCGGCCGCGTCGGGCGGTTCCGCATCAACCGCAAGTTCGACCAGAACGTGCCGGAAACCGAGATGGCGCTGCGGGCCGTGGACTTCGTCAACGCCATCAAGTACCTGCTCGCCCTCCGGGCCGGGAACGGGCACGTCGATGACATCGACCACCTGGGCAACCGCCGCCTGCGGACCATCGACGAGTTGGCCGCCGACGAACTCCGCAAGGGGTTCCTGAAGCTCCGCCGCACCGTTCAAGAGCGGATGGCGATCAAGGAAGTGCAGGACATGTCGCCCCGCACGCTCATCAACCCGAAGAGCGTGTCGGCGGCCATCGAATACTTCTTCGGCCGGTCGGAACTCAGCCAGGTGGTGGACCAGACGAACCCGCTCGCGCAACTGACGCACGAGCGGCGGCTGTCGGCCCTCGGGCCAGGGGGCTTGAACCGCAAGCGGGCCGGGTTCGAGGTGCGGGACGTTCACATCTCGCACTACGGCCGCATCTGCCCCATCGAGACGCCGGAAGGGACGAACATCGGCCTGATCTCGTCGCTCTCCATCTTCGCCGAGATCGACGAGTACGGGTTCCTCATCACCCCGTACCGCAAGGTGACGGCCGGCAAACTGCAAGACGGGGTGACGAAACTGCGGGCGGACGAGGAGTCCACCCTGCGCCTCGCCCCGGCCGATACCGACGTGGAGGACGGCAAGATTTCCGCCGGCCGCGTCAACGGCCGCGCGTCCGGCGACCTGACCGGCATCGACGCCGACAAGATCGACTACCTGGACGTGTCCCCGAAGCAGATGGTCGGGGTGTCGGCCGGCCTCATCCCGTTCCTCGAACACGACGACGCCAACCGCGCGCTGATGGGGTCGAACATGCAGCGGCAGGCGGTGCCCCTGCTCGTCACCGAGCCGCCCATCGTGGCCACCGGGCTGGAAAAGGAAGTGGCCCGACACTCCGGCATGTTGGTCCGCGCCCTCGAAGACGGCAAAGTCATTTACGCCGACGCCGAGCGGATCAAGATCGAGGAGCGGGACAAGATCGTCCGCGAGTACGTGTTGCGGAAGTACCACGGGCTGAACGAGCGGACCTGCCTGAACCAGAAGCCGATCATCCGCGAAGGCGACAAGGTGAAGAAGGGGCAGATCCTGGCCGACGGGGCGGCGACGTACCTGGGCGAGTTGGCCCTCGGCCGGAACGTGCTGGTCGCGTTCATGTCGTGGGAAGGGTACAACTTCGAGGACGCCATCATCATCAGCGAGCGGCTGGTGCAGAACGACACCTACACCAGCTTGCACATCGAAGAGTTCGACCTGGAGATCCGCGAGACGAAGCTGGGCAAGGAAGAATTCACCCGCGACATCCCGAACGTGTCGCCGAAGGCGCTGTCCAACCTGGACGACTACGGGGTCGTGCGGGTGGGCACGTTCGTCAAGCCCGGCGACATCCTCGTCGGCAAGGTGTCGCCGAAGTCGCGGAGCGAATTGACGCCGGAAGAGAAGCTGTTGCACGCCATCTTCGGGCGAGCCGGCGAGGACGTGAAGAACGACAGCCTGGAAGTGCCGTCGGGCGTCGAAGGGGTGGTCATCCAGACCCAGCGGTTCAGCCGCAAGGCCAACCGCACGGAGGACGAGAAGAAGGAACACGCCAAGGAAGAGAAGCGGATCGACACCGAGTACGCGGAGAAGATCGCCTCCCAGTTCCGCGAGTTCATTGAGGCCCTCGGCGAAGTGGTGGAGAAGAAAGACTTGAAGGCCAAGGACACCGGCAAGGTGCTGGGGGCCGACAAGGACGACCAGATCATCGCCGCGCAGGCCCGACTGTTCAAGATGGACGACCTGGACATCCGCACGCCGGAGAAGGCCAAGGCGGCCGGCAAGATTCACGCCCGCCACTGGGAGCGGATTCAGTTCTTCATCGACGAGCAGGAGCGGAAGAACAACTCGCTCAACCGGGGCGATGAGTTGCCCAGCGGCGTGCAGCAAATGGTGAAGGTGTACGTCGCCACCAAACGGGTCATCAGCGTCGGCGACAAGATGGCCGGCCGGCACGGGAACAAGGGGGTCATCTCGAAGGTGCTCAAGGAGGAGGATATGCCGTTCCTCAAGGACGGCTCCCCGGTGGACATCATCCTGAACCCGCTCGGCGTGCCCAGCCGGATGAACGTCGGCCAGATTCTGGAGACGCACCTGGGGTACGCCGCCGCCAAGCTCGGCTTCAAGGCCATCACGCCGGTGTTCGACGGGGCCACCGAGGACGAGATCAAGGCGGCCCTCCGCGAGGCGGGCCTGTCCGATACCGGCAAGAGCATCTTGTACGACGGCCGCACCGGGGAGCGGTTCACCCAGCCAGTGACGGTCGGCTACCTGTACATGCTCAAACTGCACCACTTGGTGGACGACAAGGTTCACGCCCGCGCCACCGGGCCGTACTCGCTCATCACCCAGCAGCCGCTCGGCGGCAAGGCGCGGTTCGGCGGCCAGCGGTTCGGCGAGATGGAAGTGTGGGCGCTGGAAGCCTACGGCGCGGCGTACATCCTCCAGGAGTTGCTGACGGTGAAGTCGGACGACGTGGAAGGCCGCACCAAGATTTACGAGAGCATGGTGAAGGGCGAGAATACCCTCGAAGCCGGCACCCCCGCCAGCTTCGACGTGCTCACCCACGAGATCCGCGGCCTCGGCCTGAACATGCAGTTGGAGAAGAAGGGGGGGTGACGAGT
>Ga0105047_10013981_pt1 | contig 12767 bp, 15 predicted proteins | sample MAT04_FD_78384 | JGI IMG/M metagenome (GOLD analysis project Ga0105047, IMG submission 78384) | Freshwater microbial communities from Lake Fryxell liftoff mats and glacier meltwater in Antarctica - MAT-04 (megahit assembly) | ecosystem: Environmental > Aquatic > Freshwater > Ice > Liftoff... | reverse complement strand
TCGCTGGTCGGCAGGAGGGGCTGCCGGCCGCCACGCGTCACTCAAGCTCGTAGCGCTTGATCTTTCGCCATAGTGTTGACTTGTCGATGCCCAGGATCTCGGCAGCCGTGGTGCGGTTGCCCTTGGTCTCGCGCAGCGTCTTGGCGATGAAGTAGGCCTCGATCTCCTCCAGGCTCTGAGGTTCCATGCCCTCGATCACGCGCACCGGAGACTCGGCTTCGCACGCCATGCCCGGTGGCAGCACGTCGACGTCGATCCAGTCGCTTTGGGTCAGGATGATCATCGAGTGGATGGCATTTTCCACCTCACGCACGTTGCCGGGCCAGTTGTGGCGCATCAGCGCGGCCAGCGCGCGCGGCGTCAGGCCCTGCACCGGTTTGCCCAGTTGCGTGACGTAGCGCGCCAGGAAGTGGTTGGCCAGCAAGGGGATGTCGCTGCGGCGCTCGCGCAGCGGCGGCATCACGATCTCGACGACCTTGAGCCTGTAGTACAGGTCCATGCGGAAGCCGCCGGCGTCCACCAGCAACGGGAGCGGTCGGTTGCTGGCCGCGATCAGGCGCACGCTGGCGTGTCGCGGCGTGGTGTCGCCCATGCGGTAGTAGGTGCCATCCTGCAGCGTGCGCAGCAGCTTCGCCTGGAATGCCGACGAGGCGTTGTTGACCTCGTCCAGGAACAGCGTGCCCTTGTCGGCAATCTCGAAGAAGCCGGCCTTGGCACGATCGGCACCCGTGAAGGCTCCGCGCTGGTGGCCGAAGAACTCGCTCTCGATCACGGTTTCGGGGATGGCGGCGCAGTTCAGCGCCACGAAACGGCCCTCGCGGCGCTGGCTCATGAGGTGGATCTGGTGCGCCACGACTTCCTTGCCGGTGCCCGATTCGCCGGTGATGAGCACGCAGCAGTCGTAAGCGGCCGAGGCGCGGATGAGCCGTCGCACCTGCTCGATGGCCGGGCTCTTGCCGACCAGGCCGTCCAGCGACGAATAGGCCAGCACGTTCTCGCGCAGCTGCGCGTTCTCGCCACTCAGCTGGTGATGCTGCAGCGCATGCTCCACAACCCGGCGCAGGTCATCCAGTTCGAAGGGTTTGCGAAGGTAGTCATAGGCGCCGGCCTTGAGCGCGTCGATGGCCGACTCAAGCGTGGCATGCCCGGTGATCAGCACCACCTCCGTCTGCGCACTGCACCGCTTGGCAAAGCGCAGCACGTCCAGCCCGCTGACCGAGGGCATGCACAGGTCGGTGAGCACCACCGCCACCTCGTGCCGCTCGAGGTGTTCGAGGGCTTGCTGCGCGTGGTCGGGGGCCACCACCTCGGCAGCGATGTCGCTCAGGGCCTCGGCGATCATGCGGCGCATGGCCACGTCGTCCTCGACGACCAGCACGACCGGTCGGTGTGATGCCAAGGGCTTGTCGGAGGGTGTGGACATCGGGGCTCAGTGGGCCAAAGGCAGCGTCAGCACGAAGCGCGCGCCGCTGTGCGCGGCGTCGCAGTGCAGCGTGCCGCCCATGCGCGTGGTGATGGAGTGGCTGATGGCCAGGCCCAGGCCCGTGCCGTTGCCCGTCTTGGTGGTGAAGAAGGGGTCGAAGATGCGGCGCCGGTTCTCGGCTGGCACGCCCGGGCCGTTGTCGACGACTGTGACGATGGCGAACTCGCCGTCGCGCTCGCAGCCGACCTGCACACGCGGCGCCGCGCCCCCTGTGCAGGCCTGCACGGCATTGACCAGCAGGTTCACCAGCACTATCTCCAACTGTCCGGCGCCACCACGCACCACGATGAGCTCGGCCGGGTCGACTTCGATGGGCACCTGCAGGCGCCGTCCCTGGCAGTTCGAGACTGCGTCGCAGGCCTCTCGGATGAGCGCGGTGACATCGCAATGCAGCGGCTGGCAGGCCGGCTGGCGGGCGTACGCCAGCAGGTTGTCGATGATGCGCGAGCAGCGCTTGGATTCGGCGTGGATCACGCGCGCGTACTCGGCCTTTCGCTCGTCGTTGGCCTTGCCTTCGTTGAGCAGCTGCGCATAGCCCATGATCGTGCCCAGCGGCGTGTTCAGCTCGTGCGCCACGCCGCCGGCCAACTGCCCCATGGCCACCAGCTTCTCGGTCTGGTGGGTGATCTCCTCCAGGCGCTTGTATTCGGTCACGTCCTGCAGGATCACGGCCGCGCAGGGGACGGTGGCGTCCTTGCGCCACTTGAAGAAGGTCAGGTTCAGCGACACGTGCCGCGCATCGCCGCCGGCGTTGATGCACAGCAGCGCGTTGCGCACCGGCTGCGCGCCAGCAAAGGCATCGCGCAGCAAGGCCTGGCCGGCGTCGTCGATCTGGGTCAGCAGGAATATGTCCTGCCCCATCAGAGCCTGACTGCCCAGGCAGAACAGCGTCTCGGCCTGCAGGTTGCTGCCGGTGACGCGGTGCTCGGCGTCAACGATGAGTAGGGCGCCGGGCAGACTCTGGAGCACCGCCTCGTGGCTATTGCGTTCACCGATGATGGCCAGCTGCGCGCGCTCCATTTCCGAGAACAGCGAGCCGAGGTCGCGGGCCAGTGCGTCGTAGTCGTCGGCCAGCGTCGCGATCAGCCGCCGTGGCAGGCCGTGGATCGGCAACGGCGTCAGGCTGCCGTCGCGCGCGGCACGCACGGCATCGTGCAGGCAGGCGATGGCATGGCGGTAGGCCAGCAGCAGTGCCACGCAGGCGGCCAGTGCCAGCGCCAGCAACACCGACACTGCCAGCATCCCCTGGGCCTTCGCCACCGCGAACGCGGCGCCCGCCGCCAGCATGGAAAGCAGGCCCAGCGTCGAGCGTGCGGGCCGGCCCGGCGCGCCCACCGAAGCGAGCGCACCGACGTTCGTGGTGAACTTGGAAAAACCCATGCCTCGTCCTCTGGACGCCCGCCGAGCCGGGCCGCGCTGCGTTGCTGCGACCCGCTGGCTGCAGTCTGCCGGTCGATCATGCCACCGCGGCAGGCCGCCGCGATGGCCTTCGACAGACCCGACACAGGCGCCTGAAGCCCCGGCGACTCAGAAGATGAACTGCAGACCGGCCGTGAACTGCTTGTAGTCGCGCTGCGCCGGGTTGGCCGGGTTCTGCACCTCGAACTTGACTTGCGTGAACTCGGCGCTGAGCTTGAGCTGCTGGCCTTCGATGTAGTAGTGCGCGCCCAGGCCATTCCACTTCTGGTCGCCGTAACCCAGCGGCCGGTTGTAGGTCGACTTCTCGCTGCGCCCGAAGAACTGCAGACGGCCGGGGCCGACGCGTCCGGGCAGCATGTAGCCCAACTTGACGTAGTGGCCCTTGAGGTCGGTGCCGGCCGGCAGATCGGCATCGGGCGACAGGCCGAAGTGCACCTTGTCAGTGTCGTACTTGATGACGGCAGCCGAGGCCGTGAAGGTGCCGGCCGACGTGGGTTGTTCGTAGAACACGTCCACCGTCCACGCCTTGTAGTCCTTCGGATCGGTCTTGCCCATCGAGTCGCCATACGCGACATTGGACTGGCGGTCCACTGCCGCCCCGATGGTCAACACCCGTTTCGTACCGAGGTAGGTGCCCCGGTAGCCGTAGTCGGTCTCGGGGTCGAGCAGGCTGACGTGGATGCGCGCGGTCAGGCGCGGGCCGTCCTTCACCACCGGGTTGCCTTCGCGGCCGTCGGCGATCATGACGCGGTAGTTCACCATGCCATCGGCCAAGTTGCCCCACATCGCCACGCCGGTGTCGCGGCTGCCGCCCCAGGGCGTGTAGGCGAGGAGTTCGGCGCGGTCCATCGTCAGCGGGTCGAAGCAGGCTTCGAGGTTCTCGCGCGTGAAGGTGTTCTTGAAGCGGCCGACGATGAAACGCAGCGGGTCGCTGTAGTCGATGGTGATGTAGCCGTCGCGGAAGAAGACGCTGCGGTCGTCCTGGCCGCCACGGCTTTCGCCCGGGGCGTCGAGGTTGGCGTAGAAACCCACCAGGTCGTTGTACTGGCCCGAGAAGGTCAGGCGGTTGCGTCGCAGGTAGAAGTCGGTGGTCTTGCCGGCGTCGGTGGGCGAGGTGAAGTCGCGGCTCTGCGACCAGGCCTGCAGCGAGTAGTTGAAGGTCAGACTGCCTTCCTTTCCGAAGGCGATGGTCGGGCCGGCGTGGGCCGTGGCGGCCAGCCCGATCAGTGCAGCGGCGCCAAGCGCCGCCTGCCGGCAGCGGGTATGCAGGTTTTGGTTCGGCTTCATGATGCGTCTTGTCTCCTAGGCTTCACTTCTTCTGATAGGCGGCCATGAGCTTGGTCATGTCGTCACTCTTGTGGCATGTGGTGCAGGTCTCGGGGGCCGTGCGCGAGTCGACGACCATCTTGGCGTGCGCTAGGTCGGCCTTCATGAGACGCGGATTGCCGCGGTGGCAGCCCACGCAGGAGTCGTTGACGGTCTTGTGGTCGGTATGCCACTTCTCAGGCTTGGCTGCCCCGGCCCGGGTGCCGTTGTGGCACTTGGCGCAGGACGACGAGCCCATGCCGCAGGCGTTGGCCAGGCCGATGGGCGAGACCTCGCGCATGCGCTCCTGCACGTCGGCCAGCGCCTCCTGACCCCAGCCCGGCGCGGCAGCGGTCTCGGTGGCCAGGTCCGCGCGCTGCGGGTTGCCCGCCAGCAGGGCCCAGGCCGTGACGACGAGCGTCAGCGTGAGCAGCCCACCCACCACGCGGCGGCTGGCACGCCAGAGTCTGCTCAGTTCGCGGGTCAGGGTCGGGCGGTCGCTCATGGCTTGCTCCTCGGGGTTGGGGTCTTGGTGCTGGCTTCGCTTTGACGGGCGGCTGCCGCGTCGATTTCTTCATCGGTGATCGGGTCGGCACACAGGCAGTTGGCGGCCCTGCCCTTGAACTTGAGCCGCCGCGGCGGCGCGGGGTCCGCGTCGGGCGCAGTCACGGTGTCCTTGGCCGAAGCCTTGACGGGCTCCTTGGCTGGCTCCTTCTTGGGCTCCTTGGCCGTCTCCGTGCTCACCGCGACAGACGCCGGCTGGGCCTGGGCATGCACCGTGGCCACGGCGCAGCCCAGCAAGGCGGCTACCCACAAGGCACGTATGTCAGTCATGGCGGGTTCCTCTCGAACCAGTGCGCGCAATGCCACCGGATCAGCACGTTGCGTGCCAATGGCCGCAGGGCAGTTCCGCCCAGGGTGACCCAGCCCGAAGGCCAGGCGCAGGCGTTGCATTAACCCTGCGCACGGCGCCGGTCTTTCAATTTGCAACCACGCGCACCGGGTCGCCCCCCTGCGCCGGCACCTCGATCACGGTGTCGGGCAGTCGAAAGCGCGCCGCCACCGCGGCCTGCCAGGCTTGGCGCAGCAGCGCGCGCGTGGTGTCGTCGAACTCCGGGTGCCGGGCGTCCATCTCGGCGAACATGCGCTCGTAATGTTCGGCCGGTGCGACCTCGGTGCGCAGCACCACCTGCCAGCGGCCCGGGCCGGCCGCAGTCTCGATGGCCATCGCGTGGCTGGCCCCCGGGGCCAGGCGGGTGTCTGCAGTCTCATTGGTGAGCGCGGTGTCCAACGAGCGGCCGATCACGTGCGTGGCCAGGCGGCGGTTCAGCGTCGACCGTTCGCCCAGCAGCAGCACGCTGACCTGGATCTTGGGCACCACGTAGGTCGGCAGGTAGTGGCCGGCGCCGGCATTGGTCAGGGCGACGTCGACGCGGATGCGCTGGCCGTCCAACCGCCGCACGGTGATCTCGCGATGCAGGGCGCGCGCCACGGTGTCGGAGTCATGGATGCCGCGCCAGAGGTGGCGGCGCTGCGGCATGTGACAGGTCTGGCAGGTCTGGCCGGCCGCAGCGGCCGGGCTGTTGCGCCACTCCTCGTAGGTGTCCTGCAGCAGCTTGCCGTTGACGCGGCGGCCGTCGGGCTCGAACTGATGGCAGGTGCTGCAGAAGCGGCTGTCCGAGAAAGCCGGCTCGGCCACGTAGCCGCCGTGCGGCAGGTCGGGGTTCGGCTGCGGCCGGCCTTCCTGCGGCACGGGCCCGTGGCGCTGGTGCTGGCGCACATGGCAGGCCGCGCACACCAGACCCTGGAGGTGCAGATCGGGCGGCACGTAGGCCGGGGGCGCGCTGGCCGGGGCGTTGGGCCAGCCCCGTTCCAGCGCCGTCAGTGCGCGCTGCTCGGCCAGCGGCGCATGGCAGCGCAGGCAGGCGTTGCCATTGGCCTGGTCGAAAGTACGCAATTGCCACAGCAGCCCCGGCCCGACGGTGCGGCTGTGCAGGCTGGTCTGCCAGTCGGCCCATTGGGAGATGTGGCAGGTGCCGCAGGCCTGCGGCGCCAGCGAGGCCTCGGTGGCGCTGAAGCGCCTGGGGGGCTCGCCCTGGGGGGCGATCGGGTGCGCCCAGTGGCGCTGCACGAATGCGGCCGTGGCAGCGTCGCGGCTGGCCTGTCGCCAATGCAGCACGCCATAGGAGACGGCTGCGGCGGCCATCGCCAGCAGCAGCACAGCCAGCACGGCGCGCCGGCCTGTCAGTCTTCGCATGCGTCGATGAGAGCTTGCACGGGTGTGGACATGAAAAGGGCGCCTGCCATCACGCAGGCGCCCCCCGATTGAAACCGATCAGCCGCCGCAGGGGTTGCCGGGAGTGACCGTGCCGCCACCGCCTGAACCGCCGCCGTTGCCCTGCTTGTAGCTCTGGCCTTCCAGGATGACCTGGTTGGCGTGCGTGGCGTAGGGGTTGATGATGGTTCGCGTAGCCACGCTGGTCGCCGAAGCGGCCTGGCGGAAGAAGGACTTCACGTCGGTGCGCCAGGGCGAGTTGGCTGGCAGGATGGGCGTGCCGGTGGCGTCGGGCAGGTGGGACAGCGAACTCCACTCGACCATCGCGCCGTCGTAGAAGCGTGTCGGGTAGCCCATGATCACCGCACTGGCCACGCCGGTGATCATGGCGCGGAAGGTGGTTTCGCAGTAGACATAGACCGTGTCGCCCGGCTGGTAGCCCGCACCCGCGCCCACCGGCTGGTAGCTGCCGTCGATCAGCGCATAACCTGCCGAGTCGGCGGCGCCGCTCATGTAGGCCGCGATCTCTGCCTTGGGTTTGTAGGCGTAGCCCTTGGTCGAGTCGAGCATGCGCGTGAACTGCAGCTGCAGCGTGCCCCAGGGGTGGCCCTGCCGCGAGCCGTTGTTCTGGAACGTGCGCATATAGTCGTAACCACTGGGCGGCGCGCAGACTGTGCCACCGCAGGCGGTGAAGCTGTTCTCGCCTGGCTCCAGCCGCTCACCGGCGCTGAACTGGCCGGTGCTGCGTGCGTCCCAGATCATGACGCCGTCGCCGACGACGTTCTGGTCGCGGGCGGGCAGCACGTTGAGCAGGTCTTCCACCGTGGCCTGCAGCGACGTGTTGTCGTCCAGCAGGCTCTTCACGCTGACCAGGCCAGTGTTGGGCGCGTTGCTGGCCGTGGCGGCAAAGCGGCTGGCATCCAGCCCGTTGCCGTTGATCCACTGGTTGCCGCCATTGAGCAGCGCCAGGTTCTTGGCCTGCACGCCCCAGTATCGCAATGCGTACCAGCAACGCCCCTGTGCCATGGCGTTGCCGGTGCTGCCGGTGCCCATGGCGCAGACGATCATGTCGTTCTGCGGGTCGACGTCGTACTTCTTGAGCAGCGCGTCCATGGTCGGGCCGTCGGGAACCATGCTGGGCGTGAGGATGACGCCGTTGGAGCGCGTCTGGACCCATTCCGACGAGGGCGACAGGTAGGTGAAGACGTTCAGGTTGTTGGGTTTGATGTATTCGGCCCCGGCCGGGCCGACCGTTGCCTGGAAGACGATCAGCTTGCCCGTGATGCCGGCCGGCCGGTTGCCCGTCCAGTTGCTCATCCAGGCGTTCAAGCGCGCGGCCGTGACGATGCCGTTGACGTTGTCCTCATAGTCGGCGGCCGAGCTTTGCGCGATCTCGGCTGGCGCGCGCGCAATGATGGTCTTGACGCTGCCGCCAGAACGGTCTTCGCCGCCCGAGCCGCCGCCGCAGGCCGCCAGCAAGCAGCTGAAGCCCGCAGCAGCCCAGAACCGCCAGCCGCCGATGCCGTTGCCGGCGCGCTTGTGTTGTCTCCGCATCATGGTTGTCACCTCTGTTCGAATGGCCCATACCCCACGGACGGCAGCCCGTCTGACACTTCAAAGCAGGTTGCATGCCGACCCGCAAGGCAGCGATCCGCCCCCGTGAGTCGAGGGTCGAGCCGCCGGACGCGGATTGCACATTTCATCGCTGCGGCGTTCGGCGTTCTCAAAATGCATGGCTTCCCGGCGCGGTGGCGGCGTCGACCTGGCGTGCAGGTAGGGGCCGGACAGGAAGCCGGCGCAACCCAAGGGCGGCACGCCACTTGCTCGCAGACGGGTCGTGACCGGAATCCGCACGATGCCCCGCCTCAGACTGATCGATCCCGCTGGCCGGTGGTTGTCGTCAACCGAGCCGGGTCACGTGCGCGTGGTGCCGGCCACCGCGACGGCCACCGCGCCCGAAGCCGACCTGCACGCCGACTTCACCGGCGACACCTGCCTGCGGACCAACCTGGTTACCAAGCGCATGCTCGATGCGGCCCACCCCGGGCAGGTGCTGGAGATCATTTCCGACAACCTGAGCTCGGTGGAGACCATTCCTTTCATGCTCGAAGGTCACGGCTGCGAGCACCTGGCCACGGTGCACCACGGCAACCACTGGCGTATCTACGCGCGCAAACGCCAGCCTCCAACAACGCCGCGCTGAGCCTCTGCTGCGCACGCCAGACCATAACAACGACAGGAGACGATGACGATGGAAATGACTGCCTCGGGCCATACCGGCATGAACAGCGGACGCAGCCACCTGCTGGGCGCAGCGTCGGTGCTCGGCTTCTTCCTGGTGGTTTGCTTCTGGAGCTACGCCATCGACCCGCGCTACCTCTACTTCTCAGCCTACATCGCGTTTGGGCTGATCTACGGCATGTCGCTTCAGTACGGGCGCTTCTGCATGGCCTCGGCCATCCGCGACCTCTTCGCCGTGGGCGTGCCGCGCATGGCGGTTGGCATCATGATCGCCGTGGTGCTGTTCAGCCTGGTCACGGCCGCCGTCAGCCTAACCGGCGCCAGCAGCTTCCATCCTTCGCCCATCGGGCTGTACTCGGTGGTGGGGGGTGCGATCTTCGGCTTCGGCATGGTGTTCACGGGCGGCTGCGCCTCGGGCTCGCTGTACAAGGCCGGCGAAGGCAGCGTCGCGGCGCTGCTGGTGGTGGCCGCGCTGAGTTTTTCGCAGGCGGTGTTCGTCGACGCCGGCGGCCCGCTGGACGCCCTGGTGCCGGCGGCCTGGACGGCGTCGGCCGAAGCCAAGGGCATGCCTGAGCAGCTGACGGTCACCAAGGGCTGGTACGACCAGTTCCTGGCCGGCTACATCTGGGACCTGAAGACAGTTCGCGTGGGCGAGGCTCTGGGCTTCAGCAGCCCGGCCGCGGCCGCCTTCATCGGCAATGCGCTCATCACCTCCATCCTGCCGGCGCTGGCCATCCTGGCGTTCATCTACTACCGCTGGTACCGCAAGGGCTACCTCAAGCAGCGCAAGGACGGCGCCACCGGCCTGGGCGTGCATCTGGCGGGCTGGTGGCGCATGGTCACCGCGTCGCGCCGCACGGCCATCGCCGGGCTGGTGCTGGGCATCGCGGCAGGCTTGCAGATCTGGGTCACCCAGATGCTGCAGAAGAAGTTCGGCATCGGCAACGCGGGCGAACTGCTGCAGGGCCTGGGCCACACGTCGGGCCTGAGCCTGCAGGACACGGTGTTCGACCCCGGCTACTTCTACGTCACTACGCAGGAGGCGCAGGGTGCCGGCTGGGTGCTCGAGCAACTGGGCATGAACCTGCGCGACAACATCTTCTTCGGCCTGGAAAACGGCTTGCCTGCGCCCTGGTTCAACCCGGTGCTTTGGTTGTCGCTGGCGGTGATCGGCGGCTCGGCCGTGATGGCCCTGCTGAACCACGAGTTCAAGCTCAAGTTCCCCAGCCTGGAGGTGGCCGTGTGGGCCATCTGCGGCGGCATCCTGATGGGCATCGGTGCCCGCGTGGGCATGGGCTGCAACATCGGCGCCTTCTTCGCCACCGTGACCAACGGCGACCCCTCGGGCTGGATCTTCGCCGCGGGCATGACCGCCGGCGGCTGGGTCGGCGTGAAGTTTTTCAACTGGTGGATCGAACGAAAGATGGCCAAGGAAACGCCACTGGAGTTCTGACGCCACCCCTCGGCACACCCCTGTGCATGCGCCCGCCGCGGCGCCAACCTGGAAGAAGGAGTCGGCCATGGCCGCGAAGTTCGAGAAGCTCGCCGAAGGTAACTACCAGCTCGACGTGCAGGGCTATGCCTGCCCGCACCCGCAGCTGTACACCAAGAAGGCGCTGGAAAAACTCAAGCCCGGCGACACCCTGAAGCTGTTGTTCGACAACCCGTCATCGGGTGAATCCATCAGTGCCATGTGTGCCAACGACGGCAACGAGATCGTCGAGCAGGTTCGCGACGCCGGCAAGACGCTGCGCTGGACCATTCGCAAGCACTGATGGAGGCTGCCTCGATGAACCTCGGTCTGGTCGCCACCCACGACGCCGCAGGCCCGCAACTGCTGGGCATGGCCGCGGCCGCCGTGGCGCGGGGCTGGCCGGTGCGCTGCTTTCTCACCCACGCCGGCGTGCGCCTGCTGGCCGACGCCGGCGTGATGGCCATGGTGCGCGCCGGCACGCTGCGGCTGGACGCTTGCGAGCACGCCTGGCAGCTGTACGGCGACGGCGCGCCGCCGCCCGACGTCAAGCTGCGCAGCCAGTTCCAGAACGCCGAGCTGGCCAAACAATGTGACCGCGTCATCGCGCTCTGAAGCATGAAACGCATCCTCGTCATCGCCAAGCACAACCCGGCCGAAGCCCTGCGCGTGGCCGCCGGCCTGACCCTGCTGCACGAGAACATTCGTGTGGCGGTCATCGGCGAACTGCCGCACGACTCTGCGGTGGCCGAGCAGCGCGAGCTCCTCGACTTCATCGAGGTGCCGGTGGACGTCATCACGGATCCCGCCGCGGTCCCCGCGCGGCTGGCGGATGCCCTATTGCAGTCCGAAGTGGTCTACACGCTATGAACATGCCCGAAGCGCGAAAGCTGCTCATCCTGATCGACGGCGCCGACTGGCCTGCCGACCTGCCGCCGCTGGTGCAGGCACTGCAGGCGCAAGGGGCCCATGTCACCGTGCAGACCTGTGGCGAGCCCTACGCCGGCGTGCTCGACGCCGTGGCCGCGGCAGACACCGTGCTGCACTGGCGCTGACACGGCGCCCAGGCCCGTTCCGCGCGCGGCTTGACCGGGCGCAAGCACGCGCCCGCACGCCCGTGCACCATCCGCTATCGATCCGTTGTCGCGTCTGTTTTCTTCGGAGGTCCCGATGTCTCACCCCTTCCACCGCTTCGCTCTCGCCGCAGCCCTGGCCGCCGTGTCGTGCCACCCCGCCTGGGCCCAGAGGGCCCTGCCCAAGGCCACGCCGGCCGAGCAGGCGACGCTGCAGAAGTTCGTCCAGGCCTACATGAGCGGCCTGGAGGACAACGACTACTACGAGGTGCTGGCCGAAGAGGTGGCCCTGCGCATCAAGGGCGGCAAGAAGGACTTCGTCGTCGTCGACGTGCGCATCCCCAAGGACAAGAAGTACGACCTGGGTCATGTGCCCGGCGCCATCCACGTCAACCTGCTGGATGTAGTGAAGCCCGAGACACTGGCGAAGCTGCCCAGGGACAAGGAGATCATCGTCCACTGCGACACCGGGCAGCAGCAGAACAAGGCGGTCACCGCGCTGCGGCTGCTGGGCTACGACGCCTATGTCATGAAGTGGGGATATATGGCCTGGGCGCCTGCCCCGCCCACGGCATCGGCGCTGGACGCCATCAAGGAATCCGTCGCCCCGGGGTACCCGGTGGAGAAGTGACGCCGCCGCGCGCATTGCGGCTCTGACGCGGCCGTGATGCGCTGCGCTGATCAGGTCCGCGGGCCCGCGCGGGGAAAGTGCGCGGTTGAGCCGTGATGCCGCGCTTTCAGCCCGACTCGTCCGTGAATACCTGGGCGGTTTCAAGTCCGAAGCGCAACACCCGGTTCAATGAACTGAGGTTGAGGGCTTGTTGGAGCGTGCCAGGGTCTGCGCGAACACTTCCAGCGGGGTATGCCAGTTGTGCATAGCGCGAGGCCTGGTGTTGAGGCTATCGGCGATGGCATCGAGCTCTGCTTGGCTGAAGACGCTGAGGTCTGTGCCCTTGGGCAGGTACTGCCGGATCAGGCCGTTGGTGTTCTCGCAGGTGCCACGCTGCCAAGGGCTGTGCGGGTCGCAGAAGTAGACCTTCACGCCGGTCTGTGCGGTCAGGTCGACGTGCCGGGACATCTCACGGCCCTGGTCGTACGTGAAGCTCTTGCGCAGCGGCGCAGCAATCGAATTCAGCTTGGCAGAGAAGCCCGCCAGCGCCGAGGCTGCCGTGGCGTCATCCATCTTGGCCAGCAGCACCAGGCGACTCGTGCGCTCTACCAGTACGCCCACCGAAGACTTGTTGCCGGCGCCCTTGATGAAGTCGCCCTCCCAGTGGCCAGGCATCACGCGGTCGTCCACCTCAGGCGGGCCTGATTCGCTTCCATGGCGTTCTCGCACCGAACGCCAAGCTGCGCGCGCAGGTGGTGCCGCAGGTCGTGCCGCAAGAGCCCGAACCACCCGTGCAGGCCGCACCGCCGGCCGAGTGCGAGGCGACCTGTGCGCACCACCGTCCGGTTCGGCTGAGCTGGGCCAAGCTGCTGAAGCGCGTGTTCGAGATC
>Ga0105047_10013977_pt1 | contig 12773 bp, 12 predicted proteins | sample MAT04_FD_78384 | JGI IMG/M metagenome (GOLD analysis project Ga0105047, IMG submission 78384) | Freshwater microbial communities from Lake Fryxell liftoff mats and glacier meltwater in Antarctica - MAT-04 (megahit assembly) | ecosystem: Environmental > Aquatic > Freshwater > Ice > Liftoff... | reverse complement strand
TCACTACGCGCACGCTGGCATACACCAACCACACGCTGCTGCCCGAGGCGCTCGAGAAGTGGCCGATCGAACTGTTTGAACGGATGCTGCCCCGGCTGCTGGAGATCATCTACGAGATCAACGCCCGCTTCCTGGGCGATGTGGTGAAGAAGTACCCGGGCGACTTCGACAAACTCCGCCGACTGAGTCTCATTGAAGAGATCCCCGCCCGGCAGGTGCGCATGGCCCATCTTGCCATCCTGGGGACGCACAGCACCAACGGTGTGGCCGAGATTCATACCGACCTGCTGAAGAAGAAGACCGTGGCCGACTTCGCGGAGATGTTCCCCGAACGGTTCAGCAACAAGACCAACGGCGTGACGCCGCGGCGCTGGCTGCTGCTGGCGAACCCCGAGCTTTCCGGATTGCTGACCGAGGCGGTGGGTCCCGGCTGGATCACCAACCTTGATGAACTGGCCCGACTGAAGCCGTTGGCTGAGGATGCGGGGTTTCGGTCGAAGTTTCTCGCATCCAAGCGGGCGGCGAAGGCGAAGTTTGCCGACTGGCTGAAACAGACGACGGGCCAGCCGATCGATCCCGATTCGATCTTCGACTGCCAGATCAAGCGCATCCACGAATACAAACGGCAGTTGCTGAACCTGTTGCACATCATCATTCTGTACAACCGGATGCGTTCGAATCCGCTGTTGGATGTGCCGCCGCGCACGTTCTTCTTCGGTGGCAAGGCGGCCCCGGCCTATCGGCTTGCCAAGTTGATCATCAAACTGATTAACAACGTCGCAGCGGTCATCGATGCTGATCCACTGGTGAAGGGCCGGCTGAAGGTCGTCTTTCTGCCGGATTACAACGTCTCGCTGGCGGAGCGGCTGATCCCCGCGGCCGACATCTCGGAGCAGATTTCTACAGCCGGGTACGAAGCCAGCGGCACCAGCAACATGAAGTTCATGATGAACGGGGCACTGACCATCGGCACGCGCGACGGCGCGACCATCGAGATGGCCCGCGCCGCGGGGGAAGAGAATTTCTTTCTGTTCGGCCTGTCGGCCGAGCAGGTCGTCACCACGCGCGGCTGGTATAGTTCAAACTGGCACTACGAACATGAGGCTGACACGCGTTCAGCGCTTGATCTGATCTTCTGGGAGTTCTTCAGTCGCGGCGAGTCGGGGATCTTCGCCCCGATCCGCGAGATGCTGCTGGCCAATGGCGACCACTACATGCATCTGGCCGACCTGACCGCGTACGCGCAAGCGCAGCAGCGGGCGGGCAACCTGTATCACGCGCCGCACGACTGGGCACGCAAAGCAGTGCTGAACATCGCCGCATCGGGGCGGTTTTCGAGCGACCGGACGATCGCCGAGTATGCAAGCGGCATCTGGGATGTCCGGCCGTGCCCGGTTTCGACCTGAAACGCGAAATTTGTCTCAAGTATGCATCTGTCGGCCGTCGAAGCGAGATAACGGACGCTCAGCATCTTTCCCATTCGACGGTGATTGACATGAATCGACTGCTGACGTTGACAATTGTGCTGATGCTGCCGGTGCTGGCACGCTCGGCCGAGCCGGCCGCGGCGGCGGTACCCGAGGCGGCCGGGTGCTGGTCGGGCTACTGGATCAGCTGCGACACAGGGCACAAAGGTCCGCTCTCGGCGAAGATCTGCAAGATCAGCGATACTTGCTGCGAAGCACACTTCCGCGGGCGCTTCGCCCTGGTCATTCCGTTCCGCTACACGGCGACGATGCAGGTCGTCAGTGCCGAGGGCGACAAGCTGATCCTTTCGAGTTCCCGCCGGCTGCCGTTGATGGGTACTTTCACCATGACGGCGACGGTGACCGCCACGGAATTCCGCGCGGCGTACACGTCGCGCAACGACCACGGCGAATTCGTTATGCAGCGGCAGTGAGGAATTGCCGCGTCGGCTACTGGCCAGTCGCGGCTTCCCGGCTAAATCAAGCGCATGGTGAAGACTCTCAACGAATTCAAGGCAGTCTATGCGTTGCCGCTCAGCGAGTTGATCCTGCGCGCGGCCGACGTTCACAAGGCGCACGCACACGGCGACATCCAGCGCTGCGCTTTGCTGAGCATCAAGACGGGGGCCTGCCCGGAAGATTGCGGCTACTGCAGCCAGAGCGCACACTATAAGACGCCGGTCAAGCCCGAAGCGCTGATGAGCGTTGACGAAGTTCGCGCCAAAGCGATCGAAGCAAAGGAACGCGGGGCCACCCGCTTCTGCATGGGGGCCGCCTGGCGCAGCCCGAAGGACGGCCCGCAGTTCGATGCCGTCGTCGAGATGGTCAAGACCGTGCGCTCGCTGGACATGGAAGCCTGCGTGACGCTCGGCATGCTCAGCGACAGCCAGGCCGAGCGCCTCGCGGAAGCAGGGTTGACCGCGTATAACCACAACCTCGATTCATCGCGACGGTTCTACCCGAGCATCGTTTCCACCCGCACCTATGACGACCGGATCGACACACTGAAGCGCGTGGCCAAAGCCGGCATCTCCGTCTGTTGCGGCGGCATCATCGGTATGGGTGAATCCGAGGAGGACCGGCTGATGATGCTGGTGGAACTCGCTCAGTTGGAGACGCCGCCGGAAAGTGTGCCGATCAACTGCCTGATGCCCAGCCCCGGCACGCCCTTGGCGCTGGCGGCGCCGGTCGACTCGATGGAACTCGTGCGGCTGATCGCCACAGCTCGAATTGCCTTCCCGACGGCGCGCGTGCGCCTGAGTGCCGGTCGGGACCGGATGAGCAAGGAACTTCAGGTCCTCTGTTTCCTCGCAGGGGCCGATTCAGTCTTCTTCGGCGAGAAACTGCTGACAGCCGGCAACCCGTCGGAAGATGCCGACGCCGCCCTGTTCGCCGCGATGGGCCCGCTGGCGGTGTGAGCCATCCGTTGCCTTGTTAAAAGGTACCGTTTACGCTGTCAGCGTAAAACCCGCCCGGATTGTCATCGTCCCGGCGAATATTCTTGTCAACTCCCGCCGGAATCTGTTCGGGTTCGCTTGCCAACTGGCATAATCCGTCCAACAATTCGGGCAGTAACGAATGCGCCTCCCGCCCCGTCCGGAACGAGTACGATGACGCAACTGACCAAACTATTTTCGAGCATCAGTTTCGATGAGCCGGCCTTGTGGATCGCGCTCGGGTCCGGGTTCGCCGTGATTCTGGTGTTTCTATTCCTCGGCCGGCGCCAACGTCGTGTCGCCACCGCAATCGTCGGTGGGCCGGGGGGCGAAGAAATGAATCCTGCCGACGCATGGCTGCCGCCGACGAAACGGCCCGACGAACGGCGACGTTCCTCTCGGCGATCCGGCGTGCCGACCGCAGTGCAGCTTGTCGACCCGAAAAAGGCCCGCAAGGTGATCGATGGCTTTGTCCTCGATCGCTCGGCCGGCGGTATCCGTCTTGCATCCGAGAAGCCGTTCTCGACAGGACTTACGCTGAACGTCCGGTCCGCGAACTCGCCGCCCGAATCGCCATGGGTGCTGATCACGGTCCGCAGTTGCCGTGAAATAGGTGACTACTTCGAGCTGGGCTGTCAGTTCCAGGAAGATCTCCCCTGGCACCTGCTGCTGATGTTCGGCTGATTCGCAAGTGCGGTGGCTGTACAATATCCGCATGTCACGTACCTTTGCCGGCTTTCTGATTATCTTCATTCTCGCCGTCGCCGGCGGTGTCGCATGGTTCTTCCTGCGCGACCGCCCTGGCGAGCGAGATATCTCCGCCAAACCGTTTCCTCAACTGCCCGAACCGCAGTTCGCCGCCGCCGACTGGCCCTGGTGGCGAGGCGCTGCACGCGACAATCACCGGCCCGACGATCAACCGCCCACGACGTGGGACGAGAAGTCCAACATCGTCTGGAAGCAGCCGATCGCGGGCAGAGCGCATTCCTCGCCGTTGATCCTGGGAGAGCACATCTATCTCACGACGGCTGAGACGAATTTGCAGCGTCAGCTGATCGTCTGCTTGGACCGCGACACCGGTAAGAAAGTCTGGGACACGGTTCTGCACGAAGGCAACTTCCCCAATGAAGGTCATCATCCGGACAACACCCACGCCTCCAGCACCCCGGCCACCGATGGGACGCTGATCTTTGCCGCGTTCGCCAACGGGTCGTCGGTGTTTCTCGATGCGGTCGACCTGAAGGGCAACCGTGCCTGGTCGCGCGAGTGCGGGCCATTCGGCAAAGGCTTCGGCTACGGCAGTTCGCCGGCATTGTGGGGACCCTATGTGTACCTCTGCGATGATTCACCATCGGGCGGTTGGATCACGGCCATTCATCGGCAGACCGGCGAGATCGGCTGGCGACGCGGCCGTAAGACCGGCATGGGCAGTTACGGCTCGCCGACGATCTGGGAAGTGAACGACCGCGTGTTGGTCGTCGTGCCGGGGAACGGCAAAGTGACTGCCTACGACGCCCGCGACGGCGTGGTTGTCCGGGAGACAGGCGGACTGGGCGAAACCTCGGCCAACACCGCGACTGTCGGCGACGGGCTGTTGTTCGCTTCCAGCGGCTACCCGGAACGCAATCTGCTCGCGATCAAGCCTGATGGTGGCATCGCCTGGCAGAAGAAGAAAAGCAACGCCTTCCCTTACCCGCCGACCATGCTGTTCTCCGACAAGACATTGTACATCGTCAGTGATCAGGGGGTGATCACCACGCTGGATGCTGCGACAGGCAACCAATTGTGGGACGACAAACTGCCCGGCAGCTACTATGCCTCGCCGTTGCTGGCGGGTGGCAACATCTACGCGTGCAACCGCGACGGCCGAACGACGGTCTTCAAGGCCGACCGCGAGGCGTACGAACGGATCAGCGTCAACAAGCTTGACGCCGAGATCAGCGCCAGCCCGATCGCTTCGGGAAACAGGCTCTACATCCGCACGGTGACGCATCTATACTGCATTGGAAAGTAAGCGGAGCCCCGCCCAGATGGACCCGATCTACTGGCATCGTCTCTTCGGCCTGATCCTCACCGACCTCTTCAGCGACTCGCCTTTCGTCGTCGAGATGGAAGTCGATCTGTCGATCAAGCAGCAGTTCCTCGACGTTGTCATTCTGCGCAAACGGCCGGGACGATTCGAGGGCGACCTTCCTGACGGCTTTGACTGCTTGAAGAACTACAACCTGATCACGTTCAAATCGTTGCGGGAACCGCTCAAGGACTGGTCCATCAAAGAGCTGGTTGGCCACTATGTCAACTTCCGCAAGCAAAGCAGCCCGTCGCTGAATGAATTGCTGCCGGAACGAGAGTTCCAACTCTTAGCCGTCTGCAGTCGCCGACCGCGACAGCTGACCCGTGACCCCGGATGGAGCCCGATTTCACCAGGTGTTTACTCCCTGCAGCGCGGCACCGATGCGATCCGCGTCGTTGTGACGCGAGAACTGCCCGAAAGCGAAGCAAACGCGGGGCTGAACCTGTTCAGCTTCGTCAGGAGTCACTTTCAGTATGGTGCGACGAACTATCGCCAGCGTACAATCGACATGACAACGATCCTGGGTTCATTCATCGAAGGCTATCATCTCGAGGACATTTCGATGCCGTACACCGTCAGCGATCTGGAACGCGATGTAGCCAACATGATGGTGGCGCGCTTGAAGCCGGAAGAGAGCCTACAGCACTTGACGCCGAAAGAGGTCATCCAGTACCTGACACGAAAAGAGTTTATACAGCGCTTGACGCCGGTAGAGCGATTGGAGGGGTTGAATACGGAAGAGCGTCTGCAGGGGCTGAATACGGAAGAGCGTCTGCAGGGGCTGAAGGCGGAAGAGCGTCTGCATGGGTTGTCTTCGGACGTTATCGCAAGCTCACTCACTGACGAACAGTTGAAAAGCGAGCTCGAAAGCCGCCGCAGAAGCAAATCGAAGCGGGCGCGAAAGTGATGAGCCTGTTGCTTCCCTATCGTCCAAGCCCCACCCGCTCTCGCTCCCTTCAAGCCGCCCGCTGACCGGGCCTCGCCAACTCGGTCAACACCGCATCAAGAATCCGGGTGCCTGTCGTCACCTGATCTTCCGTGATGCACAGTGGCGGGCAGAAGCGGAGAGCCGACTCGCCGCAGCCGAGCAGCAGCAGGCCGCGATGAAACGCCGACTGGACGATGCGTTCGCGCAGTTCGGCATCGGGCCGGCCGCCATCGTCGACGGCATCGACCGCGGTCATCAGGCCCAGGCCACGCACGTTCCGCAGGCAGGCGTAGCGATGGCACATTGTCGTCAACTGTTCGCGTAACTGCAGGCCGCGTTCGTAAGCATTGGCGATGTAGCCGCCTTCCAGCAGTTCGATGGTCGCCAGTGCGGCCCGGCAGGCGACCGGATTGCCGCCGAAGGTGCTGGCGTGAGCGCCCGGGGGCCAATCCATTACATCGGCCTTCGCCACGATCGCTCCGAGCGGCATGCCGCTGGCGATCCCCTTCGCGAGACAGATGATGTCCGGCTCGATGCCTTCGTATTCGATCGCGAACATCTTCCCCGTACGGCCCATGCCCGACTGCACTTCATCGACCACCATCATGATTCCGTTTCGATCGCACAGGTCGCGCAGCCCGCGCAGGAACCCGGGCGGTGCCATGCGATACCCGCCCTCGCCCTGAATCACTTCGACGAAGATTGCAGCGACTTCGTCGGGCGGCGCGGTACGGTGAAGGAGCGTCTCTAATCCGAGTACGGAATGCGGAATTCGGAACTCGGAATTCAGAGACGAACCAGGCGACTCGCTGCCTTGGTTTTCCATTCCGCATTCCGCATTCCGCATTCCGCATTCCGTTGACGATTCGGGGAACGAAACATGATGAATGTCCGGCAACAGCGGCGAGAAGCCGCGGCGGTGTGTCAGCTTGGATGCGGACAGCGACATCGCACCATACGTTCGGCCGTGGAAGCTGCCGAAGAAGGAAACGACGCGGTTTCGGCCCGTGTGATATCGCGCGAGCTTCAATGCCGCCTCGATCGCTTCCGCGCCGCTGTTGCCGAAGAAGACGCGCTTCGGGGATGGCCCCGGCGCAATCGTCGCCAGCTTCTCGGCCAGGTCGATCTCCGGCGCGTAGTAGAAGTCGGTCCCCGACATGTGGATGAGGTTGGCCGCCTGATCCTGGATGGCGGCCACCACCGCCGGGTGGCAATGCCCCGTCGCGTTCACCGCGATGCCGGCCGTGAAGTCGAGGAACAGATTGCCGTCAACGTCTTCGACAACGGCACCGCTGCCGCGCGCGACCACCAGCGGGTAGACCCGCGTGTACGACGGCGAAACAAATTGTTCATCACGTTGAAGCAAGGCCGCGGCCTTCGGCCCCGGCAGATTCGTGCACAGCGACGGCACGACATGATTGTCGAAGTGAAACATGACCCACCCACTTTCATTTCACGGCGTTCTTCTCCGGTAAAGGCGATACCGCGGCGCGCAGGCGCGGCGGAGACGACACTATAAGGTTAGCACATGAGTCAAGGGCATGAACAACCATGCACAGAAAGGGTGGAAGCACTCATGGTCCCGCACTTGCCTGCAACTCCTGCACCAGCGACCTTAGAAACGGCTCGGCGTCGCTGACGATGCCGATGGTCTGCGTACTGCCGCGGTCCATCAGCTTGGTAACCGTGGATGCGTTGATGTCGATACAGGCAACCTTCACCCGTCCGGGGAGCAGGTTGCCCGTCGCGATCGAGTGCAACGTCGTCGCTACCATCAAACAGAAGCCCACACCCGGAAGCAGTGCCCGCATGTGCTTTTGCGCGTCCTGTGAGTCGGTCACCACATCAGGCAGGGGGCCATCGTCGCGGATGCTGCCGGCCAGCACGAACGGAATGCCGCGCTTGACCGCTTCGTACATGATGCCACTCTTCACCATGCCCGTTTCGACCGCCTTCGCGATGCTTCCGACCCGGCGGATGCTGTTGATCGTGCGCAGGTGATGTTCGTGACCCTCGGCTGCGGGCAGGCCGCGCTCCAGCGAGACGCCCAGGCTGGTACCGTAGATTGCCTGCTCCATGTCGTGCGTGGCCAGCGCGTTACCGGCAAACAGGACCTGCAGGTAGCCCTCGCGGATCAGCCAGCCGATCCACTCACTGCCGCCGGTGTGCACCACGGCCGGGCCGAGCACTGCGAGGATTTTCTCGCCCGTTTGCCGCGTACGCTTCATGGCGGCAGCGATTTCACGAACAGTCACGCCCTTCGGCTTCTCGCTGGACACGGCGGATGACATGAACTCGAACAGCTCCGTGCGCTGCTGCACCTCCGGCGGGAAGACGCGAATCCCCTGTCGGCCGACGACGATCGCATCGCCGAGTTGCGCGTCGGTCATCGGGATGCAGCGCGCGGTGTTCTTCGTCCGGTCGACGATCAGGCCGCAATCCATCTCCTGGGCCTCGACGTCGACCCAGTGTTCGTCGAGGCGGACCTGCGTGCGGAAGTTGGTCGAGCAGTAGAACCCATCCGGAAACGCCCCGGCCACGTCGGCGGGCGTTGTCGCACAGTCGACCACGTGAACAGGGGTTGCCCCATGATCGTGGATGATGTCGAGCAGGTCTTCAAGAATCTCGGCGGTCGGCGCGCTGACTTCCACACGCGCATGACTGGCGTCTGCCTGTCGTTGACCGATGCGGATGTCCTTGATCACATAGCTGCCGCCGCGAGACAGGATCGTGTCCAGTACCTTAGGCAGCAACAGCGAATCGATGATATGGCCGTGCAGTTCGACTTCTTCAACATGCGTGGACATGGGGAGAGCGTCCTGTAGCCGCGTTCGCCAGAACGCGGGATGAGGGAGCGCGGTGATACCACCCGCGTTCTGGCGAACGCGGCTACTTGCGTTTATCTTACGCTCTTCCCGCCCGGCAGTCGGCCTTTGCGGTAAACCTCGGTCAGCATCTCTTTCGCTTTGTCGGGCAGCTTACTGGCGTTCAGGGTCGCGATCGTCTCTTCGACGGGATAGTCGACACGGTGCAGGGTCAGCTTTCCGTCATCAATGATGCCGTACCCGGCCCGGGGATCACCATCACGCGGCAGGCCGATGCTGCCCGGGTTGATCACCAGAGTGTTACCGACTTCCAGCGTGTATTGATGATGCGTATGCCCGCAGAGGACGTAGTCGACATCGATCCCCTCGAGGCGGCGCTGCCAGAAGTCGAGTTCGCCGGGACCGTACTCGTCCATCGGGTCGCGGGGCGTGGCATGCACCATGAGGAAGCGTTTGTCGCCCAGCGTCAGGCACTTGCTGGTCGGCAGACTGGCGAGAAACCGGCGATCGGGTTCGTCCAGCATCTCGCAGGTGATGCTGCGCGTCAGGCCTGAGAGATAGCGGTAGCCGCCAACGCCGTTGACCATGACTCCCTGCGCGGCCCCGTGGTCGTGGTTGCCGCGCACTCCGTGGGTCATCTGTCGCCGCATCCAGTCGATGCACGGGGCGGGCTCGAGGCCGTAATCGACCAGGTCGCCGAGAAACAGGCAGATATCGAACGTCTCACGGACCGCCTGAAGAGCCGGCCAATTGGCATGAACATCGGAGAGAAACAGGATCCGCATAAGATCAACCTACCACGGCTTGGAACTGTTGAGAAGGCCTTGGATCGGATTCGTTGCGCCATTCCGGAGCGATTTTCAGTTCGCACCTAAAATCAGCCATGTCCATGTGTTACGTTGTCGCAATCGCGACGGTTCTCAAAACAGTACTTGACCCGTTCTATTAGGCAGGTATAAATAGAATCAACTTGATACTGTTTCAGCCCTTTTGTCAAAGGTGGGAGCCGATGACGCTGCTGAGCCGGAAAACCGACTACGCGCTTTTGATCCTCTCCTTCCTTCACAGTCGGCGGAAGGGAGGATGCGCGCGCACGATTGCCGAGCATTTCGGCCTCAGCCGGGCGTTCGTCGCGAACATCCTGAAAGAACTGTGCCAGAAGGGGTTTGTGGCCAGCCAGCGTGGTGTGAATGGCGGGTACTCCCTGCTGCGTCCTGCTGACGATATTTCACTGGCTGAGTTGCTCGAAAGCCTGGAAGACGGTTTCCAATTGGCGAACTGCAACGGGAATGGCGAAACCGATGACTGTGCCGTCCAGCACATCTGCCCGATTCGCGGGCCGATCGGGCAGGTACACCAGCGCATTCTCGAAACCCTTCGCTCTGTAACGATAGCGGAACTGTTCACGAACACCGTACCGGCGCTGACGACGTTCCAGCCGGTCTTGAATACGGTCAACGTCCGTGAGGTTTGCGCCTCCGGAATGACCGATCTGTAGAGGGGTATCATGCTGAAATTGCCGGTCTACATGGATAACAACGCCACTACGCGAACCGACCCGCGCGTCGTGGATGAAATGCTGCCGTACTTCACTGAGAAGTACGGCAACTCCGCCAGCCGCAACCATCCGTACGGCTGGGAAGCGGAAGCAGCTGTCGAGGAAGCGCGCGAACAGATTGGCGCGCTCATCGGTGCCTCCGCGAAGGAAATCATCTTCACCAGCGGCGCGACCGAGAGCAACAATCTCGCGCTGAAGGGTGCCGCGGTCATGTACCGCAAGAAGGGCACCCACATCATCACGCAGGCGACCGAGCACAAGGCGGTCATCGACCCGTGCAAGCGGTTAGAGCGTGAAGGCTTCCAAGTCACCATTCTGCCGGTCGACAAGTACGGCCAGGTCACCGCCGAGCAGGTGCGCAACGCGATCACCGATAAGACGATTCTCGTCAGCATCATGGCCGCCAACAACGAGATCGGCTCGCTGCAGCCGATCAAGCAGATCGGCAAGCTGTGCAAGGAAAAGGGCGTTCTGTTCCACACCGATGCCGTGCAGGCCGTGGGCAGGATCGCGATCGACGTCAACGAAATGGGCATCGACCTGCTCAGCCTGACCGCCCATAAACTGTACGGTCCGAAGGGGATCGGTGCCCTGTACGTCCGTAAGAAAGACCCCCGCGTCCGGCTGGAACCGACGATCGACGGCGGCGGCCACGAACGCGGCATGCGTTCCGGTACGCTTCCGGTGCCCCTGATCGTCGGCCTCGGGGCCGCGTGCGACATCGCCCGCCGCGAGATGGCGGACGAAGGCAAGCGCACCTACCGCCTGCGCGAACGGCTTCGCAAGGGAATCATGGAGCAGCTGCCCGAATCGTACCTCAACGGGCACCCGGACGAACGACTGCCGGGCAACGCGAACATCAGCTTCGCCTACGTCGAAGGCGAAGGCCTGATGATGGGCATCAAGGACGTGGCCGTCTCTTCGGGTTCTGCGTGCACCAGCGCCAGCCTGGAGCCGAGCTACGTGCTGCGGGCCTTGGGCGTGGGCGATGAGTTGGCCCATTCGAGCATCCGCTTCGGCATCGGCCGGTTCACGACGGAAGAAGAAGTTGATTTCGTCATCGACCTTGTCGTGAAGGAAGTCAACCGCCTCCGCGAGATGAGCCCGCTGTACGAAATGGCCCTCGCGGGTGTAGACTTGAAGAGTGTGCAGTGGGCGGCGCATTAACGAACTCAGCCGCGTTTCGAAGAGACGCGATATACGATAACGATAATGAGGAGTTACAGAGATGCCATACAGCAACGCGATCCTTGACCATTACAGCAACCCGCGGAACGTGGGTAGCTTCAGCCAGGCGGAACCGGACATCGGCACCGGCCTCGTCGGCGCTCCCGAGTGCGGCGACGTCATGAAACTGCAGATTCGCGTCAACCCGTTGACGGGCTTGATCGAAGATGCGAAATTCAAGACGTTCGGCTGCGGCAGCGCGATCGCCTCGAGCAGCCTGGCCACCGAATGGCTCAAGGGCAAGACCGTGAACGAGGCCCTGGCGATCCGCAATACGCAGATCGTTGAAGAACTGGCCCTGCCGCCCGTGAAAGTGCACTGTTCCGTGCTTGCCGAAGATGCCATCAAGGCGGCCGTCAAGAACTACCAGGACAAGCAGACGACCGGGGCGGAGAAAGAACTGGCCGCGGTTGGCGTATAATCTGTACGTGGACGTGATCAACCCGAAAGCAACCCTCTTCTGGAGAGACTGATATGTCAACTGCCGTGATGGAACCCGTCGAACTGGGCACCCGCATCGAAACCAAGCCGGCAGCACCGGCCTTGATCGTCACCGAGAAGGCCGCGTCCGAAGTGCGCCGCATCGCGTCCGAGCAGCGGGCGGCCGGCGTGGCCGAGAAGCTGTACCTCCGTATGCGCGTCGTGGGCGGCGGCTGCTCGGGATTCCAGCACAAGCTGGACCTCGACCCGATCGCCAATCCGAAGCTCGACGAAACCTTCGAAATGCACGGCGTCGACGTCGTCATCGACAAGCGCAGTCTCTTGTACCTGGGCGGCGTGACCGTCGATTTCCACGATGACCTCAACAAGCGCGGCTTCAGCATCACCAATCCCTCCGCCAAGGGCACGTGTGGTTGCGGAAGTTCGTTCTCGATGTAATCAATTGTCGTTGGTCATTGGTCATTAGTCATTGGTCATTAGCGAAACCGATCGCCACCACTGACTAATGGCTAATGACCAATGACCAATGACTAATGAATCACTTCGATCGTCTCGGTCTGCCGACTCAATTCGAGTTGGCAGGCACTGAAATTGAACGGCAGTACCTCCAGAGAAGTCGGGCAGTGCATCCCGACTTCTTTCAAAGCGGGGGGAATGTCGAGCAGCGCGCGAGCCTCGATGCCTCAAGCGCTCTCAACGAGTCGTACGCAGTTCTGAAGGACCCGTTCAAACGGGCCGATTATCTGCTGGGATTGCTCGGCGGGCCTGGTGCCGCTGAGTTGAAGCAGATGCCGACAGCATTTCTGGAAGAGATGCTC